>VFQN01000717.1_pt1 | contig 59788 bp, 51 predicted proteins | sample 3512371 | NCBI WGS metagenome assembly VFQN01 (sample SAMN10412370, study PRJNA504923) | tailings metagenome | isolation source: Replicate 2 from Balatoc abandoned mine | place: Philippines: Itogon, Benguet | collected 2017-08-28 | reverse complement strand
TGATGGCGTCGAGCGGCGCGATCTCGCTGGGCTTGAGCACCATGGTGCAGCCCGCAGCGATCGCCGGACCGACCTTGCAGGTGATCTGGTTGAGCGGCCAGTTCCAGGGCGTGATAAGCCCGACCACGCCGATCGGTTCCTTGACCACCAGCGAGTTGCCCTTGACATGCCGGAACTCGAAGGAGGCGAGCGTCTCGGCCATTTTCTGCAGATGCGCGAGCCCGACGCCGACCTGGCTTTCGAGAGCGAACTGCCGCGGGGCGCCCATCTCTCGGGAGACGGCCAGAGCGAGGTCGCCGCTGCGCTTCTTGTAGACTTCGATGATGCGTTTCAGGAGGTCGAGACGTTCGGCGACGCTGCTGAAGCCGAAGCTCGCAAAGGCGCGCTTGGCAGCGGCGATCGCCTTGTCGACATCGGCCTTCGAGCCGAGCGAGATCTGGGCGAAAGCGTCCTCGTTGGAGGGGTCGATCACATCGAGAACATTTGGGACGACCGGGTCGACCCAGGCTCCATCGATATAGAACTGCAATTCATGCGCCATGGGATTCCTCCGGCTCTTTCTTTCGTTCGATGTATATGGGTGAAGCTATCGCCGAGCGATGTTCGAAGTCAACGCATGGCGCCGAACCGGCCGATCGCCTGTCGCAACTGCGCATTCTGCCAAGGCAGGGCCGATTGGATGTGTAAGGAAGCGTTTCTTGCGACCGTTGTCGAGTGGGAATATGCGGGAGGGGCGCGGCGATCGGACCATGTTGCCCCGACCTGCCTTCAATGCGGCGGCGGCGAGCCCTCGCCGATCCGGGCTTCCGTGCTCTCGAACAGCGCGGAGCCGAGCAGTGGGCATGTTTCCGGGTTTGTGGAGAAGGAAACCTCGAACCCACCCTGCGTGGCGAAGGTGAGGATCACCTGTGTCCCGCTCGACGCAGCCTCGACGTTCCAGCTATCGAGGGGAAAGACATAACGCAGGGAGGGATCGTGATATTTCGTCTGAAGCGAGTTCCTGAGCAGCTTGGGCAAGGTCATGGCGATGGAACAGGCATCGGCGGCGGAAACCCTGATCTCGATATCCCGGCCGTTCGCATCGACGATGCCGAGGGTAATCTGATCTCCGCCGTCGACGACGGCGCAGGTGCTGAGAGAGCTGGCTTCGATCTTCACGGTCGACCTCGTTGTCTATGGTGGAATATAACGAAGCTTGCTTTGCGTGTATAGTTAGCTCTTCGCTTGCTCTCGACATCAGGGGGTGTGAGGCTTTCAGCGGTGCATCGAGGTGCCCGGCCTAGCCCGGCGACGGGACCACTTCGGAGACGATTTCAGGTATGGCGAACGCTATTCTGAACAGGACGATCCAGATCGTGCGTGGCAGTCTCGGCATCGTACTCGACGATATCACCGTCGAGCGCGTCGCCATCGGCCTGTTCTTCACCGGCGTGAAGTTGTCGACGGGCCATGCGGGGGCATGCGCGACGCCTGTGAAGGAAATACCGGATGCGGTCTGTTGTCCGAACTCCGTTGCGGCCATGCCGTTTGCCGGCAAGCTGCGCGGGCGCCGGGCGGTTGATCTTCTCGACGAGGCGACCGAGCGGGTCGGCATCAGGCGCACGCTCGGCATCGCAACCCTCAATGCACTCTCTCAACTGGCGAACGAGGGCAGGAAGGCGGAAGGCTTCGAGGTGGTGACGGGGCTGGACGCTTTCGAGGCGGCCGAAGTCAAGGCCGACGAGACGGTGGCCGTGGTCGGGGCCTTCGTGCCGTTCCTGAAGGCGTTGAGGGCCATGGGAGCGCGGCACTGGGTCCTGGAGAAGGACCCATCCGTTCTCAAGCCACATGAGATGCCCTATTATCGTGAGGCGAAAGAGGCGCCGGAAATCGTGCCAGAGGCCGATGTTCTCATCATCACCGGAACCACCCTGGCGAATGATACGCTGGGCGACCTGATCGGCTTCGCCAAACCGTCGGCGCGCATCGTGGTGGTGGGCCCCACCGTCACGATGATACCCGACGCTTTTTTCGAACGGGGCTGCCACATCGTCGGCGGCATCGAGGTGACCGATCCCGACGCCTTTCTCGACATTCTTGCCGAGGGCGGCTCGGGTTATCATTTCTTCGGGAAATCGGCGACCAAGGTGGCCCTGCGAAGGACGTCTTCGTGGAGTGCCCGATCGGATCGGGCGAAGCGTGAGGCGTCGTAGGCCTCGGCCATGGAAGCCTGTGGTCTGGTCTGCTAGCACTATCGAAACAGCGGGGGGAAACGGCGATGCTCCAATTCGACCAGCAGGCCCTGTCCAAGGCGTTTCAGCGCCTGAAGAAAGCGGCCGAGGCTGAGCCATTTCCTTCGATCGAGCAGCGCAAGGCGAGCCTGCGCCAGCTCCTTGCGTTGACGGAGAACCATGAGGCAGAGATCTGCGCGGCGATCGACGCCGATTTCGGCGGGCGTTCGTCGCACGAGACCCGATTGGCTGAATTGGTCGTGGTCCGCGCTGGCATCCGCCACGCGCTGTCACATCTGTCGTCATGGATGGCCGAGCGGAGAATGCCGACGGCAATGCCGTTCTGGCCGGCCCGCAACCGCCTTTTGCCGCAGCCTCTCGGGGTGGTCGGCATCGTGTCGCCATGGAACTATCCGTTCCAGCTGGCCGTGGCCCCGGCGACTGCGGCGCTGGCGGCCGGCAACCGGGTTCTGATCAAGCCTTCCGAACTGACGCCGAAATTCTCCGAACTTCTCGCCGAACTGTCGGCGAAGTATTTCTCGGCGGACCAGGTGAGCGTGGTGACGGGAGGTCCCGATGTCGGAAAGGCGTTTGTTTCGCTGCCCTTCGACCACCTGCTCTTCACCGGCTCGACCGCGATCGGCCGCCAGGTGGCGCTGGCTGCGGCTGCCAATCTGACGCCTGTCACGCTCGAACTGGGCGGCAAATCACCGGCGATCCTCGACCCCTCCTGCGACATGGACGGCGCGGTTGCGAGCGTCGCCTATGCCAAGCTGCTGAATGCCGGCCAGACCTGCATCGCACCCGACTATCTGCTGGTTCCGAAGGGCATGGGTTCCGTCGTGGCCGGGAAAGTCGCGGACGCAGTCGCAAGCCTCTATTCCACGCTTGGCCGGAACCCCGACTACACGGCCATTATCTCGGACCGCCATCATCAGCGGCTGCGGTCCATGGTGGACGAGGCCCGCGAAAGGGGCGCCGAGGTCATCGAGATCAATCCCGCCGGAGAAGAGCTAGGCGTCGGTGACCGGAAGTTTGTGCCGACTATTGTGCGCAATGCCGATCCCGGCACGACCTTGATGCGCGAGGAGATCTTCGGCCCGGTCCTGCCGATCGTCGAATATGACGACGCCAACGCGGCGATCACCTATGTGAACGAGCGCGACCGGCCGCTCGCGCTCTACTGGTTCGGCACCGACGCTTCGGTGAGGCGGCGCATCCTGCACGAGACGATCGCGGGCGGCGTCACCATCAACGACTGCCTCCTGCACCTGGCACAGGAAAGCCAGCCTTTCGGCGGCGTCGGCGCCAGCGGCATTGGCGCCTATCACGGCGTCTGGGGCTTCCGCACCTTCAGCAAGGAAAAGCCTATCTTCATCCAGTCGCGTCTCAACGCCGGCGGTTTCCTGAGACCGCCCTATGGGGCGATGTTCGAGAGAGTGCTGCGGCTTTTCAAGCTGATGACGTGAAGGGCGGCATAGGACTGGGGCGCATCCGGCCAGCGGAGCCGGGCGAGAGAGTGCCCCGGCGGCTGCGACCCGGTCGTGCACGCCACTCTGGCCTTTGGGCCGCGCGGGGGGCGGCGTTGCGCCATATCGCCTCCAGAAAAGTCTTTACGTCGCACAGGGTTTTGGCTTAAATACCGTGCGGTGTACGGAGTTATGGCGGCGGCGCACAGAAAATAGAGCCTATGTTGAGGGTAGCCATCAGGCCGATGGGCCATCGAGGTTCAGACAAATCGCGGTACAATTCCCGACTGCAAACAATAAGCTTCCACGTCACGATATGAGGTGCAGATGACCGATTACGGCTCGATCGCCATTCGCGGTGCTCGCGAGAACAATCTCAAGAACGTTTCGCTCGACATCCCGAAACGCCGCATCTCGGTGTTCACAGGCGTGTCGGGATCAGGCAAATCGTCGCTGGTCTTCGGTACGATCGCGGCTGAGAGCCAGCGGCTGATCAACGAGACCTATCCGGCTTTCGTTCAGCAGTTCATGCCGCGCTACGGCCAGCCCGATGCCGACGAATTGCAGAACATTTCGGCCGCCATCGTTGTCGACCAACAGCGGTTGGGGGGCAATTCCCGGTCGACTGTGGCGACGGTGACGGATGCCGCGCAGATGCTGCGCATCCTGTTCTCCCGTCTCGGCGAACCGCGCCTCGGTTCACCGTCGTCCTATTCCTACAACGACCCGCGCGGCATGTGCCAGGACTGCGAAGGCATCGGCCAAGTGGCCGCGATGGACATGACGGCGGTGGTGGACGAAAACCGTTCGCTCAACCAGGGAGCGCTGCTGGCGCGGGGCTTCGAGGTGGATTCCTGGTGGTGGGCGATCTATGCGCGTTCCGGCTTTTTCGATCTCGACAAGCCCATCCGCGACTTCACGCCCGAGGAGCGGGCCAATCTGCTCGACCTCGACGACGGCCGCAAGGTCAAGCTCGACAAGATCAACCTGACCTATGAGGGGGTCGTTCCGAAGCTCAAGCGTTCGCTCGGCTCGAAGGATCCCGAGACTGTGCAGCCGCATGTGAGGGCCGAATATGAGCGGATCTTCACGCGCCGGACCTGTTCGGCCTGTAGCGGCGCGCGCCTCAACCAGCAGGCGCTGTCGAGCAAGGTCATGGGACGCAACATCGCCGAACTTTCGGCCATGCAGGTGAGCGACCTGGCAGAATTGCTGCGCGGTTTCGAGGCGCCGCAGGTGGGGCCGATGCTGTCGGCACTCGCCGCCCGCCTCGACAACCTCGTTACAATCGGCCTCGGCTATCTGAGCCTCGATCGCGAAAGCTCGACCCTTTCCGGCGGCGAGAGCCAGAGGGTCAAGATGGTGCGCCATCTAGGCTCGTCGCTGACCGACATCACCTATGTGTTCGACGAACCGTCGGTCGGCCTGCACCCGCATGATGTCGGCCGGCTGGCCGGGCTCATGAAGGATCTCCGGGACAAGGGCAACACCGTGCTGATCGTCGAGCACAAGCCCGACATGATCGCCATTGCCGACCACGTGGTCGATATGGGACCCTTCGCGGGCAGCAAAGGCGGCGAGGTGGTCTATGAGGGCGATTTCGCCGGGCTGCTCGTCTCCGGTTCGCTCACCGGCGATCACATGAGAAAATACCAGGCGATCAAGGAGAAGGTGCGCAAGCCATCCGGCGAGCCGTTGCGGATAGCGGGTGCATACCTCAACAACCTGAAGGACGTATCGGTGTCCATTCCGCGCGGCGTGCTGACGGCGGTGACCGGCGTCGCCGGGTCGGGCAAGTCGAGCCTCATCCTGGGCTGCCTGCCCAAGGCCCATCCCGATACGATCATCATCGACCAGAACCTGGCGCGCGGCTCGCGCCGGTCGAACACCGCCACCTATACCGGGATCCTGGACAATGTGCGCAAGGCCTTCGCCAAGGCGAACGGCGTCGATGCTGCGCTGTTCTCAGCCAATTCGAAGGGAGCCTGTCCCGATTGCAGCGGCCTCGGTGTCATCTACACCGACCTTGCCCATCTGGACCCCATGGTAACCACCTGTGAGGCCTGCGAGGGCAAAAGGTTCCTGCCGGACGTTCTGGAGCATGACCTACGTGGTCGCTCCATCGCCGACGTCTATGAGATGAGCATCGAGGATGCGGCCGAGTTCTTCACCGAACCGGCCATCGCCAAGGTTCTGAAAGGGCTGGCCGACGTGGGGCTTGGCTATTTGATGCTCGGGCAGCCGCTCTCGACACTTTCGGGTGGCGAACGCCAGCGGCTGAAACTCGCCGCAGAACTCGGCAAAAAGGGCAACATCTATGTGCTCGACGAGCCGACGACGGGGCTGCACATGAACGATGTCGACACGCTGATCGGCCTCTTCGATCGACTGGTCGACGCCGGTTCATCGGTGATCGTGATCGAGCACAATCTCGATGTCGTCTCGCGGGCCGACTGGGTGATCGACCTGGGCCCGGGCGCGGGCCATGACGGTGGCAGCGTGCAGTTCGAGGGCGTGCCTTCGGATCTCGCGAAAACCGGTCATACGCTGACCGGACGGTATCTCGCCCAGCGCCGGCAGGGCTGAGGACGCCCCGCCGCTTGTTCCGGCGGTAACGCCGCTTGAGCGTTTCCGCCTGCCCGATGGCTCGTAACGCTCCAGCACCTCAGTGAGGCGTCGGTGCATTTTCCCGGATGAGGCCCTGCTTTTTCAAGGCCGCCCAGAAATCGCCAGGGATGGGATGGCCGATCAGGGCGACGTTCTCGTCGAGATGTTTCTTCGTACGCGTGCCCGGGATGTTCGTCGGAATGGCCGGGTGTGCGAGCACGAACTGCAATGCCGCCGCCTTAAGCGGTACCTCGTACTGGCGGCACACGGCTTCGATTTTTGCCACGCGCTCCAGGATTTCCGGTCCGGCCTCGCTGTAATTGTAGTGCGCGCCCTTGACCGCGCCGGTCGCGAGGATGCCGCTGTTGAAGCCACCACCCAGCACGATTGCGACGTCTCGCTCCTCGCATAGAGGCAGAAAAGTGTCGAGCGCATCCTGTTCGAGAAGCGTGTAGCGGCCGGCAAGGAGAAAGCAGTCGAAATCACGCTCGCGCAAGGCCGACTCGCACACCTGCCATTCGTTGCAGCCGACGCCGATCGCCGACACCAGCTTCTCCGATCGCAGCTTCTCGAGGGCTTTCCAACCGCTGTCCATGGCCGTGCGGAAATGCTGTTTCTGGAGTTCGGCGCCGTGCGAAAAGACATCGATGTCGTGGATGAACGCGACGTCGATCCGCGACACTCCCAGACGCTGCAGGCTGTCTTCGAAAGAACGCATGCAGCCGTCATAGCTGTAATCATGAACCACCTCGAAGGGCGGCATGTCGACCCAGAAGAAAGAGGTCAGGCCACCCGCCGGCACCGGTTTGAGCAGCCGGCCCACTTTGGTGGAGAGCACATATTCGTCCCGCGGCAGGCCGCGCAGCGCTTCACCAAGGCGATGTTCGGAGAGACCGTGGCCATACATCGGAGCCGTATCGAAATAGCGCAGCCCTGCATCCCATGCACCTCTGATGACAGCGCGGGAATCTTCTTCGGGGACAGCTCGGAACTGGTTGCCGAGCGGGGCCGTGCCCAGGCCCATGGCGGTGACTTCAAGGCCGCTGCGGCCAAATCTTCTCTTCTGCGACGCCTGCATGGGCGTACTCTCCCTTGTCACTTGATGAACAGATATTTGGAGCGGTCGATGGTAAGCGAGACCGCCAGGATGATGACGATTCCCTTTACGATGTCCTGCGTAAAGCTGTTGACCTCGGTGACATCCATGCCGTTGGTGAGGATCGCGATGACCAGGACTCCCAGGAACGTGCGGTGCGGCCCACCTATCCCTCCGGAGAGCGCCGTTCCCCCCATCACCACCGCCGCGATGGAATTGAGAAGCAGGCTGCTGCCGGCCGTCGGCGTGCCCGCTCCGACCTGACCGGTGAGCATGACGCCGGCCAATCCGCAGATCGCGCCGGCGAGGACGAAGGCGAGTATTTTGTAGAAGGTCACCGGAACCCCGGCATGCGAGGCCACGATCTCGCCGCCGCCCAGCGCGTAGAGGTAGCGGCCGAGTTTGGTGCGGAAGGCGATGACGGTCAGCACCGCCGTGCCGATCAGCGCGAACCAGATGATGTTGGGGACACCGAGCACGGCCGAGCCGTTGACAATGTCGGACAGCCGGCTGTCCATGAACATTATCGACTGTCCCTGGGAGATCTGGTTCGTTACGCCTGAAAGAATCGACAACATGCCGAGCGTAACCAGAAAGGATGGCACGCGCAGCATGGTCACGAGGCTGCCGTTGATCAGCCCGACAAGGGCGCCGATGCCGATGCCGGCGAAGACTGCTCCGGTTATGCCGAAGCGGTCCACCAGAAGTGCAGCCAGGATGCCGGCGAGCGTCACAAGCGCACCCACCGAAAGATCGATCGATCCGATCAGGATAACGACCGTGCCCGCGAGCGCGACCATCAGCAGCACGGCCGACTGACGGCCGATGTTCAAGGCATTGGCGGAGGAGAAGAACAGCGGGTTGACGTATGAAAAATACGCGATGAGCACCACGATCGCCACGAGGGGCAGGATGATCGTTCGCAGGTTCAGGTCGTTTCGTGTCTTGCTTGCCGTCTGGTCGGCCATTTTTGCCCCTATAGCATGGCCGAAACCACGTCGACTTCGCGTGGCTTGGCGTCCCTGGGCGCTTCCACGACGGCGGAGACCATGCCGTCGCGAAGCACGATGATACGGTTGGAGAGCCCGATCAATTCGGGCAGGTTGTCGGAAACGAGAAGAACGGCTCCGCCCCGTGCTGCGATCTCCCGCATCAGGGCGTAAACATCCTCCTTGGCGCCCACGTCGAGGCCACGGCCAGGGTCGTCGAGCACCAGGATTCGGACCCCGCGCGCCAGCCATTTGGCGAAGACGACTTTCTGCTGATTGCCTCCGGACAGCGAGCGACAGGTCGTGGAAGGGCCAGGAGCGCGAACGTTGAGGCGCTTCATCCATTCGACCGTGAGCGCCCGGCTGCGGGAAGGCGATATCAGCCCGAAGACACCCAGTGCGATCTGCTTCAGGTTGGGAAGCGTCAGGTTCCAGTCGATGGTGTCGGTGCCGATGATACCGGCAACGGTTCTCTCCGCCGGTACGAACCCGATGCCGTGCCCGATGGCATCACGCCGAGACCCGTGTCGCAGTTTCCGGCCCGAAATCACAACGTCGCCGCCGCCTTGTGGCTCTGCGCCGGCCACGATCCTGGCGAGTGTCGACTTGCCGGAACCGAGGACGCCGGCCACACCGAGGATCTCGCCCTCACGCAGTTCGAACGAGACATCCTCGAGGTGTCCCGGCTTGGAGATGCCCGTGGCACTGAGCATCACCTTCGCCGAAGGCTCGCGCTGGATCGCCTCGCGATAATATTCCTCGTTGCGCTGGCGGCCGACGATCATCTGATGGAGCTCGATTTCGTCGATATCATCGGCCCGACGCTGACCGACCACGCGGCCATCCTTGAGGGCGACGATCTCGTCGCAGGAAGCGAAGACGTCGGATAGCCGGTGCGATACCAGGACGAAGGAGGCACGCGCGCGCCATCGCTTGATTCCGTCGAAAAGCTTGGCCGCTTCGTGGTCGGAGAGCGCACTCGTGGGCTCGTCGAGCAGGATAATCGGCTCCACGGGATAGACGCGGGCGAGGGCGAATGCCTTGGCGATCTCCACGAGCTGACGCTGCCCGAAAGACAGGGAGCCGGTGAGGGCGGTCGGGCTGACCTCGACCTGCAATTCCTCCAGTACCCGGCTGGCCTCGGCGATCATCGCTTTCCTGCGCAATGCGCCCGCGACGGCGAATTTTCCTTCCCGTCCCAGGAAGATGTTCTCGAAGACCGGGATCGTGGGGATCAACCCCTGTTCCTGGAAGACGGTCGCGATACCGTTGCGGGCGGCTTCGGTCGGGTGGCCGAAACGCACCTCCGCGCCGTTGATGGAAATCGAGCCGGTGTCCGGCCTTACCGTGCCGTTGATGATCGACAGCAGGGTCGACTTGCCCGCGCCGTTTTCGCCGACGAGGCCGATCATCTGATGCCGCCTCAGCACGAAGCCTACGCCGGACAGCGCTTTGGTGCCTGGATATGATTTGGAGATGTCGCGGAGTTCCAGGGCCGGCGGAGCGACCGCGGACTGGCCGTCCGGAAGTTCCGGGCGGCCAGCCAGTGGTGTGGACGTCACTTGAACGGACCGGTCTTGTAATGATCGGCGTAGAGCTTGGTGACGGCGTCGAATTCCGCCTTCCACTTGGACGCATCCGCATAGGCCGGGTTGAGCTTTTCCTGCCCTTCCTGGCCGGCCCATTGGGTGGACGGATCGATCGGGTAGATGTTGTTCTGCGGATCCCAGTTGTCGGGATTGAGCGTGCGGCTCATCTTGGCGAAGTCGAACGGCAATTCCGCGCTCTGGTAGATCTTCTGGTCGATAGCGGCTGCCGTCTCGGCGGTAGCCGTCAACGAACCGGTGTACAGAAGGCGTTCCGCCAGGCTCGGTTTCCAGCCGCCAAGCGCATCGAACAGGGTGACCGCCGCGAAGCCGGCCTGGTAAGGCGCCAGCGAGGTGTTCGTGGCGACGAACTGCTCGCCTTTTGCGACTTCCTGCAGACCCTCCGAAAGGCCGTCGATACCCGCGACCTTCACATTCGTGAGCTTGCGTTCCTTCAACACGCTGAGTGCGCCCAGCGCCATGGAGTCGTTCTGGGCGAAGACCGCCTTCATGTTGGGGTAAGCGGTGACCATGCTCAGCATGACCGTGCGCGCCTTCTCCCGGACCCAGTCGCCACGGAGCCCGCCCACCACCTTGATGCCGGGGAATTCGGCCGCGGCCTTCATCAATCCAGCTGTTCTGGCATCGTCAGTCGGGGTGGCGAGACCCTTGATATGAACGACCTCGCCTTCGCCGCCGATCGATTTGAAGAGCTCCTTGCCGACCTGATAGCCGGCCTCGACCGAGTTGGCGGTCATGTAGTTGACGAAATAGTCGCCGACGTCGGCAGGGGTGAACCAGGCCGGGATCTCCCACACCGCCGTGTAATAGATCTTGTTCTCCTGGCAGAGCTTGGCGATCATCGGCACTTCGCCGGCGGCGACGACCGTATTGATCAGCATGTTGACGCCCTGGGTGGGCAGGCCGCGTACCTGGCTGATTTCGCGCGCTGCGTCGTTGTCGTGATAGAGTTCGAGCTGCTCGGTCCCGAGAACGGAGGATGTCGCCTTGAAGCCCTTCATGAAGGCGGCCCAATAGTCGTTGGCCGGCGTGGCGACGCAGGTGGCGGCCTTGCCGGCTGGTGCCGCGAATGCCCGGCCGCCGAACGAGCCCATCGCCGAACTCATCGGGATGGTGAGGCCGGCGGCGGCTGCCAGCTTTATGAAGACGCGGCGCGACAGCGGATCCTGGATCCGTGTGGCTGTTCTAACGATATCCTCTTCGCGAGACATGTTTCCTCCCTTGTCTCAATTGCAATTTCAATCGATTGCAGGCCGGTTGCAAAAAATTTCGCTACCTCCTCCGATAGCGACGAGACCTTCAATCGGACATCGTGGATCGGCCGGACGCAGTCGTCGCTTCGACGGGCTGGCGGCCTTGGGCAAAACGCTGTCCATGCATTTATGCTTCCGCCAATTCACCGTGTCAATCGATTGCAAGAAAGAATTGGTCGACCTGTCGTTTGCCGGGGAAGGCCGGTCGCTTCCCAGCTTCTATGGTACCGGCTGGCCGATGATCGTCTCCAGCTCCTCCTGGACGATCCGCAAGGCAGCGGCGTGGCTGATCTCGCGGGACAGGGCGCGATGGATGTGTGTGCCGATGACGCCTTCGATGGCGCGATATTGCGGCAGACTGGGGCGAGGCCAGGCGTGGAGCCTGTTCCGACGAACGGCCTGGTCGACGAATTGGGTGATCGGCGCGCTCGCCGAGGCTTCAGGGTCGGGACTGGTGAAGAAGCGTGGCACCACCGGCAGGCCGTTGCGGACATGTTGCTCCATGGCGTCATGCGAGGCCATCCATTCGATCGCCGCAAAAGCCAGTTCCGCCCGTTCGTCCGGCAGATTGGCCGGAATGACGAGAACGAATCCGCCGAGCGGCGTGAGGGACGTTCCGCCAGGACCTGCGGGATGTGGCAGATAGGCCACCTTGCGCTTCACGATCGAGCGCAGATCGTATTCGCAGCGTGCGGCGCGCATGGTCCATGCATAGGCCATCGCCGCGTGGCCGGTGAGGAAGGTGTCGAGTGCCTGATCCCAGTCTGCGGCCAGCACTCCGGGCGGAGAATAGGCGATCGACGCCTGGAGATGATCGAGCACGATCCGCCCGGTTTCGGTGTCGACATTGACCGACAGATCGTCACTCGGGTCGATCCCGCCGGCGAGCGGTCGCCCGCTGCGGGTGCTGATGACGGTACTTCCGCAGCAACTCATGAGGAACATGAAAGTCGAAGCGATCGGCATTCCGCGCGCGCCGTTCCAGCTGATGCCGTAGAAACCCTGGTTCGGGCGATGGAACTCCCTTGCCACGCCAAGCACCTCGTCGAAGCGTCGCGGATAGCCGAGAGAACCGGCTTCGAACAGATCGCGGCGTGCGAGCAGGGCTTCCGCCGTGCAATAGATTGGGATGCCGTATTGGCGGCCGCGCCATGCGCCTGTCTGCCATACGCTTTGATGGAAGTCCGCCGCCCGGACCGTACCGGCGGCCACAAGGTCGTCGAGCGGCCGCAGTAGCCCTGCTTCCGCGAATTGGCCCAGCCAGGGCATGTTCAGGCTCGTCACGTCAAAGGCCGGCTCTACCGCGCCCAGGCTCTGCTGCGCCTCACGGTAGAGTTCCGGCAGCGGCCGAAATTCGAAACGGCTGCGCGCTCCGAGGTTGTTTCGGATATCGCGCCAGATGTTGCGCATGGCTTGGAAATAGTTGTCGTCGTTGAGGAGGAAACGTATCGCCTGGGTGCCGGCCGGGCGCCGCTTCGCGAGTTCTGGGGGAAGGGTAATGTCGGCGCCATAGGCGGAGCCGCCGAAATAATACTCGTTCTCATCCTCCTTTCCCGCGCCAAGCCCGATCGTACGGGCAACGACCGACTTCACTTCGGCCGCGTGCGCTGTGAAGTCGCGCAGCAGTTCCGTGCTCGGGTGCAGCGTGAAGCTCCTGCCGGAAGCCCCCACCGTCTTGCGCAGGATCTGGCCGCGCCTCTCCATAGCCGCGATCTTGCGCAGGCCCGTTGCATAGGGTGTGCCTGAAAGCTGAGCCAGCGTCGAGATCGTCATCGGCCTGCCGGTGAGATGCGCGCGCACGAGCGCCGATGTGATGTTCCAATACGGGTCGGGCTCGGCGCCCGTGATGCGGCCCAGGAAGGGCTGCCTGACCTTGTCCAGGAAGTCGACGATACGCAGCAGCTCGTAGTCGTTCAAAGCTTCTCCTCCGGACGGTGCAGGACCCGAAGGTTCAGTCACCTTCCAGTCAAAGGCCGGCGAGTTTGCCGAATTCCTCATAAAGGACAAAGAAGTCCTTGTCCCCTTGGCCGCGTGCCAGCGCGGTCTCGTAGTGCTGGCGCACCAGCGCCGTCAGAAACATCGGGCAATGCTCGGCGCGCGCTGCAGTGAGGATGAGATCTAAGTCCTTCATCATCTGCTCCACCGAGAAGGCAGCATCGAAGTTGCCGGTTTCGAGAAGCGGACGCTTATACGCGATCAGCGGAGAGGCGACCGCGCTCCGGGTGATCACCTCCAGCATGGTCGCCGTATCGAGCCCGCCCTTCCGGCCCAGCGTGAGCGCCTCGGCGATGAGTGCCGATGTCACCCCGACCATGGTGTTCAACACCAGCTTCAAATATCGGGCCTCTTCGCCAGGGCCGAGATAGAAGCGGCTTTGCGAGAATGTTTTCAGCAGAGGTTCGGCTCGATCGAATGAAGGCCGGGGTCCCGAGGCCAGCACCGATAGCGTTCCGGCTTCCGCCGTCGTGATGGAGCCCGAGACGGGTGCCCGCAGGAACCAGGCGCCGCGCGCTTCGACGGCTGCCGCGGCAGCGGCCGATGCGTCGGGAGAGACCGTGCTGGTGTCCACGACGAGATGGCCATCGGACAACGCCATCGCGAGCCCTTCGGAGCCGCCGACCACGGCGGTCAAAGCCCGATCGTCAGGCAGGCTGGTGAAGATCGTCCGGCACTGCATGGCGACGTCGCGAAGGTCGTCCGCAACGTCCATTCCCGCCGCGCGAATCCGTGCTGCGGCTTCACTACGAGCGTCGAGCGCGACAACGGCATGGCCGGCAGCGTGCAGCCGTGCGCAGATGGGAGCCCCCATCTTTCCGAAACCGATCCAACCGATGCGTCCTTCGCGTGGCATGCCGCCTCTCTTGCAATCGTGTGTTGCTAGTGGCGGCAGGTTGCCATCGATGCCGATCTGCCGTGACCGAAAAAAGTTCGAAATGAACATCTGGCCGGTTTACGCGCCCCGTTCGACATCGTTCTCTGTCGAAAGACCATGTTCCGGAGCCGACGCGCATGCATTATGTCATCCACTGTCTCGACCACGCCGACGCGGCACCGCGCCGCCTTGCCCATTACGACGATCACAAGGCCTATCTGTCCAAGCCTTCCGTAGCGATCGTCATCTCCGGGCCGTTGCTTTCGGATGACGGCGAACACATGATCGGCAGCCTGTTCATCGTGGACGCGGACAGCCTGGACAAGGTCCATGCGTTCAATGCCGCTGATCCGTTCACCGCGGCGAATGTCTGGCGTGAGGTCCGTGTCCACCCGTTCCACAAGCGAATGGACAATCGGGGATAACCGACGGGGAAGCGTCTCAGGATGAGGCGCGCACGACCAGCGACGGCATGAACGAACGGCTCTCGAAGGCATAGCCCGGATTGCCGATCATGTTCCGAACGAGTTCGCCGGCGTGCCTGCTGACCTCCTCGACCGGATAGTCGACAGTCGAAAGCGGCACCGCGAGCACTCGCGAGATATGGGTGTTGTTGAAGCCGACAATGGCCAGGTCTTCCGGATAACGGAGCCCGCGCAAGCGCATCGCCTCGATGATGCCGAGCGCCAGCGCGTCGTTATGGGCAAAGACGGCAGTGGGCTTTGGGTTGGCGGCGAGCAGCGCGTCCAGCGCGCGCTTGCCGGCTGCCGACGTGGCATTGTCGGCAAATACGCCGTGCGGGATCTCCGCAATCCCCCGCTCCTTGCATGTTTCGGAAAAACCCCGGGCGCGCTGCTTGAATGTCGCCGCCATCGGCGGGCCCTGCACCTGACAGACGACCTTGTGGCCACGGTCCGCGAAGTGCGTCGCGACCATTGCGCCGCCGGCACGGTCGTCACACAAGGAGGACGGGAAGGTCGCTCCCGAGATGGCCCGAATCGCGAGGATGACCGGCGCCTCCTTGGCTGCGTCCTGGAGTATCTCGGTGTCGGCCTCGGTGGAAGCCAGCGACACGATTGCGTCCACGCGTCGAGACAGGAAAGTCTGCACGAGGTGGCGCGTAGCTCCCGGCTGGTCCAGCGTCTCCGCGATCAACGGCGTCAAGGGTGGCGTGACGCGCTGGCCCAGATGCTGGAACATCGTACGGATGACGTTGATGAAGGTTTCGTTGCCGAGATCGGGAACCAGAACACCCACCGCGTGAGAACGGCCGCGCCGCAGTGAAGCCGCCGTCAGATCCAGCCGATAGCCGGCGGCGCGCGCCTGCTCGCGGATGCGATCGCGCGTCTCCGCCGCGACGAGATGCGCCTTGTCATCGCTGAGCGCGCGCGAGATGGTCGAGCGGTCGACCCCGAGTTTCTTAGCGAGCTCACGCATGCTGAGCCGTGTCATTGGCGGCCGGCCCTTTCGTCTGCGCGCTGCGCGCGCGCGATGCTTGGTCCCGTCATGCGCGTCCTCGCTCCCTGTCGTCCTTCCGGTGATAGGCGACCGATCCGGCTTGCTACCACAGGTGGTTTGTTCGTTTTGAACAATTTCTTCGCCTGCGGCCGGCGTGCTCTCAACTAGTCTCCGATGCATCCCCGGCGTAGCTGCTCTTCCGGCGAACCAGGGAGATGCGGACCGCTTCGGTATCGCATCGAACATTGTTTGCAATCGATTGACAAGGGTTTTCTTGCGGATTAATCAATGCCGCAATCCAATTGGGAGGAACGGATGGACAGGAAAAATCTCGCGCGCCTTGCCGTGGCTTTCGCGCTCACGCTCGGATCGGCGCCGGTCCTAGCTCAGGCGCCGGACGGCAAGCTCGATGGCGAAGGCAAGGAAATCGTCGTGCTCATGCCGAGCCGAAGCAATGCTTATCTGGCGCAATGGATACGCGGTGCCGAGAAGAGCGCGGCCGAGGCCAATTACAAACTGACCGTCATCGAAAACAATTTCGACCAGACCGAGCAGGATGCTCAGGCGCAGCAGCGCATCGGATCGTCAAGCCAGCCCGCGGCCTATGTCTGGTGGCCGGCCGACAATCAAGCCGGACTGGCGACGCTGCGCCGCCTCAGCCGCACGGGTGTGCCGGTGTTCCAGGTCAATCAGGCGGTTCGTCCCGAGGCCGAGGATCTCGTCGTCGCCTATGCGGGTGTCGATGACGTCTTCAACGGCGAAGTGGCCGGCAAGAACGCCATCGCCGCGCGCGACGCCTATGTGGCGGCCGGCGGCAAGCTCGCCAGCGACGGTGGCAACATGGTCATCCTGAAGTTCATTCCGGGCTACTCGGCCGGGGACGATCGCGAGACGGGCTTCCTGGAAGCCACGAAGGACAAGCCGTTCAACGTCATCGCGACCGAATATGCGGGCTTCGACAATGCCAGCGGCTACAAGGCGATGAGCCAGCTCATCCCGAGCATCCGCAGCAAGGGGATCAACTTCGTCTACGGCCTGTCGGACGGACCCGTCACCGGTGCCGTGCAGGCTCTCGAAGAGGTGGGCCTGGTTCCGGGCAAGGACGTCTATCTCGTCAGCGCCACCTGTATCGCGGACATCTCGGCCATCCAGTCCGCCAAGGAATTCGCCACCGGAGTGCAGGCGGCAGGGCTGGAGGGATGGTTCTCCCTCAATGTGGTGGCCCGCTACTTCGAATACGGCAACCAGGTGACGGAGGGCCGCTACATCGCGCCGGATACGGCGGATGCGCGTCCGGAACTCAACTTCGCACCGAGCAAGTACAACATCATCCCCAATCCTCAGGTCGTTGTCGGCGCGGACAAGGACAAGGCGGGAGAGGTGTTGTCGAAGTTCAAGCTATGGGGCGAGACCTTCTCCGACCACTGCGTCTACTAGCTGGCCTCCCAAGCCAGGGCGGGCTTCGGCCCGCCCGTCCCGCGGTCGGCGGCGTCATGTGCGCCGCCAGTCAGGCAATGGCGAGAAAGCATGTTGGAAATCGACGGCCTATCCAAGTCCTACGGACCGGTCCGGGCGCTCTCTGATGTCAGCTTCCGGGCAGAGCGCGGCAAGGTCACGGCGTTGCTCGGCGAGAACGGCGCCGGCAAGTCGACCCTGGTGAAAATCCTGTCGGGGCTGATCGCGCCGACCGAAGGCGTCATCAGGCTCGATGGCGAGAAAGTGGACCTGTCGACGCCCGAGCGTGCCGGGCGCTCCGGCGTGGCGGTGGTGCAGCAGGAAATCAGCGTCCTGCCGAACCTCAGCGTGGCCGAGAATTTCATGCTGGCGCAGCCTTCGCGCTGGCTGTCGCGTCGGACGGCGCCGGCATTGTGCAAGCCCTATCTGCAGCGCCTTGGTCTCGGCCATGTCGATCCCGCCACATCGGTTGGGGATCTGACCATCGGCGAGCGTCAGCTCGTCGAGATTGCCCGCATGCTGGCCCAGAATGCACGGGTGCTGGTGCTGGACGAGCCGACCGCGGCTCTCGCCGACAGCGACATCGTGCTGGTGCACGAGGCGGTTCGCCGGTTGGCCGCGGAAGGCAACATCGTCCTCTACATAACCCATCGGTTGAACGAGCTGGACGAGATTTGCGACCAGGCAATCATCATGCGCAATGGCCGTCTTGCCGACCAGTTCGCCACCGGCGACGCCACAATCGCGCGCGTGGTTCATGCCATGATCGGTCGAAACCTGGAGGAACTCTACCCAAGTGCGGGCAGGCGGGCAGAGGCCTTCGCCAAGGCTCCCGCCGTGACCCTGAAAGATGCGGTTACCGCAGGGTTGGCCGCTGCCGTGAGCCTCGATCTTCGACCTGGCGAGGTGGTCGCCACGTGCGGGCAACTCGGCAGCGGCTTCGTGGAGCCGCTGCGGGCGATAGCCGGCGTGAGCCCGACGACCGCCGGCACCATTACTTTCGACACCGCGCGGACAAAGGCCGGCGTCGCCTATTGCTCGGACGACCGTCAGCTCGACGGTTTCTTCCGTGACCTGCCGGTCTGGGAAAGTCTGAGCGCGCCGGGCCTCGCCGCTTCCGGCTTGTGGGGGATCGTCGGTGCGGCGGGGCTGCGCAACTCCGTCGAAGGCATCGCCGAACGCATGACTATATTGCCTGCTTATAGGGAGCGGCCGGTGCGGGCGCTTTCGGGAGGCAATGCCCAGAAAGTCTCGATCGGCAAATGGCTGTCCAACAATCCGCGGATCCTCCTGCTGGAGGAACCGACGCGGGGCGTCGATGTTGGCGCTCGGGCAGAGATCTACAGACTGCTGCGCGGCCTCGCCGACGAGGGGCTGGCGGTGCTCTTCGCCAGCACCGATCTCGACGAGGTCCTGGGCTTCGGCGAACGCGCGCTCGTCTTTCACAACAATCGACTGGTGCATGAAGCGCCTGCCGGCTCTTTGTCTCGGGATGCGCTCGCAACGTGGATCACACATGGTGGACTTGATCGTGAATGACGCCAAGGCGCCGAGCAGCGCCATACGTGCCTGGCTGCGCCGTGCAGGACCATTCCTGCCCATCATCGCGCTGGCGGGTGTCGCCGCGCTGACCGTGGAAGGCTTCGGTACGACACCGAACCTGGTCGCGGTCGTGCAGGCCTCGGCCATAACCGGCATCGCCGCGATCGGAACGGCGGCAATCACCATCAGCGGCAAGTTCATCAGCCTGGCGGTCGAGCAGCAGGCGGTGACCGCGGCCTATATTTTCGCCGCTGCGGTGTCGGCCGACCAGCCGGTGTTGGTCGCCGTTCTGCTCGCCTTCGCGGCCGCGGTCCTGCTCGGCGGCGCACAGGGTTACCTGGTGTCGCGCGGACTGAATCCCATCGTCACCACGCTCGCCTTCGGTTCGGTGCTGTTCGGCACGGTCGTAATGCTGGCCGACAACCGCACCATAACGCTGAGCCCCAACCCCATCGCCTGGCTGGGTGGCGGCACGACCTTCGGCATCCCGAACCAGGCCATCATATTCGTCGTGCTCCTGGTGCTCGGATCGCTGTTCCTGTCACGCACGAAGCTCGGACGACAGATGGTCCTCACCGGGGCCAACAGCCGGGCCGCCGATCTCATCGGGATTCCGACACGGCGCATCGCCGTCATCGCTTTCATCGCCGCGGCATTGGCCGCCGCGCTCGTCGGTATCCTCGTCGTCGGTCAGGTCTCGCAGGCAAAGAGCGACATGTTCCGCGGGCTGACGATCGACGTGGTCGCAGCGATCCTGGTCGGCGGCATCGCCATCCAAGGTGGGGAGGGGCAGCTCTGGCGAGCCGGGTTCGGAGCCATCGTGCTTACCATGCTGGGCAACATCATGCTGCTGCTCGGCATCGATGCGGGGGTGCGCGACCTGATGAAAGGCCTGCTGGCAGGAGGCGTGTTGTTGTCCATGACGCTGTTGAAGGCGCGCAACCAATGACCAGATTTTCCGAGCTCGACACCGGTTTCAAGGTCAGGCTGATTGTCTGCGCCGTTCTGCTCGTCGCGCTGTCGGCCACCGTGCCGGGCTTCGCTTCCATCTCCAACGCGGCGTCGATCACCGAGAATATCGGGCTGATCGCCCTGGTCGGAACCGGCATCATGCTCACCATGGTGGTGGGGCAACTCGACCTCGCCGTCGCTTCCGTCGCGGCCGTGGCCGCGATCACCGCGCTGTCCATCGCCGAGACATCGCTTGCCCTCGGCATCGTCGTCGCCCTGGTGACGGCCGGTGTCTACGGCGCAATCATCGGCTATGTCATCGATCGGACCGGCGTGAACTCGCTGGTCCTGACGGTCTGCATGCTGATCGCTCTTCGCGGCCTGGCGTTGATTATGGCACCGAAACGCCCGGCGATCCTGCCCGGAGATCTTTTCTACGTATCGGACGCGCTCGTGATCCCTTGGGGACCGGTGACCTTGCTCGGCGTCATAGGGCTGATCGTCGTGCTGCTCGTGGGTTATCTGATGCGCAACACCAAGCTCGGGCTCGCCATGTACGCCGTCGGAGGCAATGTCGAGCGGGCGCGGGGCTCAGGCGTCTCGACCACGCGGGTCTATATGGCCGCCTTCGCCGGCTCGGCGATCCTCGGCGCCATGGCGGGAATCCTGGCGGCACTGCGCTCGGGCTCGGCTTCAGGTATCGGTTTCGAAGGCTTCCTGCTGGCGGGCATCACCGTTGCTGTGGTCGGCGGCGTTCCGCTGGAAGGCGGGCGCGGCACGATCATCAACGTGCTGCTCGGCGCGCTGATCATCCGCCTGATCTCGTCGGCGGTCGCCCTGGGCGGCATTCCGGGATCTTTCGAGAGCATCGTCATCGGCGGCATCCTGCTCGCCATGCTGCTGCTCGACTATCAACTTCGGCGGCGCCGGCTCCGGCCTCGCCATGCGCATGCCTGACCTCGGTCGAACCAGAATCCGCAATATCGAGAGGAGTAATGAGAAATGAGCAAACAAGGTAAGGGCGCCGTTGTAACCGGTGCCGCTCGAGGCATCGGCAGGCAGATAGCCACCGCGCTGCTCGAGGACGGCTACGGTGTCGTCATCGCCGACATCGACCCCGAAGTCGGCGGCCGTACGGTGGCCGAGCTCGATAAGGCGTATCCCGGCCGTGTGCTGTTCGTGAAGGTCGACGTCACCAACCGCGACGACCAGAAGGCGGCGATCGCGACCTGCCGCAAGGAGTTCGGCGGCATAGCGGTAATGGTCAACAATGCCGGGTTCAACAAGCCAGAACCTTTCCTCGAGGCGACGGAGAAGACCTGGAACGCGATCATGAACGTCAATGCGCTCGGCGTGCTGATCGGCATACAGGAGGCCGCCAAGGCGATGATCGAGGACGGCGCCAAGGGCAAGATCATCAACACCGCGTCGATAGCGGGGCGGACCGGTTTCGCAGACTTTGCTCCCTACTCGGCAAGCAAGGCGGCCGTGATCAGCCTGACGCAGGCAGCCGCTCGCGCGCTCGCCGGCAAGGGCATCACCGTCAATGCGTTCGGCCCGGGTGTCGTCGACACCCCGCTCTGGGAGAAGCTGGATGCCGATCTTCTGGCGATGGGGGCGAGCTCCACGCCAGGCGAGGCAATGAATTCCCTGGCAAGCCAGATCCTGCTCGGCCGCGTTGCAAAGCCGTCCGACGTCGTCGGTACGGTGCGCTTCCTCTGGTCCGGACAGTCCGACTACATGACCGGACAGGTCCTTCTCATCGACGGCGGGATGATCCTGCAATGAGCGCGCGCACCGGAGTATTGACCGGCGCTGCCGGAGGGATCGGGCGCGCCACTGCCGAGAGGCTCGCCAGGGACGGCTGGTCCCTGGTGTTGGTCGATCTGACCGACAAGGTGAAGGATGTGGCCAAGGAAGTCGCAGCCTCCACCGGAGCCAAGGTCGTCGGCGTCTCCGCCGACATCACCAACCCCTCGACCTATCGCGCGATCGACCAGGAAATCGCTGCCATCGGCGCCCCGCTGAAGTTCCTCGGCCTCGTTGCCGGCGTCCTGCAGAAGGTCGGCTCGATCGAGACCCTCGATATCGAGGAGTGGGATCGCGTTTTCAACATCAACCTGCGCGCCAATCTGTTGCTGATGAAGCATTTCATCCCGGCGCTCCGGGCGGCGGACGGTGCCTCGATCGTGACCGTGTCGAGCTGGTACGGAAAGAGCGGGCACGGCTTCTTCGGCGCCTATTGCGCGTCGAAGGCCGGGGTCATTTCGCTCACGCACACGGCCGCCGCCGAACTGGCGGGTGACAAGATACGCGTCAACTCCGTGGCTCCCGGAAACGTTGCGACCTCGATGCATCTCGACGCTCTCCATGAGGAAGCAGCCAAGCGCGGCGTCAGCTTCGAGGCGATGAAGAAGACTGAATGGGACAAGATCCCGCTTGGCCGCGCCGCCGAGCCCTCCGAGATCGCTTCGGCGATCGCCTTCCTGGCCGGCCCGGATGGCGGCTATCTCACGGGTGCCACGATCGATGTGAACGGCGGGTGCCTGTTCTCATGAGCCTGGCTGGTCGGGAGCAAGCGGTTTCGGCGGCGGGCGCGTCTTCCATGCTGGAGACCGCCCAGCTCGAGACGCTGTTTCTCGACATGTGGCGCATCCGCCGCTTCGAGGAAAGGGCGGCGGAACTGTTCAAGTCGGGTGTCATCAAGGGCACCGCGCATTCCTGTGTCGGCCAGGAAGCGATCGCGGTCGGCGCCTGCGCGGCCCTCGACGACGAGGACTTCGTTGTCTCGCACCATCGTGGACATGGCCACTGCATCGCCAAGGGCGCCGATACCGGCAAGATGATGGCCGAACTGTTCGGCCGCGTCACGGGCTATGGCCACGGGCTGGGCGGCTCGATGCATATTGCAGCGCTCGACCGCGGCGTGCTGGGCGCCAACGGTATCGTCGGTGCCGGCCTCGGCATAGGAACCGGCGCTGCCCTGTCGGCACGCATCCGCGGAACCCGGCAGGTCTGTGTCGCCTTCTTCGGCGATGGCGCTGCCAACGAAGGTATATTCCACGAGTCCCTCAACCTGGCGGCGCTATGGAAGCTGCCGGTCATCTTCCTGTGCGAAAACAACGGCTATGGCCTGTCGCTCAGTGTCGAGCGCGCCTCCGCCGTTCCACGCATTGCCGTTCGCGCAGCTGCCTACGGCATCCCCGGCGAAACGATCGACGGCAATGATGCGCTGGCGGTCAAGGCATCGGTGGAGGCGGCGGTGGCGCGGGCTCGGGCCGGTGACGGGCCGAGCCTGATCGAAGCGATGACCTATCGTTCGGGCGACCATTCCATGCGCACGAACCTGCCGCGTTATCGTCCCGAAGCAGAGGAAGACGCCTGGCGCCGGCGTGACCCTATCGGCAACATGGCCGCGGTGCTCGGCCACCGTCAATTCGGCCAGGCTCGCCTGGATGCCATCAGGGAAAGGGCCGAGACCGAAATCGAACAGGCGATCGCGGCGGCCGAAGTCGCCGCCGAGCCGAGCTCCGATGTTCTCTTTCCCGCCGTGATCGCGCCACTGGCGCCGGCCTCCGTCGAACCCGGGCCCGGTGACCGTCAGATCGGCTATGTCGAAGCGATCCGCGAGGCCATGCATCAGGAGATGGAAAGGGACGAGAGCGTCGTCCTGCTCGGCGAGGATGTCGGAGGGATCGGTGGGCTGTTCCAGTGCAGTACGGGTCTGCAGCAAACGTTCGGGACAGAGCGTGTCCGGGACACGCCGATCTCGGAGAATGTGATCGCCAATGCTGCCGTCGGAGCCGCACTTACCGGCCTGCGTCCGATCGTGGAGGTCCAGTTCTTCGACTTCATCACACATATGATGGATGCTATCGTCAACCAGGCGGCAAAACTGCGTTTCATGCTGGGCGGCGAGGCTCGCATCCCGCTCGTGATCCGCGGCCCTCAGGGCGGCGGCATCAGGCTCGGAGCGCAGCACTCGCAGTCGCTGGAGACCTGGTTCGCCCATATTCCCGGACTCGTGGTGCTCGCGCCTTCGAACCCATACGATGCCAAAGGCCTGCTTGCGGCTGCGATCCGCGACGACAATCCTGTCGTGTTCATCGAGCACAAGCTGCTCTACCAACAGAGCAAGGGGGCGGTGCCGGTGACGCCCTATGCCCTGCCGATAGGCAAGGCCGCTATCCGGCGGTCCGGCGGCGACGTCACGATCGTCGCGACAATGGCCATGGTCGATGCATCGCTTTCGGCGGCGCGGGAACTCGCGCGGGACGGGATCGATGCGGAAATCATCGATCCGCGTACCCTGAGGCCGCTCGACGGCGAGACGATCCTGGCCTCGGTGCGAAAGACCAACCGCTGCGTCGTCGTGCATGAAGGGTGGACGACTTATGGCTTCGGCGCGGAAATCTCCGCGCTCGTCATGGAAAAGGCCTTCGACTGGCTGGACGCGCCCGTAGCGCGTGTCGGCATGGCCGAGGTGCCCATGCCCTATCATTCAGGATTGGAAAGGGAACTCATCCCGAATGCGTCGCGGATCGCCCAGGCGGCTCGTGACGTCTGCTATCGAAATTGACCCGACCTGCCGGATGCATTTTTGCGGCAACGTCTTGCAATCGATTGAAAGGAAAAGGAAAGCAAATGACCAAAAGACTGGATGTGGAATTCAATTCGGAGGGAACGACCGTGCGCGGCTGGCTGTATGTCGCCAGCGAGACGAAGCGCGCGCCCACTGTGGTGCTGGCAGGCGGCTGGTGCTACGTGCGCGAGATCGTGATGCCGACTTACGCAAAGGCCTTCGCAGAGGCCGGCATCAACGCCCTCATCTTCGACTACCGAAACCTCGGCGTCAGCGATGGGGACGATCGTCAGCACCTCGACCCCTGGGCTCAGATCAAGGACTATCAGAACGCCATCAGCTTCCTCGAGCGGCACGATCTCGTCGATCCCGACCGCATCGGCGTCTGGGGCATATCCTATTCGGGTGGCCACGCCTTGATTCTCGCCGCCATCGATCCGCGCGTGAAGACCATCGTGAGCCAGATCCCCGTGATCGACGGCTATGAGAACATGCGCCGCGCGCATGGCACCATGGAGTATCGCGCTCTGTGGGACCTGGTCCTGCGCGACCGCAAGCTGCGCTATGAAACCGGCGAGCGGCTCTATCTGCCGCACGCCACGGAGAACTCGGCCGAGGAAGTGTCTGCATGGCCGTTCCCGGAAACCGTCCGCACCTTCCTGGCCATCAAGGCGGCCGAGGCACCTCTCTATGAGAACAGGAGCACGGTCGAGTCCGTCGATCTCCTGATGAACTACGATGTCGGCCCGTTCGTGAAGCGCATCTACAACACGCCGACGCTGATGATCGTGGCGGAAGGGGACGATCTGACCCTATGGGATCTCGAGATCGGCGCTTTCAACCAGATCCCGTCAGCGCGCAAAAAGCTCGAAGTGCTGCCGCATACGTCGCACATGACGCTCTATTCGGACAAATCGAAGGTCGAGGTGGCCGCGGCTATGGCGCGCGGTTGGTTCGTCGAGACCTTGAAGCCCTGACGCAGGGGCCGGCCCATCTGTGCCGGGCCGGCCTTCGCTATCGCGCATGCGAGACGGAACATGACAGGTAGTCCATCAGGAACGTCAGCTCTCGATGGCGGAGCTTTCCGGCGGCGACCGATCGGCAGGACGGCTTCGGATGCTTAACGAGGCGCATCTCGCTCCCCGAGAGGCCAATTATCGGCCACTGTCGCCGGCCGATTTCCTGCTCGGCGCCGTCGAGGCATTTGGCTCGCGGACCGCGGTGATCTGGCGCGACCGGAGTTGGACCTATCGTGGCTTCGCCGGCGTCGCGTCGCGGCTCTCGGTCTGGCTCGGGAGCGTCGGGATCGGGCGCGGCGACGTCGTGTCCTTCATGTGCGCCAACCGACCCGAAATGCTCGCCGCCCACTATGGCGTGCCTGCGGTGGGTGCGGTGCTCAACGGCATCAACACCAGGCTGGATGCGGAAGCCGTCAGCTATATCCTTCGACATTCCGAAAGCCGGGTCCTGGTCGCCGACAGCGGCTGCTTCGCAGTCGCGAATGAGGCTGGGCGGCGGGCCGGCGTTCGTGTCGTTCTTCTTGCCGACCATGACGGGGATGAGGATGGCGGGCTCGGCCTGCTCGCCCAGGGAGCGGGAGGGGACTTCAGCGTCACGGGTGTGGAAGACGAATGGCAACCGCTTTGCGTCAATTACACATCCGGCACGACCGGTAATCCGAAGGGCGTCGTCTACCATCATCGTGGCGCCTATCTGAACGCGCTGGGCAATGTGGCCGCGCTTGGGTTCAACGCGCGGACGGTCTATCTTTGGACACTGCCGATGTTCCACTGCAACGGCTGGTGCCACACCTGGGCGGTGACTGCAGCCGGCGGCGTCCATGTCTGCCTGGAGAAGATCGATCCCGGCCTGATTTTCCATGCGATCGAGGAGCATGGGGTGACGCATCTCGCCTGCGCGCCCGTGGTACTCTACATGCTGCTCAATCATCCGGACCGTGTGTTGCGCCGGCCCGAACGGCGTGTGCTGGTCGGCACCGGCGGTGCCGCGCCCACCGCGACGTTGATCGAGCAACTGGATACCCTCGGCATCGACATCGTCCATCTCTACGGCCTTACCGAATCTTTCGGCCCGGCTACCTTGCGCACCCTGCCTGATAGGCTGAAGGGGGCCTCTCCAGCTGACAAGGCTGCCTGCCTTGCACAGCAAGGCTTCAGCCACCCGGCAGCCGGACGGGTTCGGGTCGTCGACAGCGACGGAATCGACGTCGCTTCCGACGGGCAGTCGATGGGCGAAGTTCTGCTCGGCGGCAATACGTTGATGGCGGGATATCTGCATGATCCGGTGGCGACTGAAGAGGCGTTCGCCGGCGGCTGGCTCCATACGGGCGACCTGGCCGTGCGTCACGCCGACGGTGCCATAGAACTGAAGGATCGATCCAAGGACATTATCATTTCCGGCGGCGAGAACATCTCCAGCCTTGAAGTGGAGAGCGTCCTGCATCGGCATCCTGCGGTGTTGCTTGCTGCAGTGGTCGCAGCGCCCGACGAGAAATGGGGCGAGGTGCCTTGTGCTTTCCTGGAGCTGAAGCCCGAGGCTGCCGTGGACAGCGAAGCATTGCGCTTGTTCTGCCGCGAGCAACTCGCCGGCTTCAAGGTGCCGCGGCTCTTCGTCATCGGCGAGTTGCCCAAGACGGCGACAGGCAAGATCCAGAAATTCATGTTGCGCCAGCAGGCGGCAGGCCTTCACGGCTGAGGCATGGACCAGCCTGGTCTTGCTGTTGTCCGACCAAGGCCGGGACTTCCGTCACGAGAGTGTCGGGGAAGTAGGAGGCACCGAGGACGTGTCCGGGATCCTCGGGCTGCGCATTGCAGCGGCCACGACGAGGCCGGAGAGAAAAGTCAGGGCGGCGGTCAGCGCGATCGCCGCCGAGAGGCCGTAGCTGTCGGCAATGAGGCCCGCCATCAACGCGCCGACGGCGTAGCCCAGATCGCGCCAGAACCGGTAGACACTGAGGGATCGCGCGCGCCAGGTCGGATGCGAGGCGTCGGACACGGCAGCGATGAGGCTCGGATACACCATGGCGGTGCCGAGGCCCAACAGGAGGCTGCCGACGAACCACCATTCGAACTGCCGTGTCCACGCCGTCAGGAAAAGGCCGGCAGCCTGAACCCACATGCCGGCGACGATCAGTCCCTTGCGTCCCCAGCGGTCACTCAATGGACCGGTCGCGATCTGCAGGATGCCCCATGTCGTGGGATAAATGGCTTTCAGAATTCCAATCCGCTCGATGCCCAGGCCGAATGAGGCGAAGAACAGCGGGAGTATTCCCCAGCTCATGCCGTCATTGAAGTTGTTCACGAGACCGGCCTGCGAGGCGGCGAACAGGTTGCGATCCCTGCACGATGTGAGCGTGAAGACTTCGCGGAAGCTTATCGATGCCGGCTGCTGCGCATGTTCCGCGGCTTCCAGCCGGACATGATCGCGCGTGTCCCGCACGAGCAGGATCGACAGCGCGGCTCCAATGACGACGTAGCCGACCCCGAGATAGATCGGCGCAGGCCTCAGCCCGTATCGCGAGGCCAAGTAGCCGGTCAGGAACGCCGTTACACCGACGGCGAGGTAGCCGGCGAATTCGTTCAGGCCGACCGCGAGGCCGCGTGACTTCGGGCCGACCAGATCGACCTTCATGATGACAGTCATCGACCAAGCGAGCCCCTGGTTCACCCCGAGCAGCACATTGGCGGCGACGACCCATTCCCAACTTGGCGCCCAGATGATTATGAAGGGCACCGGAAGACCGACGAGCCAGCCGAGCACCAGAACACGCTTGCGGCCCCAAAGATCCGCGAGCTGGCCCGAGACGAGATTGGCGAAGGCTTTCACCACGCCGAAGCTGATGATGAAGGAGACGATGACCGTCGTAGAGGCGATGCCGAACCCTTCCGAGCCGATCAGCGGCACGACGGTTCGCTCGATCCCGACCATTCCGCCGACAAAGGCATTGATGACGACCAGAAGCGCAAATTGGCGCCAGTTCTCCCTGAGCCCCAGCCTGACCGGGGACGCCGCCTTCTGCGGAGACGATGGAGCTCTGTCTATAGGCGATGGCGCTTCGCTCATGGCATCAGAAGATGCGGACAGCGTGGGCGCGGAGGGACTGGGAAAGGACCATGGACTTGCGCTCTTCTTGATGGTCGGGTACGATTCATTCAATCATTTCGCTGAATGTTCCATTGAGAGATTTGCGTGTCAAGCACCGGGCCGAAACAGTCGATCTACGAAAGTCTTTCAGAAGTGGCGCAGGCGCTCGGCCATCCGCATCGGCTGGAGCTTCTGGAGCATCTCGCGCAAGGCGCGCGAAGCGTGGAGGAGCTTTCCAGCCGCTCGCGCCTGAACTTTGCCAATACGTCTCGCCATTTGGGTATCCTCAGGCGCGCGCGCCTGGTCGATACCGAGCGTCAAGGAAAGCGTGTCGTCTATAGCCTCGCCGGCGACACCGAAGTGGTCGCATTGATCGGGGCTCTCGGTCGCGTGGGCGAACGGAACATGGCCGAGATCAACCGTGTGATGACGGACTATTTCCGGGCGCGCGATGCGCTCGAGCCCGTGTCGCGGACCGAACTCGTCTCGAGATTGCATGATGGTCCGGTCATGCTGCTCGACGTGCGGCCTCAGGACGAGTTCGCCGTCGGCCATCTTCCCGGTGCGCTCAATATCCCCCTCGCCGAGTTGGAACGTCGGCTCGGCGAACTATCGGCGGATCGCGAGATCGTCGCTTATTGCCGCGGTCCCTATTGTGTACTTTCCTTCGAAGCGGTTGCGGCCCTCAGGGCCCGCGGCTATCGCGTTCGCCGGCTCGAAGACGGCTATCCCGAGTGGAAGGCTGCGAGCCTGCCGATCGAGGCAGCCGCTTGAACGAGAGGCCTGCGCAAGCAGTTTCCCAGGGAGGGTCGGAGCATGAATACTCCATTCCAGGACATCGGCGCGGTCCTTAAGGACTATTTCGATGCGCTCTATTTCTGCGATGTCGACAGGCTGCAGCGGGTGTTCCACCCCAGGGCGATCTACGCGACCGCCGACGAAACACCGCTGCTTTATCGAACGATGGACGAATACGTCCCCGTCGTCGCCGCCAGGCAGTCGCCCGCCTCTCGCGGGGAAGCGAGGCGCGACCATGTCGACGCGATCGATCTTGCCGGTGAGAACACCGCCTTTGCCCGCGTCTGCTGTTCGATCGGCCCACGCGACTTCGTCGACTTCCTCACCCTTGTGAGGGCCGACGGCCGATGGCAGATCATCGCCAAGGTCTTTCAGATCATCGAGCGGGAGACGTAGGGGTTCAGTCCGGAACTGATCGTCCGTGCAGCATGCTCTATAGGGCGATTCGGTCGGCGACCTCGATTATTCGCCGGGCACCGCGCAGATGGTGGAGCGTGTGAGGAACCGCTTCTCGCGGCCGTTGTCGAGCGAGAACATCCCGCCGCGACCGGGAACCACGTCGAGGATGAGGTCGGTGTGCTTCCAGGTTTCGTATTGCGAGGCGCTGATATAGACGGGCGTGTCGCCGATCATGCCGAGCAGCACGTCACGCTCGCCCACGATGTAGTCGCTGCGCGGATAGCACATGGGCGAGGAACCGTCGCAACAGCCGCCGGACTGGTGGAACAGGACGGGGCCGTGATCGGCGATGATCTCGTCGAGAAAGGCGATCGCCTCCGGCGTCGCCGACACTTTGTCGAGGGAGATCTTGTCCGACATGGGGTGCTCCGGTTCCTCGGGAAAGCTGCAGGCGGTCCTCTCCCGGCGACAGGCCGGGAGAGGATATCGGCCGGGGCCTCAGAAGAAGCCGAGTTTCTTTGGGCTGTAGCTAACCAGCAGGTTCTTGGTCTGCTGGTAGTGGTCGAGCATCATCTTATGCGTCTCGCGCCCGATTCCTGACTGCTTGTAGCCGCCGAAGGCGGCATGCGCGGGATAGGCGTGGTAACAGTTCGTCCAGACGCGGCCCGCCTGGATGGCGCGGCCGAACCGATAGGCGCGGTTGCCGTCGCGGCTCCACACGCCGGCGCCCAAACCGTAGAGCGTGTCGTTGGCGACCGACAGAGCCTCGTCCTCGTCCTTGAAAGTGGTGACGGAGACGACCGGGCCGAAGATCTCCTCCTGGAATATCCGCATCTTGTTGTTGCCCTGGAAAACGGTCGGCTTGACGTAGTAGCCGCCGGCGAGGTCGCCGGGCAGATGCGCCTGCTCGCCGCCTGTCAGCACCTTGGCGCCTTCCTGCCTGCCGATGTCGAAATAGGAGAGGATCTTCTCCAACTGTTCCGAGGATGCCTGAGCGCCGATCATGGTCGCCGGGTCGAGCGGGTCGCCCTGGACGATCGCCTCGACGCGCTTCAGCGCCTGTTCCATGAACCGGTCGTAGATTTTCTCGTGGATGAGCGCCCGGCTGGGACAGGTGCAGACTTCGCCCTGATTGAGCGCGAACATGACGAAACCCTCGATCGCCTTGTCGAAGAAATCGTCGTCCTCGGCGGTGACGTCCTGATGGAAGATGTTGGGCGACTTGCCGCCCAACTCGAGCGTCACCGGGATCAGATTCTGAGAAGCATATTGCATGATCAGCCGGCCCGTCGTCGTCTCGCCGGTGAAGGCGATCTTGGCGATGCGCGGATTGGAGGCCAGCGGCTTGCCGGCTTCGAGGCCAAAGCCGTTGACGATATTGAGCACGCCATCCGGAAGCAGGTCGCCGATAAGGTCGGCCCACAGCATGATGGTCGCCGGTGTCTGCTCGGCCGGCTTGATGATGACGCAGTTGCCGGCCGCGAGTGCGGGGGCGAGTTTCCAGCAGGCCATCAGCAGCGGGAAGTTCCAAGGGATGATCTGGCCGACGACGCCCAGCGGCTCATGGAAGTGATAGGCGACGGTGTCGTGGTCGATCTCGGAGATCGACCCCTCCTGGCCGCGCAGCACGCCGGCGAAATACCGGAAGTGGTCGATTGCCAACGGCACATCGGCGGCGGTCGCCTCGCGGATCGGCTTGCCGTTGTCCCAGGTTTCGGCGAGCGCCAGGAGATCGAGGTTCTCCTCCATGCGGTCGGCGATGCGGTTGAGGATCAGGGCACGATGCGCGGGCGCCGTCTTGCCCCATGCATCTTTCGCCTTGTGGGCGGCATCGAGCGCGGCCTCGATGTCCTCCGCCTGGGAGCGTGCGATCTCGCCGAGCGGCCGGCCCGTCACGGGCGACAGGTTCTCGAAGTACTTGCCCGACTTTGGCGCCACCCACTTGCCGCCGATGAAGTTGTCGTAACGCTTGGCAAACGGCATCTTGGCCGTTCGCGAGAACTCGACCTTGTTCATAGGTTATCCTCCCGAGAACAACGCCGCACCACGCGGCATCTTCGGGGAGCAACGTGGCCCGTGGCCGCATCGTGCGCCAGTTGGACAAGGCAAGCGCCAGAACGGATGTGTCGCAGATCTGCGACACATGCCGGAGCTGTCTCGATGCCCCTGTCGGTCAGTTCGCTCGGGAGAGCGCGAGGCGGTTGAGCTTGCGGTGCAGCGTGGCTCGGCTGATGCCGAGAAGCCGCGCGGCTGCCGCGACATTGCCGTCGACCCTCGCCAGCGCGCGTTGAAGGACAGCGCGTTCCGCGTCCCGCAACTCACCTCCCGACAATGCCTTGCGGCCCAGAAGGTCGGCTGCCGGTATGGCCCTTTCGAAGCTCTCCGGCGTCAGGCCGAGCGCCTGGCGCGCCGCGCGTGTCGCACCGATGACGAGGTCGTCGTCGTCGATCGCCAGCAACGCTCCGGCGGTCTTGTCGGCGGCCGCGAGCAGGATGCGCGCCTTGGGAAATGCGAGGCGGAAGTGATCGCTTTCGATGCGGCGAGCCGCGTCGCTGACCGCCATCGAGATCAGGCTAATGAAACCCTTGGTCAAATCGGCGCGGCATGAGGACACGTCGAGGGCGGCAGCCAGATTGCCTTCATGATCGTAGATCGGCGCGGTCGTGCAGGAGAGCGCAGTGTTTCGATCGTAGAAATGCTGGTCGGCATGGATTGTGAGCGTCCGCTGTTCGACCAGGCAAGTGCCGATGCCGTTGGTGCCTTCGCTCTCTTCGCTCCAGACCGTTCCCGTCCACAGCCCCCATTGCTCGAAGGTCTTGTCGTCGGACACAGCGCCCCGGCGGTCGACCGGGATGCCGTCCCGATCAGCGAGCAGCACGCAGCAGCCGACGCCGCCGACAGCGAGATAAAGCCTGTCCAGGCTCGCCTGGGCGGCCGCGAGCAAAGGCTCGATCCTGCGCCTGGCGTCGTCGAGTTCGCCTTTGGTCAGGCGTGCCGGCGCCTTGCATTCCGCCGGGTCGAGGTGATGCAGATGTGCCGAGCGGCGCCAGGATGCGACCAGCGCAGATTTCGCGGCCTGACCCGACGCCAGCGCTGTCAGGACCTTGTCCGCGTGGATAGGATACGATGCTGTGCTCAAGCTTTCCTCCTCAGCTCGATCAGTCACCCGCCGGCGACATGCCGCGGCGACGCTGCATGGTTCCGACCTTTGCAATCTGGACTCTCGCTATATTTGCAGAAATATAGCGAGAGTCCAGAGACCTCCGTCACGCGACGAGGCATCGCTCAGCCGCGCGAGTCGCGCCGCACCATGCCATCGCGATACGCAAGAAGAGATTGTACTTTCGGCGGGGTGGCTTCGGATTCTACCGCGCCACCTATGCCTGTCTCTAAGGTGTTCTAGCTAGGATCTTGCAGCGGGTGGTGACAGGCGAACGCAGCCCGTCCGTCCGAGACGAGGGCAGGCTCCTGTCTGTCGCATAGATCACCCCGGCGAAAGCAACGCGTGTGGAAGCGGCATCCAGTCGGGGGCGCGGCCGGGCTCGGCACATCGCCGGTCAGAACGATGCGTTCGCGCGCACGCTCCGACGCGGGATCATGCAGCGGAACGGCTGAGAGCAGCGCTTTGGTATAAGGATGACGCGGGTTTTCGTAGAGCACGTCGCGATCGGCCAGCTCGACGATCTTGCCCAGATACATGACGGCGACCCGGTCGCACAGGTGCCTGATCACTGAGAGGTCGTGCGAGATGAAGAGATAGGCGATGCCCTTCGCTTGCTGAATCTCTTTCAGCAGGTTGAGGATGCCTGCCTGGATCGAGGCGTCGAGCGCCGAAACGGGCTCGTCGAGGATGATCAGGTCGGGCTCGACGGCGAGCGCACGCGCGATCCCGATCCGTTGCCGCTGGCCGCCGGAGAATTCGTGCGGATAGCGGGAGGCATGCTCGGGCGCGAGCTTGACCTGTTCCATGAGATCGGCCACGCGAAGGTCGAGCTCCTTTCGCGAGAGCTTCAGCAGGCGAAGCGGTTCCGCGATGATGTCGTGGGCGCGCATGGATGGATGCAGGGAAGCTTGCGGGTTCTGAAAGACGAATTGCAGGCGCTTGCGCAGCGGCCGCATCTCGGCCTGCGACAGCTTCGCTATGTCCTGATCCTTGAATAGGATCGACCCGGCGGTCGGTCGGGTCAGCCTGGCGATCGAGCGCGCGAGCGTCGATTTTCCGCAACCGGATTCACCGACCAGACCGAGCGTCTCGCCGGGAAAGAGATCGAATGAGATGTCGGAAACCGCCTGGATCGCGCGCCTGGCCGTGCCGAACGAAAAGCCGCTGCCGCTTCGAAACTCCTTCACGAGTCCGCGTACCTGCAAAAGCGGCTTACGTCCCTTATGGATCTGGGACGAGGCGTTCATGACATCTCCCGATGTGGCATGAAGAATGTCTCGACCTCTTCGGCGCGGTGACAGGCGACACGTTCCTGCCCGAAAACCCCTTCGGCGGGCAGTTCCTGCCGGCAGCGATCGACGGCCATCCGGCACCTGACATGGAACGCGCAACCCTCCGGGATGGTGGAGAGGGAAGGCGGCGCGCCGGGGATCGCGTCGAGCTGCTCGGCCCGGCGGTCGATCCTCGGCAGGCTGCCCAGCAAGGCGCGCGTGTAGGGGTGGCGCGATCGTCCCAGGATTTCATCGACGGGCCCGTAATCGACGATCCGGCCGGCATACATGACGGCCATATTGTGGGCCGTGCCAGCGACCACGCCGAGGTCATGCGTAACGAGCACCAGTCCCATCCGGCGTTCCGAGCACAGGCGCCGCAGCAGTTCCATGATCTGCGCCTGGATGGTGACATCGAGTGCCGTCGTCGGTTCGTCGGCGATCAGGAGTTCCGGATCGTTGGCGATCGCCATCGCGATCACGACGCGCTGGCGCATGCCCCCGGAAAACTCGTGCGGATGTTGCAAGGCGCGCTGGCGCGGCGAGGGGATCGCGACCGTCTCCAGCAATTCGACGGCGCGATCGAAGGCCTGCTTCCTGCCGATCCCCCGGTCGTGGATGCGGATGACCTCCGCGATCTGGTCGCCGATCCTGAGCAGCGGGTTCAGTGAGGTCATCGGGTCTTGGAAGATCATGCCTATGCGTTTGCCGCGGATAGCGCGCAACACGCGCTCAGGGCGGCCGACCAACTCCTCGCCGCGGAACCGGACCGACCCCTCGACATGGGCGGAGCCGGGGAGAAGGCCCATGACGGCGGTCATGGTCGCGCTCTTGCCGCAACCGGACTCTCCAACCAGGCCGAGCACTTCACCAGGGGCGAGATCGAGGTCGATCCCCCTGACAGCCACCAGCTTGCGGCCGGCGCGCGCGGCGAAAGCAACGCGCAATCCGCGGATCGAGAGCAACTGGCTCATTGCGACCTCGGATCGAGCATGTCGCGCAAGCCGTCGCCCAGGAAATTGAAGGCGAGGACGATGCTGAGGATCGCCATGCCGGGTCCGGCAGCGATCCACCAGCGATAGAAATGCAGCGCCCCTTCCGAGATCATCTGTCCCCATTCGGGCGTGGGTGGAACCGCACCGAGGCCGATGAAGCTCAAGCTCGCCGCAAGCAGCACGATCTGCCCGAAATCCATCGTTGCATTGACGATGACAGGGCTCCAGCACAAAGGCAGGATGTGCTTGAAGAGCACGCGGGCGGGCCCCGCGCCGGCGGCGACGGCGGCCTCGACATGCTCCCGTTCCCGCACCGCCAGCACCTGGGCCCTCATCAGGCGCGCATAGATCGGCCACCATACGATCACCATGGCGATGGCGGCGTTGTGCAGGCCGGGGCCGAGAGAGGCCGTCACGGCCATGGCCAGGAGGATCGGCGGAAAGGACAGGGTCACGTCGACGGCGCGCATGATGATCTCGTCGACCAGGCCGCCGAGATAGCCTGCTAATGCTCCAAGCAGCGCTCCGATCAGCACGGAACCTGCGATGACTGCCACGGCGATCGGCAGGGACTGGCGTACGCCATAGAGGGATCGAGAGAAGATGTCGCGGCCGAGCGCATCGGTCCCCAACCAGTTCTGCCAGTTCGGCGGCGAGAAGCGCGGGCCGGCGAGCATCGTCGGATCGTATGGCGCCCACCAATCGACTGTGAACAGCGTCACGACCCAGAAGAGCAGGATGATCGCACCCAGGATGACAGGGGCGGTGAGCCAGGCCGGCCGGTAGAAACGTGGCGAGGAGGCGGCTTCGAAGCTCATCTCTCCGACGCGCCTCCGAGCCTTACGCGCGGATCGACCAGGAGATAAGCGAGATCGGTCGCGAGATTGGCGACCAGGAATGCCGCCCCGCCCACGATCGTGACGCCGATGATGGCGGGGTGATCCAGGCCCTTGGCGGCCGCGACGGCATAAGAACCTATTCCCGGCCAGGAGAAGATCGTCTCGGTCAGAATGGCGCCGGTGATGAGATAGGCGAATGAGAAACCGAGGATGGTGAGGGTGGGCAAAATGGCGTTGCGCAATGCGTGATTGATGAGGACGCGCATGCGGCTTGCTCCCTTGGCGCGTGCTGCCGTGATGAAGTCCTGCTGCAGCACGTCGAGCATCGAGCCCCTCACCATGCGCGACACGATGCCGGTCACCGTCCAGCCCAGCGCCACGGCGGGCAGGATGAGATGCCTCGCAGCGTCCAGGAATTTCGCCCAGTCGCCGGCGATCAGACTGTCCACCGTATAGAAGCCGGTGACGAAGGGCGGCGGCTCGATGCGGGCCGACAGCCTTCCGGGCCCCGGCAGCCAGCCGAGATTGACCGAGAAGAGATAAAGCAGCAGGAGGCCGGACCAGAAGACGGGAATGGACGAGCCGACCAAGGCGAACAGCCGCGCAAAGTGATCGGCTAGGCGGTCGCGGAAATTCGCCGCTGCCACGCCCATCGATACGCCCGAAATTGTACCCACGAGCATCGCTGCGATGACCAGTTCGAGGGTTGCGGGGAGGCGGGTCAAAAGGTCCTGCGAGACCGGCTGCTTGGTGCGGAACGATATCCCGAAATCGCCCGACAGGAGATTGCCGAGATACACCAGATATTGTTCCGGCAGGCTGCGATCCAGGCCCCAGCGCGCCCTGGCTGCCTCGACGACCGCCTGGTTGTTCATCTGTCTTTCGCCGACGATCGAGGTCAACGGATCGGCGTTGGAAAAATGCGAGAGCAGGAAGGCGACGGTTACGACACCAAGCAGAAGCAGGGGCATCGTGATCAGGCGTTTGACGACGTAGCCGATCATGCCGATGCCCCTCCTTGGTCTCATCTATTGGCCAGGATGCTGTCGCATCCTGGCGGCCTCAGTCGCCGGCGCGGCCCATCCAGGCCGCCTGGCTTTCGCGCCGGCAGGCGCGGCGCGCGGTCGCGCGCTCCGACGGTCGGCAAAGCCGACCGCCGACATCACTTACGGCTCAGCTCATCCAGCGGCAGATTGCAGCAGGCGCTGTAGCGAACCCCGGCGACATCGTTCCTGTAGGCAAGGACGAGGTTGGGGCTGACGACGGGAACGATGATGCGATCTTCGATCATTTCCAGGGCGATCTCACGATAGATCGCCTCGCGTTCGGCATTGGGCGCGGCGAATGCCTTCTTGAGCAGATCGGCTTCCTTCTGGTTCAACAGGTCTTCCTTGCCCTGGCTGGCGCGAGTCAGCCAGAACGAATCCGGCACCATGCCGAAGAATTGAACATATTGCGCCGAGCCATAATAGTCGGGCGCGTAGAAGCGGGCCGAGAACGGTACGCCCGGCTTGGCCGCCTGCTCGCGCCAAACCGAGGAGGCCAGCGGCTGGATGTTCAGCTTCACGTTCACGCGCGCCAGGTCCTGCTGGATCTTCTGCATGAGCAGGACGAGGTCGACACCGTAGACGTTCATCTGCGCGACCGGCGCATCGATCTCGAAGCCGTCGGTGAGGCCTGCCTTGGCGAGCAGTTCCTTGGCCTTTTCCAGGTCCTGCGCCGGCATGGGAAGATCCGCTGTTCCGGGGAAGCCGTTCGGGATCGGGGCTGCCTGCAGCTTGCCCGCGCCGCCGACGGTGAACTGGATCAGCCCTTCGTAGTCGATCGCATAGGCGAGGGCTTGACGGACCTCCTTTGTCAGCGGGACCTTGTTGCCCGCAGCGCCGGGACTGAACATGACATAGATGAAGTTGTAGGATGGCACTGTTTCCAGCGTCAGTTCAGCCGCTTCCACGGTCTTGGCCGTGTCGGGATCGATCTGCATGGCGATGTCGGCCGCACCGCTCTGCAGCGCCTGGGCCTGGGACACCGCGTCCGCCGTCTCGTCGATGACGATCTCGGCGATGGCGGGTTTCTTTCCCCAGAACTTGTCGTTGAGCGCGAAACGCAGTTCGTCATCGGCGGCGTAGGATTTCAGCACATAGGGGCCGCTGCCGGCCGAGTTGGCCTGGAACCAGCCTTCCGCCGCATCGGTCGTGGCGGCGTCGGAGGCGGCCGATGCCCCGGCCTTGCCCGCGACCGTGCTGTTGATTATGCCGGTATAGGGTGCGGTCAGGACGCCGAGGAATTCCGAATTGGGGCCATCCATGGTGATGACGACGGTCCTAACATCAGGCGTTTCGATCGACTTGACCGGGCTCATCATGAAGGACGCATCGGCCTTCAGGTTCTTGAGCCGCTCGAAGCTCCACTTGACGTCCTTGGCTTCGACAGGGGTTCCATCCGAGAAGACCGCGTTGGACACCAGTTTGAAGGTGAAGACTGTCTGGTCGGCGTTGACTTCCCAGCTTTCCGCCAGAAGCGGCTCAATCGACTTGTTGTCGGCGCCGAGCTTGACCAGCCCCTGATAGGTGGAGCTCAGATAAATCTGGCAGGTGTCGCAGAACGCTCGCGAAGGGTCGAGCGAATTTATCTCGAGATGGCGCGCAATCACGAGCGGCTGCTCTTGCGCAAGCGCCGGCGCGGCCGACATCAGGACGGCGGCGACGCTCAGCCCCGCCGCCACGCGAACCCCGACGGCGGTATTCAGCCGTGCCGCCATCCGACCCCCTGTGAAACCCTTTGGCATTTCTCTCCTCCCTTTGATGCCGTTGATGTTGTCTGCTGTTTCGTCGCTCCCGACTGGTTTCCTGGGCGTGGCGGCGATGCCGCCGCGCCGGTCAATTGACCTTGCCGAGCAATTCCCTTGCGATCTGTGTGATACCCTCCGCGTCCAGCCGATAATGAGCATAGAGCGCAGCGGGCGGGCCGATCAGCGAATACTGGTCTTCGATGCCGTGCCGACGGAACGGGATCGCCGGTCCGCCGGCGATGACCTCGGCGACGGCGCTGCCAAGGCCGCCGATGATGTTGTGTTCCTCCACCGTGAGGATCGCCGCCGTCTCAGCCGCTGCGGCCCTCACAGCATCGACATCGAGCGGCTTGATCGTGTGCATGTCGACGACGCGGACGCTGCGTCCCGCCGCTCGCAAGGCATCGGCCGCCGCCAGGCTCGCATGAACCTGCGAACCCGTCGTGATGATCGTCAGCTCATGGCCCTCCCGCAAGGTCTTGGCCTTGCCGAGCCGGAAGTCGGCAGGAACCTCGCTGTAGACTTCCGCATCGCGGCCGCGGCCGAGGCGGATATACATGGCGCCCGGATGGTCGACCGATGCACGCAAGATGGCACGAAGCTGGCTGGCGTCGGCCGCGCAGACGACCGTGAGGTCGGCGATGGTCCGCATCATGCCGATGTCTTCCAGCGAGTGATGGCTGGTGCCGTAGAAACCCATCGATATGCCGGAGTGGTGGCCGATGATACGGACCGGCATCTGGGGATAGGCACAGTCCGTGCGGATCGCTTCGGCCGCCAGAATGCCGCTGAAGGCGGCGAAAGTGGCGACATAAGGAACCAGGCCGCAGGAGGCCATGCCCGCCGCGGCGGTGATCATATTGCGCTCCGCGATGCCGAAATCGACGAAGCGGCTGGGATGACGGTTGGCGAAATCGCGCGTCCGGCTCGAATTCGCAAGATCGGCCGTGGCGACCACGATGCGCGGATCCTTCTCGGCCAGGTCGGCAAGCTCCTCGCCGAGGATGAAAGCCGGCATGGACTTGGCAGGAGTGCCGCGAACCGACTTGGCGTCCCTGAGCGCTATTTCCTTGTCGTCGCCGCGGAAGAGGGCGCTCTGGTCCTGGCCCGAATTGTCCGATCGCACGCTCATCACGCATCCTCCCTGACATAAGGTTCGAGGCCTCGGGAAATCTCCTCATAGGCATCGTCGTAGTCGGCGCCGACGAGGTTGCCGACATGCCAGTCGAGGGACAATTCCATATATTTGACGCCGCGACCCTTGATCGTATCGGCGATGATCATCTGGGGCTTGCCATGTCCGGCAGGCGAGAGATTGTCGAGAGTCGAAAGGATCGTCCCGAGGTCATGCCCGTCGATGCGCTTGACGTCCCATCCGAAGGATTCGAAGCGCTTGTCTAGGGGCTCGACCGACATGACCTTCTCGGTCGGTCCGTCGATGCAGAGCTGGTTGCGATCGACGATGCCGACCAGCCCCTGCAGCTTGAAATGGCCGGCCGCCATGGCTGCTTCCCAGATCTGGCCCTCGTTGAGTTCGCCGTCGCCCATCATGCAATAGGTCCGATAGTCGCGACCCTGAATGCGCCCGGCCAGCGCCATACCCACGGCGACGGAAAGGCCGTGCCCCAGCGAGCCTGATGAGAAGTCGACCCCCGGGATCTTCTTCATATCAGGGTGATCGCCGAAGGCGCTGCCGAGCCGCGTGAAATCGTCGAGCTTGGAAGGATCGTAGAAGCCCAGATCCGCCAGCACGGGATAAAGCCCGATGGCTGCATGCCCCTTGCTCAGCACGAAGCGATCGCGATCCGGCCATTTGGGATTGCCCGGGTCGAAACGCAGATGCGCATAATAGAGTGCCGAAAAGAGCTCGGCGGCCGAGAACGTGCTCGAATAATGCCCGGCACCCGCGATGCGAGTCAGGCGCAACGTCTCCAGCCTGATGAACTTCGCCCTATCGGCCAGGTACTCCTCGGTTACGTTTCGGCCACGTCCCAGACGGTCGTCAGGTTTCACGGCAATCGCCTCCCTTCGTAACGGATCGTAATGTTCTGCCTCGCCTCGCCAACGCTCGTCCTCCCTGACGATCTCGGGGGCGACGCCCTAGAGACGCGCGACGATTGCCATTGCCTCGTCGGTGGCGGCGAGTGCTTCATCGATGTCGGCAGGTTTGTGCGCGGCTGAGAGGAACATCGTGTGGGTCGGGTGGATGTAGACTCCGCGGGCAAGGGCCTCGAGACAGAAGCGGTTGCCGATGCGTCTGTCGCCGTCATTCTCGAAGAGGAAGACCGGCATCTGCGCGGGCCCGCTCTGTTTTAGCCGCACGCCGTGGTGGGCCGCCTGTGCGTCGAGCCCGTCGCGCAGCCGCTGCCCCATCGCCTGCATATGCGACACCGCATCCGTGTCCCGCAGCTTGCCGATGGTGGCGATCGCCGCGGCCATCGAAACACCCGCTGTCCAGAACGACCCCGTGGTGAAGATCTTGGTCGCGCCCTCGCGGAACCGGTCGTTCCCCGTGACCGCTGCCAGCGCCCGCCCATTGGCGATCGCCTTGCTCCAGGCCGCGAGATCGGGCCGGACGCCGACCAGTTCCCAGCTTCCGCCGAGATGGAGCCGGAAGCCGGCGCGCACGTCGTCGACGACAAGGGCTGCATCCGCTTCCGTCGCCAGCGCGCGGGCGCGGCGGGCGAACTCAGGCGTGGGCATGATGTGCTCGAAGCCGAGATCGTGCTTGAAGGCCGAAACCACGATCGCGGCGAGGTCACCGCGCGCCTGCTCGACGGCCGCTTCGAGGCTCTCCACGTCATTGTAGGCGTAGTGGATCAGATGAGCGCGGTCCTCCTCGGTCACGCCGGCGACGGAGGGCGTGCACCAGGGGATCGCGCCGTGATAGGCGCCGCGCGCCACCAGGACCTTGCGCCGGCCGGTTCCTGCCCGGGCGATGGTCACGCAGGAGGTCGTCGCGTCGGTTCCGTTCTTGGAGAACATCGCCCAGTCGGCATGGGGAACGGTGTCCACCACGAGCTCCGCCAGTTCCACCTGCCGCGCCGTCGGGCCGTTCAGGCCGTCGCCCAATGTGCGCTGGCGCGCCGCGGCCGCCTCGACGTCAGGGTCGTTGTAGCCCAGGATCATTGGCCCCCAGGCGCACATGAAGTCGATGTAGCCGCGCCCATTGACGTCCCATGTGCGGCATCCATCGGCGCGGGAGAAATATTGCGGATAGCCTGCCGGAAGTCGGGCGACGTTCTGATGCCCCCACATGCCGCCGGGAATGACCTTTGCCGCGCGGGTACGCAAGGACAGATCGGCTTCGGTGACTTGCAAGTTCATTGCCCTCCTCCTCTCCGGCGGCGCCGCCGGCGCCGTCGTCAAGCAACTGACAAAGACGATATATCATATATCAAGACCCGGCAAGCAGTGGATCTGCCTCAATGAGAAGGGCGGTAGGGCACCAGCAAACGCTGCGGAGAGCAGTCGTTCGAGGCTCGCCACGCGAGCATGTCGGAATGGATGAGGTCGACGCTACCGGCCGGGAGCATGCCGGATCGAAGAGAAGCCGATCGGCGATTGTATCAGGGTTGCTGTACCACTTGCCGGGATGAACTCCGGGAAAGGAGCCGTTCCCGCTAATGCTCGGGCCGTAGGCGGCATCAGGCTATGGCGAAGACTAACAAAACTCTCGAACGCATCAGCGTTCAGGAAGCCTCTCGGTCGTCCTCTTCATCCATGCCCTTCCCGTCGATCTCTTCGAGATAGCGGACGAAGTTGCGTCCGCCTTCGATGAGGTCCGCCTCGAAGGCGGCGCGCAAGGCCTGCGGGTCGCGGGCCCGCAATGCCTTCAGCACGTTGATGTGCTGGTGATCCCCTTCGTAGGTGGGATGACCGTAGGGGTAGAGCAGCGTCAGCAGTGGGCCGATCTGAATCCACAGCCGTTCAAGGATTTCGATCAGGTGCGGCATCTGCGACTGGCGATAGACCGCGAAGTGGAAATCGTAGTTAACCTGCAGCGCGGTCGGGTAATCCTTGTCGCGCTCCGCGCGAACGAGCGCGTCATGAAGAACTGAGAGTTTGTCGATGAAGGCGTCGTCGATATGGGGCAGGGCGTGGAGCGCGGCATAGGGTTCGAGAAGAAGCCGGATCTCGCGGATCTCCATATATTCCTTCAAGCTCACCCTGCGGACCCGGATGTAGTAACCGGTCTTCATCTCGAGAGCGCCGTCCTTGACGAGCTGCAGCAGGGCTTCCCGCACGGGCGTCTCGCTGGTGCCGAGGCTTTGCGCCAGGTTGCGGATCTTCAGCCGGTCGCCCGGATGGAAGCGAGCGGACATGAGTTGCTGGCGCAGACGCAGATAGATCTGCGACGACAGGCTCTTCGTCTGAATATCCTCAAGAGGCTGCATAAGAGGTCACCGCATCCGCCCGTTGAAGGGACGCAAAGCGTCCCCCTTTTTTCTGGCGTAGTACTACCAGGCAAGCCCTGCGGTCCAGCGTCGCGACGTGTCCAGCCTATCGCTTCAGTGTATCCGGGCCGAAACCAGTCTGGGCGGGTCATGCCTTCAGGATGTATTCGACCGCGCGAGATCGCTCCGGCGTGCCTGTGCGCCCGGTCCGGCTATCGTTCGAGGTCGGTCACCGCCATACCGGTCGCGGCGTCGTAGGGATAGGACAGATGGTGGTGGACGACCTTCCAGCCTCCGTCGCGCTTTTGAAAAACCCAGGTGCCTCGCGACCGGCTCTCATAGGTCGACTGCCCGTCCTTGAAGACCTGCATGCGGTTGATGCCCCAGGCGACGACGATGTCCTCGCGCGGGATGAGCCGGAGATCGTCGACCTCCCATTTGAAGGCGCCGCCAATCACCGCCATCTGCTCGAAGCCACTCTTGCATACCGCCCTGATGGCGTCGGCGCCGAAGTAGCGCAGCGGCCGATCGTGCTCGAACGACATGATGTCGTCGGCGATGACCTTCATGCTCGCATCGAGATCCATCCGCGACGACGCCTCGGACCAGTCCCGAAATATGCTGCGTATTTCCTGCTCGGTGCTCATTTCGTGGTCTCCTTTTCCGCGAGATGCCGGTCGAGCTTGTCGAAGCAGGTACCCCAGCCGTCACGATTGCCTTCGAGCATGGCATCGGACGTGAAGCCCGATTGCTCGAAGGCGATATGGGTCTGGCCGGCGCGTTCGGTGAAGTGGACCCGAACCCGGGTCTGCGGGCCTGTCTCGCCCTTGCCGAAACGGTGCTGCAGCGTGAACTCCAGCAGGTCAGGGGGAGATACGGTGAGGAAGATGCCGTGCTCCTCGATCACGTCGCCGTGCCCTGATCGGTAGCGGACAAACCAACGCCCGTCCGGTCGGGCGTCGGCCTCGCAGCCGACGACGTCGTAGCCTTCCGGAGCGAACCAGGCGGCCATATCGGCCGGGTCCGTCCATTGCCGAAAGACGAGTGCCCGCGGCGCCTTGAAGACGTGCGTGAGTGTGAGAATGCGGTCGTCAGCCATTGTGGTCGTCCTCCGATTGCAGGTCTTCCAGCCTCCTGGCCATCCGGTCGAAACGCGACGTCCAGAGGCTGCGATAGGTGTCCAGCCAGTCGTCGATTTCCTGCAGCGGTTGAAGGCGGATGATGCTGGGGCGGCGCTGGGCATCTTTGCCGCGAGAGATCAGCCCGGATTTTTCGAGCACCGCGATGTGCTTGGAAACCGCTCGCGTCGTCATGGCGAAGGGGGTGGCGAGCTCGGCGACCGATGCCTCGCCTTGGGTCAAACGAGCGAGAATGGCCCGCCGGGTCGGGTCGGCGAGTGCGGCGAAGGTGGTGTCGAGTGAGTGTTGCATTCTTTATGGAACCATTTAGTTCTGGAACTGAACAGTTCTATAATGGTCGGCTCGTCGCGTCAACACCGGCGCGGCGGGACGGCGATGGCCAACTGCGACAAGCGGCTTGCAATCCGCCGGTGGCTGGGCGACGTCTCTTCACAAACGAATAATGGCAAAGGCGAAAAGGCTGATGGCGCCGGTCAAGGTCGATCCCGAAAAAGTCAGGGAATTCAAGGACGCCGAGAGCTTCTATGCATGGCTCGGCGCGCATCACGACCGGCAGGACGAGGTCTGGATAAAGATACACAAGGTAGGGTCCGGCCTCGAATCGATCGCGCCCAAGGAAGCGATCGACGTTATTCTCTGCTGGGGCTGGATCGACGCCGTACGAAAAGGGTTCGACGCGACCAGCTATCTGCAGCGCTATACGCCGCGGGGAAAGAAGAGCATCTGGAGCCAGATCAATGTCGACAATGTCGCTAGGCTGATCCGCGAGGGCCGGATGACCGAGCACGGGCTGAAACATGTCGAGGCGGCGAAAGCGGACGGACGTTGGGACCGCGCCTACAGAGCCGGCAAGGAGCTGAAGATCCCGGATGACCTGCAGGCGGCTATCGACGCCGAGCCTGAGGCGCGGGAAATGCTGGGCAGGCTCAACGCGCAGAACCGCTTCGCCCTGGCGTTCCGAATGCACAACATCAAGACGGAGGCCGGCCGCAAGAGGAACATCGAGAGGTTCGTGGCGATGCTGAAGCGCGGCGAGACCATCTATCCGCAACGTGCGAAATGACCTGGTTGTCGCGCCTATGACGTCCGAGCCGCAGGATTCCGAGAACTCGTCAGACGTGCCGGGAGACACCGATGCAGTGCATGTAGCCTACAAGGTCGACATCGTTGTCATCGGCGCGGGTCAGGCGGGGCTCTCGTCAGCCTATAACCTGCAGAAGCTCGGTGTCGTGCCAGGCAGGGGCTTTCTGGTCCTGGACAAGTCGCCGGAAGCCGGTGGCGCCTGGCAGTACCGGTGGCCCTCGCTGACGCTGAGCACGGTCAACCGTCTCCACGACCTGCCGGGCATGGAGTTCGCCGATGTCGTCGAAGCGGGTGCGACCGAGGTTGCGGCTTCGGTCGCGGTGCCTCACTACTACGCGGCCTATGAGCAGAAATTCGCCTTGCCGGTCTATCGTCCCGTGACGGTGAAGGTCGTCTGCGAACGCAACGGCCGCTTCCGGGTGGAGACCGACCGCGAGACTTTTTCCGCACGTGGCATCATCAACGCGACCGGGACGTGGGAGACGCCCAACATTCCCGGCTATCCGGGTGCCGATCGTTTCCGGGGGCTGCAGCTCCATGCACGCGACTATCGCACGGCCGACGCCTTCGCCGGCCAGCATGTGATCGTTGTCGGCGGCGGCATCTCGGCACTGCAATTGCTCGATGAGATCTCGCGCGTCACCACGACGACCTGGGTCACGCGGCGCGAACCGCAATTCCGCGACCGCCCTTTCACCCAGGAGGACGGGCGCGCGGCCGTCGCCATCGTCGAGGATCGGGTGAGGCACGGGTTCGTGCCGGGCTCGATCGTTTCCGTCACCGGCATTCCCATGACCCCGGCCCTGGAAGCCGCGCGACGCCGAGGGGTGCTGAAGCGTCTGCCGATGTTCGAGGAGATCACCGAAGACGGTGTGCGCTGGGCAGACGGCACCGAGCAGCGGGCTGACGTCATTTTGTGGTGCACCGGCTTCCGCAGCTCGCTCGATCACCTCGCGCCGCTAACTATCCGCGAGGACAATGGCGGCATCGTCATGTCGGGCCGGCTGGCAACCGAGGTCGCCAAGGATCCGCGCATCCACCTCGTCGGCTACGGGCCGTCGGCCTCGACCATCGGCGCCAACCGGGCAGGGGCCGCCGCGGCGCGGGAACTGACGTCCTATCTTGGTCTGATCCAGGGCACGACCGGCGGGACGTGAGAGGTCTCAGGCCACGTCCACCATGTCGGTGCCGTCGGATCGGAAGGCAGCGTCGAGTTGCTTATGCCGACATTGGCTGGTGGGAGATCGGCGTCAAAGAATAAGGGGAGGGGATCATGATGAGGCTTACAGGCGGGCAGATCGTGGCGCGTGCGCTGAAGGAATATGGCATCGACTATGTTGCCGGCGTGCCCGGCCATGGGATCTGGTCGCTGTTCGACGCCTTTCTGGAGACCGGATCCCAGATACCGTTCATCCAGGTGATGCATGAGCAGAGCGCCGTGCATATGGCCGACGGCTATTACCGTGCGAGCGGCAGACCCATGGCCTGCTCGACCTCGATCGGTCCCGGCGCGACCAATACGATCATCGGCCTCGCCACCTGCTACACGGATTCCATCCCGGCATTTTATGTGTCGGGCGGTCCCGCCACCCATATGAAGGGGCACGGCGTGATGCAGGAGATCGAACGGCAGCAGGAGAATGCCTTTCCCCGTATCTCCGAGCAGGTGACCAAGCGGGTCTACAAGGCGGGTCGGGTCGACGAACTGCCCTTCATCATGCACCGAGCCTTCAACACCATGCTCTCCGGACGACTCGGCCCGGTCCATGTCGAAGTGCCGATGGACATCCAGACCGAAGCCGCCGACGTGGTCATCCACCCCTTGGAACAGCGCATGGCGATGGGCCTGGCCTATCCCGATCCCGCGGCGGTGGAACGTGCCGCCGCCCTGCTGCTTTCGGCCGAACGCCCGGTGATCGTGGCCGGCGGCGGCGCCATCGCGGCGAACGCCTCGGCCGCGCTGACCAAGCTCGCGGAGAAGGTGGGCGCTGCCGTGACCTCGACCTGGAACGGCAAGGGCGCCATCGCCGAGGACCATTCCCTGGCAGTGGGCGCTGTCGGCCAGACCGGGACCTTCAGCGGCAACACGATCACCGCTGGCGCCGACGTCGTAATGTCCGTCGGCTGCCGTTTCACCGACTGGTCGGCGTCGAGCTATCGCAAGGGCGCGAGTTTTTCGATTCCGCCAGGCAAGCTGATCCATATCGATCTCGATCATCATGAGATCGGCAAGAACTATCCGACCGAGGTCGGCATCGTTGCCGATGCCAGGGTCACGCTGGAAGCGATCCTGGCATCGATCTCGAAGGAGCAGTCGGCAAGGGCCTTGGCACGGCGCGAGCGTTTCCACGCCGACATAGTGGCGGCCAAGGCGAAGTGGGAGGCCATGCTTGCGCCGCGCCGCGACTCGCATGAGACGCCCTTCACCTTGCAGCGGCCGCTCGGCGCGCTACGCAAGGTCATGGACCGCGACGGCATCATCCTGGCCGGCTCCGGCAGTACGCAAGGTGCTGTGAAGCAGACCTTCCCGGTCTACGAGCCGCGGACCCACCTGACGTCAGGTTCGTTCTCGCCGATGGGCTGGGCGGTGCCGGCGGCCCTCGGCGCCAAGCTCGCCATGCCAGACCGTCAGGTCGTGGCGGTGGTCGGCGACGGGGACTTCATGATGTCGCTGCCGGAAATGGGGACGGCCGTCATGAACGGTATTCCGGCCGTGTTCGTCGTCCAGAACAATCGAGGCTATATGTCGATCCGCGGCGGCCAGCGCAAATTCCTGGGCCGTCACATCGCCAGCGAGTTCAACATGCACAAGGGCAATGGCGAGCCCTATTCGGCCAACATCGCCGAAGTCGCGAAGAATTTCGGCATGGAGGCCTGGAAGGTCGAGCAGTCCGACCAGCTTGAGAAGACCCTGAAGGCCGCGCTGGACTGCGGCGGACCGGCGCTGGTGGAGGTTAGCACGTCGCGCGATGCCGCGGGGCCCTTCGTGACCGGCTGGTGGGATTTCCCGTCGCCCGCCTATTACGAGAAGGAACAGGCCGACTACGCGCGGGGCCGCCGGCTCGAGCAGCATTTCTAGGCTGATGCGTCCTCTCCCATCTGGCGACAGTTGCGCCTCCGCGCAGGAAAAATTGGACAAGTTCAAGGCCGAGACAGGCATCACTGTGTCGCTAGGCACATGTGGGGGGTACGACCGACATCATCGTTCATAGTCCCGTCCACGAAACGACGTATGACCAGGAAACGGCGCGAAGGCACAGTTGACAATGGGGGTGAGTCGACCCCGGCGCGAGCTATATAGGCGCCTCATCCCCTAGTCGATCCGTTCCGGCCGGAGCGAAAATATTTGCAAGCCCGGCGTCTTCGATGTCGATTGAGGCGCCAGCCATTCGTTTTGGGGTGCAAGGTCGGCATGGAGCCGGCCCATGCCTGAAGGACAAGCCGATGACCCTCTATCTGCTCAGCATCTATCAGCCCGACGGTCCGCCCCCGCCACCGGAAATCCTCGACCCGATCATGCACAACCTCGATGAGGTCAACAAGGAGATGAAGGCCGCGGGCGCCTGGGTATTCGCCGGCGGTCTCCATCCGCCTGCCACCGCCACGGTGGTCCGGATGAAGGAAGGCCAGTTGCTGACGACGGATGGCCCCTTCACCGAGGGCAAGGAGCATGTCGGCGGTTTCACCGTCATCCAGGCGGCGGATCTCGACGAAGCGGTGAAATGGGGGGCGAAGCTCGCCCGGGCGATCACCTTGCCGATCGAGGTCAGGCCGTTCCACGGCGATCCGCGGCACGACATGTGCGCGCATGGCTGACCGACTGCCGGCGACGGCGATCGAGCGCGTGTTCCGCGAGGAGCATGGCCGCGCCGTCGCCTCGCTGATCCGGATCTTCCGCGACATCTCGCTCGCGGAAGAGGCGGTCCAGGACGCTTTTGTCGAGGCGCTCAAGCGTTGGCCGGCTGCCGGCATGCCGCCGAGCCCGGCGGGTTGGATCATTACCACCGCCCGCAACCGTGCCATCGACCGGCTGCGTAAGGAGGCCTCCCGCGATGAACGCCATGCCCAGGCCGCGCTGCTGCAGGCAGACGAGGAGGAGGATGTCATGGAAGACGTGACCGACGATCGCCTGCGTCTCATCTTCACCTGCTGCCATCCTGCCCTCGGCATTGATGCGCAGGTCGCTCTCACGCTGCGTCTGCTGGGCGGGCTGACCACGCCGGAGATCGCTCACGCCTTCCTCGTGCCCGAGGCGACGATGGCGCAGCGCATGGGCAGGGCGAAGGGTAAGATCCGGGACGCAGGCATCCCTTATCGCGTTCCCGAGGCTGAGGATCTGCCCGGCCGGTTTCGAGCGGTGCTGGCCGTGATCTATCTGATCTTCAACGAGGGATATGTCGCGAGCGGTGGGGAGCAACTCACGCGCGACGCCTTGTGCACGGAGGCCATCCGGCTCGGACGTCTACTCATCTTGTTGATGCCCGCCGAGCCTGAGGCGAAAGGCCTTCTTGCGTTGATGTTGTTGATCGAAGCGCGCCGACCTGCGCGGCAGGGTCCGGAGGGGGAGGTCGTCCTGCTGGCCGAGCAGGATCGCCGGCTATGGGATCGCGCTTTGACCCTGGAGGGGCAGGCGCTGGTGCGGCAATGCCTGGAGACCAATCAGCCGGGTCCATATCAGATCCAGGCCGCGATCAACGCCGTCCACAGCGACGCGGCGAGTGCCGGCACCACTGACTGGCGGCAAATCCGGCAGCTCTATGATCAACTCATGGCGATCGCACCCACGCCGGTTGTGGCGCTCAATCGCGCCGTCGCGGTGGCGGAGGTGGAAGGGCCGGCGGCGGCACTTGCGATCGTCGATCGGCTCGGGCTGGAACGTTATTATCTGTTCCACGCGATCCGCGCCGACATGCTTGCGCGGCTGGGCCGGAAGCCGGAAGCTGTTCGCGCTTATGATGCGGCAATCGCTTCGGTTGGAAATGAGGCCGAGGCCGAGTTCCTTGAGCGCCGGCGGGCGCTCTGTATGCCGAACTGATATTTGCCTGGGTGGCGGCTGTTCATGACCGGACTTTTCCGCGGGCACCTGTCTCGCCGGGGTCCAACAGGAGATTGAGCAGTGCGGCCGTGGCCGCGATCGCCAGGCCCGGCCAGATCAGCAGTCCCGGATTGTCCGAGATGAACATCCGATATTCGTGAGCATGCTTCCCCAATCCGGTTTGGAGGGGTCTCCGCCGAGCCCGATGAAGGCGAGAGAGGCATAGGCTGCGACTGCGAGACCGGCCTGGCTGCGGACATAGGCGAAGACGAGAGGCAGTAGCACCCGTTCCGTTTCCGTCGAAGATATGAACGAAGCGGTTGTCGAAGCCGATCGCTACATCCTCGCCTGCCAGAATCAGGTTCTTCGGCTTGCGAGGGTTTCTTCTAGCGAAGCGCAGGTTCTGCTCAACGCTCAGCCGGTCCGGCTCTCGTAGAGAGATGCGATTTCAGAGCCGACGGCGATCTCCACGAGGGCCGGACCATCGGCGGTGATCGCTTCTCGCAGGGCGCTCTCCAGATCGACGGGATCATCGACCCGCCGGGCAGGGCACCCCAGCGATCCGGCGAGTTGCAGGAAGTCGATGCCTGAGACCTCGATGCCGGGGACGTTGCGGATCTGCATCATCCGGCTGAAGGCGCGCATGGCGCCATAGCCGCCATTGTTGAGGATGACATAGGTGACCGGCAGTTTCTCCTGGACTGCCGTCCACAGCCCCTGGAAGGAATACATGGCCGAGCCGTCGCCGATGATGGCGATTACCCTGCGCTCCGGCTGCGCGAGCGCGATGCCGACGGCCGCGGAGAAGCCGAAACCCAGGCCGCCGCTCGCCATGGCATAAAAGCGCTGGTTCGGCCCCACGGGAAGGTGGCGCTGCATCGCGGTCTTGTGGGACGGCGCTTCCTCGACGAAGTGGGTGTCATCAGGTGCGATGCGTGCGATGACATGCATGGCCAATTCTGCCGTCAAGGATTCTGCCGACGGTACCGCGGGAGCCGTTCGCGCGAGCGACGGGGGAGCCGACTTGCGGTCGAGCTGCCCGATGAGCGCCGGTACGGCGAGTGCCAGCGAGCCGATGACCGACCTTGCGAACGTAGAGGCCACGGCGGAATTCGCATCATCGGTGATCTGGAAGATCGGCGGCATATGTTCGACCGCATGCAGGCCATCGGCGACGTGCAGCAGGAATGCCGGACCGCCGAGCACCAGCACGCAGTCGTAGCCGGCGAGTTGTTCGGCCAGTGGTCCGGGGGCGGCTGGCAGGAAGCCCGCGAAGTGGGGATGGTTCTGGGCGACACCGTCGCGGCTGATCAGGGGCGCGGCCCAGGCGTCGGCGCCGATCCGCTCCACGAGAGCCGTGACTTCTTGCTGCATGTTTTCCCGGCCGACCCCAGGACCGAACACGATCGCCTTGCGCGCCGACGTACCGAGCGCGCCGGCGATCTGGCTGAGAGCTGCGGGATCGGGTGCGATCAGGCGGCTGCCGGCGTGGTGGACGACGGAGGCGGCCGGCCGCGCCCAGTCGTCTGATGGGATCGAGACGAAGGTGGGGCCGCAAGGCGCTTGAGCTGCGATCTCGTAAGCTTGGGCGATGGCCAGGGGCACGTCTTCCGGCCGCGCCGGCTCGCAGCTCCATTTCACATAGGGTTTCGGGAACTCCGTCGCGTCCCGGGCCCCGAGGAAAGGCTGGAGCGCGAGCAGGGAGCGTGCCTGCTGTCCGGCGGTGATGACGAGCGGCGTCTGGTTCTTGTAGGCGGTGAAGATGCTGCCCAGCGCATGGCCGACGCCGGCGGCCGAATGCAGGTTGACGAAGGCAGCGCGACCGGACGCCTGGGCGTAGCCGTCGGCCATGGCTACCACGGCCGATTCCTGTAGTCCCAGCACATAGTGGAAATCGTCGGGCCAGTCGCCCAGCAGCGCCAATTCGGTCGACCCTGGATTGCCGAAGACCGTGCACATGCCGAGCCTTCGCATCAACTCCAGTGTCGCCGTCCGTACAGTCTGTTGCATCGATCCTCGCCATCCAAGTTTCGGGGGCGAGCGAAACGCCTTCGCGCACGGCAAGTCGATTGGTTTTTGAGGAAGCCTGCTTGCCTGCTCGGCAAGCGTCGAGCCTATTGAAGCAAGGCGTGCTTCAAGCTCGACAAGGCCGGCTGCGTTTCGGCGCCGCCTCGCATAGCGATATAGATGTCGCAGCGGGCCCAATCGTGGCCGAGCGGGATGCATGCCAGGCCGCGCCTGGCCAGTTCCCGCGCCGAGGTGCTGGCCGGCATGACCGTTATGCCGAGCCCGCCTTCGACGACCCGGCATATGGAGGCGAAATCGCCCATGTCGATACCCTGCCGAAGCTGGAGTCCGTTCTTCTGGGCCATGGACTGCAGCAGTTCGGCGATCATGGAATCGCGCGGAACGATCAAGGGATCATCGGCAATCTCGTCGAGCCGCAACTCCCCTTTTTGTCCGAGGGGGTGGTCGGACGGCAGCACCGCGCCCAGCCTGTCGGTCCGATACAACGAAAATTGCAGGCTGGGATAGGGTTGCTCCCCCAGCACAATCCCGACATCGGCCTCGCCCGCCAGCAGGCTGTTGGCGATCGCGGCACTCGTTTGCTCCACCACAGCGAGGTGAACATTGGGGTTGGTGCGCATATAGCCCCGAAGCTGTTCGGGAAGCTCTCCGAAAAGCACCGGCCCGCTGACGGCCAGCTTGAGGTCGATGGCCGCGCCGTCCTTCAACCTCTCGATATCGGCCTGCAGCGCGTCGAGGTCGTCGGCACGCCGCTTGGCGTGGGCTGCAATCGCCTTGCCCACCGCCGTGAGCGTCAGGCCGCCGGCCTGGCGGTTGACCACGGCCGTGCCCAGCATGTCCTCGAGCTTGCTGATCCGGCGGCTGGCGGCGGAGGCCACGATGTGAACTTCCTCGGCCGCCCGTGACAGATGGCCGTGGCGTCCGATCCCGACGATCAGGCGCAGCGTCCGCGGCGTAAGCTGATCGTCCAGGATTTCCCGTCTCATATAGTGCCTCCCCGAAAGTGGTTTTGACGACATCCTAGCATGTCTAGAGGAGAGCTACATCCTGCGAATCGAGCCTCCGCTTTGGTCGTGCCTTCTCAATTTGTGGCAATCTGCCCCGATCATGGCGACAATAGGAGGAACTGGCGGTTATCGCCGTGCCCATCGATGCTCCGTGACCACGCTCGATCTCACCGACGCTGGCATTGACCGATTCAAGGAGCTCGAATGGATGTCGCACCGGTCCGAAGCGCGCCGTTATTCGGTCTGAGAACAGCATGGCGGCCGTTGCTGCATCGGTTGCTACGTTTTCTCTCCTTACGGGTTCAGTCCCGACAGGTGTCGAAAGCGTTGGCCAGCCGCCTCACGCCTTCTTCGATCCGCTCCGGCGCGGCCGAGGAGAAGCTCAATCGCATCATGTTGCTCCCGCGCCCCTCATGGCTGAAGGCGATCCCCGGCACATAGGTGACGCCGAGCTGGGCGGCTTTCTCCAGCATCCTGGCAGTGTCGATTTCCTCCGGGAGCGTCAGCCAGAAGAAGAAGCCGCCTTCGGGCACGGCCCAGGCGCCGCGATTGCCGAATTCCTTGCGCAGTGCTTCGGCCATGCGGTCGCGGCGGCCGCGATAGGCACGCTGGGCCTTTGCTGCGAACGGCTCCACCCCGTCGACCAGCAGCCTGCCGAGTGCAGCCTGGGCGAGCGAACTCGCCTGGAGGTCTTCGGTCTGCTTGAGCAGCGTCAGCTTCTCGATGACAGCCTGTGGACCCACCGCCCAGCCGACGCGCAGTCCCGGCGCGATCGACTTCGAGAAGCTGCCAAGATAGATTGTCCGTGCTTGCTCGATCGAATGCCCGTCCAGATCCGTGGCGAGCAGCGGCGGCAGTGCTTCGCCGTCATAGCGCAGGGCCTCGTAGGGATCGTCTTCGACCAGCACCGTGCCGAGCCGGTGGGCCAGTGCCACGAGGTCCCGGCGCTGCACCGTCGACAGCGAAACGCCGGTCGGGTTCTGGAAATTCGACATGGCGTAGATCAGCGATGGCCGGCCCGGGAGCGTGTCGCTGATCGCGGAGATCCGTGCACCGTGTGCCAGGAAGATCTGCAGGGCGCCGGGATAGGTCGGCGTCTGCACCAGCACGGTGTCGTCGGGGTTGACGAAGGTTTCCGAAACGAGATTGAGTGCCTGTTGGGCGCCGTTGGTCAGAAGGATGTTCTCCGGCAAGCAGTGCACGCCGCGTATCGCCATGTGGTCGCACAGCCGTTGACGAAGCAGCGCTTCGCCCTCGCTCGCACCATATTGCAGTGCGCTTCGCGCGGCCGCTACGTCGTCAAAAATGTCGCGCAGGACATCGCGCATCGGACCGAGCGGGAAGACCGAGGCGTCCGGCTCGCCCGGGCCGAAGGGTATCGTGTCGGCGGCACGCGGGAAGTTCGACAGCGCGCGGATCGCGGATGGGATCGCGCGCCTGGCGTGACGAGAAAAAAGTTCGGGCCAGTCTGTCATCGCAGTTCCTGTAATCATTTGTCGGTACGAAACGCCTTGAGCGACGGTCTCTGATGAAACCTGCGGATGCCACTTTTCGGGACGCGTTGCCGCTGTCAAACGCCATTGCGTCAAGACCGCTTGTCCGGCGGGAAAGTCAGGCGAGTCCTTCCGCCTTCATGCGGCGCAAGGCCCGCTCCATGGCCGAGCCCAGTTCCCCGATGTCGGCCGGCGAGTGCAGGGCCGACAGGAAACCGCTGCCGCGCGAGGCGATGTCGACGCCTTCGAGAAGCATCGCCATCCGCAACGTCTGGAGTTGCTTCACCGGACGGGCGGCAAAAAGCGTTGGCGGAAGTGTGGAAAGGTCGCTGCCGTCAGGCGCGTCCGGCAGGATGTGAAAGGACGAGTGACGGCCATAGCTGCGCCATGCCACGCCGCAACGCCGAAAGGCCTCGTGGAGCCGATCGCGGGCGCGTTCTCCGAGCGCGCTGGCTTGGGCGCAGGCGTCGGTCGCATTGATCTCGGCGATGGTCGCCACGGCCGCGGCGGCCGTCACCGGATTGCCGGTGAAGGTTCCCTGGTGAAGAACCTTTTCAGCGCCTCTGGTGCGCGACAGCGCGGACATGATCTCTTCGGAACCGCCGACCGCTCCGCCGGGCATGCCGCCGGCTGCGACCTTGGCAAGGCAGGTCAAGTCGGGGGTGATACCGAGCAGCCCCTGAAAACCCGACGTTCCAACGCGAAACCCCGTGATGATCTCGTCGAGGATGACAGGCACACCGGCCTCGCGCGACGCCTCCGAAGCCGCGACCAGGTAATCGTCGCCGGTCGGGATCATGCCGAAATGGGAGCCTAGAGGCTCCAGGATCACGGCCGCGACTTCACCGGAATGAGCGCGGATCGCCGCTTTGATCTCCTCTCTGTCGTTGGGGGCGACGAGGATCGTGTTGCGGGCGATCTCGGCCAGAACGCCCGGGGCGGGGGAGCCGTCGTGGTGGGAGGCATAGCCCGAAACCGCGAAGTCGTGCCAGCCATGGTAATGGGTCCGCACCCGCATGATCTTCGTGCGTCCGGTATGGGCGCGTGCGAGGCGGATCGCCAGCAGCGTGGCCTCGGTCCCGCTGGCGGTGAAGCGGAGCCGCTCGCATGATGGGATGCTGGCCCGGATCGTCTCGGCCCAAGCGACTTCCCGCGGCGTGTTCGCGGCGAACTGGATGCCGTCGGCAAGGGCCTGCCCGACCGCCGCGCTCACCACGGGGTGGCAGTGACCCAGCATAAGCGATCCGTGGCCGCCGAAGAAATCGATGTATTCGTTGCCGTCGACGTCCTGTTTTCGGGTTCCGGAGCCGCACTCGACATAGATGCCGTAGGGCTCGAAGAAGCGTGTGTCGGTAGTGATGCCGTCAGGAAAGACCTGGCCGGCGCGAATCGCCAGAGCGTTCGACTTCGTGGACCTGCTGATGTAATCGTCGAGAATTGTCATGGATCTTCGCCATTGGTTGGTGGCGAGGCGACGCCGCGCCCCGACCCGTGGTGGGGACTACACGGCGCAGGGCGCGGCCAAGTCGATTGCTCATTCGTCAGCGCCGTTTCGCCTTTCGGCAAATCCGTTTCCGATCAATGGCTTACGACGGCAGTCCGATGGCCGCTTACGCTGCGAAACTCGCTGAGCCGAATTGACTGAACAAATCTGCTGTGCAAGATTACCAATATGTGAGAATTGTGCGTAAATGCATGTAAAATTCCTAATAATAATTGGAAAATCGCGGCGCCGTGAGGGTGCGCCACAGGGGAGGTGAAGACATGACGGATCGTATGAGCGGCTGGAGAGCATTGGCGTTGCCGTTGGGCATGGCCCTGGCGATGGCAGGCGGCGTTGCCCATGCGGGTACGCTTGACGAGGTGAAGGCGCGGGGCAAGCTCGTCTGCGGCATTGCCGGCTCGACGCCCGGCTTCTCCGCACCCGACAATGCCGGCAAGATGCAGGGGCTCGACGCCGATCTCTGCTACGCGATCGCCGCTGCCGTGCTGGGCGACCGGGAAAAGGTCGAATTCGTTCCGCTGACCGCAGTCGAGCGGTTCACGGCGCTTGCGGCGGGCGAGGTCGACGTGCTGTCGCGAAACTCGACCAACACCTTCACCCGCGACGTCTCGCTCGGCATCGACTTCGTCTACTACAACTATATCGACGGCCAGGGTTTCCTGGTCCGCAAATCGCTTGGGGTGAGCAAGGTCGAGGAGCTTGCCGGCGCCACCATCTGCATGCCCTCGGGCACCACGACGGAACGCAATCTGGCGGCCTATTTCACCAAGAACAATCTCGCTTATACGCCGGTCACCTTCGACAACGAGACGCAGGTGCGCGAAGGCTTCGAGGCCGGAGCCTGTGACGTCATCAGTTCCGACAAGGCGATCCTCGCGGCGATGCGAACCGAGCTTGCCGATCCCGACAGCGCCGTCGTCCTGTCAGGTGCGATCTCAAAGGAACCAAACGGCCCTTGGGTCCGCCAGAACGATTCCGAATGGGGCGATGTGGTGCGCTGGGTTCTGTACGCCATGATCACGGCCGACGAACTCGACGTGAGCTCGGCCAATGTCGACGGACTGGCGGCAAAGCCGGGCGACAATCTCTCGGTTCGGCTGTTGCTCGGCCAGGAGGGTGAGACCGGCAATCTGCTGAAGCTGCCCAAGGACTGGGGCTACCAGGTCGTCAAGCAGGTCGGAAACTACGACGAGAGTTATCAGCGCCACGTCGCGCCGCTCGGCCTGCCCCGTGCGGGTACGCCCAATGCCCTTTGGAACGAGGGTGGTGTGCTGCTCGCCCCTCCGCTCTGAGCCGAATAAGACGCACAATCAGCGCCGCGCGGCCAAAGCCGCGCGGTTCAGCCATTCGGAGCTTCCCGATGAACCCGCAATCGTCGACCGTTTGGTATCGGGATGCCAAGCGTCTTGCAACATTGTCCCAGATCGCTGCCGTCTTGATGGTCGCGGCGATGCTGGCGGTGCTTCTGCGCAATGCGGCGCTTAACATGGACGCAAGAGGTATCAGGATCGATCCTGGTTTCCTTTGGACCGCCGTGCCCTTCAAAGTCGGCTTCACGCCTTTCGGCGACTTCGTGCTCGGCCAGACACGGTATTGGGAAGTGTTCGTCATCGGCGCGCGCAACACGCTGATCGTTGCCGTGGCGGGCATCCTTTCCGCGACCGTCCTCGGTATTGCCGTCGGCATAATGCGGCTCTCCGACAACCTGCTCGCGCGACGACTGGCTTCGGCCTTTGTCGAGACGTTCCGTAACCTTCCCCTGCTGCTCCAAGTGTTCTTCTGGCACTTCATCGTGATCCTGCCGGCGTTGCCCGCCCGCCAGCAGAGCCTCGTCATGGGTGAGGCCGGCATGCTGAACCGTGAAGGCCTCTTCCTCAGCGAGATAGGCTTCGCGCATCCGCCTCTCGCCTGGCTCGCTTTGGCGGTGGCGAGCACTTCGGTCGTGTTTCTGGTTCGATGGGGCAGGGTGCCCGGCCGAAGGGTACACGACCTGGCGATGGTCGGCCTGTTTTGCCTGGCGGCTGTCATCGTCCTGTCGTGGCTTGCCGGCCCCACGGCCGAGTCGCCTCAACTGGCGCGCATGGGCGTCGTTGGCGGTCTCTGGCTGCCTATCCCGCTCTTGTCTCTGTGGTGGGCGCTCACAGTATCCACGGCAGCCTTCATCGCCGAAGCCGTGCGCGCGGGGATCATCGCCATACCCGCAGGGCAGCGTGAGGCGGCCAAGTCGCTGGGCCTCGGGAGACTTCAGTCGATGCGGCTCGTCGAGTTTCCCCAGGCGTTGCGTATCATCATCCCGCCGACCATCAGCCAGTATCTCAATCTCCTGAAGAATTCGTCCCTGGCCGTGGCTGTTGGTTACGACGACATCGTCAATATCTGGATGGGGGCGAGCCTCAATCAGACCGGGCAGGCGATCATCATCATCGCCGCAACCATGGTCTTCTTCACCACCTTCAGCCTGATCACCTCCTTGCTCATGAACATCTACAATAGCCGCGTGCAGATCCAGGAGCGTTAAAGCATGTCTCCCGAAAGTGGTCAGCGGTTTTGGGAAAAAGACATGCTGCAGATCAAGGACCTACAGCATGTCACGTGAAGCCTCTTTCACTCGACATGCTGTAGGGATGGCCGAGGCTGTGGGACTGCATCTCGCCGAGGAGACCCCGCCGCGCCGCGATGGAGATCGCCTGAGGTGGCTGAAGCGGAATTTCTTCGCGACGCCGGCCAGCGCCCTGTTCACGCTCGTGGCCATTTATGTCCTTTGGCGGACATTGCCGCCCCTGTTCGACTGGGCGTTGGTCAAGGCCGTATGGAGCGGCAGCGACCGGACTGCCTGCGAGGCCGTGCCCGACGGCGCCTGCTGGACGATGATCCGGGTACGGTTCAGCCAGATCATGTTCGGCCTCTTCTATGGGGGGCATCCGGAGGAGATATGGCGCCCCCTTCTGGCCTTTGGCCTGCTGGTGCCGATCGCCGGGCCGCTCCTCCTGTCGGGATACCGCCACAAGGGCGCGCATCTTCTGGCGCTGGTCCTCGTCTATCCAGTGGTTGCTTACGGCCTGATCAATGGCGCCATGTTCGGGCTGGTCGAGGCGCCGACGTCGCAGTGGGGCGGCTTCATGCTGACCTTCGTGCTCGCCAGCGTTGGCATCATCGCGTCACTGCCGCTCGGCATCCTGCTGGCGATCGGACGACGCTCGTCCTTGCGGGCCATCCGGATGATCTCAGTCGTGTTCATCGAGATCTGGCGGGCCAACCCTCTGATTACCGTCCTGTTCATGGTGGCCAACCTGCTGCCGCTGTTCTTCCCGTCCGAAGTGGATCTGGACAAGGTGGGCAGGGCGCTGGTCGCCATAACCCTGTTCCAGGCCGCCTACACGGCCGAGGCCGTCCGCGCCGGCCTTGCGGCGATCCCCAAAGGCCAATTCGAGGCAGCCCACGCGCTCGGCCTGTCGGTTTTCAACGCCTACAGGCTGATCATCCTGCCGCAGGCGTTGAAAGTGTCGATCCCCGGGATCGTGAATTCCTTCATCGAGTTGTTCAAGGACACCTCGCTGGTGGCCATCATCGGCCTGTTCGACTTCCTGCGCATGTCCCAGGTCGTCGTGCGCAGCGCCGAATGGCGGGGCTTCGAGCACGAGGCCTATGTCT
>VFQN01000716.1_pt1 | contig 59824 bp, 65 predicted proteins | sample 3512371 | NCBI WGS metagenome assembly VFQN01 (sample SAMN10412370, study PRJNA504923) | tailings metagenome | isolation source: Replicate 2 from Balatoc abandoned mine | place: Philippines: Itogon, Benguet | collected 2017-08-28 | reverse complement strand
CTCTCGGGAGGCCCGGACTACCGCTCAGGCGTTCGGAACCTCTGTAAGCACGTCAGCTAGAGCGAACCGAATGCGTTAAGTCGCACGACCGACGCGCGGCCCCGGCCGGGCTCACCGACGATCACGTGTCGACAGAACGCCGCGCCGACGCGTCGGCTCGTGCTCCGCGCGCGGTTCGGACCGGGGGTCGCCCGCTCAGCGCCGTCCTCGTGGAGTCTGCAGGAGGCGCTGGAGGCGCCTGGTCTCGGCGAGCGCGTTGACCGGGCGGCGGTCGGAGGGCACCGCGCGTCCGCGCTGGATGCGCTCCTCGCGCCCCTCGCGGGCCTCGACCCACCGCTCGTAGGCGGCGATCAGCTCGAGCAGGCTCTCGACCAGGCCGATGCCGGCGGACTCGCCGCCGTAGGGCCGTCCGTCCAGGAGCAGGGTGCGGCCCTCGGCGAGCCACGCCAGCTCGCCCTCCCCGGGCCGCGCGGCGCGGATGCCGGCCAGGGAGACGCGCACCGCCAGGCCGTGCCACTCGCGCTTGAGGACGCCGGGCTCGACGGCCGGGCGGAAGCCGAAGGCGCGCATCCGGCGCCGCTCCTCGGGCGAGGTCCACTGCCGGTGGGTCGCCTCGAGCAGCGCGCGCAGACGGTCGTCCATCCCGTCGGAGGAGGCGCCGTCTGCATAGGAGGGGAGCGCCGCCATCACGCCAGTATGCATCACCGGCGCGGACGACCGCGGGCGCGGCACCCGGACGAGGTGCTAGGATCGCCGGCCTTGGCCGTCGGGTTCCTTCGAGGGTGGCTGCCCCGCGCACCGCAGCCCCTCACGGTCGCTCGTTCCCATGCGAGCGTGTCCGTTGCCGGGGGGACCCCTACGCTGATATCGTCCGTCGTTACGCCCGAGCCGGCCCGCCGGCACCTCGCCGTCCCCCGCCCGCTCTCGTCAGGAGGCCTCGCGACTTGAGCACCCGCCCCGCTGCCCGCGTCCGCCGTTCCTTCTCCAAGCAGGAGAAGGTTCGTGACGTCCCCAACCTCATCGACATCCAGCGCGCCTCCTTCGAGTGGTTCATCGAGAGGGGCCTGCGGGAGACGATCGACGACATCTCCCCGATCGAGGACTTCACCGGAACCCTCGCCGTCCAGTTCGGCAAGTACACGCTCGGCGGGTGGGAGCCGGGCATGCCGTACGACCACATCCAGCCGAACGACTCCATCAAGGACTGCCGCGAGAAGGACATCACCTACGCCGCGCCGCTGACGATGGAGGTCGCCTTCGTCAACCGCGAGACGGGTGAGATCCGCGAGCAGAAGGTCTTCATGGGCGACCTGCCCCTGATGACCGACTGGGGCACGTTCATCATCAACGGCACCGAGCGCGTCGTGGTGACGCAGCTCGTGCGCTCCCCCGGCGCCTACGTGATGGAGCCGAAGGACCGCGAGAAGCAGGTCTTCATCGCGAACCTGATGCCGTCGCGCGGCTCCTGGGTCGAGCTCGAGATCGACAAGAAGGGTCTCGTCAACGTCCGCATCGACCGCAAGCGCAAGCTGCCGGTCACGACGCTGCTGTTCGCGCTCGGCTACACGCGCGACGACATCGCCAACCTGTTCCGCCACCCGGACGATCCGGACCGCGTGAACCCGTTCATCCAGGCGACGCTCGACAAGGACGCCACCGAGGGCAACCCGCAGACCGGCGACCGCGGCAGCCTCGAGGACCTCGAGAAGACGGTCTCCGAGATCCACGCGCTCGCGCAGGGGCTCGAGGACAAGGGCGCCGAGGAGCGCGCCGCCGTCGAGGCCGAGATCGAGAAGCTCGAGAAGAAGCTCGACGCCCGGGCGGGCGACATCATGCAGCACGCCCTGATCGAGGTCTTCAAGAAGCAGCGCCCCGGCGAGCCGCCGACCGTGGACAACTCGCGCGCGCTCGTGCGCTCGCTGTTCTTCGACCCCAAGCGCTACGACCTCACCAAGGTCGGCCGCTACAAGCTCGACGCCCGCCTCGGCCTGAGCCTCGGCTCGGACGTGCGCACGCTGACCAACCCGCGCTTCACGGGCCGCGTCTCCGGCATGACCGACGACCTCGTCGAGCTCATCCGCCGGCTGGTCGCCCTGCCGATCAAGATCGGCCTGCCCGAGGAGAGCAAGGACTTCGCCGCCGACGCGGCGACGATGCCGCGCGACGAGATCGCCGGCGACCTCGACGAGTACGAGCACTTCGGCAACCGGCGCCTGCGCACGGTCGGCGAGCTCATCCAGGAGGCCTTCCGCATCGGCCTCTACCGGATGGAGCGCGTCGTCCGGGAGCGCATGAGCACCGAGGACGTCGACACGATCACCCCGCAGACGATCATCAACATCCGCCCGGTGGTCGCGGCGCTGAAGGAGTTCTTCGGCTCGTCGCAGCTCTCGCAGTTCATGCAGCAGACCAACTCGCTGGACGGCCTCACCCACCGGCGCCGCCTGTCGGCGCTCGGCGCCGGCGGCCTCACCCGCGAGCGCGCCCCCATCGAGGTGCGCGACGTCCACCAGACGCACTACGGGCGCATGTGCCCGATCGAGACCCCGGAGGGCCCGAACATCGGCCTGATCGGCTCGCTCGGCGCCTACGCGACCCTGAACGAGTTCGGGTTCATCCAGACCCCGTACCGGCGCGTCGTGAAGGGCAAGGTCACCGACGACGTCGACGAGCTCGACGCCACCCAGGAGGAGCACAAGGTCATCGCGCAGGCCAACGCCGAGCGCGACGACAAGGGCCGCCTCGTGGGCCCGGTGCTCTGCCGCAAGGGCGGCGAGCCGATCCTCGCCGACCCCGAGGACGTCGAGTACATGGACGTCTCGCCGCAGCAGATCGTCTCCGTGGCGACGGCGCTGATCCCGTTCCTCGAGCACGACGACGCCAACCGCGCGCTGATGGGCGCCAACATGCAGCGCCAGGCCGTGCCGCTGATGATCACCGAGGCCCCGCTCGTGGGCACCGGCATCGAGCACCGCGCCGCCGTGGATGCGGGCGACGTCGTGGTCAGCCGCACCGAGGGCGTGGTCGCCGCGGTGGACGCCGACCACATCATCGTGGAGGACCCGCAGGGCGAGCTGGAGCACTACGAGCTGCACAAGTTCACCCGCTCCAACCAGGGCACGCTGATCCACCAGAAGCCGATCGTCCGCAAGGGCCAGGTGCTCACGACGGGCGACGTGCTGGCGGACGGCAGCTCCACCGACCAGGGCGAGCTGGCCCTCGGCAGCAACATGCTCGTCGCCTTCATGTGCTGGGAGGGCTACAACTTCGAGGACGCGATCATCATCTCGGAGCGCCTGGTGAAGGACGACGTGCTGTCGTCCATCCACATCGAGGCCTACGAGATCGACGCCCGCACCACCAAGCTGGGCGCCGAGGAGATCACCCGCGACATCCCGAACCGCTCCGAGGAGTCCCTCAAGGACCTCGACGAGCGCGGCATCGTGCGCATCGGCGCCGAGGTGATGTCGGGCGACCTGCTGGTCGGGAAGGTCACGCCGAAGGGCGAGACCGAGCTGACCGCCGAGGAGAAGCTGATCCGGGCCATCTTCAAGGAGAAGGCCGGCGAGGTCCGCGACACCTCCCTCAAGGTCCCGCACGGCGAGGGCGGCAAGGTCATCGAGGTCAAGGTCTTCGACCGCGAGAATGGCGACGACCTGTCGCCGGGCGTCAACCAGCTCGTGCGCGTCTACGTGGCCAAGCGGCGCAAGATCGCCGAGGGCGACAAGCTGGCCGGCCGCCACGGCAACAAGGGCGTCATCTCGAAGATCGTCCCCGAGGAGGACATGCCGTTCCTCGAGGACGGCACGCCGATCGACATGATCCTCAACCCGCTGGGCGTGCCCTCGCGCATGAACATCGGGCAGATCCTCGAGACGCACCTCGGCTGGGCCGCCGCGCGCGGCTGGATCGACGGCGCCTACGAGGCGGGCGGGGCCAACGGCCACGAGCCGCCCGAGCGCACCTTCGTCGCCACGCCCGTCTTCGACGGCGCGACGGTGGAGGACGTCGACCGGGTGCTCAAGGACTGGTCCGCCAGCCACGAGGGCAACCCGATCCAGCTCGCCGTTGACGAGAGCGACCGCGCGGGCCGGCAGGCGTCGGGCCGCATGAAGCTCTTCAACGGCCGCACCGGGGAGCCCTACGAGGGCAAGGTCACCGTCGGCTACATGTACATGCTGAAGCTGCTCCACCTGGTGGACGACAAGATCCACGCCCGCTCGACGGGCCCGTACTCGCTCGTCACCCAGCAGCCGCTGGGCGGCAAGGCGCAGTTCGGCGGCCAGCGGTTCGGCGAGATGGAGGTGTGGGCCCTCGAGGCGTACGGCGCCGCCTACACCCTCCAGGAGATGCTCACCATCAAGAGCGACGACACGGTCGGCCGCGTGAAGGCCTACGAGGCGATCGTGAAGGGCGAGAACATCCAGGAGCCGTCGATCCCGGAGAGCTTCAAGGTGCTGCTGAAGGAGATGCAGAGCCTCGGACTCGACGTGAAGGTGCAGGGGGAGGCGGGCCCGGAGTTCTCGGCGCGCGAGGAGGACGACGACCTCCTGCGGGCGGCCGAGGAGCTCGGGATCGACCTGTCCGGCGGCCTCGGGGCCACGTCCGAGGACGCGGAGGGGGCCGACGGCGCGCCGGCGGCGGAGGGCGGTGAGGCCGGTGTCGCGGCCACGTCCGACGCCCCGGACGCCGACGCGACGGAGGGGTAGGGAGCCCGGCGGGTCAGGGGGGCGCACCGCACGGGGGCGCCCCCCGGCCCGTCGTGACGACCGGCGGAGTCTTCCGCCCGGGCGACGCACCGCGAGGCGCGACCGGGCACACGAGAAAGGCGCGGGACAGTGATCGACATCAACAACTTCGACTCCATCACCATCGGTCTGGCCTCCTCCAAGCAGATCCGGCAGTGGAGCTCGGGCGAGGTCACCAAGCCCGAGACCATCAACTACCGGACGCTCAAGCCGGAGAAGGACGGGCTCTTCTGCGAGAAGATCTTCGGTCCGACCAAGGACTGGGAGTGCTACTGCGGCAAGTACAAGCGGGTCCGCTACAAGGGCATCATCTGCGAGCGCTGCGGCGTCGAGGTCACGCGGGCCAAGGTCCGCCGTGAGCGGATGGGCCACATCGACCTGGCCGCGCCGGTCAGCCACATCTGGTTCTTCAAGGGCGTCCCGAGCCGCATCGGCTACATGCTGGACATCGCCCCGAAGGAGCTGGAGAAGGTCCTCTACTTCGCCGCCTCGATCGTCACCGAGGTCGACGAGGAGGGCCGCGCGGGCGAGCTCGACCGGCTCCAGGACGAGGTCAACGCCACGATCGAGCAGTTCGGCCAGGACAAGGAGGAGCGCCTCCTCGAGCTGAACGAGCGCCTCGAGCGCCGCGTGCAGTGGCTGCGCGAGGGCGAGGCCCCGGGCCTGACCGACGAGGACGAGTACTGGATCGACGACCTCAAGCGCGACCGCTCCTCGGACGACCCCGAGGCGCGCCGCGAGCTGACGGACGCCGACCGCAAGCAGGCCGAGTCGGACCTCCGCAAGGAGACCGACATCTCGCTGAAGGACATCGAGCGCTACACCGAGGAGGCCATCGACCGCCTCACGCGCGCCTGGCTGACCTTCAAGGACCTCAAGCCGCGCCAGATCGAGCCGGACGAGCAGCTCTTCCGCGAGATGAAGGACCGGTTCGGCTCGCCGCACGGGTTCTGCGACCTCTTCCGGGGCGGCATGGGCGCCGCGGCGATCAAGGAGCTCCTCTCCCAGATCGACCTCGACGCCGAGGCCGAGTCGCTGCGCGAGACCATCCAGACCAGCAAGGGCCAGCGCCAGGCGCGCGCCCTCAAGCGCCTCAAGGTGGCGTCCGCGTTCCGGCGGTCCTCGAACCGGCCGGAGTGGATGGTGCTCGAGGCGATCCCGGTCATCCCGCCGGAGCTGCGCCCGATGGTGCAGCTGGACGGCGGCCGGTTCGCCACCAGCGACCTCAACGACCTGTACCGCCGCGTCATCAACCGCAACAACCGCCTCAAGCGGCTCCTCGACCTCGGCGCGCCCGAGATCATCGTGAACAACGAGAAGCGGATGCTGCAGGAGGCCGTCGACGCGCTGTTCGACAACGGCCGCCGCGGCCGTGCGGTGACGGGCCCCGGCAACCGCCCGCTCAAGTCCCTCTCGGACATGCTGAAGGGCAAGCAGGGCCGCTTCCGGCAGAACCTGCTCGGCAAGCGCGTCGACTACTCCGGGCGCTCGGTCATCGTGGCCGGCCCGGAGCTGCGGCTGCACCAGTGCGGCCTGCCCAAGCTGATGGCCCTCGAGCTCTTCAAGCCGTTCATCATGAGCCGGCTCGTCGAGCGCAAGCAGGTCCAGAACATCAAGGCCGCCAAGAAGCTCGTGGACGCCATGGTCCCCGAGGTCTGGGACGTGCTCGAGGAGGTCATCGGGGAGCACCCGGTGCTCCTCAACCGCGCGCCCACGCTGCACCGCCTCGGCATCCAGGCGTTCGAGCCCGTGCTCGTCGAGGGCAAGGCCATCCAGATCCACCCGCTCGTCTGCACGGCGTTCAACGCCGACTTCGACGGCGACCAGATGGCCGTGCACCTGCCGCTGTCGGTCGAGGCCCAGGCCGAGGCCCGCATCCTGATGCTGTCGGCCAACAACATCCTGTCCCCGGCCCACGGGCGCCCGATCGCGGTGCCCAGCCAGGACATGATCCTCGGCCTCTACTACCTCACCTACGCGCCGGTGATCTCGGTGCGCAAGAAGGGCGACGAGGGCGAGGGCCGCGACCAGGAGCTGGTCGAGCTCTGGAACCCCGAGTCCCGCCGGTTCGAGCTGCCCCGCGGCCACGAGGGCCGGTTCGACGGCCGCGAGTGGTCGACAAAGCCGTTCGACGGCGTCGGCGAGCCGCGCGCGTTCGGCCGCGTCGAGAACCTGCTCGCCGCGCTCGACCAGCGCGCGGTGGGCCTCCAGGACCTGATCGAGATGCGGACCGCCGACGGCGGGCGCCGCATCACCACCCCGGGCCGCGTGGTGTTCAACCACGAGGTGCGTGAGGCGCTGGAGCAGGTCGTGGGCCCCGACGAGCTGGCCGAGCGCCCGTTCCCGGAGTTCCACGGCACGCTGACCAAGCGTCACACCGGCGACGTCATCGAGGAGCTGGTCAACGTCTACGGCGCGACCGCCGTCTCGATGGTGCTCGACTCCTTCAAGGCCCTCGGGTTCCGGTTCGCCACGGACTCGGGCCTGACGGTCTCGAAGAACGACATCGTCGTCCCGCCGACCAAGCCGGAGATCATCGCCAAGTACGACCGCAAGGTCGAGGAGGTCGAGGAGTTCTTCGGCCTGGGCGAGATGAGCCCGGAGGAGCGGCACGAGGAGGTCATCAAGCTCTGGGAGCAGGCCACGGACGAGGTCGCCGACGCGATGCAGCGGCACCTCTACCGCCTCAACCCGATCTACATGATGGCCAACTCCGGGGCGCGTGGCTCGTTCAAGCAGATCCGCCAGCTCGCCGGCATGCGTGGCTGCATGAACAACCCGAAGGGCGAGACGATCGAGCGCCCGATCAAGAGCAACTTCATGGAGGGGCTCTCGGTCCTCGAGTACTTCATCTCCACCCACGGCGCGCGCAAGGGCCTCGCGGACACCGCCCTCAAGACGGCGGACTCCGGGTACCTGACCCGCCGCCTGGTGGACGTCTCGCAGGACGTCATCGTCCGCGAGCTGGACTGCGGCACCACCGAGGGCATCGAGGTCCCGGTCTTCCGGGACGACAACGCCCTCAACCCGAGCCTGCCCGGCCGGGTCCTGCTCGGCCCGGTCGTGGACCGGCTCACCGGCGAGGTGCTGCTCGACATCCGGCCCGAGGCGGAGGACGGCGACGAGGACGCGGCCCGGGACGCCGAGCGCGGCCACCTGGTCTCGACCCTCGACGGCCAGCGCATCAACCGCGAGCTGCGGGGCCCCGACGGCGCGCCGCGCGACGCGGTGGTCGCCGTGCGGTCGCCCGTGAAGTGCCGCAGCGAGGTCGGCATCTGCGCCCGCTGCTACGGCCGCAACCCGGCCTCCGGCCGGCTCACGGAGCCGGGCGACGCGGTGGGCATCATCGCCGCCCAGTCGATCGGCGAGCCGGGCACCCAGCTCACCATGCGCACCTTCCACACCGGCGGCGTCGCCGGGGCCGACATCACGCACGGCCTCCCGCGCGTCGTGGAGCTGTTCGAGTCGCGCAAGCCGAAGGCCCAGGCCCACGTGGCCCCGGTCGACGGCTGGGTCCGGATCACCGACGACGAGACGCGGCCGGGCTCGGCCACGCTCACCATCGTGGAGCCGGAGTACGTGGAGCAGGACGACGCCGGCACCGGGGCGACCCGCGCGCCGCTGCGCGAGCACTCCTTCCCGGTGATGCGCCGCACGCAGATCACGGTGGACGACGGCCAGTGGGTCGAGGCCGGCGACCTCCTCAGCACCGGCTCGGCCTTCCCCGCCGACATCCTCGGCTCCCGGCCGGGCGTCGCGCTGGGCGTCCAGGGCACGGTCACGGCCGTCAAGGACGAGGGCAAGGGCTGGCTGCGGGTGGACGTCGAGACCGAGGCCGGCATCTCGCAGCGCTGGCTGCGGCTGCCGACCGACCGTCCCCACCCGGTGATCGAGGTCGGCGAGCACGTCTCGACCGGTCAGCGCTTCACCGCCCACGAGGGGTCGCGCGACCCCTCGACCAAGACGGAGCTGTACCTCGTGAGCGAGGTCCAGAACGTCTACCGGTCGCAGGGCGTGGACATCAACGACAAGCACATCGAGCTGATCGTGCGCCAGATGCTGCGCAAGGTCCGGGTGGACGACCCGGGCGGTACGCACTTCCTGCACGGCCAGATGGTCGACAAGCCGGTCCTCTACCGCGAGAACGCCCGCGCCGCCGAGCGCATCCGCGAGCAGCTGCTGCAGATGCGCGAGTCGGGCGAGTTCACCGGCGCGGACAGCGAGATCGACCGGGCCGCGGAGGGTGTGCAGGCCGTCGTGGAGCCGCTCATCCTCGGCATCACCAAGGCCTCGCTGGCGACGGAGTCGTTCCTCTCGGCGGCCTCCTTCCAGGAGACCACCAAGGTGCTCACCGACGCCGCCCTCGAGGGCAAGGTCGACCGCCTGCGCGGCCTGAAGGAGAACGTGATCATCGGCAAGCTGATCCCGGCGGCCACCGGGCTGAAGCGCTACCGGCAGCTCGAGATCGAGGCGGTCCGGCGCGCGCCGGCCCTGCTGGAGTTCGACCTCGACGAGCCGTTCTCCGACGCCGACGACGACGCCCTGCTCGGCATCGGCGACGGCGAGGGCCAGACGTTCTCGTTCGGCCCGGAGCTCGACCTGGACGAGTAGGCGGAAAAGCGGGCTCGTGCGGCGGCTTCGCCGCTGACCGCACGAGCGCCCGCGGACGGCAGCAGGCGGAGAAGCGGGCTCGTGCGGCGGCTTCGCCGCTGACCGCACGAGCGCCCGCGGACGGCAGCAGGCGGAGAAGCGGGCTCGTGCGGCGGCTTCGCCGCTGACCGCACGAGCGCCCGCGGACGGCAGCACCGGCTGGCGCCGGGGCTGGCTGCCGAAAAAGAAGGACATGCTCAGCCCTCACCCGTCGCCGGCCCTCGGGCGCTCCAGGCGGCGGGTGAGCGGCGTGCCCGTGATGCCGTGCACCACGATCGAGACGGCCACCACGGCGACCACCGTCCATGCGATCGTCGCGGCTTCGGGGACGGCGAGCAGCCCGGACGCCACCGCGGCCGTCGCGTAGTACAGGGAGCCCACCCCGCGGACGCCGAACCAGCCCACCCACAGGCGCTCGGCCCGGTCGAGCGGCGCCGGCGCCAGCGCGACCAGGCACGCGAGCGGCCGCACCAGGAGCAGGAGGACGGCCGCGAGCATCCAGCCCGCGACGCCGGGGACGGAGAGCCCGTCCAGCGTCAGCAGGCTGCCGAGCAGCAGGATCGTGGCCAGCTCGAAGACCCGCTCGAGGGTCTCGGCGCCGGCGTGGACCCCCTGCGCGTACTCGTGGTGGCGCTCGCGGCGCCGGAACGCGATCCCCCCGGCGAAGGCGGCGAGGAAGCCGTAGGTGCCCGCGATCTGCGCCGTGCCGTAGATCGCCAGCACGGCGCCCACCGCGGCCCATCCGTCGAGCTCGACGGCGAGGAGGCTGCGCTCGCGCAGCCGCGTCGCGATCCCGGCGATGCCCCATCCGCCGAGCGCCCCGATCGCGACGCCCCCGGAGACGGCCCAGGCGACGTCCCACGCCAGCCACTCGCCGATCGAGCCGGCCGCGCCGTCGGCCGCGACCACCAGGCCGAGGTAGACGAACGGGAAGGCGAGGCCGTCGTTGAGGCCGGCCTCGGAGGTCAGCGCGAAGCCGGTCTCGGGCTCGCCCTCGGCATCCTCGCCCGGGGGCCCGACGCCGAGGTCCCCCGCGAGGACGGGGTCCGTCGGCGCCAGCGAGGCCCCCAGGACGATCGCGGCGCCGGCCGACAGCCCCATGGCGACCGCGCCGTAGGCCGCGACCGCCGCGATCGTCACCGGCATGACGACGCCGAGCAGCAGGACGGTCGACCGCCAGCGCCGCAGGCCGAGCGGGCGGTCGAGCCTCATCCCGGTCGCGAAGAGCGCCACGATGACGGCGATCTCCGCGACGCGCTCGACGACCTCCGCGTCGTCGACGAGATCGACCCAGCCGACGTCGAGCACCGCCGCGCCGGCCGCGCCGGCGACCCCGAGCACGAGGTAGACCACGCTCGGGGAGAAGGCGCGGGAGCGCTGGTGGGTGAGCGCGACGATCGCGGCCATCACCGCGACGCCGACGAACAGCAGGCCGAGCACCCAGACGTCGGGCGCCTCCGGGCCGGGCGCGATGGATGCCGTCAGCGGCGCACCGGGGGACACCGGTCCTCACTACCCGTCACGCGCGGCGCCGACTCCCCGCGCGAGGGGGAGCCGGCGGACGTGCCGCCGACTCCAGGGGTCGTCTAGTTGCCCGTGCCGTCCGGGTCGGGGAAGCGCACGTGCAGGTGGTCGTCGTGGTTCGGCCAGCGCACGACGACGCCGGGCGGGCCGGTGAGGTCCAGGCTCGGACCGATCAGCACCAGGCTCGCCCCCCGCGCGACGAGCCGGTCGACGACGGCCTGGGTCCGGGCGCGGTCGTAGGTGGAGGCGTCCACCGGGCCCTCGGTGCCGTCGCGGCGCACGAGGCGGATGTCCACGTCGAGCCCGTTCTGGTGGGAGGCGTGGCCCACGACGGGGCCCGTGAACGGGCCGCCGCCCGGACGGGACAGGTCGCCGATGCCGAGCCGGGGCTGGGCGGGGAAGGTCGCCTGCCACCAGACCCCGAGCTCGATCACCTCGCGCACCAGCGCGGCCGTGCCCCACTGACGCTCCGCGCCGCCCGGTGGCCGCTGCGTGGCCGGGTCGTAGCCGTAGTAGCCCGGGCCCTCCTGGGGGAGCCGCACGGCCCCGGTCAGAGAGCCGCCGTTCGGCGTGCCGTGGGCGAGGCTCTCGCGCCAGTCGACCGGCGGGCGCGCCGGGCGCGACGAGGGCGCCGGCCGGGGCGGCTCGGGCGACCGGGCCGGGGGCGAGGGGACGGCCGGCGGCACCGCGGCGACGGCCGGGGCGGCGACGGCGACCGAGGCGCCGTCGGGGCCGTCCATCGCCGCGACCGGCACCAGCGCGGCCACCACGCCCAGCAGGCCGAGCCAGAGATAGGGCGGGCGGGAGCCGTGCCGCCGCCCGCGGCGCCGCCCGCGGGAGCGCCCGCCGAGCGACGCGGCGCAGGCCGGGCAGCACTGGAGCGCCTCGCGGCGCCGGCGGCGGTCGGTCATCGCCTCCGACGGTACCAGCGCGGGGGCCTTTCCCCTGCAACGGGCGTTGTCGATCGCGGGGTTGCACTACGCTGGGGGGCGTGTTCCCGGGCATCGTCCCACGCCCCTGGCGCGTCCTCGGGGTGCTGGTCCTGCTGGCGGCCGTCGGCGCCGCCCTGTGGGCATGGGACCGCGCCCGCTCCAGCACCCCCGTGAGCGTCGAGGACGCGCTGGCCGCCTACCGCGAGGCGGGCGGCCCGGATGGCGGCCCCGCGGTGCCCGGCATCCCGCGGCCCGGCGTCTACACCTTCCGCCAGGAGGGCTCCGAGCGGGGCGGCGCCGGGCCGGTGTCGCTGTCGCGGGACCTGCCCGGCACCGCGCGCTACGTCGTGACGCCCGCGCCCGGCGGCTACCGGGAGGAGCTCGACATCAGCGAGGAGCACGTCGAGGGGACGCTCCTGCGGGTCGGTCCGCGGGTGACGCGGGAGCTGTCGCGGCGCACCAAGGTCACCTTCCTGGGCGTCGGCCGCGACGACCGGCGCGACCTGGAGCCCCCGCCGACGCGGCTGCTGCGCCCCCTCACGGTGGGGCGCACCTGGACCTCCACCTACCGGGCCGGGACCCTGCCGGTCACGACGCGCGCGGAGGTGCTGCGCGCCGAGGTCGTCGAGATCGGCGGAGCGCGCTTCGCCGCGCGCGTGGTGCGCACGATCGGCGACACGGGCGGCACCCATCCCGGGACGCGCGTCGACACCATCTGGTGGTCGCCGGCCCTCGCCCTGCCGCTGCGCTGGGAGATCGCCATGGACGTCGGCGGGCCGGTCACCCTGCGCACCCGCGCGACCCTCGTGCTGGAGTCGGTCGTCCCCGCGACCTGAGGTCCGCGGCACCGGTGGAGCGCCCCGGCCGGGCGTGCTAGGTTTCCCCGGCCGCCGAAGCGGCACACGTCCTGTCGCGCTCGAAAAAAGGCACCTGTGCCCACGATCAATCAGCTGGTCCGCAAGGGCCGCAGCCCCAAGTCCAGCCGCGTCTCGACGCCCGCGCTCCGCGGCGCGCCGCAGAAGCGCGGCGTGTGCACCCGCGTGTACACCACCACCCCGAAGAAGCCGAACTCGGCGCTCCGGAAGGTGGCCCGCGTGCGGCTCACCAACGGCATGGAGATCTCCTCCTACATCCCCGGCGAGGGCCACAACCTCCAGGAGCACTCGGTGGTCCTGGTGCGCGGCGGCCGTGTGCGCGACCTGCCGGGCGTGCGCTACAAGGTGATCCGCGCGGCCCTCGACGCGGCGGGTGTCGCCGATCGTCGCAAGGGCCGGTCCAAGTACGGCGCGAAGACGCCGAAGTAATGCCGCGCAGAGCTGTCATCACCCGGCGTCCGCTCGACCCGGACCCCGTCTACAACTCCGCCCTGGTCACGCAGCTCGTGAACAAGGTGCTGAAGGACGGCAAGAAGTCGACCTCCGAGGGCGTCGTCTACGGCGCGCTCGAGCGCATCCGCGACCGCACCGGGCGCGACCCCGTCGCGGTCATGGAGGAGGCGGTCCGCAACGTCACCCCGGCACTCGAGGTCAAGTCCCGCCGCGTCGGCGGCGCGACCTACCAGGTGCCGATCGAGGTGCCGGCGCGGCGCGGCCGCACCCTCGCGATCCGCTGGCTGGTCCGGTACGCCCGGGAGCGGCGCGAGAAGCAGATGAGCGAGCGGCTCGCCAACGAGCTGCTCGACGCCCTGGGCTCGCAGGGGGGCGCCTTCAAGCGGAAGGACGACCTCTACCGCATGGCCCAGGCCAACAAGGCGTTCGCGCACTACCGCTGGTAGCGGCGACCCCGCCCCCCCCGGGGGCGGGGCCCGCGGTGTTCTGACGCAGGAGATCCCCGGGCGTGGTCGCGTCGCGGCCGCCCGGACGACGTGGACGAGGTGAAGAGGGCGTGACGACGACGGCGAAGAAGGTCTCCCTCGAGAGAACCCGGAACATCGGGATCATGGCGCACATCGACGCCGGCAAGACCACGACCACCGAGCGGATCCTCTACTACACGGGGCGCACGCACCGGATGGGCGAGGTGCACGAGGGCGCCGCGACGATGGACTGGATGGCGCAGGAGCAGGAGCGCGGCATCACCATCACGAGCGCCGCGACCACGTGCTTCTGGCGCGACCACCGCATCAACATCATCGACACGCCGGGCCACGTCGACTTCACCATCGAGGTGGAGCGCAGCCTGCGCGTCCTGGACGGCGCCGTCGCGGTCTTCGACTCGGTCGCCGGCGTCGAGCCGCAGAGCGAGACCGTCTGGCGCCAGGCCGACCGCTACGGCGTGCCGCGCATCGCCTACGTCAACAAGATGGACCGCCTCGGGGCCGACTTCGGCAAGTCCGTCCAGACGATGATCGACCGCCTCGGCGCCAACGCAATCCCGATCCAGCTGCCGATCGGGGCGGAGGCCGAGTTCCGCGGGATCATCGACCTGATCGGGATGAAGGCGATCATCTACAAGGACGACCTCGGCACCGACTTCGACCTCGAGGACATCCCGGCCGACATGGCCGACGAGGCCGAGATGGCGCGCGAGACCCTGATCGCGGCCCTCGCCGACCACGACGACGAGCTCGCCGAGCTCTACCTCGAGGGCGAGGAGATCCAGAAGGACCGCCTGGTGCAGGGCATCCGCTCCGCGGTGCTCGCGATCGCCATCACGCCGGTGCTCTGCGGCTCCTCGTTCAAGAACAAGGGCGTCCAGCCCCTGCTCGACGCCGTCGTCGACCTGCTCCCCTCGCCCCTCGACGTGCGCCCCGCCGCGGGCACCAAGCCGGGGACCGACGAGGAGGTCGTCCGCGAGGCCGACCCGGGCGCGCCGTTCTCCGCGCTGGCGTTCAAGGTCATGAGCGACCCGTACGTCGGGCGCCTCACCTACCTGCGCGTCTACTCGGGGACGATGAGCAGCGGCACCGGCATCATCAACGCCACCAAGGACCGCAAGGAGCGCGTCGGGCGGCTGCTGATGATGCACGCCAACCACCGCGAGGACGTGGACACGGTCTCGGCCGGCGACATCGTCGCGGCCGTGGGCCTCAAGTCCACGACCACCGGCGACACGCTCACCGACACCTCCGACCCGGTGATCCTCGAGCGGATGACCTTCCCCGAGCCGGTCATCCACCTGGCGATCGAGCCCAAGACCAAGCAGGACCAGGAGAAGCTGACCACCGCCCTCCAGCGGCTGTCGGACGAGGACCCGACCTTCCGGATGCGCACCGACGAGGAGACCGGCCAGACGGTCATCTCCGGCATGGGCGAGCTGCACCTCGAGATCATCGTGGACCGCCTGATGCGCGAGTTCGGGGTCGACGCCAACGTCGGCAACCCGCAGGTCGCCTACCGCGAGACCATCCGCAAGGCGGTCAACAAGGTCGAGGGCCGCTTCGTCCGCCAGACCGGCGGCCGCGGCCAGTTCGGGCACGTCTACATCGACGTCGAGCCGAACGAGCAGGGCAAGGGCTACGAGTTCGAGAGCAAGATCGTCGGCGGCTCCATCCCCAAGGAGTACGTCCCGGCGGTCGACCAGGGCATCCAGGAGGCCCTCGAGGGCGGCGTCGTCGCCGGCTTCCCGATGGTCGACGTCAAGGTGCGGCTGGTGGACGGCTCATACCACGAGGTCGACTCGTCGGAGATCGCCTTCAAGATCGCCGGCTCGATGGCGCTCAAGGAGGCCGTCAAGCGCGCCTCGCCGGCCCTGCTCGAGCCGATCATGTCCGTCGAGGTCGTCGTGCCGAAGGACTTCGTGGGCACGGTGGTGGGCGACCTCACCTCCCGCCGCGGCCGCATCGGCGGCATGGAATCGCGCGGGTCGACGACCGAGGTCGTCAACGCGCAGGTGCCGCTCTCCCAGATGTTCGGCTACGCCACCTCGGTGCGCTCGGCCACCCAGGGCCGCGCCACCTTCACGATGCAGTTCCACTCGTACCAGGAGGTCCCCGGCTCCATCGCCGAGGAGATCAAGGCCAAGGTGGGCGCCGCCTCCTGAGCCATCCGGTCCCCGGGGCGTCCGCGCCCCGGGGACCGCGACGGGGCCCGAGCTGCTGGCGGCGACGCGGATCCTCGCGACCAGCGGCACCCGGCGACGGGCGAGCCGCTCGACCGCCGCGTGCCGATGTACGCCGCGCCGACGATGGTCTCCAACGTGGGCTCGGGCAACGACCGCGGGCTCTGGGACGACGCGCTCGCCGCGGCGCGCCCGTCCGGCGGGCTCGACCTGCAGATGCACCACGCCGCGTCGGGGGTGGTGACCGGCCCGTTCACGGCCGCCGGCACGCGCGCCGGGGCGACGGCCTGCGCAACCGGAACCGCTGGTCGCGGTAGCCGCTCAGGGGGCGGAGCGCCGCCGGCAGTCCACGTCCGCACGCCGGGCGTAGGCCTGCCAGCGCCGCTCCCACCGCGCGAAGCCGAGCCCCGGCGCCTGTCCGGCGAGCTGCCCGAGCAGCCGGACGTGGTAGCAGTGGTAGCCGGCGTCGGCCACGTGCTCCCGCCACCCGTAGCGCGGGGTCAGCAGGCCGTAGAGGCTCCAGCGCCCCGTGTCGTGCACCGGTAGGTAGCGCACAAGCGTGCGCTCGCCCCGGCGCGCGAGGGCGCGCGCGAGGAGGCCGGCGCGCCGGGCCCCCGACGCGCGCGGGCGCACCCGCTGGTCGCGGGGGCCCGTCGTCAGCGGCCGCGGCCGCGAGGTGAGGGTCGGCGCCGCCTGCTCGAGGTTGAGGAGCGTCACCATGAAGCCGTTCAGGGCCGCCCCCCGCCACGGGTTCTCCCGCGGGTAGGCGCGCTCCACGTACCACGGCCGCAGGGCGCGGCCGGGGTCGACGTCGCTCACCACGCCGCCCCGGTCGACGGGGACCGTGAAGGCGTGAAGCGCGCCCTCGGCCGCATGGGCGAAGCGCGCCTCCCCGGTGAGGTGGTAGGCCCGCGCCATCAGCTGCACGAGGCGCCCCTGGGCCATGCCCGAGGCGCCGGGGCGGATCTCGCCCGGGCGGTCCGGCGCGTCGTAGTACTCCCACAGCAGGAAGCGGCGCCCGCCGGACGACCGGGCGACGCCGTAGGGCAGCAGCGCCGCGGCGAGGACCTCGGGGGCGACGTCGGCGTTGAGGCCCTGCCACCGCCCCGTCGTCGCGACCGGGTTGAGCGCGAAGCCACGACCCTCCCAGTACGTCGACAGCAGGCCGTCCGGGTCGCGGATGATCACCCGGCTGCCCGGCGCCCTCCGCTGCGCGAACCACCACGCGTTGACCCGAAGCGTGCGCGCGACGGTCGCCCGACGCCCCCTCGGCTCGCCGGGGCGCAGGTGCGCGCGGGCGAGGCGCAGCACGTAGCGGATGTCCTGGGCCGTCCGGCTCCGGACCGGCACCTCCCCCAGCGCGGCGGACAGCTGCGCCCGGGCGGCGGACGCGCCCGGCGGCAGGGCGCCCTCGGGTACGACGTGCGCCGGCCGCGCGGCGGCCGCCGGCCCGGCGAGCGCCATCATCAGCAGCGCCATGGCGCCGAGGCGGAACGCCGGATGCCGGCGCGCGACCCGCGCGGCCTGCTCGGCCGTCGGCCGGCGCGGCAGGTCGAAGAAGCGCCCGGTGAGCCAGCCGAAGCGGCGCACGTACGCGGCCACGACCTCCGCGTGCTCCTCCCCCTCGAGCCGGGTGGCGCGGACGCGCTCGGTCCGCCGCCCGCGCATCAGCTCCGCCCACCCCGCGGCATCGAGGTTGGCCGTCCAGTCGGTCCGCCCGCGGGGCGCCACCAGGTAGCGCTCGCCGCCCCGGCGCAGGACGACGACGGGCACCGCGCGCAGGCGGCCGGTCCGGCGACCGTGGACCCGGAGCATGCGGACCGCCGGGATCGGCAGCCCGAGGCGACCGACCAGCAGGGTCACGACGCCGTTGAGCGCGCGGGCCGGCACGCCCGCACCGCCGCGGTTCGAGATCATGCGAGCCTCCCGGCCAGGTGCTCGGCGGGGTGCAGCGCGCGGACCCCGGTGGTGCGGCGGATCTGCTCCCGGCACGACGTTCCCGCCGCAACCGCGACGTCGGCGCCGGCGAGGGCCGGCACGAGGCGGTCGGCCGCGATCGCGCGGGAGAGCCCGGGGTGGCGGTGGCCGAAGGCGCCGGCCATCCCGCAGCAGCCGGCCCCGGACGGGCGCCCGCCTGCCCCCGCGACGCCCGCCAGCGCGGCGGCGCCCTCGCGTCCCTCGCCGAGCGCGCGGGCGTGGCAGTGGTCGTGCACGACGACGTCGGCACCGTCGTCGCGCAGCGGCGGCGCGCCGAGGTCGGCGACCGCGCGCTCGAAGGTGACCGCGGCGTCGGCCACCCAGCGGGCCCGCGCGTCGCCGGGCACCAGGCGCGGGAGGTCGTCGACGAGCATCGACCAGCACGACGGCTCGAGGACGACGATCGGCGTGCCCGCCAGCGCGTGCGGCGCGAGCCGGTCGAGGGCGCGCCGCGCGCCGGCCCGTGCGGCGTCGACGAGGCCCTGCGACAGCAGCGGCCGCCCGCAGCACCCGGGGTCGACAACCGCGACGCGGGCGCCGCAGGCGCCGAGCACCCGCAGCGCGGCGTCGCCCACGGAGGGCTCCAGGTAGCGGGTGAAGGTGTCGGCCATCAGCACCAGGGCCGGGCCGTCGCCCGGAGGTCCAATTGGACCTCGCGCCGGGGTCCAATTGGACCCCGGCCAGCGCCAGGGGCGCACGGGCGCAGGGGGCCGCGAGCCGAGCAGGCGCCCTGCGGCGGCGGCGCCCAGGCGGGCGAGCCCCGGGGCGCGCGAGCCGAGCGCCAGCAGCGCGTGCGCGTGCCCGGCGAGGCGCGCCTGCAGCGGCACGCCGCGCTCCCGGTAGCGGTGGGCGAGCGCCTCCACCTTGAGCCGGGCCATGTCGACGCCCGCGGGGCACTCGGTGGCGCAGGCCTTGCAGCCGAGGCACAGCTCGAGCGCCTCGTGGAGGCCGTCGTCGGCGAGCCCGCCGGGCAGGCGGCCCTCCAGGGCGGCGCGCAGGAGCACCGCCCGGCCGCGCGTCGCGTGGCGCTCGTCGCCGAGCGCCTGGAAGCTCGGGCACATCACGCCCCCGCCGGCGCGGCAGGCGCCGTTGCCGTTGCACGCCTCGCCGGCGCGGGCGAGGCCGCCCTCGGCGGCGAACGACAGCGCGGTGCGGCGCGGCCGGCGCGGCGGCGAGTCGACGAGGCGCAGGCCCTGGTCGAGGGGCTCCGGGTCGACGATGACGCCGGGGTTCAGCAGGCGGTCCGGGTCCAGGCCGTCCTTGAGCGCCCGGAACGCGGCGATCGTCGGCGCCGGGAACATGCGCGGGAGCAGCTCGCCCCGGGCGCGGCCGTCGCCGTGCTCGCCCGAGAGCGACCCGCCGAGCGAGACGACGAGGTCGGCCGTGCCCTCGGCGATGCGGCGCAGCGCGGCGACGGCGCCGGGCAGGCGCAGATCCATCCGGGGCCGGATGTGCAGGCAGCCCACGCTCGCGTGGCCGTACCAGGCCGCGTCGAGCCCCTCGCGGGCGAGCAGGGCCCGGACGCCGCGCACCAGCTCCGGCAGCCGCGCCGGCGGCACCGCCGGGTCCTCGATGAAGGCGAGGGGGCGCGGGTCGCCGGGTCCGGCGACCGGCCGGCGCAGGGCGCGCCCGATGCCCGCGCGGCGCACCGCCCACACGCGGGCCTGCTCGGCCGGGTCGATCAGCACGCGGGCGCCCGGGATCGCGCGCACGCGCGCGGCCACCTCGTCCGGGTCGCCGAAGTGCTCGACGAGCAGCTCCGCCGGGGCCGAGGCGTCGAGGGCGGCGGCGCCCATCAGCTCGACGGCGGACGGGCCGTGCTCCAGGGCGGAGAGGGTCGCCTCCAGCGCGGCGTCGAGGGAGGGGAGCGAGAGCACGGCCAGCGCGCGCGCCGCCGGGAGCTCCACCAGGCGCACCTGCGCCCAGCGCGTCACCGCGAGGGTCCCCTCCGAGCCGCACAGGAGCCGCGGCCAGTCGGGCGCGTCACCGGCGAGCGCCTCGAGCGCGTACCCCGAGACGCGGCGCAGCAGGTCCGGCTGGTGCGCGTGCGCGGCGAGCGGCCGGGCCCGCTCCAGGGCCGCCGGCGCCGGGGCGCCGCGGCGCAGCTCGGCGCGGGTGCCGTCCGCGAGCGTCACCCCGAGGGCGAGCACGTGGTCCGCGGTGAGCCCGTGGACGATGGACCGCGCGCCCGCCGAGTTGTTCGCGATCATCCCGCCGAGGGTGGCGCGGCTGCCCGAGGCGACGTCGGGCCCGAAGGCGAGGCCGTGCGCGGCGGCCGCGGCGGTGAGCCGGTCGAGGACCACCCCGGGGCCGACGCGCGCAGTGCGGGCGTCCGGGTCGACGGCGATCGCGTCGAGGGCGCCGCAGTCGACGACGAGTCCGCGGCCCACGGCCTGCCCGGCCAGGCTGGTGCCGCCCGCGCGCACCGTCACGGGGACGCCGTGGGCCCGGCAGGCCTCCACGGCCGCGTCCAGGTCGCCCTCGTCGCGGGCCCGCAGGGTCGCCGCGGGGAGCCTCCGGTAGAGGCTCGCGTCGACGGCGTAGAGCTCGCGCGACGCGCGATCGTCGCGCACCTCGCCGAGGGCCGTCCGCCGCAGATCGGCGACCATTCCCGAGACGTCCACGGGGGGATGCTACGGTCTGTCCCGCGGCGCGGGATCGAACCGCGTCGCGCACGTCGTTCCGCCTTGCGGGCCGGGGGCCTTTTGCTAATCTACCCCGGCTCTGCGGAGCGCCCGGTTTCACGCGCGCGGCCCTCGGGCCGCGCGTTCTGCGCCGGGGGAGTTTTTCCGGTCAGTGGAGGCGGTCCCGAGCGGCCGCCCCGCCGAGTGCCCAGAGGGAGTTCATCGATGGCGAAAGAGAAGTTCGACAGGTCGAAGCCGCACGTCAACGTGGGCACCATCGGCCACGTCGACCATGGCAAGACGACGCTGACGGCCGCCATCACCAAGGTCCTCGCCGAGAAGATCGGCGGCGGCACCGAGGCCGTCGCCTTCGACGCCATCGACAAGGCCCCCGAGGAGCGCGAGCGAGGCATCACGATCGCCACCGCGCACGTCGAGTACGAGACCGAGAACCGGCACTACGCGCACGTCGACTGCCCGGGCCACGCGGACTACATCAAGAACATGATCACGGGCGCGGCCCAGATGGACGGGGCGATCCTCGTCGTCTCCGCCGCCGACGGCCCGATGCCGCAGACGCGCGAGCACATCCTGCTCGCCCGCCAGGTGGGCGTCCCCTCGATCGTCGTGTTCCTGAACAAGGCCGACATGGTCGACGACGAGGAGCTGCTCGAGCTCGTCGAGCTCGAGGTCCGCGAGCTGCTGTCGCTCTACGAGTTCCCGGGCGACGACATCCCGATCATCAAGGGCTCCGCGCTCAACGCCCTCAACGGCGACGCCGCGGCGGCCGAGGACATCCTCGCCCTGATGGCGGCTGTGGACGACTACATCCCGCTCCCCGAGCGCGACGTGGACAAGCCGTTCCTGATGCCGGTGGAGGACGTCTTCACGATCACGGGCCGCGGCACGGTGGCCACCGGCCGCGTCGAGCGCGGCATCATCAAGGTCGGCGAGACGGTGGAGATCGTGGGCATGACCCCCGAGACCACCAGCACGGTCGTGACCGGCGTCGAGATGTTCCGCAAGCTGCTCGACGAGGGCCAGGCCGGCGACAACATCGGCGCCCTGCTCCGCGGCGTGAAGCGCGAGGAGATCCAGCGCGGCCAGGTGCTCGCGGCCCCGAAGTCGATCACCCCGCACACCAAGTTCAAGGCGCAGGTCTACGTGCTCTCGAAGGACGAGGGCGGCCGCCACACCCCCTTCTTCACCAACTACCGCCCGCAGTTCTACTTCCGCACGACGGACGTGACGGGCGTGGTGAACCTCCAGGAGGGCGTGGAGATGGTCATGCCCGGCGACAACGCCACCATGGACGTCGAGCTGATCCAGCCGATCGCCATGGAGGAGGGCCTCCGCTTCGCCATCCGCGAGGGCGGTCGCACCGTCGGCGCCGGAGTCGTCGAGAGCATCACCGAGTAGCAGGTTCACGGTCCCCGACCCCGTCGTCTCCCCTTCGGAGGCGGCGGGGTTTTCTTTCCCCCCGGACAAGGCGCGGCGCGAGTGCAGCAGAACAAGATCAGGATCCGCCTCAAGGCCTACGATCACGAGCTGATCGACAAGAGCGCGGCCTCGATCGTGGAGACCGCGCAGCGCAGCGGGGCGACGATCTCGGGCCCGGTGCCGCTCCCGACGGAGCGCAACGTCTACTGCGTGATCCGCGGCCCCTTCAAGGACAAGGACTCGCGGGAGCACTTCGAGATCCGGACCCACAAGCGTCTCATCGACATCTACTCGCCGACGCCCAAGACGGTCGATTCGCTGATGCGGCTCGACCTGCCCGCCGGCGTCGACATCGAGATCAAGGCCTAGCCGTGCCCGCGATCATCGGACGCAAGGTCGGCATGACCCAGATCTTCGGTGAGGACGGCGCGCGCGTGCCCCTCACCGTGATCGAGGCCGGCCCCTGCCACGTCACCCAGGTCAAGACCACCGAGGCCGACGGCTACGAGGCCGTCCAGCTCGGCTTCGGCTCCGGCAAGCCGAAGCACCTGACCAAGGGCCAGCTCGGGCACCTCAAGAAGGCGGGCGCGCCGCCGGTGCGCCACCTGCACGAGTTCTCGCCCGACGAGCTCGGCGCCGAGGTCTCCGTGGGCGACATCGTCACCGTGGAGCCGTTCGAGCCGGGCCAGATGGTCCGCGTGACCGGCACCTCGAAGGGCAAGGGCTACGCCGGCACCATCAAGCGGCACAACTTCAAGCGCGGCCCCAAGAGCCACGGCTCGCACAACATCCGCCAGCCCGGCTCCATCGGCGCGGCCGCCTACCCGGCGCGCGTCTTCAAGGGCGTGCGCATGAGCGGCCACATGGGCGCCGAGACCGTCACCCAGCGCGGCCTGCAGATCGTGGACCGCGACCCCGAGCGCAACCTGCTGCTCGTGCGCGGGTCGGTCCCCGGCGGCGTCAACGGCATCGTGATCGTGAGGCCCGAGTGACCCCGGTCCCCGTACTCGACACCGCGGGCCTCGCCGCCGGCACGGCCGCCCTGGCCGAGGCCGTGGCGTCGACCCCGATCAAGCAGCACCTCATCCACGAGACGGTCGTCGCCGAGCTCGCGGGCCGCCGCGCCGGCACCCACTCGACGCTCACGCGCGGCAAGGTGCGCGGCGGCGGCTCCAAGCCGTGGCGCCAGAAGGGCACCGGCCGCGCCCGCCAGGGCTCGACGCGCTCGCCCCAGTGGACCGGCGGCGGCATCGTCTTCGGCCCGACCCCACGCTCCTACGGCGGCAAGGTCAACCGCAAGGTGCGCCAGCAGGCGTTCCGCGCGGCGCTGCGCGCCCACGTGGAGCGCGGCTCGGTCGCCGTGATGGACGCCACCGGCTGGGAGACGCCGTCCACGAAGGCCGCCGCGGAGTACCTGCGCCAGGCCCCCGACGGCCTCCAGGCCCGCCCGCTCCTGCTCGTCGTCTCCGACCTCGACTCGGTCGAGGCCCGCGCGTTCCGCAACCTCGAGGGCGTCTACGTCCTCGCGGGCGCCGAGCTCGAGACGGTGGACCTGGTCGCCGCCGGCGCGCTGCTGGTCGAGCGCGCGGTGTGGGAGCACCTGACCGGCGGCCCGATCGAGGTCGAGGCGGTCAGCCCGAAGCCGAAGGCCAAGCCCAAGCCGAAGCGGACGGCCCCGGCCGAGCCCGCCAACGCCGTCGCCCCGGCCGAGGAGAAGCCGAAGCGCTCGCGGTCGCGCAAGGCCGCGCCCGCCGCCGACGAGGAGTCCCCGGCCGCCGAGGCGCCCGAGGAGACCCCGGCCGCCGAGGCCGAGGTCGACGAGGCGCCCGCGCCCGAGGAGTCCGTGGCCGAGGCCGCCGACGCGACCGACGAGGCCGATGACGACGCCGGCGCCGACGAGGCCGCCGACGGCGGGGAGGAGAAGGCGTGAGCTCGCTGCGCGAGGACATCCGCCGGGTCATCGTGCGCCCGGTCATCTCGGAGAAGAGCTTCCAGCTGGTGCAGGCCCACAACCAGTACACGTTCCGCGTGCTGGACGGGGCGCACAAGACCGAGATCCGCCAGGCGATCGAGGACCTCTTCGACGTCACGGTGACCGACGTCCGCACGGTGTCGGTGCAGAGCAAGCCCAAGCGCCGCGGCTACTCCCGCGGTCGCCGACCGGGCTGGAAGAAGGCGATCGTCGAGCTCAAGCCCGGCGACACCATCGAGCTGTTCGAGGGGGCGTAGGCCGCAATGGGCATCAGGAAGTACAAGCCGACGTCCCCGGGGCGCCGCTTCATCACGGGCTCGGACTTCGAGGAGGTCACCTCGACGACGCCCGAGAAGTCGCTGCTCGACAAGATCAGCAAGACCGGCGGGCGCAACAACAACGGCCGCGTCACCAGCCGCCACATCGGCGGCGGGCACAAGCGCCGCTACCGCATCATCGACTTCAAGCGCCGCAAGGACGACGTCCCCGCGCGCGTGGCGACGATCGAGTACGACCCCAACCGGTCGGCCCGCATCGCCCTGCTCCACTACGCCGACGGCGAGAAGCGCTACATCCTGGCGCCGCTGCGCCTGCGGGTGGGCGACACCGTGATGAGCGGGCCGAAGGCCGACATCAAGCCGGGCAACTCGCTCGCCCTGCGCGACATCCCGACCGGCACGATCGTCCACAACATCGAGCTGCAGATCGGGCGCGGCGGCCAGCTGTGCCGCTCGGCCGGCGTCGGCGCGCAGCTGATGGCGAAGGACGGCGACTACGCCACGCTGCGCCTGCCGTCGAGCGAGATGCGCCTGGTGCACCTCGAGTGCCGCGCGACGGTCGGCCAGGTGGGCAACGTCACGCACGAGAACATCACGATCGGCAAGGCCGGCCGCAGCCGCTGGAAGGGCAAGCGCCCCAAGGTGCGCGGCTCCGCCATGAACCCGGTCGACCACCCGCACGGCGGCGGCGAGGGCAAGAGCAACTCCGGCCGTCACCCGGTGACGCCCTGGGGCAAGCCCACCAACGGCTACCGCACCCGCAAGAAGGGCAAGCCGAGCGGCAAGTACATCGTCCGCGGCCGCAAGCGCGGCAAGCACACCGAAGGGCGCTGAGGCATGGGTCGTAGCACCAAGAAGGGACCGTTCGTCGACGAGCGGCTCATGAAGCGGATCGAGGAGATGAACTCCGCGAACGAGAAGCGGATCGTCCGCACCTGGTCGCGGTCGTCCACGATCTTCCCGGAGATGGTGGGCCACACCATCGCCATCCACGACGGGCGCAAGCACGTGCCGGTGTTCGTGAGCGAGAGCATGGTCGGCCACAAGCTCGGCGAGTTCGCGCCGACCCGCACCTACCGGGGTCACGCCGGCTCCGACCGCACCTCCACGATGCGCCGATGAGCACCGACGCCACCACCCCCCAGGTCGTCGAGGCGACCGCCCGCTACGTCCGCACCTCCGCCCGCAAGGGCCGGCTGGTCGCGGACCTCGTGCGCGGCAAGTCCGTCGCCGACGCCCAGGCGATCCTCGCCTACAGCACCCGCGCCGCGGCGGTCCCCGTCCGCAAGGTGCTGCAGTCCGCGATCGCCAACGCCGACCACAACCACGGCCTCGACGTCCGCGAGCTGCGCCTGGTGAAGGTGACGGTGGACGAGGGCCCGACGATCAAGCGCTTCCGGCCGCGTGCCCAGGGCCGCGCGACCCCGATCATGAAGCGCACGTGCCACATCACCATCGGCCTCGCCGAGACGGGACGCTAGACAATGGGTCAGAAGATCAACCCCACCGGGTTCCGCCTGGGCGTGCTGAACGGCTGGCGCTCGAACTGGTTCTCGCAGCGGGAGTTCGCCAAGTACCTCGACGAGGACCGCGTCGTGCGTGACCACATCACGCGCAAGCTGAGCCACGCCGGCCTGTCGTCGATCCACCTGAAGAAGGACCAGACCAAGCTCACGGTCGACATCTTCACGGCCCGCCCCGGGATCGTGATCGGCAAGAGCGGGTCCGAGGTCGACGCCCTGCGCCGCGAACTGAACCGGCTCACCGGCAAGCAGATCCAGGTGAACATCAACGAGATCAAGCGGCCGGAGCTCGACGCCAAGCTCGTCGCGCAGTCGATCGCCGAGCAGCTCGAGAACCGCGTCAGCTTCCGCCGCGCCATGAAGCGCGCGCTGACCTCCGCCATGCGCTCCGGCGCCCAGGGCGTGAAGGTGCAGTGCGGCGGCCGGCTGGGCGGCACCGAGATGTCCCGCTCCGAGCACTACTCGGACGGGCGCGTCCCGCTGCACACCCTGCGCGCGGACATCGACTACGGCTTCCACGAGGCGAAGACGACCTTCGGGCGCATCGGCGTCAAGGTGTGGATCAACAAGGGCGAGGTGCTGCCCGAGGGCGTCACCGACAGCCGCGGCCGCACCGACATGGACGCGGCCCCGCCGCCGCGCCGCCCGCGCCGCGACCGCCGTCCCGGCGGCGGCGGCGACCGTCGCGGCGGTGGCGACCGCGACCGGTCGTCCCAGCCCGCGAGCACGGGGGAGGGCTCCTGACATGCTGATGCCGAAGCGCACCAAGCACCGCAAGGAGCACCGCGGCCGTCGTCGCGGGATGGCGAAGGGCAACCACGTCATCCACTTCGGCGAGTACGGCCTGAAGGCCCTCGAGCCGGCGTCGATCACGAACCGTCAGATCGAGGCGGCCCGTATCGCCATGACCCGCCGCATCAAGCGTGGCGGCAAGGTCTGGATCAACGTCTTCCCGCAGAAGTCCTTCACGAAGAAGCCGGCCGAGACCCGCATGGGCTCCGGCAAGGGCTCCCCGGAGGGCTGGGTGGCCGTGGTCAAGCCGGGCCGGATCATGTTCGAGCTGGCCGGCGTGCCGGAGCCGCTCGCGCGGGACGCAATGCGCCTCGCCGCGAACAAGCTCCCGATCCGCTGCAAGTTCGTCACCCGCGAGGATGGTTAGCACGTGAAGGCCAAGGAGATCAGGGACCTGTCGGACGCGGAGCTCGCGCGTGCGCTCGCGGACGCCCGCGAGGCGCACTTCAACCTGCGCTTCCAGCACGCCTCGGGTGCGCTCGAGCGCACCTCCGAGCTGTCCGTGCGCCGGCGCGAGATCGCCCGCATCCTGACGATCGCGCACGAGAGGGAGCAGCAGTCATGAGCCCGGCGACGAAGACGCCGCAGGAGTCGGTGGCGGCGCGGAAGGTCCGTACGGGCTACGTCGTCTCCTCCGCGCGCGACAAGACCATCACGGTGCGCATGGAGACCTCGCGCGCCCACCCCGTGTACGGCAAGACCGTGCGCACCTCGTCCAAGCTGCACGCCCACGACGAGCGCAACGAGGCGGGCGAGGGCGACCTGGTGCGCATCATCGAGTGCCGGCCGCTCTCGCGGCAGAAGCGCTGGCGGCTGCTCGAGATCGTCGAGAAGGCCCGCTAGTGGTCCAGGTCGAGACACGCCTGCGCGTCGCCGACAACACCGGCGCCCGTGAGCTGCTGTGCATCCGCATCATGGGCGGGTCGCGGCGGCGCTCGGCGACGGTGGGCGACATCATCGTGGGCACGGTCAAGCAGGCCGTGCCGAACGGCGCCATCAAGAAGGGCGACGTCGTCCGCGCGGTGATCGTGCGCACCAAGAAGGAGCACGGTCGCGGCGACGGCACGTTCATCGCGTTCGACGAGAACGCCGCCGTCATCATCGACAACGCCCAGAACCCGCGCGGCACCCGCATCTTCGGGCCGGTCGCGCGCGAGCTTCGCGAGAAGAACTTCATGAAGATCATCAGCCTGGCCCCGGAGGTCCTCTGATGCCGGCGCGCATCCGCACGGGCGACCGCGTCGTGCTCCTGTCCGGCAAGGACAAGGGCAAGTCCGGCGTTGTCCTCGAGGTGCGCCCCAAGGAGCAGCGGGTGCTGGTCGAGGGCGTCAACATCATGAAGCGCCACACCAAGCCGCGTCCGCCCGACGAGCCCGGCGGCGTCATCGAGCGCCCCGCGCCCGTGCACCTGTCGAACGTGGCCCTGATCGACCCGAAGGACAACCGCCCGACCCGGGTGCGGATCACCGAGATCGACGGCGTGCGCGTCCGGGTCGCCGCGCGCTCCGGGGAGAAGCTCGACTGATGTCGACCGAGACCACCACCGCCGCGCCGCCCGCGCGCCTGCGCGACACCTACGAGAACGAGATCCGGCCGAAGCTCCAGGAGGAGTTCGGCTACGACTCGCCGATGCAGCACCCGCGCCTGGTGAAGATCACCCTCAGCATGGGCGTCGGCGAGGCCAAGCAGAACAGCAAGGCCCTCGACGAGGCCGTCGCCCAGCTCGGCGTGATCGCGGGCCAGAAGCCGGCGATCACCCGCGCCCGCAAGTCCATCGCCCAGTTCAAGCTGCGCGAGGGCATGGCGATCGGCTGCAAGGTCACCCTCCGCGGCGCGCGCATGTGGGAGTTCCTCGACCGGCTGACGTCGGTCGCCCTCCCGCGCATCCGCGACTTCCGCGGAATCAACCCCGACGGCTTCGACGGGCGGGGGAACTACAACCTCGGCCTGCGGGAGCAGACGATCTTCCCGGAGATCGACTACGACAACGTGGACGCCGTGCGCGGCCTCAACGTGACGATCACCACCACGGCGGGCACCGACGAGGAGGGGCGGGCACTCCTGCGCCACCTCGGCATGCCCTTCCGGGCCGAGGGCTACTCGGCCGAGGAGCGGGCCGCCCGCCGCCGGCGCAAGCAGAAGAAGTTCGGCCGCGGCCGCGGTCGGCGGTAGAGGAGACACGTGGCGAAGACCAGCCTGCGGGTGAAGGCCTCCCGCACCCCCAAGTACCGGACGCAGCAGTACACGCGCTGCCACGCCTGCGGCCGCCCCCGCGCGGTGTTCCGCAAGTTCGGCCTGTGCCGCATCTGCCTGCGCGAGTCGGCGCACGCCGGTGTCATCCCCGGAATGACGAAGAGCAGCTGGTAGGGCCGCGACGATGATGACCGACCCCATCGCGGACATGCTGACCCGCGTCCGCAACGCGAACACCGCCCTCCACGACTCCGTGGAGATGCCCGGCAGCACCCTCAAGGCCGAGGTGGCCCGGGTGCTGAAAGAGGAGGGCTACATCACGGACTACGAGCTGCGCGAGGCCCCCGTGGGCACCGAGCTCGTCATCCGGCTCAAGTACTCGCGCGACCGGCGCCGCGTCATCAGCGGCCTGAAGCGCGTGTCCAAGCCCGGCCGGCGCGTCTACGCCGACCGCACCACCATCCCCCGCGTTCTCGGGGGCATGGGCGTGGCGGTCCTGTCGACGTCCCAGGGCGTGATCACCGGGCACGAGGCCCGTCGCCGAGGCATCGGCGGCGAGGTCATCTGCTCGGTCTGGTAGCGGAGGAGGGGCGATGAGCCGAATCGGACGCGCGCCGATCCCGATCCCCGAGGGCGTCACCGTGGACCTCGCGGGCCAGAACGTGGTGGTCACGGGCCCCAAGGGCGAGCTGCGCCACACCGTGGTCGAGCCGATCCGCATCGCGGAGCAGGACGGCCAGCTGGTGGTCACGCGGCCGACCGACCGCGGGCCGCACCGGGCCCTGCACGGGCTGTCGCGCAGCCTCGTGGCGAACATGGTCGAGGGCGTGAGCCAGGGGTTCGCGCGCAACCTCGAGATCCAGGGCGTCGGCTACCGCGCGCAGCTCAAGGGCCAGGCCCTGGAGCTGGCGGTCGGCTTCTCGCACCCTGTTACCATCGAGCCCCCCGAGGGGATCACGTTCGAGGTCCCGTCCCCCACCGCGGTGGTCGTGCGCGGGATCGACAAGCAGGCCGTCGGCGAGATCGCCGCCCAGATCCGCGCGGTGCGACCGCCCGAGCCCTACAAGGGCAAGGGCATCCGCTACGAGGGCGAGGCCGTCAGGCGCAAGGTCGGTAAGAGAGCATGAGCCTCAGCACACTGGAAGCGCGCCGCCGGCGCCAGCGCAGGATCCGCGGCACCGTCTCCGGCACGGCCGAGCGGCCGCGGCTGGCGGTGGCCCGCTCCAACAAGCGCATCTACGCCCAGATCATCGACGACGACCGCGGCCACACGCTGGCGGCGGCCGGCTCCCACGAGGCCGCCCTCAAGGGGCTCGCCAAGGGCCCCGCGGCGGCCGAGGTGGGCAAGCTGCTCGCCGAGCGCGCACGCGAGGCGGGCGTCGAGCGGGTCGTCTTCGACCGGGGCGGCTACAAGTACCACGGGCGCGTCAAGTCGCTCGCCGACGGGGCCCGCGAGGGCGGGCTCGAGTTCTGATCGACAGCGGAAGGGTGAGCGGGCGTGGCTGAGGTACGCAGAGGGGCCAAGATCAACCCGGACGGGCTCGAGCTCAACGAGCGCGTCGTCCAGGTGAACCGCGTCGCGAAGGTCGTCAAGGGCGGCCGGCGCTTCTCGTTCTCCGCCCTCGTGGTGGTGGGCAACGAGGTCGACACCGTCGGCGTCGGGCACGGGAAGGCCAAGGAGGTCCCCGTGGCCATCCAGAAGGCCGTCGAGGACGCCAAGAAGAACCTGTTCCGGGTGCCCAAGTACCGCACGACGATCACGCACCAGGTGCTCGGCCGCTCCGGCGCCGGCAAGGTGTTCATGAAGCCGGCCTCCGAGGGCACCGGCGTCATCGCCGGCGGCGGCGTGCGCGCCGTGCTCGAGCTGGCCGGCATCCGCGACATCCTCACCAAGTCGCTCGGCACCTCGAACCCGGTCAACCTCGTGGCGGCCACCGTGGCCGGCCTCAAGGACCTGCGCCGGCCCGAGGAGGTCGCCGCGCTGCGCGACAAGACCGTCGCCGAGGTGCTCGGCATCCCGTCCGGCTCCGGCGCCCCGGCCACCGAGGCCGTCGGCGCGACCGCGGCGGCGGCCGAATGAGCCGCCTCCAGATCACCCAGGTGCGGTCCGAGATCGGCACGCAGCAGCGCCACCGCGGCACGCTGCGCGCCCTCGGCCTGCGCCGCATCGGCCAGACCGTGGAGCACGAGGACGGCCCCGTCCTCCAGGGCATGCTGCGGATGGTCTCCCGGCTCGTACGCGTGGAGAAGATCGATGGCTGACGGAACCGAGATCCCCGAGAGCGCCGCCGAGGACATCCGGCTCGACCGGCTGGCCCCGCGCCCGGGCGCCAAGCGCCCGCGCAAGCGCGTGGGCCGCGGCATCGGCTCGGGCACCGGCAAGACCAGCGGCCGGGGCCAGAAGGGCCTCGGCGCCCGCGCGGGCGGGGGCGTGCGCCCCGGCTACCAGGGCGGCCAGATGCCGATCTACATGCAGCAGGGCAAGCTGCGCGGCTCCAACCGCAAGATGTCGATGCCGATGGGCCCGTTCCGGACCCACTCGGTCCCGGTCAACGTCGGCGCCCTCGGCGTGTTCGACGCCGGCGCGACGGTCGACCCGGAGGCGCTCGCCGCCCGGGGGCTCGTCAAGAACAACGCCAACCGCGGGTGGCCGGTCAAGATCCTCGCCCAGGGCGAGATCGACCGGGCGCTGACGGTGCGCGCGCACGCGGTCTCCGCCGCGGCGCGGGCCAAGATCGAGGCGGCGGGCGGAACGGTCGAGATCATCGGCGAGGCCGGCACGACCACCGACTAGGACGAGGCGATGCTCAAGACCATCCTGACGTCGCTCCGCTCCGCGGATCTCCGCAAGAAGCTCGCCTTCACGGCGTTCATCCTGCTGGTCTACCGGTTCGGCTCGTACGTCCCGGTCCCGGGCATCGACCTCGAGACGCTCCAGCAGGCGATCGACGAGCGCGGCAGCCGCCTGCTCGACTTCCTCAACCTGTTCGCCGGCGGCGCGCTGACCCGGTTCGCGGTCTTCGCGCTCGGGATCATGCCGTACATCACCGCGAGCATCATCCTGCAGCTGATGACGGTGGTGATCCCGTCGCTCGAGCGCCTCCAGAAGGAGGGCGAGAGCGGCCAGCAGAAGATCACCCAGTACACGCGGTACTTCACCGTGGTGCTGGCGCTGCTGCAGTCGATGGCCTACGTCCTGTACTTCCGCTCGCAGGACGCGCTGCCCGACTTCACGGTCGGCAAGTTCTACCTGATCGTCCTGTCGGTCACGGCCGGCACCGTGCTGCTGATGTGGCTCGGCGAGCTGATCACCCAGCGCGGCGTGGGCAACGGCATCTCGCTGCTGATCTTCGCCAGCATCGTCGCCTCGGTCCCCGACGCGATCGACGGGTGGCTCTCGCTGCCGCCGGTGTCGCAGGTCCTGATCGGGGCGATCGCGCTGGCCGTGGTGGTCGGCGTCGTCTTCATCAACGAGGGCCAGCGCCGCATCCCGATCCAGTACGCCAAGCGGGTGGTCGGGCGCCGCATGACCTCGGGCGGCACCACCTACATGCCGCTGCGCGTGAACATGGCCGGGGTGATCCCCGTGATCTTCGCCTCGTCGGTGGTCATCCTGCCGCCGACGCTGGCCGAGCTCGGGGGACGGGGGTCCTTCTTCCAGGACATCTCCGACTTCCTGGCCCCGGGGTCGTGGTACTACATCATCTTCGAGGCCCTGCTGATCGTCCTGTTCACGTACTTCTACACCGCGGTCCAGTTCAACCCGGTGGAGCAGGCCGACAACCTCAAGAAGTACGGCGGGTTCATCCCCGGCGTGCGACCCGGCCGGCCCACGGCCGTCTACCTGGACAGGGTGCTGACGCGGCTGACGCTGCCCGGCGCCATCTACCTCGCGTTCATCGCCGAGCTGCCCAACATCGTCTTCCGCTACCTGCCCGAGTCGAACGCCTTCTTCGGCGTCCTCGGCGGCACCTCGATCCTGATCGTCGTGGGCGTCGCGCTCGACACCATGCGGCAGATGGAGGCCCAGCTCATGATGCGCTCCTACGAAGGGTTCCTGAAATAGCCCGCCTCATCCTCCTCGGCCCCCCGGGCGCCGGGAAGGGCACGCAGGCCGAGCGCCTGCGGGCCGAGCACGACCTCCTGCACCTGGCCACCGGCGACCTGCTGCGCGCCGCCGTCGCCGAGGGCACCGACCTCGGCCGCGAGGCGAAGCGGTACATGGACGCGGGCGAGCTGGTGCCGGACGCCGTGGTCGTCGGGATGATCCGCGAGCGCCTCTCCGGCGGCGGGGCCAGCCGCTTCCTGCTCGACGGGTTCCCGCGGTCGGTTCCGCAGGCCGACGCGCTCGACCGCGTCCTCGCCGACCTGGACATGCCCCTCGACGCGGTCGTCTCGATCGCCGTCTCGCGCGACGAGCTGGTGCGCCGCCTGGCCGGCCGCTGGATCTGCCGGCGCTGCGGGCGCTCCTTCCACGAGGTCTTCAACCCCTACGCCGGGGACCCGTGCCCGAAGGGCGACGGCTCGGAGAGGTGCGACCTCTACCAGCGGGAGGACGACCGCCCGGAGACGGTGTCGAACCGGCTCGCGGTGTACGAGGAGCAGACCGCTCCGCTGATCGACTACTACCGCTCGCGCGGGCTGCTGCGCGAGGTCGACGGAGAGCGCACCCCGGACGAGGTCCATGACCAGATCGTCGCGCACGTCCCGGCGTCGCCGGGCTGATCGGCGTAGGGGCTCCGCCGTGGCCACCTCCCGAGCGCGCCGCGGGCCGGTGCTCAAGACGCCCGGCGAGCTCGACGCGATGGCGGCCTCGGGCGCGGTGCTCGCCGAGTGCCACGACATGCTCGCGGCCGAGGTCGGCCCCGGGGTCACGACCGCGCACCTGGACGCGCTGGCCGAGGAGCTGATCCGCGCCCGCGGCGGCGTGCCCGCCTTCAAGGGCTACCCCGGCCCGACGCCCTACCCGGCGTCGATCTGCGCCTCCGTCAACGACGAGGTCGTCCACGGCATCCCGCGCGACTTCCCCCTCCGCGAGGGCGACGTCCTGGCGATCGACTGCGGGGTGATCCTCGACGGCTGGGTCTCGGACTCGGCGCGCACCTACGCCATCGGCCGAGTCTCCGCGATCGCCGAGCGGCTGATCTCCGTCACGCGGGTCTCGCTGGAGCGGGCGATCGCGGTCTGCCTGGTGGGCAACCACGTCGGCGACATCGGCAACGCGGTGCAGACCGAGGTCGAGGCCGCGGGCTTCTCGGTGGTCCAGAGCCTCGTCGGCCATGGCGTCGGCCGCTCGATGCACGAGGAGCCGCAGGTGCCCAACCACGGCCGTCCCGGCACCGGGCCGGAGCTGGCCGAGGGCCTCGTGATCGCGGTCGAGCCGATGGTCAACGCCGGCCGCCAGGAGGTCGTGCTCGGCGACGACGGGTGGACGATCACCACCCGCGACGGGAGCCTCTCGGCCCACTGGGAGCACACCGTCGCCATCACGGCCGACGGGCCGAGGATCCTGACGCTGGCCTGAGCCGGTCGGCTCCGCGCCGGTGGGCGGAGACGTCGCGGAACCGGGCGCGAAGGCCCGCCCACGGTCCCTCGCCGACGTCGATGGCACCGGCTGAGGACGGACGCCCCCGCGCCCCCGGCACCCGGATCCCACCGCGTCCGGTGGGTCCGGGCCGTCTCCCGGCCGTCAGGCCCGGGCCTCGAGGATCAGGTTGAAGGGCGTCGCCGCCGCGCGGCGGACCCGGGTGAGCCCGGCCTGCCGGCATGCCTCGGAGAGGCGCGCCTCGCCCGCCTGGGCGCCGAGGCCGTGGCCACCCTCGGACACGCCGTGGGCGAGGCAGATCGCCGTCGAGGCCGCGTAGTAGAGCCGGCCCACGGGGGTCAGGTTGTCCTCGACCCGGTCGCCGGCGTAGGGCTCGACGAGCATCACGGCCCCGCCGGGGGCGAGCGCCGCCCGGGCGTGGGCGAGCACGGCGACCGGGTCGCCCATGTCGTGGAGGGCGTCGAAGAAGCAGATCAGGTCGTAGCCGCGGCCCGGGTAGGCGCGGGCGTCCCCCACCTGGAAGGCGACCCGGTCGCCGACGCCCGCCGCCCGCGCGTGGTCGCGCGCGGCGTCGATCGAGGGCGCGTGGCTGTCGATCCCGTCGACGTGGGCCGCCGGGAAGGCCTCGGCGATCGCGATGGCCGAGTGCCCGTGGCCGCAGCCGACGTCGGCGACGGCGCCGCCCTCCGCCAGCCTCTGCGCGACGCCGTCGAGGGCCGGGATCCACTCGCCCGCGATGCTCGCGCGGTAGGCGTTGCGGTAGAAGGACGCGATGCCCTCGTGCAGCGCCGGGTGACGGTCGCCCCAGGCCACCCCGCGGCCGGTGCGGAAGGCCTCGATGGTGTCCCCGGCGTCCATGAACATCGAGGCGGGGACGTCCCAGGCCGGGGGGACGAAGACGGGGCTGTCGGGGTCCGCCAGCACCGCCGCGCCCTCGGGGGTCAGCTCGTAGGTGGCGCTGACCGGGTGGTACTCCACGTACCCGCCCGCCGCCTGGGCGTTGAGCCACTCGGCGACGTAGCGCTCGGCGCACCCGGACCTCCGCGCCACCTCCGCGGGGGTGAGCGGGCCCGCGCCGGCCATCGCGGCGTAGAGGCCGAGCTTGTCGCCGATGCTCACCATCACGCCGCCGTAGCCGGCGGACAGGTCGCCGACCGCGCGGTCGATGATGGCGGCGAGGCGCTCCTGGTCGATCTGCATGATCCCTCCCGGGGTCCGTGTGATCCGTCGCGGTGAGGGTCCCGCGGCCGGCGCCGCGCCACGAGGGCCGGGCTCGCCGCCGCCGGTCCGTTCGTGCCAGGGTGGGCACGTGTCCGCGACCCCGATCACCCGCGTGAGCCTCGTGGCGCTCCCGGAGGCGATGCCGTCGACCCTGGTCGGGCTCCACGACGTGCTGAGCTCGGTCGGCACCATCCCGACGCTCGAGGCCGCGATCGACCCGGCGCCCTTCCAGGTGGAGATCGTCGCCGAGCGCGCGGGGCCCATGCGCCTGGCGACCGGGCTCGTCGTCGACGCCGCCCGGAGCCTCGACGAGGTGTCGTCCACCGACCTCGTCCTCGTGCCCTCGATCGTGGCCGAGGGCGGTCGCTGGGAGCGGGGCCGGTACCCGGCACTGGTGGACTGGATCGGGCGGATGCACGGCGACGGCGCCCTGCTCTGCTCCGCCTGCTCCGGGCTGTTCCCGATCGCCGAGACGGGCCTGGTCGACGGGCGCGCGGCGACGATCCACTGGGACTACGCCCCGGCCTTCCGCGAGGACTTCCCGGCCGTGGCCCTCCACCCCGAGCGGGTCCTGGTCGTGAGCGGCGAGCGCGACGACATCGTCACCTCCGGGGCGTCGTCGTCCTGGGGCGACCTCGCGCTGCACCTGATCGCCCGCCGCGTGGGCGCGACCGTCGCCCAGGAGGCCGCCCGCTTCTTCGCCTTCCAGTGGCACGTCGACGGCCTCGCCGCCTACGCCCTCTTCCGCCCGCGCACCGACCACGGCGACGCGGTGATCGCGGACGTCCAGGCGTGGATCGGGGCCAATCGCGCGGTGGCGCGCCCGGTCGAGGAGATGCGGGCCCGCTCCGGGCTGCCGCCGCGCACCTTCGTGCGGCGCTTCGCCGCGGCGACGGGCCTGACGCCGATCGCGTACGTCCAGCGCCTGCGGGTCGAGGACGCCAAGCGTCGGCTCGAGCGGACCGACGTGCCGGTGGAGCGCATCGCCTGGGAGGTGGGGTACGAGGATCCGGCGGCCTTCCGCCGCCTCTTCCGCCGCATCACCGGCATCGCCCCCGGCGCCTACCGCCGCCGCTTCCAGGTGCCCGGGTACGCGCGCCCGCCCGGGCCCTGACGGGGACCCCCCGTCGGTGCTAACATCAGCGGCCGCTCGCGGGAGCCACCCGTGAGCATGCCTGCGCCCAGAAGGGATGAGTCGTGAAGGTCCGCGCCTCCGTGAAGCCGATCTGCGAGAAGTGCCGCGTCATCAAGCGGCACGGCAAGCTGTTGGTCATCTGCCAGAACGCCCGCCACAAGCAGGTGCAGGGCTGATGGCACGCATCGCCGGCGTCAACATCCCGCGCGAGAAGCGGATCGAGATCGGCCTGACCTACGTCTACGGCATCGGCCGGCCGACGGCCAACAAGGTGCTGGACGAGACGGGCATCAACCGCGACACGTACGTCCGCGACCTCACGGAGGAGGAGATCGCGCGGCTTCGTGACGTGATCGAGAAGACCCTCATCGTCGAGGGCGACCTCCGCCGCGAGCGCTCGAACGACCTCAAGCGGCTCATGGAGATCGGCTGCTACCGCGGCCTGCGCCACCGGCGCGGCCTCCCGGTGCGCGGCCAGCGCACGAAGACCAACGCGCGCACGCGCAAGGGTCCCAAGCGCACCGTCGGCAAGCAGCGCAAGGGCTAGAGGCCGAGAACCCCGACCAGGACCGAGGAGCGCGTTGGCTCGTCAGAAGGTGACCCGTGGCCGCACCCGTCGGCGCACGCGGAAGAACATCCCGGTGGGCAACGCCCACATCAAGACGTCGTTCAACAACACGATCGTCACCCTGACCGACAAGCAGGGGAACGTGATCGCGTGGGAGACGGCGGGGTCCGCGGGCTTCAAGGGGTCGCGCAAGAGCACCCCGTTCGCCGCCCAGGTGACGGCCGACTCGGCCGCCCGCAAGGGCATGGAGCACGGGCTCCAGAAGGTGGACGTCTACGTGAAGGGCCCGGGCTCGGGCCGCGAGACGGCCATCCGCTCCCTCCAGGCCGCCGGCATCGAGGTCGCCTCGGTGACGGACGTGTCCCCGGTCCCCCACAACGGCTGCCGCCCCCGCAAGCGGCGCCGGGTCTAGCCGTGGCGCGCTACACCGGCCCCGCCATCAAGCAGTCGCGGCGCGAGGGCTTCGCGCTGACCGACAAGGCGCAGAAGTACCTCGACCGCCGCCCGTACCCGCCCGGCGAGCACGGCCGCGGCCGCATCCGCCAGAGCGAGTACCTGCTCCAGCTGCGCGAGAAGCAGAAGACGCGCCGCTTCTACGGGATGCTCGAGAAGCAGTTCCGCCGCACGTACGAGAAGGCCAACCGCCAGCCCGGCATCACGGGCGAGAACCTTCTGCGGATGCTCGAGATGCGCCTGGACAACGTCGTCTACCGGCTCGGCTTCGCCGCCACCCGCCGGCAGGCGCGCCAGCTCGTCAACCACGGCCACTTCCGGGTGAACGGCAAGAAGGTCGACATCCCGAGCTACCAGGTCCGGCCGGACGACGTGATCACCGTGAAGCCCGGCTCCAACGCCGAGCCGATCATCCGGGCGGCGACCGAGCTGGTGGCCTCCGTGGCCCCCTGGCTGCAGGCCGACTACGACGCGCTGAACGGGAAGATCCTGAAGGCGCCCGAGCGGTCGGAGATCGACACGCCCGTGAGCGAGCAGCTCATCGTGGAGTACTACTCGAAGTAGGACGGCCCGGGCCGCCCGCGATGGCGCCGCGCCCCTGACGCGGGGGCGCGGAGCCGATGCGCCGGCCCAGGACCGCGTCACCGCAACGTCCGGCGGACCGCCGGAAGCAAGGAGTCACGTGCTCGACATCCAGTCGCCCCGCATGACCTACGAGCCCATCAGCGACACGCTGGGCCGGTTCGAGGTCGAGCCGCTCGACCGCGGCTTCGGCCACACCTTCGGCAACAGCCTGCGCCGCGTGCTGCTCTCGTCCCTCGAGGGCGCGGCGGTCACCTCCGTGCGCATCGAGGGCGTGCAGCACGAGTTCACGACCATCCCGGGCCTCCGCGAGGACGTCACGGACATCATCCTCAACCTCCGCGAGCTGGTCTGCCGGCTCCACGGCGAGGTCGGGGAGATCGAGGTCGAGCTCTCGAAGGTGGGCCCCGGCGTGGTCACCGCCGCCGACATCTCGGCGCCCGCGGACCTCGAGATCCTCAACCCGGAGCTCGAGATCGGCACCCTCGAGGCCGGTGCGCGCCTCGACGTCATCCTCATGATCTCGCGCGGCCGCGGCTACGTGCCGGCCGAGCTGAACAAGGGCCCGAGCACGACGATCGGCGTCATCCCGGTCGACTCCAACTTCTCGCCCGTGCTGCGCGTGCGCTACGAGGTCAGCCCGTCGCGCGTCGGCCAGCGCACCGACTTCGACAAGCTCGCGGTGGAGATCCAGACCGACGGCAGCATCGACCCCCGCGGCGCCATGTCGGAGGCCGCGGAGACCCTGATCGGCCGCCTCGCGATCTTCGCCGACCCCGACAGCACCAAGCTGCTCGGCGAGCCGGCCGTCGAGGAGCCGCCCGCCGGCGGCGGCATGCACGACATCATGATCGAGGAGCTCGAGCTCGGCGTCCGCTCCTACAACTGCCTGAAGCGGGTCGGCGTCGAGACCATCGGCGACCTGATCTCGAAGACGGAGGCCGAGCTGTCGGCCATCCCGAACTTCGGCAAGAAGAGCATCGAAGAGGTCAAGGAGAACCTCGCCGCGCACGGCCTGGGCCTGCGCAGCGACGACGAGTAGGGTCCCACCCCTACCCAGGAGACCACCGTGCGTCACCGCAACAAGGGCCCCAAGCTCAACCGCACCTCCGCGCACCGCTCGTCGATGGCGGCGAACCTCGCGACGGCGCTGCTGACGCACGGGCGCATCCAGACGACGGCGCCCAAGGCCAAGCTGGCCCGCGGCGTCGCCGAGAAGGCGATCACCCTCGCGAAGGAGAACACCCTCCACTCGCGGCGGCAGGCGATCGCCCTGCTGCGCAACAAGGAGATCACCTACCACCTGTTCGACGTGATCGGGCCCGCGTTCGCCGACACGCAGGGCGGGTACACGCGCACGCTGAAGCTCGGGCCCCGTCAGGGCGACGCGGCCCCGATGGTGCTGCTGGAGCTCTCCAAGGACGTCGAGGTCCCCGCCGCCCGCTAGACGGGGCCTCGGGATGAGCCGGGTCCTCCGGCTCGACCTGGAGTACGACGGTGCGGGGTTCGCCGGCTGGGCCCACCAGCCGGGGCTCCGCACCGTCGAGGGCGTCCTGCGCGACGCCCTCACGACGCTGCTGCGCCACCCGGCCGAGGTGGTGGTGGCCGGCCGTACGGACGCCGGCGTGCACGCCACCGGGCAGGTGGCGAGCGTCGTCACCGCGTCCGACCTTCCGGCTGCGCGCGTCCGGCGGGGGCTGGCCGGCCTGCTGCCGCCCGACGTCGCCGCCCGGGAGGTCGCCGACGCGCCGCCGGGCTTCGACGCGCGCCGCGACGCCGTGGCGCGCCGCTACGAGTACCGGGTCCTGACCGGCCCCCCGGCGCCGCTGCGCCGCGCACGCGTCCTGCACCACCCGGCCCCGCTGGACGAGGGGGCCCTCGCCGCGGCGGCGGCCCTGCTGCGGGGTCGTCACGACTTCCGCGCCTTCACGCCCACCCGCACCGAGCACGTCTTCTTCGAGCGCACCCTGGCCCGCTGCGACTGGGAGCGGCGGGGCGACGAGCTGGTGCTCACCGTGGAGGCCGACGCCTTCCTGCGCCACATGGTGCGCGTGATCGCGGGCACGCTGCTGCTGGTGGGCCGTGGGGCCTGGGAGCCCGCGCGCGTGGCGGCGCTGCTCGGCGGCGCACCCCGCGGGGCCGCGGGGCCGACGGCGCCGGCGCGCCCCCTGACCCTCGTCGGCGTGCGCTACCCGGGATGAGCGCCGCGCCGCCGGGGGCGGTCGCTACCCTGTGCCCCCGGTGACCAGCATCCTCGTCACGAACGACGACGGCGTCACCTCGCCCGGGCTCCTCGCGCTGACGCAGGCGCTGCGCCCGTACGGGCGGGTGAGCGTCATCGCGCCCGACTCCAACCGCAGCGCCATCGGCCGCGGCATCACCATCCACGACCCCCTGCACGTGGAGGAGGTGGCCCTGGCCGACGGCACGGCGGCCTTCGCGACCGACGGCACGCCGGTCGACTGCGTGCGCTTCGCGATGCTCGGCCTGCTGGGCGAGCGGCCGGACGTGATCGTCAGCGGGGTCAACCTGGGGCTCAATCTCGGCGACGACGTCACCTATTCGGGCACCGTCGCCGCCGCGCTCGAGGGGGCCCTGCTCGGGCTGCCCGCGATCGCGGTCTCGGCCCAGTCGTCCGATCGTCACGCCGGCCAGTGGGACGGGCGCGCCTACGACTTCCGCGCCGGCGCCGCCTTCGCGGCGGCGATGGTGCCGCGGGTGCTCGACCCCGACTTCCCGGAGCGCATGATCCTCAACGTCAACGCGCCCGGGCTGCCGCCCGAGCGCGTGCGCGGCGCGCGGGTGACCCGGCTCGGGCGGCGCATCTACCGCGACGAGCTCACCCTGCTGTCCACCGAGGGCAGCCGGCACCGCTACACGATCTACAACACGGGGGCGTCCTACCGCCAGGAGCCCGGAACCGACTTCGAGGCGCTCGAGGAGGGCATGATCTCCGTCACGCCGATGCACTTCGACCTCACCGACATCGCAGGGATGGACCACCTGGAGCGCCTGTCCCTGGCCGACGCCCTGCGCGGCGCCGGAGGCGAGGGGGCGTGAGCGGCTTCGAGCCGGTCCTCCTGGACCTCGACGGCACGGTCATCGACTCGGTCGCGCTGATCCGCGAGTCGCACCGGCACGCCGTGCGCACGGTCCTCGGCGAGGACTGGGACGACGCGCGCCTCGTGCGGAACGTCGGGCGCCCCCTGCGCGAGCAGATGGCGGCCTTCTCGCCCGAGCGCAGCGAGGAGCTGTACCAGGTCTACCGCGAGTGGAACCACGCCAACACCGCGGCGCTGCTGCTGCCCTACGAGGGCGTCCGGGAGGCCCTGCTCGAGCTGCGCGCCGCGGGCCGCAGGCTCGGGGTCGTCACGAGCAAGAGCCGCGACGCGGTGGACCTCGCCTGGAACGTCCTGCCCTGGTGCCGCGAGCTGTTCGACGTCGAGATCACCTCCGACGACACGGAGTTCCACAAGCCGCGGCCGGAGCCCGTCCTGGCCGCCCTGGAGCGGCTCGGCGCGGGGATCGACGGCGCCTGCTACGTGGGCGACGCGCCCTTCGACATCGAGGCGGGCAACGCGGCGGGGGTCACCACGATCGCCGTCACCTGGGGGTTCTTCCCGCTCTCCGACCTGGCAGCCGCCGGGCCGGACCTGGTGTGCGCCACGCCCGCCGAGCTGCTGCGGACGTGCCTCGGGGAGGCGTGATGGCCGACGCGTGCTCGCGCGCCGCCGAGCTGCGCACCCTGATCGACGACGCGAACCACGCCTACTACGTCCTCGACCAGCCGACGGTCGACGACAGCGTCTACGACGACTGGATGCGCGAGCTCGAGGCCCTGGAGGCCGCCGAGCCCGCCCTGCGGACCCCGGACTCGCCCACCCAGCGGGTCGGCGCGCCCGCCTCCGGTCGCTTCCCGGCGGTCACCCATCCCCGCCCCATGCTGAGCCTGGCCAACGCCCGCGGCCCGGAGGAGCTGACGGCCTGGCACGACCGGGCCCGGCGGGTGATGGAGCAGGAGGGCATGGGCTCCCGCGAGGTCCGCTTCGTGGTCGAGCCCAAGATCGACGGCCTCGCGATCTCGCTCGTGTACGAGGACGGCGTCTTCGTACGCGGTGCGACGCGGGGCGACGGCGTGGTGGGCGAGGACGTGACCGCGAACCTGCGCACCATCCGGGCCATCCCCTCGCGCCTGCGGATGCCGGAGGGCGTCGCGCCGCCGCCCCTGGTGGAGGTGCGCGGCGAGGTCTACCTGCCCCTGGCGGCCTTCGCCGAGCTCAACGCGACGCGCGCGGCCGCAGGCCTGCCGACCTTCGCCAACCCGCGCAACTCGGCCGCGGGCAGCCTGCGCCAGATCGACCCCCGCGCGACGGCCGAGCGGCCGCTGTCGATCTGGTGCTACTCGCTCGGCGCGGCCGACGGCCTGGCCCCGCCCACGCAGTCGGCGGCGCTGGAGTGGCTCCGCGATGCCGGCTTCCGGGTCAACCCCGACATCCGGGTCGTCGACGACATCGCCGAGGTGCAGGCCGAGTGCGAGCGCTGGGAGGCGCGCCGCGGGGAGGTCGACTTCGACATCGACGGGGCCGTCGTGAAGATCGACGAGATCGACGTACAGGAGCGCCTCGGCGCCGTGGGGCGCGCGCCCCGCTGGGCGATCGCCTACAAGTTCGCCCCCACCACGGCCACCACGCTCCTGCGCGACATCATGGTCAGCGTGGGCCGAACCGGCGCCCTGGTGCCCTTCGCCCAGCTCGAGCCGGTGGTCGTGGGCGGCGCCACCGTGCGCCTGGCGACGCTGCACAACCAGGAGGACGTCGCCCGCAAGGGCCTCATGATCGGCGACCGGGTGATCGTGCAGCGCGCCGGCGACGTCATCCCCCAGGTGGTCGGCCCGCTGGTGCAGGAGCGGACCGGCGACGAGCGCCCCTTCGTGATGCCCGACCACTGCCCGGTGTGCGGGACCGCCGTCGTGCAGCCGCCCGGCGAGGTGCAGATGCGCTGCCCCAACCGCTCGTGCCCGGCGCAGATCCAGCAGGGCCTCTTCCACTTCGCCTCGCGCGGGGCGATGGACATCGAGGGCCTCGGCGAGAAGACGATCGCACGCTTCTTCGAGGAGGGGCTGGTCCGCAGCTTCGCCGACATCTACGACCTGCCGGCGCACCGCGACCGGCTGATCGCGATGGAGGGCTTCAAGGACGTCTCGGTGGACAACCTGCTGGCCGCCGTCGAGGCCTCCAAGTCGCGGCCGTGGCCGCGGCTCCTCTACGGCCTCGGCATCCGGCACGTCGGCGCCGTCACCGCCGAGGCGATCGTCGCCGTGGCCCCCTCCCTGGACGCCCTGCTCGCCGCCGACGCCGAGATGCTGGCGCAGGCCGAGGGCGTGGGGCCGGTCGTGGCCGAGTCGGTGCGCGAGTTCCTCTCGTCCGACGCCAACCGGGAGCTGCTGGAGCGCCTGCGGGCGGCGGGGCTCACCGTGGAGCACGACGTCCCGGCGGCGCCCGCCGACGGCCCGCTGACCGGGTTCACGGTCGTCCTGACGGGGGGCCTCGAGGCGCACTCCCGGGACGACGCCAAGCGCGCCGTGACGGCGGCCGGCGGCAAGGTCACCGGGTCGGTCTCGAAGTCGACCTCGTTCGTCGTCGCGGGCGTCGACCCGGGCTCCAAGCTGGCCAAGGCCGAGTCGCTGGGCGTGCCGGTGCTCGACGAGGCCGCCTTCCTCGCCGTGCTCGCCGGCGAGCGGGAGCCGCCGGCGCGCGAGGGCTAGTCCGCGGCGCCGGAGGCGAGCATCACCACCACCCGCTCCTGGATCGCGCGTGCGGCGGCGATGTCGGGGGTGTTGGCGACGACTGCGAAGGCGTAGCGCTCGCCGCGGCGGCTGACCACCCGCCCGGCGATGGAGCTGACCTCGTTCAGGTAGCCGGTCTTGGCGCGCACCCGCCTGGCGGCGACGCCGGTGGTGAAGCGGCGGATCAGGGTGCCCTCGCCACCGCGGGCCAGCGAGCCGATGAGGGCGGCGCCCCAGCCGGGGTCGGCGTCGGCGGCGGCGAGGATCCGCACGAGCGAGCGAGCGGACAGCCGGTTGGCGCGCGACAGCCCCGAGCCGTCGGCGAGCCGGTCGCCGGGTCCCAGCAGGCCGCGGCGCGACAGCAGGTCGGCGGTGCGCGCCGTGCCGGCCGCCGTGGTGCCTCCGAGGCCGGCGTCGGCACCGACGCCCTTGGTGAGCATCTCGGCGGTGAAGTTGTCGCTGTCCAGGTTCATCGTGCGCACGATCGTCGCGAGCGGCGGCGAGACGGCCGTGCCGAGGACGCGCGACCCCGGGGGCGTGCGACCGCGGCGCAGCGGGCCGGCGTGGGAGACGCCGACCCCCCCGAGCGCGGTGCGGAGCCGCTGCGCGGCGGCGCGCGGCGGGTCGGAGACGTACTGCGCCCGCCCGTTGCCGGCGTGGTCCTGGTTCGTCGCGAGGGCCGACAGGGGCGCGGCGTAGGCCGAGTAGTACGAGGGCCAGCCGGGCACCAGGCGGCGGGAGTCGAAGAGCGACTCGTCGGCGACGATCGGCCCGCGCACCAGGCGCACGCCCCGCCGGCGCAGCGGCGCCGCGGCGTCGGCCAGCGCGGTGGCGCCCGCGGGCAGCCAGACGGCGGCGTAGGAGCGCGTCGCCAGCAGCGGGTCGCCCGCTCCCGCCAGGTACACCGGCCCGCGCAGCACCCGGCCCTTGCGGCGCGTGCCGGGCCCCGCCAGGAGCCGCGTGGTGAAGCGGTGGGACGGGCCGAGCTGCAGGAGCGCTCCGGCCCCCGAGGCGAGCTTCATCGTGGACGCCGGGATGCGGGGGGCGTCGGGCCGGTAGGCGGCCACGGGGGTCGCCCCGCCCGATCCGTCGAGGTGCGCGACGAGGATGGTCGAGCGGGGATTGGAGGCCGCGAACGCCGAGACCGCGGTCTGGACGTCGGCCGGGGCGCCGGAGGCGCCGGATGCGAGCGCGAGCGCGAGGGCGGCGGCGGCCGTGGCCGCCGCCGCCCGGCGCACGTGCGGCGTGCCTACGCCGTGGCGCTCAGCAGGCGCTCCGCCTCGTCGGCCGGCAGGCGGTGACCCGCCGCGGTGACCGAGCGGACGAAGAGCGTCTTGTCGATCCGTCCCTGGTAGATCGGCACGGAGGTCTCGACGCACAGGCGCACGACCTGCTTGCGCGCGAGACCCAATGCCTCGGACAGCTCGTCCGGGGTCAGGTGATTGGCCATCAGGATCTCCTCCTCGATGGTGTCTCGACCCGTCACGCTCAGCCGTCGGGATGGTGGCTGGGGACAGGTCACGGCGAACCGGGAACTCAGGCCTGTGGGCCGTGGATTCGCTCGTGCATGTACCCGTGGTTATCGACCTGCGGGACCACATTGTCAACCACGGTATCCGCTCCGTGCGGACGGACCGTCCCCCGCGGGCACGTCCCGGCGCGCCGGCGCGACCGCCGGCCGGGGAGGGTCAGGCGCGGTCGAGCGGGATGGCGGCGGCGGGGGCGCCCGTGGGGCGCAGCGTGCCGCGGGCCGCCATCCAGGCCCACACGCCCACGAACCCGACCGCGACGGCGACGCCGCCGGCGACCGCGTCGATCACGTAGTGGTTGGCGGTCCCCGTGATGGTGATGAAGACGGCCACGGGGTAGGCCAGCGCGATCAGGCGCAGGGGCCAGGACCGCAGCAGGACGATGCCCACCATCCCGATCATCAGGGCGTAGCCGAAGTGCATCGACGGAACGGCCGCGTGGGGGTTGAACCACCCGGAGAAGACGCCGCCGTGGAGGTCGATGTCGCTGATGTTGTTGAGCGTGTCCACGAAGCCCTCGCTCACGCCGGCCAGCCGCGGCGGCGCGACCGGGTAGAGCATGAAGACGATCAGCGCGATGCCGTTGGTCGCGAGGAAGGCGTTGCGGACGTAGGGGTAGACCTGCGCGCGCCGCTTGTAGAGCCAGATGAAGAAGAGCGGCGTGACCGTCCAGTGGGCGTACATGTAGAAGTAGTTCAGGACCTCGGCCAGCTCCACGTGGTTGAGGATCCACTGCTGGATGCTGGTCTCGATGAAGAGGCCCGAGCTCTTCTCCCAGTGGATGATCCCGGCCGCGTTCTCGAAGGCCGTCGAGGGGTCGCCGACGACGAGCGCGCGGGAGCCCTGGTACACGAGCAGCGCGAACGCGAAGATCGCGACCTCGAAGGTCCAGGGGCGCGCGGCGAACGGCCGGCGCACGATCTCCGCGACGGACCGGCGGGCGGGGGCGACGGCGGCGTCCGCGCCTGAGCCGTCCCTCTGCAGGTCCCGGTCCCCGGGAGCCGCGCCGTCCATCGAGCACCGCCTGTCTGGATCGTCAGCGATACCGAAACGTATCGTGAGTATCGAAGTTGCAACAACCCCCGTCGAGGGGTGGTTAACCGGTAATTGGTGAGTGCGCGACCGCCCGTCCGGGCGTGGCCGCCCGGACCCCGCCCGGAATGGGATACGATGCGCCGACGTCGCAAGACGGGGTGTGGCGCAGCTTGGTAGCGCGCTCCGTTCGGGTCGGAGAGGTCCCCGGTTCAAATCCGGGCACCCCGATGAGGATGGCCACGAGGGTCCCGGGCAGAGCCCGGCGCCCTCGGCCTCCCTGGCCCTAGTGCACCGCCCCGGAGGTGCCGTATGGGTTTCCCGAGCGAATCGCCCGCGAGGCGAGGACGCAGATCCTCGGCGATAGCGGTGTCCTATCGCCGAGGTCGAGGACGCTGCCTCGCGATGCGATGCAGCCGGGAGACCCCACGGGACGTCCGGGGTGGTGCACTAGACGGTTATGACGCCCTCGACCTCGGGGATGCTGCGTCGCAGCTCCGCCTCGATGCCGAGGGTCAGGGTGGCCGTGGACATGGGGCAGCCGCCGCAGGAGCCCATCATCGAGAGGTGCACGAAGCCCTCCTCGTCGAACTCCACCAGCTCCACGTCCCCGCCGTCCGCGTGCAGCGCGGGGCGGATCTGATCCAGGACGTCCTCGATCTGCGAGAGAATCTCCGCCGACATGCCGCCTCCCAGCGCTCGTTCGACCGACGTCAATGGTAGCGCCCTGCGGGTGGCCGCGGTCCAGATGACGAGCGGCGACGACCGCCGCGCCAACCTCGCGACGGCCGCGCGGCTGGTGCGGGCCGCCGCCGCCGCCGGGGCGCGGCTGGTCGTGCTGCCCGAGAAGTGGCCCTACATCCACGGCCCCCGCACCCGTGAGGGCGCCGAGCCGCTCGACGGACCGTCGCTGACCGCCGCGCGCGGGTGGGCGCGCGACCTCGGCGTCGCGGTCCTCGCCGGGAGCGTGATCGAGGACGCCGGCGACGACCGCCCGTACAACACCAGCGTCCTGATCGGCCCCGATGGGGCCGTGGCGGGGGCCTACCGCAAGCTGCACATGTTCGACGTGGACGTGGGCGGGGTCTCCTACCGGGAGTCGGCCGCCACCGCGCCCGGCTCGGAGATCGTCGTCGCCGAGGTGCTCGGGCACCGGATCGGCATGTCGGTCTGCTACGACCTGCGCTTCCCGGAGCTCTACCGGCGCCTCGTCGCCGGCGGCGCCGAGGTGACGGTGGTGCCGGCGGCGTTCACGGTCGCGACGGGCCGCGACCACTGGGAGACGCTGCTGCGCGCCCGCGCGATCGAGAACCAGGCGTTCGTGATCGCCGCCGGCCAGTACGGCACCCACGCCGACGGCACGGCCTCCTATGGGCGCAGCATGGTGATCGACCCGTGGGGCACGGTCCTCGCGCAGGCCGCCGACGGCGAGGGGATCGCGGTGGCCGACCTGGACTTCGCCCGACTCGAGGACGTGCGGGCCCGCCTGCCCGCCCTGCGCCACCGGCGCGACGACGTCTACGGGCCGGGCGCGCCGGCGCCCTAGACCGGCTCGCCCGGCTCCGGGACGTCGAACGGCAGCGCCGGGTCGGCGTGCGCGACGCGGCCCCCCACCAGCGTCAGGCGCGGCACCAGGGCGTCGTCCAGCACCACGAGGTCGGCCGGCCCGCCGGGTGCGAGGCCCGCGGGGAGGCCGAGCAGGCGCCGGGGCGCCTCGGTCGCGGCCGCGAGCGCCGCCGCGCGGCGGAGCCCGCCGGCGACGAGCGTGGCAGGGCCGCGGTCCAGGCCGAGCGCGCTGCCGGCGAGGACGCCGTCCGTGGTCACCCGCCGTCCGTCCGAGGCGACCTCGCGGCCGCCCAGCCGGTAGCGGCCGGGCGGCGCGCCGGCGGGCGCGGACGCGTCGCTTACGAGCACCAGGCGCCGGCCCGCGGCGCGGGCCACCACGGCCGCGACCTCGGGGGCCACGTGGACGCCGTCGCCGATCAGCGAGACGGCCGGCCGCGGGTCGGCCAGGAACGCCGCGAGCGCCGAGGGCGCCCGGCTCTCGATGCCGCGCATCGCGTTCAGGGCGTGCGTGATCATCCGCGCGCCGGCCGCGATCGCCGCGCGACCGGTCGCGGCGTCGGCCTCGGTGTGGCCCACCGAGACCACGCACCGCCGCGCCGCCCGGCGGACGGCGTCGAGCGCCCCCGGCAGCTCCGGGGCGAGCGTTAGGATCGCCGGTGAGAGCGCCGCGAGGAGGGCGTCGACCTCGGACGGCGAGGGGTCGCGCAGGACGGCGGGATCGTGCGCGCCGGCCCGGGCGCGCGAGAGGAAGGGGCCCTCGACGTGGGGCGCCAGCATCCGCGCGGCGGCGGGTCCCGGGCGCGCGGCGGCGAGGGCGCGGGCGGCGCGCCGGTAGCCGTCCGCGGGCCGGCTGACCAACGTCGGGCAGAAGGCCGTCACCCCGGCGCGCGGCAGCGCGGCCGCGACGTGCGCGAGCGCGTCGGGGTCGTCGCCGACCTCGGCGCCCCCGAAGCCGTTGACCTGCACGTCCACGAGGCCCGGCGCCATGATCCAGCCGGGCGGCAGCACCCGCCGCGCCCCCGCGGGCGCGCCGGGCGCCACCACGCCGCCGTCCACCGCGAGGGCCCCGCGCGCGACCCGCCGGCCGCGGAGCACCATCCCCTGGAGGGCCAGGGCCACGCTCAGGCCGCCGTCGCGGCGGCCTCGTGGGCGACGAGCGCCGCGTCGGCCCCCGGGGCGCCCAGCTCGCGCGCCAGCGCGTCCGGGTCGAGCCGCCCGCCCTCCAGCCACAGCTCGCGCAGGAACGTGCCGGCGGCCGGCTCGGCGAACCATCGCTCGCCGAAGGTCTCGCGCAGGTGCACGCGCAGCGCCGCCGCCAGCGCGCGGGCGCGCAGGTCGTCGATCGGCGCGAGCCCGGCCAGCGGGTCGGCGAGGGTCAGCTCGGCCGGCCAGCCGACGCCGAGGGCCCGCCCCACCCCGTCGGGGTCGGAGGCGCCGAGGGAGGCGGCCCGTGCGGCCGCGGCGCGGGCGGCGAGCAGGCGCACGACGCCCGCGGTGCGCGCCACCCCCTCCGGGTCGTCGACGCCCGCCACGCGCGCCAGCCAGGCCGGCTCGGCCACCAGGCCCTCCAGCAGCCGGCCGGCCGCGGCGGCCAGGGCCGGGTCGGCCAGGGCCCGCGCCTCGACCGGCAGCCGGGCGGAGGCGCCCTCGCGGGCGAGGGCGGTGCCGGTCGCCCGCAGCGCGTGCGCCACCGCGCCCAGGCGCACGGCCTCCGATCCCGGCGGCGCCCCGCGCTGCATGCCGAGCAGGTCGCTGGTCCGGGCCGCGACGGCCCCGGCCGGGGGAAGCGCGTCGGCGAGCTGCGGGGCGCTCACAACGCGCGGCAGGTCGGCGGCCGACAGGCGCCGGGCGTCGCGCCCGAGGGCGTCCCCGGCGATGCGGGCGAGCCCGCGCGCGGCGAGGTCGTCGGTGGCGTCCAGCAGCAGCGCGGCGCCCGCGGCCGCCGCGGGGGTGTCGGCGCCGGCCGCGCCCGCCACCAGTGCCGTCGCCGAGGTGGCGCCGAGCGCCCGGGCTGCCCCGTCGCGGCGGTCGGCGGCGTCGGCGAGCGGCGTGCGGACGTGCGTGGCGATCGCGCGCAGGCGGGCGTCGTGCAGCTCCCGCCGCCGCTCGGCGTCGGGCTCGTCGGCCAGCAGCCCGTCGACCGCGGCCGGTGAGACGCCGTCGCGCGGGTCGCCCACGAGCGGTTCGCGGATGAGGCGCTCGGCGGTCGCGGTCTCGCGTGCCGAGGCGCCGCGCAGGTGGCCCTCGGCGGCGAAGCGGGCGAGCGGCCGCACGGCCGGGTCGGCGGCCGCCGCGGCGACGAGGCCGCGCACGGCGTCGGCGCCGAACAGGTCACCGGGATCGCCCGAGGGCGCGGCCAGGTGGCGCTCGACGCCGGCGCGGTAGGCGTCGAGGTCCGGTGCGCCGGGGGTCACCGGTCCATACTAGGGGCGTGGAGCGCCCCCGCCGCGACGACGTCCTGGAGCTCGACGTCGAGGACCTCGCCTTCGGCGGCGCCGGCGTGGCGCGCCACGACCGCTTCGTGGTCTTCGCGCGGGACACTGCCCCCGGTGACCGGGCCCGGGTGCGGGTCACCAAGGCCCGTCGGCGCTTCGCCGAGGCCGACCTGGTGGAGGTCCTGCGCCCGGGCCCCGGCCGCGTCGCGCCCCCCTGCCCGCTGGTGCCCCGCTGCGGCGGGTGCCGGCTGCAGCACGTCTCCTACGCGACCGCCCTCGCCGCCAAGCGCGACCAGGTGGCCGAGCACCTGGCGCGCATCGGGCACCTGGACGGCGTCGACGTGCGCGAGCCCGACCCCGCGATCGCGCCCTTCCGCTACCGCAACAAGATGGAGTACTCGGCGGGCCGGGGGCCCGGCGGCGAGCTGCGCCTGGGGTTCCACGAGCGCGGGCGCTGGGACCGGATCGTGGACGTGGGCGAGTGCCTGCTCGCCACCGAGCGCGGCGACGCGGTGCGCGAGGCGGTGCGCGCGTGGGCCGTGGGGGAGGCGATCGAGCCCTACGACCAGCGCGCGCAGGCCGGCATGCTGCGGCACGTCGTCGTGCGCGAGGGGGTCGCGACGGGCCAGGTGCTCGTGACCGTGGTCACGGCCCCGGGGGCGGAGGCCGCGGTCGATCGCCTCGCGGAGCCCCTGACGGCGGCGCACCCCGAGGTCGTGGGCCTGCTGCACGCGGTCAACGACGGCCTCGCCGAGGTCACCGCCGGTCTGCCGACGCGCGTCGTCGCGGGCCGCGACTGGATCGAGGAGCGCGTGGCGGGGGTGACGCTGCGCCTGTCGGCGGGGGCCTTCTTCCAGACCAACACCGGCATGACCGACCGCCTCTACGCCCGCGCGGCGGAGGCCGCCGGCCTCGATGGCTCCCAGGTGCTCTACGACCTGTTCGCCGGCGTGGGGTCGATCGGCATCGCGCTGGCCGCGGGGGCGCGCGAGGTGGTGGCGATCGAGATCGTCCCCGAGGCCGTCGAGGACGCCGAGCGCAACGCCCGGGCGAACGGCGTCGCCAACCACACCGCGCTCTGCGGCGACGTGGGCGTGGTGCTGCGCGAGCGCCGCGGCGAGCTGCCGCCCCCGGACGTCGCGATCGTCGACCCGCCGCGCGCCGGGCTCTCGGGGCGCGCCGTCCGGCGCATCCTGGAGCTGGCGCCGCCGGTGCTCGTCTACGTCTCGTGCCAGCCCGCGACCTTCGCCGACAACGCGGCCCGGTTCGTCGCGGGCGGCTACCGGCTCGAGTGGGTGCGCCCGGTGGACATGTTCCCCCAGACGCCGCACATCGAGGCCGTCGCCCGGTTCACGCGCGCTCCGGGATGACCCTCCCCGTCCTCCGGCGCGCGACGATCGCGGGCGCGACGCTCGCGTACCGCCGCGCCGGGGCGGGCCCGCCCCTCATGCTGCTGCACGGCGGGTGGAGCGACAGCCGCGACTGGCGCCCCCAGCTCGCGAGCCTCGCCGACGCCTTCGACGTCGTGGCGTGGGACGCCCCCGGCTGCGGCGGCAGCGACGACCCGCCCGCGGGTGCCGATCTGGGCGCCTACGCGGACGCCGCCGCCGCGCTGGCCGCCGCCCTCCGCCTCGACCGCCCCCACGTCGCGGGTGCGTCCTTCGGCGGTGGCCTCGCGCTCGAGCTCCTCCGGCGCCACCCCCGCGTGCCGCGGTCCCTGGTGCTCGTGGGCGCCTACGCGGGCTGGGCCGGCTCGCTCCCCGCCGGCGAGGTCCGCGCCCGGCTCGACCGGGCGCGTGAGGAGGCGTCCCGGCCGCCGGCCGAGTGGACCGCCGGCTACCTCGACGGCTTCTTCGCCGGCCCGGTCCCCGACCCGGTCCGCGACGAGGTGATCTCGATCATGCGCGACGTGCGGCCCGCGGGCCTGATGGCGATGCTCGAGGCCTTCGCCGCGGCGGACCTCCGCCCCGTGCTGCCGCGGGTGACCGTCCCGGCGCTCGTCCTGGCGGGGGCGGAGGACGCCCGCTCGCCCCGTCCGGTGGCGGAGGCCCTGCACGCGGGCATCCCGGGATCGGAGCTCGTGCTGGTCCCGGGGGCCGGGCACCTGCTGAACGTCGAGGCCCCGGAGGCCTTCGACGCCGAGCTGCGCCGGTTCCTGCGGGCGGTCGACCGGGACGGCGGCTGACCCCGGTCGTGGCCGAGGACGCTGCATCGCGATGAGATGCAGCCGGGAACCGCCGCGGTTCAGTAGGGCGGTTGGGCCTGGTGCCAGTCGCCGATGGCGCGGAAGGCGTCCCAGAAGGCGCGCTTGGCGCCCTGCTCGTCGAGCGAGGTGTCGATGTCGGGCACGTAGAGCGCCTCGATGGTCGGCGTCCAGCGCTGCACGACCCCGGGCTCGGCCCGCAGCGGCTCGGTGAGGGGGACCTCGATGGTGCCGAGCGCCTCGATCACCCGCTCGCCCATCGCGACCACCAGCGCCGGCTGCACGATGTGCACCTCCCGCGCCAGCCAGGGCAGCGACTGGCGCGCGGCCTCGGGGTCGTCGGCGTGGCGGCACTTGACGCAGAGCGTCCCGTAGAGCTGGAGGGGGTCGATCCCGAGCCGCTGGACGCTCTTCAGGATCGCCGTGCCGGCCCGGCCGAAGAAGGCGACGCCCTCCTGGAGCTCGGCGAGCCCGGGCCCCCACTTCACGAGCATGATCTCGGCCTGCGGGCTCCCCGAGCTCATCACCGGCAGCTCGGCCTCCGCGCGACAGGCGTCACACGCGGTCAGCTCGTCGTTGAGGGCGGCGATCTCCGCGATGGCCCGCCGCTGGTAGGCGTCCTGGATGTCCTCGGGGGCGCTCCCCGCGAGGCTCGCCGGCGCGGGGCGCCGGGGGCGGGAGGGCCGCCGCGAGCGCGGCGTGGGGGGCTCTGGGGTCATGTGCGGGGACGGCTTTCACCGGGTCCCCCGCGACTCCTGCCGGAACGCGTTTCAGGACTCATGCGATCGATTGCGCCGTCGGCGCGTCCGCGGCTCGCGGGAGCGGCGCCGCCGCTCGGCCCGCACCAGGCGGGCGTCGGACAGGGCGTCGAGCAGATCGGCGGGGCCGCGGAAGGGGCGCACCTCGGTCACCGCGGCGCCCACGTCCTCGGGGCGGTCGGCCCCGCTCGCCGCCACCACACGCAGGCCCATGCGCTGCATCAGGCCGGCGTCGGCGGGGGCCTCGCCGTGGCCCGTGAGCACCTCGTGGAGGTCGATGTCGGCGGCGATCCGGCGCAGCGCCTCCGGCGGCGGCGGCGCGGCGGCGGCGTCGGGGTGCGGGACGAGCACGACGCCCCCCTGCTCCCGGATCGCGGTTGCCGTCGCCTCGGGCGACATCCCCGGGGGGACGTCGCGGGTGAGGAACAGGCCCACCAGCACGCCCTCGGAGGTCGTGATCTCCTGGCCGGCCACGACGGTCAGGCCGGGCGGCGCGAGGGCGGCGACCGCCCGGGCGTCGGCGACGCCGCCGGGACCGGCGATCCCGACGACCGCGATGCCGCGCGAGCGGCACGCGGCGATCAGTCGCTCCGGCGTCAGGCCGGGGCCGGTGCGCACGCGCAGGTCGGCGGCCACCCGGGGTGCCGCGTCCTGGTCGGCGCGGGCGGCGAGGGCGTCGCGGTAGGCGGCCTCCAGCTCGGCCGCGGCGTCGTCCCACCCGCGGCGGGGGGCCGCGCGCGCGGCCTCCGCCAGGGCGCGCCGCCGGGGCGGGTCGGCCACCAGCTCGTCGATCGCCGCGCGCCAGGCCTCCCGGGCGAAGGGGGGCAGCACGAGGCCGTCGACGCCGTGCTCGATCGCGTCGTCGGCGGCGGGGGACCGCGGGCCGAGGACCGCGCACCCGGCGGCCAGCGCCTCCCGCAGCGCCGGCCCGGCCGCCTCGTCCGGCCCGGCGACCACCGCGATCCCGGCGTCCACCAGGAGCCGCATGCGCCCCGCGGGCCCGGGGTCCGGCACCACCTCCACCCGTCCGCGCAGCGCCTTCGGGACGGCCGCGCGCGTCCGCCATGGGGCCTCGGCGGCGCCGATCAGGGTCACCGGCCCGACCGCGTCGAGGTCGATCCCGCGCAGCATGGAGAGCGCGAAGCGTGCGGCCACCCGGTCGCGGCCCCGGGCCACGATGACGAGGCCCGTACCGCCGGCGACGGCGCCCGCCGGGGGCGCCTCCACCCCGGGCGCGATCACCCGGTACTCGCCGGGCAGCATCTGCGACAGGGCCTCCCGCCCGGTGGCGGTCGTGGCGATGCGGATGCCCGCCCGCGCGAGGGCGCGGTCGACCAGCGGGCGCAGGAAGGCGACCCCGACGAGGGGCTCGGCCCGGTGGAAGGTCACGGCGGTCACGCCCGGTGCGTGGCGGAGTGCGGCGAGCGCCGGGCTGGGCGCGAGCGGCTCGTGCAGGTGGACCACGTCGAAGGGCGCCCGCGTCAGGGCCGTCTCGAGCGCGCCCGCGAGGTCGAAGGGCTCGCCGACCCGCCGCCCCGGGCCCGCGGGGAGCCCGCGCCCGAGGGCCACGTCGAGGACCTCGCCGGGCGCCGCCGAGAGCGCATCGGGGTCGCCGGCCGCGGCGGCCGTCAGGAGCTCCCGCCCGCGTGCCACCGCCTCCCGGTCCCCCGCCGGGGAGAGCACCGTGACCCGGTGGCCCCGCGCGGCCAGCGCGGCGGCCTCGGCGGCCACGTGGCGCGACACGTCGTCGCGCGCCGGCAGGGCGTGCGGGTGGACGAGCGCGATGCGCAGGGGCGCGGGCATCCCGGTCCGGTCAGCCCCCCCGGCCGTCGGAGGCGCGCCACACGAGCAGCACCCGGTGGGCGGCGGTCAGCAGGCTGAGCGCGGCGAGGACGACCATCAGCACGGCGAGGACGTCGCCGACGCTGCCGAGGAAGAGCGCGGCCCCCACGATCACGAGGCGCTCGGGCCGTCCCATCAGCCCGCCGCTCGACCCGGCGATGCCCAGGCCCTCCGCGCGGGCCCGGGCGTACGACACGAGGAACGAGGCGGTGAGGGCGGTGAAGCACGCCGCCAGCGCCCAGTCGAGGCCGTCCTGCGCCAGGGTGATGCCGATCGCGCCGAGGATGACGCCCTCGGCCAGGCGGTCCAGGGTGGAGTCGAGGAACGCGCCGAACGCGGTCACCCGCCCCTGGTGGCGCGCGACGAGGCCGTCGAGCGAGTCGACGAGGCCCGACGCGATGAACACCAGCGACGACAGCACCCAGTAGCGCTCCAGCGCGAGCCAGGCGGCGACGCAGATGCCGAGGAAGCCGATGATCGTGACGACGTTCGGCGTGATGCCGCTGCGGTCGACGAGACGCCAGACGGCGTCGGCGGCGGAACGGCGGTCCGAGGACCCGGGATCGAGCTCGAACTGCGTGCTGATGGCGGTGGCTCCTGGGCGGCGTGTCGGCTCCGCCCCGCGAGGACGGGCCTGCTCCGGGCCCGTCTAGGATAGCGGCGCATGCGCCTCTGCAACTTCCGCGACGAGGGCGGCACGCGGCTGGGGGAGGTCCTCGGCGACCGCGTGCGGCCGCGCGACGGCCGTGACGTGGGCGACGCCCTGGGCGGCGCGCTCCCCCCGCAGGCCGGCGAGCCGCGCCCGCTGGCCGGGCTCGAGCTGCTGCCGCCCCTGCGTCCGGGCAAGGTGCTGGGCGTCGGCTGGAACTACCCGGAGCACGCCGCGGAGATGGGCGGCCGCACCCTCGACGCGCCCGTCGTGTTCTCGAAGCTCGTGACCGCGCTGACGGGCGCCGCGGCCCCGGTCCGGCGCCCGTCCTACACCGAGGAGCTCGACTACGAGGGTGAGCTGGCGGTCGTGATCGGCCGCACGGCACGTGACGTGCCACGCGTCCGCGCCCTCGAGCACGTCTTCGGGTACGCGGTCATGAACGACATCACCGCGCGCGACCGCCAGCGCGACGAGCCGCAGTGGGTGCGCGCCAAGGGCGGCGACGGCTTCGGGCCCTTCGGCCCCTGGGTCACCACCCGCGACGAGGTGCCCGACCCGCAGGACCTGCGCATCCGCACCTGGGTCAACGGCGACCTGCGCCAGGACGCCTCCACCGCGGGCATGGCCTTCGGCGTCGCCGCGCTCGTCGAGTGGTGCTCGGCCGCCGTCACGCTGGAGCCGGGCGACGTGATCGCCACCGGGACGCCCCCGGGCGTCGGCCGCGCACGGACGCCCCCCGCGTTCCTGGTGCCGGGCGACGTCGTGCGCGTGGAGATCGACGGCCTCGGCGCCCTGGAGAACCCGATCCGATGACCCCCGAGGAGGCACTCGGCCGGGTGCTCGCCCTCACCGGCCTGTCGCTGCCGCGCGGCGTGCTGGGGCCCGAGTCGTGGGCGCTCGCCCGCGCGCTGTCGCCCGACGCCGACCCCTCGGCCGACCCCGGCGCCCTGGCCGGCGCGGCCGCCGCCGCCCACTGGCCCGAGCTGCGCGGCCCGATGGAGGCGGCGCTGCAGCGCGCGGCCGCCGGCGCCGCCCCGGAGGACGGGGAGGCGTTCGCGATCGTGCTCGGCTGGGCCGCCGACGAGGACCCCGACACGCCGCTCGCCCGCGCGCTGGCCGTCCGCGCCGCGACGGAGCTGGCGCGCGCCGACGCCCGGGCGCGGACGGTGCTGCGCGCGGCCGAGGCCGCCGTCGCCGAGGGCGGCGCGCCGGCGGCGGTCGCCGCCTCCACGGCCGCGGGGGCGATCGCGGCGGACCTCCTCGACCTCGACCCCGAGGACTTCGCCCCCGAGATCGCCGAGTACGTCGCGGCCGGCGCCCGCGTCGAGGACATCCCCGAGCTGGCGCGCACGACCGGCGACCCGGAGATCCGCGCCTGGGCACGCTCGGCCGTCGCTCGCACCGACGACCCGGACGCCCCCGAGGCGTCGGCGGGCGTCCGCCACCTCGCCTCCGGCGACCCACCCGAGGACCCGGCCGAGGACCTGGTGTGGGTGCCGACGATCCTCGCCCTCACCCAGGAGGCCGTCGAGCGCTCGCTCGTCGACGAGGCGGCCTCGCCCGGGGGCGACGAGGGCGGGCCCTAGGCCGCCGGAGCGAGCAGGTTGGGGCGCAGGGCGACCTCGCGGAAGCCCGCGCGCAGCATGTTGCGGTGCGAGGGGCCGGGCCCCTCGCCGGGCGCCGGCGCGCCGGTCTCGGTGACGAGGTGCCGCGCGCCCGCCCCGCCCGCCCGCCGGGCCCGCTCGGCGAAGAGGGCACCCTGCGCCCCGCGTCCCCGGAGCTCGGGGAGGGTCGCGGCCAGCCCGAACCAGGCGACGTCGCCCTCGAGGAAGACGGCCGCCGCGCCGCCCGGGCGATCGCCGTCGCAGGCGAGCAGGCAGATCCACCCGGGACGGCCGACGACCCGCGCGAGCCAGCCGGTGAACTCGGGGGGCAGGCCGAACCCGGCGGCCACCACGCCGCCGAACGCCGCCGCCGTGCGCGGTCCCGCCTCGATCACCCGGAGGGTGGTGGCCGGAGCCGGAACCGGGCCCGCGGGACGGTGGAAGGTGATCCAGGGGCGGGCCTCCGTGTACCGCCGCCCCACCAGGCGCGCGCGCAGCCCGTCGGCCCCCGCGGGAACGGCCACGGCGGCGACGGCGCCGAGCCCGGCGTAGAAGCCCTCCATCGCGTCGAGGTCGTCGTCGGTCACGGTCCCGGCGAGCCCCAGCCCGACGGCGTGGTTGAGCATCAGCGAGCCGGGTGCCGTCCCCACGGCGAGGCAGACGCCGCCGCGCAGGTCCGTGCAGTCGATCCGGCGGCGGGCCGCGAGGTCGGCGGGCGCCGCGCGCCACAGGTCGCGATAGGCGGCCACCTCGGCGCGGAGCAGGGCATCGCCCGGCTCCGCGCCGCCGGGCGTGCTCACGCCCAGCCCATCGGCTCGTAGCCGCTGGTGCGCGGTGCCGACGCGATCAGGACGAGCACGGGCCGGTCGCCGTCGTTGCGGACCGTGCGCCGGGGCTCGGGGTCGAGGCGGGCGAACGCGCCCGCCGGGAGCGGGTGGTCCTCGCCGTCCACGACGAGCACGCAGTCGCCGTCGACGGCCGCGAAGACCTCCTCCTGGTCGCGGTCGACCTCGTCGTGCTCGGGGATCGCGGTGCCGGGGGCGATCTCGACCAGGTTCATGCCGAACGCGGCGAGTCCGAGGGAGCGGCGCACGAGCGACCAGGAGCCCGATCGCTCCATGGCGTCGCGGTGGACGATCGTGAGGGGTGGCATCGCGCCTCCGGGTCCGGGGTGTGGTGCCGACTCTCGCGCACGGGCGTCCCCCGTGTCGCCCCCCGGATACGCTCGCGACGATGGCTCCCACCCCGCGACCGGGCACCCGCGCCCACGCGCTCGCGATCGTCCGCGCCCTCGCGGAGGAGTACGGGCCCCTCCCGTACGCGCGCCGGCACGACCCGGTCAGCGAGCTCGTGACGACGCTCCTCAGTCACAGCACGACCGACCTCAACCAGGAGCGCGCCTTCCGCACCCTGCGCGAGCGCCTGCCCACCTGGGAGGCGGTGCGCGCGGCCCCGGTCGCGGAGGTCGAGGACGCCGTGCGCGTGGCGGGCCTCGCCAACCAGAAGGCGCCCCGGGTGCAGGCCGCGCTCGACGCCATCGCGGCCGACCCGCGGCCCGACGACCTCGAGTGGCTGGGCGACGTCCCCCTCGACGAGGCGATGGCCTTCCTGACCGCCCTCGACGGCGTGGGCCCGAAGACCGCGGCCTGCGTCATGTGCTTCTCGTTCGACGCGCACGTCGTGCCGGCCGACACCCACGTCCACCGGATCGCCCTGCGCACCCACGTCGTGCCGCCGCGCTCCACCGCCACGGCGGCGCAGGAGCGGCTCACGCGCTGGACGCCCCCCGGTGAGGCCTTCGCCACCCACATGCGCCTCATCCGCCACGGCCGCGAGGTCTGCACCGCCCGCTCCCCCCGCTGCGGGGGCTGCGTCCTGCTCCCGCTCTGCCCCGAGGGGAGACGGAGTGTCGGCGGGGCTCCGGCCCCCTGACGGGGGGCGCCGGGGTCCGGTGTCGAGGTGTCGAGGTGTCGAGGTGTCGACACCTGATCGTCGGTGTCGGGGCGGGTGGGGTGGTCGGGGCGCTCGGTCGACACCTGATCGTCGGTGTCGGGCCGGGTGGGGTGGTCGAGGTGCGCTGTCGACACCTGATCGTCGGTGTCGGGCCGGCGGCGTGGTCGAGCTGCGCTGTCGACACCTGATCGTCGGTGCGCCCGGCCGGCGGCGCGCGTCGGTCGTGCGACTTGACGCATACGGTTCGCTCTAGCTGACGTGCTTACAGAGGTTCCGAACGCCTGAGCGGTAGTCCGGGCCTCCCGAGAG
>VFQN01000715.1_pt1 | contig 59862 bp, 57 predicted proteins | sample 3512371 | NCBI WGS metagenome assembly VFQN01 (sample SAMN10412370, study PRJNA504923) | tailings metagenome | isolation source: Replicate 2 from Balatoc abandoned mine | place: Philippines: Itogon, Benguet | collected 2017-08-28 | reverse complement strand
GTCATGAGGTCGCTCAGGCTGCCGTCCTTGAAGCGCTGGAGCCGCACCCCGGCGCCCCGCGTCATCTCCGGCACCTGATCGATCGGGAACACGATCATCTTGCGGTTTTCGCCGATGGCCGCGACCAGATCGCCCTCCACCAGCGTGATCGCCACCGCCTTGTCAGGCGCCTTGACGTTCAGGACCTGCTTGCCCTTGCGGGTATTGGCTAGGCATTCGTCCTCGGGAACGATGAATCCCTTACCCTCGGCGGAGCCCAGCAGGAATTTTCGACCGCCCTGATGCTTGAACGCAGCAACGATAGTCGCGTCCTGCTCGAGATCGATGAACAGCCGGACCGGCTCGCCATGTCCGCGTCCACCTGGCAGCTTGCCCGCATCGATCGTGTAGAACTTGCCGTTCGACGCGAAGAACACGCATTTCGAGGTGGTCTCGGCGTGGAAATGGAATTGCAGCGCATCGTCCGACTTGAACGTGACCGCCGACAGATCGGCGACGTGGCCGCGCAAGGCGCGCACCCAGCCCTTTTCGGACACTACGACCGTGACAGGCTCGCGCTCGACAAGAACTTCAGCAAGCTCCTGTTCAACATCCTTCGCTTCGCCGAAAGTTGTGCGGCGCTTGCCGAGTTCGGTTTTGGGACCGAAGGTATCCCGAACCTTTCGGATTTCGCTGGCGACCGTCTTCCACTGCTCGTCCTCTGACTTGAGCAGCGCCTTCAGGTTCTTCAACTCATCCCGCAGATCCTTGTCTTCGCCGCGGATCTCCATCTCCTCGAGCTTGCGCAAATTGCGCAGTCGCATGTTGAGGATGGCATCGGCCTGCACATCAGTGAGCTTGAAGGTACGGATCAGGACCGGCTTCGGCTCGTCCTCGGTCCGGATGATCTTGATCACCTTGTCGAGATTCAGATAGGCGATCAGATAGCCGCCGAGTACTTCGAGCCGGTGCTCGATCGCATCGAGCCGGTGCTGAGACCGCCGGACAAGAACGTCGCGACGATGGTCGAGCCACTCACGAAGGACTTCGGCAATACCGACCACCTTCGGTACGCGGCCCTTGATCAGAACATTCATGTTCAACGGAATGCGGCTTTCGAGCTCGCTGACCTTGAACAGGGATTCCATCAGCAGCACCGGATCGACGGTCCGCGATTTAGGCTCGATCACGACGCGAATATCGGCGGCAGACTCATCGCGAATGTCGGCGACGAGCGGCAGCTTGCGTTCGTTCAGCAACTCGGCAATGCGCTCGATGAGACGCGACTTCTGGACGAGATAGGGTATCTGCGTAACCACGATCTGGTAGCCGCCACGCCCCTGCTCTTCCCGAGTCCAACGGGCGCGCACACGGAACGAGCCACGCCCGGTCGCGTAGGCCTCGGCAATAGCCTCCTTCGAATCGACGACGACACCCCCCGTCGGGAAATCCGGGCCGGGCACATATTTTAGCAGCGTCTTCGAGCGCGCGTTCGGATTGTCGATCAGGAACAGCGCCGCGTCGCACAGTTCGGCGGCGTTGTGCGGCGGGATCGAGGTCGCCATACCGACCGCGATGCCCTGGGAACCGTTGGCGAGCAGGTTCGGGAACGCGCCCGGCAACACCACGGGTTCTTCGGTCAGTCCATCATAATTCGGGCGGAAGTCGACCGCATTCTCGTCGATGCCATCCAGGAGAAGCCGCGCGACCTCGGTCATGCGCGCTTCGGTGTATCGGTAGGCGGCGGCATTATCGCCGTCGATATTGCCGAAGTTGCCCTGCCCGTCGATCAACGGATACCGCGAGGAGAAGTCCTGTGCGAGCCGCACCAGCGCATCGTAGATCGCCTGATCGCCATGGGGATGGAAATTACCCATCACGTCGCCGACGATCTTGGCGGACTTCTTCGGTGTCGTTCCGGGATCAAGCCGCAGCAGCCGCATACCGTAAAGGATGCGGCGATGGACGGGCTTCAGGCCGTCGCGTGCGTCAGGCAGCGCCCGATGCATGATGGTCGATAGCGCATAGGCGAGATAGCGCTCTTCCAGCGCATCACGCAGCGCGATTTCCTGGACGTCCTTGTCCGGCGGAGGAATCAGTCGTGTGCCCATGTGGTTGGGTACCGCGCATCACCTGACGGAACAAGACGCGCGGTCGGAGCAATTAAATCTCGGCACAGATGGAACCCGAACCGAGTAGCCGTTCGTTTACCGGGCGTTCGCCAAACCATGGCAATGAATGCGTGATGAATGGCCTGCACCCGGGCAATTCATTGAATCTACGGTCTAATCGCGCATAGGGACGAGATGTGCGGCCAAGCCGAAGCAGAGTCCCGACGCTGCACACCACCCGAGGAGAGTGCCTATGAGAAAATTGATGTTCGTTTTCGCGGCGCTGGCCGCGATCCTGACGTTTGGTTCGCTGGCATCGCAGCGCGCCGAGGCGATGACGTTCCCGGCCCCCGCGGCAATGGCTGACGTCGTTGGCGGTCAAGCCGAAGCGGTGGCTTATGTTTGCCGCCGCGTGTGTGGCCGCTACGGCTGCGCGCGCCGCTGCTGGTACACTGCGCCGCGCTATTACCGGCCGTACTATCGTCCGTACCGGCCGTATCGCTACTACCGTTACCGCTACTACTGATCGTCCGGCCGTTCGCGGCCGTCACGTATGATTTATTGGCGGGCCCGCGAAACGTTCGGTGGCCCGCCAATTTTTATGGTAGCCTACATGGTGACCGCAGAGGGGACATTTGCGGCAGGGTGGTTTTCTGACCGCGTTCGATTTTTTCGGGCGCGGATCGCGGCCGGTGGCTTCGCCGCCGGTTGAAAGCGTGGCGTCCGGCGCCGCGCGTTGTCGATAGAATGGAGATCAACCATGAAGTCGTTCGCTACTGCCCTGATCGTCGCTGCAGGGCTGGGATTGAGTGCCGCAAGCGTGTCCGCCACCCCGGTGAGCGCACCGGGAACAGCCTTGAGTGTGCAAGGCTTGATCACCCCCGCTCAGTACTATGGCGGCGGTTACGGCTACCGTTATCGTCCGTATTGCTATTACGTACGTCGCTGCGGCTACGGCCCCTACGGCTATCGTTGCTGGCGCGAGCGCATTTGCCGCTGAGTTGAGCGCAGCACAAGATCCGGGCCGGTCCGCAAGGACCGGCCTTTTTGTTGCCTACGCCGCGTCGGGAAGCCGCCGGCATACAGCCGAGATGAAATGCGCGCGCGCGTCCGGCAATGTGATGCCGCGCGGTTCCAGGACGTGGCGCGCGAGAAAGAAAGCGGTGAGTGCAAACCCTTCGGTGATGTCTTTCGCCCCGACTTGCCCGGCACGCCCCGCGACGAAGGATGGCAACGCCAGCAGACGGTCCCGCCATGGGGCGCCGGCTTCCCGGGACACCGCCCGACCGGATTTCGGCGATACATAGATCAGGTCGGCATCCGATCCTGTTGACGCGCATGACTCGAGGTCCAGCCCGAAGCCGAGTTCGGACAGCATCAACAGCTCGAAGCGTACGATCAAAGCCGCACAGAGCGCGGGCTCATGCAGATGAGCCGTAATTGCCTCAAGACTGTCGTAGACGATCTCGTGCGGGTCGCGTTCCGGCAGGAGCCGTGCGAGCGCTGCGAGATGAGTTACCGCGAAAACCGCATGCGAATCGGAAAACAGTGATCCGGCACGCAGCGCAATCGGCTCGATCGTGAAACTGCCGAGGTGATCGTCGAGCCGTGCGCGCCAATGCGCCCGTACGGCATTTGCCGGTTGCAGTACCGGCCGCATCCGGCTTCCGGTTCCGCCACGGACCAGACCGAGATGACGCCCGTGTTCACGGGTCATCAGTTCCAGGATGGCATTCGCCTCGCCGTGCCGCCGGATCCCGAGGACGAATCCGTCATCGCTCCATTGCATGGACGGACATCACCTCATCCCGAACGCAATGTCGAGGCGCAACGCCGCTATCTCAGCTCCGCCCAGACCGGCGCATGGTCGCTCGCACCTTCCCGGCCGCGTTCGGCGCGGTCCACCCCCGCAGCTTCCAGCCGAGCTGCCAGGATCGGACCGAGCAGAATGTGGTCGAGCCGCAACCCGGCATCGCGGGGCCAGCGGTTTCGCTTGTAGTCCCAGAAGCTGTAGATGCGCGTGTCCGGATGAAGTTCGCGCAGCGCATCGGTCCACCCCTGTTTCAGCAGTCGCGCATAGGCGGCGCGGCTCTGCGGCTGGATCAGGGCGTCGTTGTCCCAGGACCGGGTTGGATAGATATCCTCATCCGTCGGCGCAACATTGTAGTCGCCGATCAGAGCCACAGGTACGTTTGTTTTCAATAGCTTGCGGGCATGCGCTGACAGCCGCCGGAACCACTTCAGCTTGTAGTCAAACTTTGGGCCTGGCTGCGGATTGCCGTTCGGCAGATACAGGCACCCGATCAGGATGCCGTTGACCGCCGCCTCGATATAGCGGCTTTGGCTGTCCTCACGGTCGCCCGGCAACGCCATCCGCGTGACCACCGGCTCGCCGACGCGCGACAGGATAGCGACCCCGTTCCAGGTCTTTTGCCCGCGCCAGACCGCGGAATATCCCGCCTTGCGCAAGGCCGCGGCTGGAAAGTCGGCGTCGCTCGACTTCAATTCCTGCAGTCCGACGATGTCGGGCTTGGCCCGCTTCAACCAAGCGGTGAGGTTCGGCAGCCGCCGGTTGACGTTGTTGATGTTGAATGTCGCGATCTTCATGTTGCGAAGACCGTGGCTCAGCCGTCCTTCGGAAAGTCGAGCCCCATTTCGCGATAACGCTCTGGATCGTCGCCCCAGCCCTCTCGCACCTTTACGAACAGAAACAGGTGTACCGGCGCCTCGACGATCCCCGATATCTCCTTGCGCGCATCCGCGCCGATGGCCTTCAGGGTCTGCCCGCCCTTCCCGATCACGATCTTTTTCTGGCTGTCGCGCTCGACATAGATCGTCTGCTCGATACGGACCGAGCCATCCTTCTTTTCCTCCCAGGCCTCGGTCTCGACCGTCGACTGGTACGGCAACTCCTGGTGCAGGCGATGGAATAGCTTCTCGCGGGTGATTTCGGCCGCGAGCTGGCGCAGCGGGGCGTCCGACATTTGATCTTCCGGATAGAGCCAGGGCCCGGCCGGCACCTCGCCCGCGAGCCATGACCGCATATCGTCGACCCCGTCGCCCGTGAGCGCCGACACCATGAACGTCGACGCAAACTTGACGCGCTCGTTCAGCGCAGTGGCGAGCGCGAGCAAGGCGGGTTTGTCCGTGACGTCGACCTTGTTCAAAATGAGAAAGCGACGGCCACGCGCGTCCGCGAGCTTTTTCAGGATCGCATCGGCCTCCTCGTCGAGGCCCTTGCGGGCATCGATCAGAAGCCCGGTCAGGTCGGCATCCTGAGCGCCGCCCCACGCGCTGGTGACCATCGCGCGGTCGAGTCTTCGCTTCGGTGCGAAGATCCCCGGCGTATCGACAAAGATCAGCTGGGACACGCCTTCGACGATGATGCCGCGCACCGGCATCCGCGTCGTCTGCACCTTATGGCTGACGATCGAGACCTTGCTGCGGACAAGCGCGTTGATCAGGGTCGATTTGCCGGCATTCGGTGCGCCGATCAGCGCGATGAAACCGCACCGCGTCGTCTGCTCAGGCTGGTTTTCAGACATCGGCGTTCACACCTTCTCGTGCCAACAGGGCTGCGGCTGCCGCCTGTTCCGCAGCGCGCTTGGACCGGCCGCGGCCTTCGGCCGGATCGCGATCGGGCAACACCACAGCGACACGGAAAACCGGATCATGGTGCGGCCCGGTACGCTCCACCTCCCGATAGGACGGTGTCGGCAGGCCACGAGCCTGGGCCCATTCCTGCAGGATCGTCTTCGGATCCCGCAAGGGTCGCGCGGGCTTGCGCATCCGGTCGGCCCAATAGCGCTCGACCAGCGCCTTTGCCGCCTTGTAGCCGCCATCGAGAAACACCGCGCCGATCAGCGATTCGCAGACATCCGCGAGAATGGCGATGCGCGCCCGCCCCCCCGAACGGACCTCGGAGGCGCCAAGGCGAAGCGAATCACCGAGTTCGATCGAGCGCGCCACTTCGGCGCATGACTCGCGGCGCACGAGATCTGCCAGCCGGCGCGAAAGCTCGCCCTCCTCGGCCTTCGGAAAAGCCTCGAACAGCATTTCCGACACGGCAAGCCCCAGAACGTGATCGCCGAGAAACTCCAGCCGCTGATAGCTGCCGGTCCGCCCCTGCCCCTTGAGCGCGGAGATATGAGTCAATGCGCGTTCAAGCAGCACCTTGTCGCGGAAGCGATAGCCGATGGTTGTCTCCAGCGGAGACGCACGTTGCGGCCTTCGCTTCTTCGGCGCAGCTTGCGCGTTGGCGGGGCCGTCGGGCGCCACATCATCGGCGAGGCCGGACTTGCCCATATCTGACGCGACCGCAGCCTTCCTTCTGGCGCCGGTCTTGCGGGCCGCCGGCGTCCTGGTGTGCGTCGCTCCGCTATCTGCTGCGCGACTCATCGCACGATCTTGAAAATCCGATCCCATCGCACCGACCAGGGCCAGCGCCAGACCTGCCAGGCACGATCGCCCTCACGGACAGAGAAGAAGATGATCTGCGCGCGACCAATCAGATTACTGAATGGCACGTAACCGACCTGACTGAGAACGCGGCTGTCAGTCGAATTATCGCGGTTGTCACCCATCATGAAATAGTGGCCAGCCGGAACCACGTATTCCTGAGTGTTGTCGTAGAAGCCGTTGTCCTGGAGATCGAGAGTCGTATAGCTCACGCCATTAGGCAAGGTCTCGCGCCAGCGCTTGACCCGGATAGCGCGGTCGCTCTCCTCGGTTTCGATATAGTCGTCCAGGCGCTCGCGCTTGACCGGATCCCCGTTGATGTAGAGCAGGCCCTGCTTCATCTGGATGCGATCGCCCGGCATTCCGATCACACGCTTGATGTAATCCGTGGAGTCGTCCTTGGGCAGACGGAAGACTGCAACGTCGCCGCGATTGGGCGCCGAACCGAAAATGCGGCCGGTAAACAAAGGCGGCGAGAACGGCAGCGAATAATAGCTGTAGCCGTAGGAGAATTTCGAAACGAAAAGATAGTCGCCAACCAGCAATGTCTCCTTCATCGAGCCGGACGGGATGTTGAAGGGCTGAAACAGGAAGGTGCGGATCACAAGCGCGATGATCAGCGCATGAACGATGACGCGGACGGTCTCGCCGAATCCGCTTTCCTTGCGCTTGGTGCTGGTCACGCTCATAGGCCTCATGTCCGGAAGAGATACGCGTTGGCGCGCCGTTGTAGCGGCAGGACCCACGCTTCGCAACGCAACGGCACCATGCCGCTATCTATAGGGAATCACTCAGATAATCGAGACGCTCGGCAGGTCTTTTGCAGCATTAAGAGGAACCGCCGAAATAATCACGATCGCTTGTGCGAGAGGATATTCGTCGGTGAGACTGACGTCGATGCGTGCTTCATAGCCCTCGGGCGTGAGGTCCTTCAATCGCTTCAGAGCGCCCCCTGTCAGTTTCATGGTCGGCCGCCCCGACGGAAGGTTCACAACACCGAGATCGCGGAAGAATACACCTTTACGGAACCCGGTCCCCAGCGCCTTGGAGCATGCCTCCTTTGCGGCGAAGCGCTTGGCATAGGTATCGATCCGTGTGGCGCGGCGCTCGGCCTTCTCCACCTCGACCGGTGTAAAGATGCGCTGGATGAACCGGTCGCCATGACGTTCGAGCACCTTTTCGATGCGCCGGATATCGACGAGGTCAGAACCCAGACCCAGAATCAGCCCGCCCTGGATCATGTCACCGGTGCTTTCCGCCGGCCGCGATCCATGGCCCCGCGCATCATGCGGATCGCGTTATCGAGGCCCGCGAACACCGCCTCGCCGATCAGGAAATGGCCGATATTGAGTTCCACGATCTCAGGGAGCGCCGCGATAGTCTCGGCGCTCGCATAATCGAGGCCGTGACCGGCGTGAACCTCGAGACCGAGGATTTTCGCGAAAGCTGCGGCGATCCGGATGCGCTCGAATTCCCGCGCGGCCACGTCATCCTCGCCCGCAGTCAAAGCCTCGCACCATGCACCGGTATGGAGTTCAATGACGGGAGCGCCGACGGCGTGCGCCGCCTCGACCTGGTCGCGATCCGCGGCAATGAACAGCGACACCCTGATGCCACTGCCACCCAGCTTCCGCACGGCGTTTTCGACAACGACACGCTGACCGACCACGTCAAGCCCGCCCTCGGTCGTTCGCTCGGCACGGCGTTCCGGGACCAGACAGGCGGCATGCGGCCGTGTTCGCATCGCGATCGCGATCATGTCATCGGTTGCCGCCATTTCGAAATTCAGCGGCTTGTCCACCTCCGCCTTCAGGCGCGCGATGTCGTCATCACGGATATGTCGGCGGTCCTCGCGCAGATGCGCCGTGATCCCGTCAGCGCCGGCGGCAGCCGCAAGCTTTGCCGCGCGCACAGGATCGGGATGCCGGCCGCCACGCGCGTTTCGGATCGTGGCAACATGATCGATGTTCACGCCAAGTCTGAGAATAGACAACGCCGTCGTCCGCCTTCAACCGTTCACGCGCGCCACGGTAGCGACCACGGGCTTGGCGCGCAATTGCGCAATGATCGCGGTCAGATGCTTGAGGTCGTAGACCTCCAGATCGATCGTCAGCGTCGTGAAGTCCGGCGATTGCCGTTCCATATGAACGTTGTCGATGTTGCCGTCATTCTCGGCGATGACTTGGGCGAGTTGCGCGAGCGTGCCGGGCTCATTGACTGACTTCACAACGATGCGCGCGGGAAACCGCTGTGGCTCGCGTTCGTCAACATCCCACCGCAGGTCGAGCCACTGCTCCGGCCTGTCCTCAAAATCCTGCAGCAATGGCGACTGAATCGGATAGATCGTGATGCCTTCGCCAGGAGTCAGGATACCGACGATCCGGTCGCCCGGAACTGCGCCGCCATTCGGCGCGAAGCGAACCGGCAGATCGCTGTTGATGCCACGCACGGGAATTGCCGTCGCGCTGTCGGAGGCAGGAATCTTCGCCTTGACTGATTTCGCGCGCCGAAGCCCGAGCCACGAACCGTCACCTTTCGGTGCAGTCAGTGCCGCGCGTTCCTCGAGATAATCAGGGTACATCGCACGCGCCACGTCCGACGCCTTCATTTCGCCGCGGCCGACCGCTGCCATCACGTCTTCGATCGACACACGCGCGAGCCGCGGCAGCGCACCCTGTAGCTTCTCGTCGGAATAATCTTTCTTGGCGCGTTGAAATAACCGTTCGACGATGCGCCGGCCGAGTCCGGCATATTGGTCGCGCACTGCGACCCGCGTGGCGCGGCGGATCGAGGCCCGCGCCTTGCCGGTGACCACAATGGATTCCCACGCGGCCGGCGGCGCCTTCTGCGCCTTGGACGTCATGATCTCGACTTCGTCGCCGTTCTGCAATTCCGATGCAAGCGGCGCGATCTTGCCGTTGATCTTGGCGCCCACCGCCATGTTGCCGACATCGGTATGCACCGCGTAAGCAAAGTCGATCGGCGTCGCGTGACGCGGCAACGCAATCAGCTTGCCTTTCGGCGTGAAACAGAAAACCTGATCGTGGAACAGCTCCAGTTTCGTATGCTCAAGGAATTCCTCGGAGTTCGAGCCTTCCGATAGCAACTCGATAGTGCGCCGCAACCAGGCATAGGCGTTCGACTCGCGAGAGAGCATATCGGACGGCGAGACGCTCGCGTCCTTGTAGAGCGCATGGGCCGCGATACCGTATTCGGCGATATCATCCATTTCCTGGGTACGGATCTGCAACTCGACGCGCTGTTTGCCGGGGCCGATCACCGTTGTATGGATCGAACGATAGTCGTTCTGCTTGGGCGTCGAGATGTAGTCCTTGAAGCGGCCGGGCACCACGGGCCATGTCGTATGCACGACGCCAACCGCCTGATAGCACTCGGCTACATTACTGACGATGAGCCGGAACGCGAAGATGTCGGATAACTGCTCGAAACCGACCGACTTGCGCTCCATCTTGCGCCAGATTGAATAAGCCCTTTTCTGGCGACCTTTGACTTTCGCCGGGATGCCGCGATCCGCAAGCTTGCGCGTCAGTTGCTGCTCGATATCGATGATCAGGTCCTTGTTGCGTAATCCGAGCGTGAGCAGCCGTTCGGTGACGACGTGATAAGCGTCGGGATAGAGTTCGCGAAACGACAAATCTTCAAGTTCTTCGCGCATCTCCTGCATGCCCATGCGGCCTGCAAGCGGTGCATAAATGTCGAGAGTCTCCTCCGCCATCCGGCGTCGCGTCGTGACCTGCACGTGATGAAGCGTGCGCATGTTGTGCAGCCGGTCTGCCAGCTTGACCAGCAGCACACGCACGTCATCGGCGATCGCAAGCAGCAGCTTGCGCAGGTTCTCAGCCTGCTTGGCTTCCTTGGTGACGAGGTCGAGCTTTTTAAGCTTCGTCAGCCCCTCGACGAGAACGCCGATCTCCTTGCCGAACAATTCGTCAATTTCGGCGCGCGTGGCCGGCGTATCCTCGATGGTGTCATGCAGCAGCGCAGCGGCAATGGTCGCGTCGTCGAGCTTGAGGTCGGTCAGAATCGCCGCGACCTCGAGCGGATGCGAGAAATAGGGATCGCCGGAAGCGCGCTTCTGCTCGCCATGTGCCTTCATCGCATAGACATAGGCGCGGTTCAGCAGCGCTTCGTCGGTCTCCGGATTGTACTTCCGCACCCGGTCGACCAACTCGTATTGCCGCATCATCTGCGGCTTCGCCGACACTTTCGGTTTCTCGTGCGGAGGTAAAGGAGCCGCACCGGCAAGTTCCAGCGGTGCGCGGGTACGCGCCTGGTTCTGCATCCGGGGCAACTGGGGACTGGACCGCGCCATACATCCGCTCCGGCCGAATACGGCCTTGTAAAATCATATCACGGCGTTTCGCCGGTCCTGCAAGGTCAGGTCTGAGGGTTAAAAAACAAAAAGGCCCGGCAGTGCCGGGCCTTGTCATGCGTCCGAAGACGGAGGTTATTCCTCTTCCTCGGGCTGGACCTCCGGTGGCGTCAGCCCCTCGAGACCCTTCAGCAGCTCTTCTTCGCTCATGTGCTCCATGGCGACATCGGTGTCGTCGGCATCGACGGAACCGGACGTCCCGATCAGCGGAGCGTCGGGCTCGGGCTCGTCAACCTCGACATATTTCTGCAGCGAATGGATCAGATCTTCCTTGAGATCGCCCGGCGAGATCGTCGTCTCGGCGATTTCGCGAAGCGCCACTACAGGATTTTTGTCGTTGTCGCGGTCGACCGTGATTTGCGCGCCGGACGACACCATGCGGGCCCGGTGACTCGCGAGAAGCACGAGTTCGAAGCGATTCTCAACTTTATCGATACAGTCTTCTACGGTGACGCGGGCCATCGGCTTGTCACTCCTATAGCGGATTTTTGAACGGGATTTGCGGTGTTGGTACCCGCATGCCCCCGAAATCGCAAGAAGTAAATTAGGTTACGTTGTACGGAGCTTTTTCGCTTGGAGCCCTTACGCGACCTCTGATAACGACCCCCGCGGGAACGAACCGGTTGCCTTTGCATATTATTGAGATTGCAGATTTTGCTGACCCGGATGGTTCCCAAACGTTCCGAACGGTTTGAAATCGGCCGGCTCCTCCTCGGCGCAACGCTTTTTGGGGACGACAGTCCCCGGCGCACGGCCCGCCACGGGCGAAACAAAAAAGGACAAGACTGAGAAATGGGATCGAATCTCGAAAAAACTGCGCTTTTTATTGATGGCGCCAATCTCTACGCGACAGCAAAATCTTTGGGATTCGATATCGACTACAAGCGCCTGCTCCGCGAATTTCAGTCACGCGGTTACCTTCTCCGCGCATTTTATTACACTGCGGTTATCGAGGATCAGGAATACTCATCGATCCGGCCGCTGATCGACTGGCTCGACTACAACGGCTATTCGGTCGTCACCAAGGCGACCAAGGAGTTCGTCGATCAGACCGGCCGGCGCAAGGTCAAGGGCAACATGGATATCGAGCTCGCTGTCGATGCCATGGAGCTGGCCGGTTCGATCGATCACATGGTGTTGTTCTCCGGCGATGGCGACTTCCGTTCGCTGATCGAAGCGGTCCAGCGGCGCGGTGTCCGCGTCACCGTTGTATCGACCATGTCCTCGCAGCCTCCGATGGTGGCCGACGAGTTGCGACGGCAGGCGGACGAATTCATAGATATCGTCAGCCTGCAGGGGAAGATCGGGCGCGATCCCACCGAGCGTCCGGTGCGTGAGCCGCGCGAACCGCGCCAGCACACGCCGCAATTTTTGCAGCGGCCGACGCAACGCGCGAATATCGGCCCCGATGGCGACGACTTCGAGGACTGAGAATCCGGCCTTCATCCGGGATAGCGGCAAGCCGGGGCGCGACTGTCCGCGCTGCCCGCGGCTGGCCGCCTTTCGCGACCAGTGGCGTGCGCGCGAGCCGGGTTGGTTCAATGCGCCGGTGGCGTCGTTCGGCCCCCTCACCGCGCGTCTGCTGATTGTTGGTCTTGCTCCCGGCTTGCAAGGTGCAAACCGGACCGGGCGCCCCTTCACCGGCGACTACGCCGGCGACCTTCTGTATGGCACTCTGAACGAGTTCGGGTTTTCACGCGGTCAGTTCAATGCGCGCGTCGATGATCCGGTAGAATTGATTGACGTACGGATCACGAATGCCGTGCGCTGCGTTCCGCCGGAAAACAAGCCGACTCCTGCAGAGATCCAGACTTGTCGCGACTTCCTCGGCGCAACGATTGCCGAAATGGAAAATCTGCGCGCGGTCGTCGCCCTTGGACGTATTGCGCATGATGCGACCGTGACTGCGCTGGGAGCGCGTAAATCAGCCGTGAAATTCGGCCACGGCGCGCGCAACGATATCGGCAGCGTCACACTTTTCGACAGCTATCATTGCTCGCGTTACAATACCAATACAGGCGTGCTGACGCCGGAGATGTTTCGCGCCGTTTTCAGTGCCGTTCGGACTTTCATTGACGACGAGTAACACGGTCCGCGCGAATGATCTCCACGCGCAATCGTAGGTCAATCTCGATCAACACGCTTGCGGCGCGGCTGCACCAAAATCCGAAAACCGCCTGACGGGACGACTTCAAACGAAACGCCCTCGTCGCGCAGGACGCCTTCTATCGCTACCGCAGTCGATCGTCGGACATCGACATCCGCCTGCTCGAGGCGGTTAATCGATCGCTGCGTGACGCCGACGCGTTGACCCAACTCAGCCTGACTCCAGCCCAACACCGCTCGCGCAGCTCGAACCTTCGCAGCAAATTCCCGTCGTTCTTCGTGCATCGCGGCGACATTAGGTACCACGGAGAACTTTTTTCGTCGGTTCTCGCCGATCATTCGTCCCCCAACATAATGTCGCTGCTTGTGACACAAAACGCATCAGAAGCGACGCGAAAATCGTCACACACGACATAGTTGTCGCAAGAAATATTCTTTAGTTGGCAATGACTTGACGTCACAATGTCATCTGTTGTGACATCGGCTTCGTCAAAAATGTGTTTACGAGTGCCATGCCCAAGATCGCTCTCACCAAAGCCTTCATCGCCGATGCGGCTTGCGATTCTGGGAAAGCCAAGACCGACTATTTCGATATCGAGCAACGAGGCTTCATGCTGGAAGTGCGGCGCTCGGGCGGCAAGACTTACTACCAGCGATACACCGACGAGCGCGGCCGGGAGCGGCAATACAAAATCGGCCCGGCCGACGTCCTTACGCTCGAACAAGCCCGCAAGAAGGCCCGTCTCATCCTTGCTCAAGCGCTTCTCGGAGATGATCCTCAGGCCAAGCGGCGCGAGTTGCGAGACATTCCGACACTCGCCGAACTGGTGCGCGACCGCTATCTCCCGCATGTGAAGGCCTATAAGCGGAGCTGGCGTACCGACGAAACCGTCTTCCGCGTCCACATCCTTCCGCTGCTCGGATCCAAGCCGCTCGACCAGATCACGGGCGACGCCGTCGCCGACGTTGTTCAGCGCATGCGCGACAAGGGTTATGCGAGTGGCACCACGAACCGCGTGCTGATCCTGATCCGCTTCATCTTCAATCTCGCGCGCAAGTGGAAAATACCCGGCGTCCGCGAAAACCCTACCTTTGGGTTGAACACGGCCCCTGACGTCCAGCGCGACCGTTTTCTCACGCCCGAAGAAACCAGGCGCCTCATCGCGTCGATACATGTCGACGAAAATCAGTCCGCCGCCCAGACCATCATGATGCTGCTTCTGACCGGGGCCCGCCGCAACGAGATATCGCATGCGAAATGGGATTACGTGGACTGGGAGCGGCGCACGTTGCTCGTGCCGGTGTCGAAGAGCGGCAAACCCCGTGTGATCGCGCTGAATGGGCGTGCGATGGCATTGTTGCGGTCTATACCGCGCAACGGCGACAACCCCTATATCTTCCCTTCGCCGCTGACAGGCCGTCCCTGCCCCTCGCTTCACTTTCCGTGGACGCGGATCAAGGAGCGCGCCATTCTCGACGATCTCCGCCTCCACGATCTGCGCCACTCTTTCGCGAGCTTCCTGGTCAATGAGGGCGTCTCGCTTTATGTCGTTCAGGGGCTGCTCGGCCACACCCAACCGCGAACGACGCAGCGGTACGCACATCTGGCCCAGGACACGCTCAACCGGGCGGCGGAAGTGGCCGCGACCGTGATCGGCGGCTCGGCGGAGCTCGCTGCATCCACGATGTCCGCAAACCACAATGCGGTACAGGCCAGCAGCGTCGCGTCGTAACGCGGCGTCCAGCAATACCTCCAGCTCACCACCGCTCACCGCATGCCCCCGAGAGCGGGCCATTACGCTGTGCGCCGCCGCGGCCCCGGTGAATCCGTAAGACCGCTTCAGGTTCGGCAGCCGAAGGCGCTCGTCGGAAAAGTAGCGGGCTTCGCACCTCCTCCGAAACAAAGCAGAGTCTGATTGCGCGAAGTACGCAGCACTCGCGCGGTCGTAATCGCAAGGGCGAACGCACGCGGATCGCTCCGCGTGGACCCTACCTAGGCCATCCCTAGGGTTGACGCCGAAATCCGAGGCACGGGCCCTCGACCGCTGCGACGATTCGCACGCGGAAATAAGCCCGATTCTCGTTTCGTCAGTGCGTCGAGGCACCCAGCGCATCCCTTGTCCGGTGCTCGTATTTCGACCGGCGAGTGCCCGGTGAAGTACGAACTAGTCTTTGGTTTTGTTCAGCTTTTCGACCGGCCAGGGGTGAGATCAGTAGAATACGTGAAGATCTGCAGCCTGTATGGCGTGGGCTATTACTACATCCCGGGCACCGATACCTGCATCAAGATCGGCGGCTATGTCCGTTGGGAAGGGTATCACAATGCCCCCAGCGGCAACTACGCCAGCAATACGGCAGCCGGTTCATTCACGCGTTCGACTAACACTTGGGCGATGCAAGCTCGCTTCCGTCTGACCACGGACGTGCGCACGCAGACCGAGTACGGCACGCTCCGTTCGTATTTCGCCTTCGGCGTTAACGCGCTGAACCAGGCGAACGAAGTTTCGTATGTCGGCAGCTCCAACACGACGCTCTCGATGGAGCGCGCCTTCATCCAGTTCGCCGGTTTCACGATCGGTCGTTCGGATACGTTCTTCGCGTTCTATAACGGCGCCGCCTACGGCCTCGTACCGCTCCGGTTCGACGGCTCGACGGGTCCCGGCGGTCTGAACGTGTTCGCCTACACCTGGCAGTTCGGCAACGGCCTGTCGGCCAGCTTGTCGCTGGAAGACGCTTCCCAGATGGGCGCTCCCGTCATCAACCTGGGTTCGGGCACAGCTGGTATCGTTGCTGACAACCGTCAGGGTCAGGCATGGCCGAACATCGTCGGTAACCTGCGCGTCGACCAGGCTTGGGGTTCTGCCCAGATCATGGGTGCCCTGCACAACGTCGGTGCTCGCTACGCTTCTGGCCCGGCCAACGCAGCGGGTTGCCCGATTGGCAGCAACGTCACGGGCTGCTCCTATCCTAGCAACGAGCTGGGTTGGGCTGTCGGTGCCGGCTTGACCTTGAAGATGCCGTGGGATGCCAAGGACACTCTGTCCGGCGTCATCGCGTATGCTGAAGGTGCAAGCGCTTACGTCGCCTCGCTGCAGACCAACAACTTCACCCACAAGCAGGGTGTTGCGGTTGGTACCTGGTCGGATGCGGTCTACGCGAATCCGGGCGTTGGAGGTCTCAACGGCGGCCTCGAGCTGACTGAGACCTGGGGTGGCACGATCGCGTTCGAGCACTACTGGACGCCAAGCCTGCGTACCTCGTGGGTTGCTGGTTACGTCAGCGTGAAGTACGGCGACAATGCCAAGGCTTTGATGGCTGCCGGCAACTGCTCCGGTGCAACTGTTGGCACGGTCACTCTGACCAACGTCACCAACTGTAACCCTGACTGGTCGTCCTACCGTCTTGCCTCGCGCACGATGTGGAACCCGGTTGCGAACCTGGATGTCGGCCTCGAAGTGGCCTACACCAAGATCGACACAGCGTTTGCTGGAACCGCGAACGTCGCAAGCTTCCAGAACCTGGCTGCTGGCACCTACCAGATCCAGGACCAGGACTTCTGGACTGCCACGGTCCGCGTGCAGCGCAGCTTCTGGCCGTGATCTGACGATCATTGCCTGATCTGAACGGAACCCCCGGTCGAAAGACCGGGGGTTCTGCTTTTGGGAATGGCTGTGTTTACGCTGACGGGTGCTGCTGACCCCAAAGACTTGGCTTGATCGACAAGAACTCTTCAGCCGCTGCTCGCTCGTACGCCACAGGCCCGCACGAAATCCGAAATCCGGTCCAAGACCTCCGCCTCTACAAGCAGCGGTGCGTGCCCCTGATCCGGTATCTCGACCGTCTCCATATCCGCCCGGCGCGCGTGCATCGCTTTCACGGTCTCCGCAGACAGAATGTCCGAAAGCCCACCGCGGATCACCATCAGCGGAGCCCGCGGCAGCTGATCGAACTGCTCCCACATGTCCGGAAGCGGCTTCTCCGGCGTCAGCTCTTGCAGCGTCTCGGCGAGCGCCGGGTCGTAACGGGCGACGAGGCCGTCGGCCCCATGCTTCCAGTTGCGGTCCGCCCAGGCCAGCCAATCCGCCTCGCTGAGATTGGGAAACTGGGCGCCAAACAGCTCCCGCAGGATGGCGGCGCCATGCGCCATGTCTCTCGGCCGGGCTGTTTTCCCAACATAGCTCTTGATCCGCATCAGGCCTGCCGGCTCGATCACCGGACCGATGTCGTTCAGCACAGCGCCGGCGATCATCGCAGGCCGGACCGCAGCCATCAGCATGGTCAGGATGCCGCCCCGCGACGTACCGACGAACACCGCGCGCTCGAGCGCAAGCGCACCCATGACCGCGATGACATCGCCTAGCTCGACCGCAGGATTGTAGCGGCGCCAGTCCTGATCGTAGCCGGATCGGCCGCGGCCGCGGCTATCGAGGGCAAACACGCGGCGCTGCACCGGCCCGTCACCGGCGAGATGCCGCGCAAGTGGTTCGAAATCCGCTTCGTTGCGGGTGAGGCCGGGCAGGCAAAGGACCGGCAGACGCGCGTTGTCCGCTTCAAGGCCGTAACAGCGCACGTGAAGCGACAGTCCGTCCGGCGCTGCTATGAAGCGGCTTTCGGCCCGAGCGGCAGCATTGTGATCCGGCATGTGGAATAGTCTAGGCAACGCCGCATCACAATCCAACGGGCTCAGTTCGCCGCCATCCCCCGCCGCAGGTCAGCCTCGATCATCAGCTTCTGCGACGCTCCGAAGCGGACTCGGTAAACCTGCATATTCTCCATCACGCGCTGGACGTAGTTGCGCGTTTCAGAAAACGGAATTCGCTCCACCCAATCGATCGGATCGATCTTGGGATCCCGCGGATCGCCGAACCGCTCGACCCAGTCACGTACCCGACCGGGGCCTGCGTTGTAGGCGACGAATGTCAGGATATAGGAGCCGCGATAGTTTTCGATCGCGTGGCCCAGTTCGGCCGCTCCAATCTGGACGTTGTAGACCGGGTCGTAGAGCTTCTTGGCATCGAACGTGATGCCGTTTCGCTTGGCGACCAGCTTCGCGGTCCCGGGAAGGACCTGCATCAGACCTTGCGCATTGGCACCCGATCGCGCGCGCGGGTTGAAGCCGCTCTCCTGACGGGCGATGGCGTACGCCACATGCGGTTCGACCGGCGGTCCGATCGGCGTGAATTTCGGCAATCCCGCGGTCGGATAGGCGTAGTATTCGAAAGGCAGGCCCCGGCTCACCGCCGTGCGCCCGAGGAGCACGAGCGTCCGTGCATCCGCTTTCTTTTCGGCAAGAGCCGCGACGGCTGCGAGTCCGGTCGGGTCGACTGCGCGATCAGCCATGTCGGCGGCAGCGGACGCAACAAGGTCACGTTCGTCAATGGCATACAGCATCTCCATCGCACGGACGATTTCGAGCCTGTGCCCTTGCGGGTGCCCCGTCGGCGGCGGCGGCAAGCGCAGTTCAGAGCCGCCCAGTCGCGCATGCGCGATCTGGCCGTAATAGGTACTAGAGAAGCGGGCTGCGCGCTCATAATGCGTCCGCGCCTCGCCATTCTGGCCGAGCGCTTCACAGACCCGCGCATACCAGTAATGACCACGGGATTGAGACGCCGGATGTTCGGCCACCTTGAGGATCCCGGCGAAGAGCGGCTTTGCCGTCGATGGATCGTTCAGGAAGCGCAACGCGATCCAGCCGGCCGTGAACAGGTGCTCGACCCGTGCGCCTTCCTTCTCAGGCATGGCGGCTTCGCGTGCGACGCGAAACGCTGTGCGCGGTTCGCCGGCGTCGAGCAGCCTTCGCGCCAGCAATCGGCGCTCCTCCCACCACTCGTCGGGATCGTGCACCGCGCTTGCGTTACCCGAAGCCGAGAGCATGACCTTCGTCGCTTCCTCGGTCTGGTCCGTCCGCCGCAGGTACCTTGCGCGTGTGAATAGATAGGCGGCGTCGCCGCGCACGTCCCCGGGCACCGCATCGAGCAAAGCTTTCGCTTTGGACGACTTATCGATGACCGCCGCATGCGCCTTGACGATCGCGACCTGAGAGGGGCCGAGCCGCTGCGCAGCACGAAGCGCCCCGTCGCTATCCTCGGCATACAGACGCCGGTCCATGCGCGCCTTGTGATCGCCGCCGGACAGGAGGGGCCCAAAGGTCTCCAGCACCTGCCGTTCCATGTCGCCCGACAACGCATCAGTGCGCCATGTCTCCCGAACCAGTTGTTGCGCCTGCGCGCGTTCGCCTTGAGACAACAGCGCTCGCGCATAGGCCACGCGGCCCTTCGCTGTGAGCGGCTTCGTCGTCGCGAAATAGCGGCGGATCACTGCATCGTTAACGCCGTTCTGGAACAGCGCGGCCTCGGCCTTGCGCCGGAACTGATTGATGTTCGGCCATGCCGGGTTCTGAGTGGCAAAACCTGCATAGCGTTGGAAGTCGAAGTCGTCGTTTTCGGCCCGCAACACCAGCCACTCGATCAGTTTGACCGCGACCGGATCGGTGACAGTCTGAGCGAGTGCGGTTGCTTCGGAATTCCGGCCGCGCCGGGTCAGCTCAACGGCCTTCTTAACCGCCGCGAGGCTATCGGCCGAGATGGGAGTCGCCGGAACAAGAGTTGCCGGCACCTGACTCGGGAGCGCCTGGCTCGCGGACGGTACGAGCGCAGCTTCGCGCTGGAACTCCGCAGCAGGAGCTGTCGATCCGGTCGCGACCATCGCGGACGGCAGAATTGGCGCAGTTCCTATCGGCGTCGGGAACGCACCGGCCGCTGTCGCGCTTTCAGCGGGACGACGTTTGGGCAGCGGAACAGATGCTTTCGCCTCAGCTTTTTTGGGGGACTTGCTGTCCGATTTGGCGGCGCCCTTCTTGGCAGGCTCGGCTTTTTTGCTGGCGCCTTTCTTTCCGTCGGCTTTCTTCCCAGCGGCCTTGCCGTCCGCATCCTTTTTGCCGGAAGGCTTTTTCGCGGCGTCCTTCTTGGCCCCGGTGCTGGAAGAGACGGTCTGGTCCGCATTCTGCGATTTCGGAGCCGCGTGAACCACGGCTGCTGCTGCCACGAGAACGGCGAAGCTGGCCACCGTGGCCGCGAAAGAGCCTTTGCGCGTCAAATTCAAGCCCTCGTTCAAGCCTTGATCCAAGCCGTCGGCTTCCGAATCGATGTCGTCCAGCCTGCTATTGCATTGAATATACTGAGGAACCGTTTACCTTTTGGTATTGTTGTCCCTGCCATCGGAAAGCGGCGATACGGCGGCACAGGCGGTCAAAGCATCGCTGCCGCTCATCCTCGCGTTCAAGAACATTCGCTTTCAAGCTGCATGGCGAGCCGCTATTGATCGGCGGCAGGCGGCCCTGTCCCGTTTCGGGCGAGTCGCTTCTCGCTGATCATTCTTCCTGTCCGGGGTCGAGATATGGCTGCTAACGGCAAGTTTCGGGGGTCCTATACCGCGCTGGTGACGCCATTCCGCAATGGCGAGCTCGACGAAAAGGGCTTCCGCGATCTGGTCGAATGGCAGATCACCGAGGGCACCGATGGCCTTGTGCCGTGCGGCACGACAGGCGAGAGCCCGACCCTGTCGCACCCGGAGCATCACAACGTGGTGGAATGGTGCATCGATCAGGCCCGCGGTCGGGTGCCGGTGATTGCCGGTGCCGGATCGAATTCCACCACGGAGGCTGTCGCGCTCGCGCAGCATGCGGAAAAGGCCGGCGCCGATGCGGTGCTGGTGGTCACGCCCTATTACAACAAGCCCACGCAGGAGGGCATGGTTCACCACTTCAAGGCGGTGAATGATGCGATCGGCATCCCGATCATCATCTACAATATTCCGCCACGCTCAGTCGTCGACATGTCGGTCGAGACCATGAAGCGCTTGTTCGAGTTGAAGAACATTGCCGGCGTCAAGGATGCAACCGGTAATCTCGCGCGCGTTTCGCTGCAGCGACAGGCGATGGGAGATGAGTTCGTCCAGCTCTCCGGCGAGGATATGACGGCGCTCGCGTTCAACGCAGCAGGCGGTCACGGCTGTATCTCTGTGGTGTCGAATGTCGCGCCGGCGCTGTGCAAGCAACTGCAGGACACGACGCTTGCCGGCGACTACAAGGCGGGCCTGACCGTTCAGGATCGATTGGTCCCGCTGCACAATGCAATCTTCCTTGAGCCTGGCCTTGCCGGCGCGAAATGTGGGTTGGCTCTTTTGGGCCGTGGAAACGAAGATGTGCGGCTGCCATTGTTGCCCGTCACGTCCGGCACCAAGGCCGCAATCCGCAGCGCCCTGGTTCACGCCGGACTTTTGAACTAGCCGCGTAGTCTGAATGGCAGCAGCGAAAGAGCGCCCGCCGAAGGTCGTTTCCGACAACCGCAAGGCGCGCTTCAATTACGAGATCGGCGAGACTTTCGAAGCCGGCGTCGCGTTGACCGGCAGCGAGGTCAAATCCCTGCGCGCGGGCAAGGCGACGATCGCGGAATCTTATGCCGATGCGCGGGACGGCGAACTCTGGCTGATCAACGCCAATATTCCCGAATATCTGCAGGCAGGTCGCGATAATCACGCGCCCAAACGGCCACGCAAGCTGCTGCTGCACAAGCGCCAGATCAACAAGCTGATCGGTGCGGTCGAGCGGCAAGGCTTCACCGTCGTGCCGCTGAAAATGTATTTCAATCCGAGGGGCCGCGCCAAAGTTGAGATTGCGCTCGCGCGCGGCAAGAAGCTGCACGACAAGCGCAACACGCTGAAGCAGCGGAGTTGGGACCGCGAACGTAGCCGCCTGCTGCGCGCGAAAGGCTGAGCGCGGCCATTCCGGCGGCAGGATCCTATCCTACCGCCGCGCCATGAAAGGCCTTATGCCATCGCTTTCTTGAAGTTTTCGGCGGCCTTGTCCCAGTTCACGGTGTTCCACCACGCCTTAAGATAGTCGGGCCGGCGATTCTGGTATTTCAGGTAATAGGCGTGTTCCCAGACGTCGACGCCGAGAACGGGTTTCGCACCCAACTCGAGGGGCGTGTCCTGATTGGCGGTGCTGATCACATCCAGCTTTTTGTCCTTGTCGACGACGAGCCAAGCCCAACCCGATCCGAAGCGGCCACCGCCCGCAGCATTGACCTTATCCGTCATCGCATTTCCGCTGCCGAATGCCTTGTCGATTGCGGCCTTCAACTCTCCGGACGGCTCCTTTGCGCCTCCCGGCCGCATGATCTCCCAGAAGAAGGTGTGGTTCCAATCGCCGCCAACATTATTGCGAACGCCGGTGCGGACCGATTCCGGCACCTTGCTCAAATCTGACAATATCGTCTCGATCGGCGTCTTACCGAGTTCAGGCCACCGGGCAGCGAGCTGATTGGCGTTATTGACGTAGGCCGCATGGTGCTTGTCGTGATGAATTTCCATCGTTTGCGCGTCGATATTCGGCTCCAGCGCGGAGAAGGCATATCCGAGGGGCGGAAGCTTGAACGGTCCGGATTGGGCCTGCGCGAACACCACCCGTCCTAACAGGCCACCATTCAGCGCGGCACCGGCAGCAACGCCAGCGATCAGTTTGAAACTCTGCCGTCGGTTCATGAGCTTTCCTTTCCCGGGGGTGGCGCAGGACGCTTCAGCGTCGCGTCATCTCTGCAACTCGTTGATGACGGCTGCGAGCCTATAAGGTTTCACGGCTACCAGCGCTGCCGGTCACACGGAAGTGAGCGGCGGTCAAACGCCGCTTGCTTGCACCGCGAGACGGGTCTGAAGGGCAATGTGGCGGATGAGAACGACTTCCCAAACGCAGAACCCCCGGTCTTTCGACCGGGGGTTCCGTTCAGATCAGGCAATGATCGTCAGATCACGGCCAGAAGCTGCGCTGCACGCGGAGCGTAGCAGACCACACGTCCTGATCTTCGATGTTGTAGACGCCCGTAGCGATACCCTGGGTGTTGGCAGAGAGGCGGCCAGTACCAGCGAACGCGGTGTCGACCTTAGAATAGGCCACTTCGACGCCCACGTCGAGGTTCGCAACCGGGTTCCACATGGTGCGGGACGACAGGCGGTAAGTCGACCAGTCGGGATTGCAGTTAGACACCGAACCGGCGGTGAAGCCGAGCGACACCGCACCCTGACAGCCACCGAGCGCCAGCAAGGCTTTTGCGTTGTCATTGTACTTGACGCTCATGTAACCGGCCACCCAGGAGGTGCGCAGGCTGGGCGTCCAGTAGTGTTCGAACGCGATCGAGCCGCCCCAGGTTTCGGTCAGCTCGATGGAGCCGCTGGTGATCGGCGTAACGTTGCCGTACACAGCGTCGGAGTACATGCCGACTGCGATACCCTGCTTGTGCAGGAAGTTGTTGTTTTGCAGAGAGGCAACGTAGCGGCTGGCACCTTCAGCATAGGCGATGACACCGGACAGCGTGTCCTTGGCATCCCACGGCATCTTCAGGGTCAGACCGGCGCCGACCGCCCAGCCCCATTCCTCGCCAGGATTGGCACATGCAGTGGTGTTGGTGACAGGGAGGCTGCAGCCCGCGCCGCCGAAACCGCCGGTATAATAGCGGCCGCCGACCTGGTGAAGCGCACCCATGATCTGGGCCGAACCCCAAGCCTGGTCGACGCGGAGGTTACCGACGATGTTCGGCATCATCTGGCCGACGCGGTTGTCGCTGATGCTCGGAGCCGTGGTGGCAGCCGAACCCAACGCAAAGACCGGAGCGCCGAACTGCGATGAGTCTTCTGCCGAGAGCGAGGCTGAGAGACCGTTGCCGAACTGCCAGGTGTAGGCGAACACGTTCAGACCGCCGGGACCCGACGAGCCGTCAAATGCCAACGGCACCAAGCCGTAGGCAGCGCCGTTATAGAACGCGAAGAACGTATCCGAGCGGCCGATCGTGAAACCAGCGAACTGGATGAAGGCGCGTTCCATCGAGACGGTGGTGTTGGCGCCGCCGTAGGAGACTTCGTTCGGCAAGTTGAGCGCGTTGACACCGAAGGCGAAGTACGAACGGAGCGTGCCGTATTCGGTCTGCGTGCGCACGTCCGTGGTCAGACGGAAGCGAGCCTGCATCGCAAAAGTATTCGTATTCCGCGTGAAAGCGCCGGCTGGCGGGTTCGTGGCGCCAGCTATGGTCGGATAAGCGCCGCCAGCAGCGTTGTGGTACCCTTCCCAACGGACATAGCCGCCGATCTTGATACAGGTATCGGTACCTGGGATATAATAGTAGCCGACGCCGTACAGACTACAGATCTTCACGTATTCAACCGCTTTGGCTTTTACGGGAAGATCAGCCGCCTGAGCCCCTGCCACCGCGATCAAACCAGCTGCGGAGCCGAGGAGAAGGCTTTTCACCATCTTCATGTTGAACCTCCAAGTTTGCTTTAGGGAGGGTTCAGACTCCGCTGGGTGAGACCACCCGAAGAGATTCCCCTATTCCCCGCGAACTGCTTTGCTCCTCTTCGAAACCCCCGAGAGACAGCTAAGCAGCACGACTTGGGGACGCCCCCTCCGTCGCAAGGTCAGATTACCCGAGGCCCCCTACCGCGCAATCACCAAACGCCTCGTACACAGGCAGTTTCGAATGTTTTCAAAGCCGTGTTGCACAAATAGCACTCGCCACACCGACTAATCCGGAACCCATTTTTAACCTTGTAACACGTTGATAACATTCGAAAAAATGCCGCAGCGATTGAAGGTTTTCGGAGGCAGGCATGTTACGGGACGAATTGGGCTCATCCCCGTTGACGCTCACGGAACTCGAAAAAGTTCCTAGCGAAGACCAAAAAATCGAGGGCACCAAGAGAATCGGTCAGTGGCGGAGACGGAGGGATTCGAACCCTCGATACCCTTTTGGGGTATGCTCATTTAGCAAACGAGTGCCTTCAGCCACTCGGCCACGTCTCCTGCGCCTCTGGATATGCCCAAGAGCGCCCCTGCAGGCAACCGGTAACCGGTCCGAATCCAGAAATTAGTGTGCCGTGAGCCAGTCCCGCGCCGCGCGCTGGGCAGCCGCGATCTCGGAGGGCGACATGTTCGCCGCAATCTCCTGACGCGACTGGATCGCCTCCCTGCTCCCTTTCATTGCGGCAATATTGAACCACTTGTGCGCGGCTACAAGGTCGGCAGGAACATTGCTGCCGACCGAGTAGCGTACGCCGAGCTGATAAAAGATATCGGCCGCCGCGGTCCCCTGCCCGACTGCAGCAAGTTCTGGTGCGTTCATTTCGAAACGAGCCATCGTCATCCCCTGTCATCTGTTCCGCCTGTTGCCGGCGAATGAAACGTCCCCCATCGGACGCTGATGATGATGTGAGGAAGATTTGAACGGCAGTTTAAATGATGCGATGAATCGAGGGTAAAGGCGGCAACCCCGAGCGATCGCAACGCGAGGCTGTTTTCTTGCAAGATCAAGCATTTACTTGATCTCGGTTACGGTTCGAAAACCGTCCTCATTCTCGTCTTCCTAACCAAGGCCGCACATGCCTCCCCGGTCGCGGCCGGTTCAGCCCGCTCGCGCGCGTTGCCTGAACAGCAGCGCCTGCACGTCTGGATCCTTCATGTCGACCTGAGATGCTTCTTCTACCCGCAGTTTCATCCCGCGCTGAACTGCAGGACGAGCCATCAGCGTCTCAAGCCAGCGCTTCAGATGCGGAAACTCGTTGATGTCCTGCCCCTGACGTTCCCATCGAGACACCCATCCGACGCACGCCATATCGGCGATGGAGTATTTGCCAGCCAGGAAGGCCCGCTCCTTCAGGCGCAAATTCATGACACCGAACAGGCGATGAACCTCGTTTGTGTAGCGATCGATCGCGTACGGAAGCTTTTCAGGCGCATAAATCCGAAAATGATGCGCCTGGCCCGACATCGGTCCGAGCCCGCCCATCTGCCAGAACAACCACTCGTCGACAGCGGTGCGCGCACGTTCGTCGGACGGATAGAACTTGCCGGTCTTGCGCCCGAGATACTGAAGAATGGCGCCGGACTCGAAAACAGAGATCGGCCGTCCGCCAGGTCCCGCCGGATCGACAATGGCCGGCATCCGATTGTTGGGGGATATAGCCAGAAATTCCGGCTTGAACTGATCCCCTGCCGCGATGTTGACCGGCTTCATGACATAGGGGAGCCGGCACTCCTCGAGCATGATGGAAATCTTCCAGCCATTCGGCGTCGGCCAGTAATACAACTCGATCGGTGCTTGCCGCTTGGCCGCCGGCGCAGCGCTTTTGCGCACGCCACGACCGGACGCTGCCGGACCCCCTTTTCGCGCGGCACTCGTCTTTGCCTTCGCTCGCGTTTTGGCCGGAGCCTTCTTCCGTGTCGGCCTGCGCACCATCGTTGTCTCCCTAGGATCACGATCGACCGCGCTCACGTAAACTCGATCATCGATGCCGGCAACCACCGCGACTGTATGGACCGCCTACCCGCCAACGCATAGTCTTCCAGCCACTGCACGCCATTGCGTGCGACGGGGAGCGAAGCAATGAATAAGGTTCTTCTGGCCGCGATGGTCGCCGCGGCGATGGTTATGGCGGGGCCGCAGGTCCAAAGCGCTATGGCGCAGACGGCGCCAGCAAAGGACGGCGTAGACAAGAGCGACGCCACGGCCAAGTCCGGCGCAACAACAAAGTCCGAAAGCAAGTCTTCGGCAGCCGACGAACGCAAGGCGAAGCGCGCGGCGGCCAAGAAAGCGCGGGCTGAGAAAAAGGAAAAGGCATCGGCGGCGCGTGCCGCGGTGCGCGACCGTCAGAAGCAATGCGGGGCGGAATGGCGCGAGGCCAAGAAGGCCGGGAAACTGGAAAAGAACCAGACCTGGCCGAAATTCTGGAGCGCTTGCAACGCGCGCATGAAGGCGAAGGCTGGATAACGTCCTGGCAGAAGGTGCTCGGTCCGAATTCAGAGACTGGCGCCACCCGCGATCCAGAGACTATAGCGCCGGGACGAGGCGAGCAGACCGGACGACGCTCAGTCTCCTGCTCCGGGCGCATTGCCGGCCGGATTGTTGCAGGTCCCCCCTTGAAAGACGCCCCATAAAGACCGAGGGCGTCGGAGAGACTTTGTGGTCTCGCCGACGCCCTCCGTCGTTACAGTGAAGCCGACGACGTCTCGCTCGATTTTCGTCGTGCGTGTCGACGTCGCCGACTCTGTAACGTGGGTCGAAAACGTCTCGCGCCTACTTCCGCTTCTTAGCGCGCTTCGTCTTCTTCGCAGCCTTTGCCTTCTTCGGCGCTGCCTTCTTACGTTTCGCCATTGTGCCCTCCAAGTTAGAGATGGCGCTATCGAAAAAGTGCCGTCGCGAATCGACGGGCACGCCTTTCCGATTACACCAGAACGCAAGAAACAGCGACTCCGCTTAACGAAACGTGTACTTGCGCGCGCCATTGCACGACTTGCGAGCGATGGCGCGCGATGCTTCGTGAGCGCCGACATTGTCAACGAGACAACATATCGCGTCGTCGCTGACGCAGAATCGCGATTCACAAGTTGTCGCGATAAAATAAGGACAATTGGTATGTCCTGCGCGCTTCACATCGCGCATCTTGCGACGATATCATCATCGACGCCCGCGCAACTTCGACACTTCCGATGTCAAGGCGCTTTAAAGTTTTTGGATCGAAAAAAAATTTTCGCGATCAACTCAAAATCAGGGGTGCGGACGACGAATCCAATCGCGAATCGCACGAATCGCGTGACTGTGATTCGCGATTGAGGTTCGCGACGCACCGGCGAAGCGATCCAATCACTCATGCGCGAACGTTCCGACGAAGACGTTCCTTGCGCATTTCGCCACGCAGAGTTCGCGATCTTGTCGGACGCACAGCCACACGCGATCCAGTTCTGCCCCAAAACGGGACGAAGACGATATGACGTCGTTCGCTCGAAACCGCTGCCGATGGAGATGACCGGAACACGTCGTGATCACCGGACACGCCGCTCAAAAAGTGAGTCAGTGGCCGAGTTTGCCGAGATCACTGACCACAAGAACGCTCAAGTTGTCGTCTCCGCGGCGCAACATTCAACGCGCAGGCGGCGCGGAGGGATCGAGCGGAAGCCCCAGCCCCTTGCGCAACTCTGCTTTGGCACCCTCCAGTTCCGCTTTGAACTGATCGCTTTGCAGCAACGCGGCAGCAATTGCGGTGGCCGCGATCCGTCCGGCTTCAAGGTCGGATGGAAAGTGCACGCCAGTGATAACGCGATTGGTTCCATACTCGTAGCCTCGCTCGTAAAGAGCCGCAGCTCTCTCCGGCAGCATGTTCGCGAGGATGATCGCGCTGAGATAACCGAAGATCGCGTGTCCGCTCGGGTACGAACCGGGCGCTTTGGGCAACTCGCCTACGGTTTGCACATCCTTGCTTACGACGTATGGACGCGGCCGATCCCAGACATCCTTGCTGGACAGAACCAGGATACGGGAATCGTTGAACATTCGCTTGAAGAAAGCATCGGTCTGCGGATAGCGGTCTGCTGAAAAGTCCGGCCCGACCACGTCTGCAAAACGATAGACCGACAACGCATTGTCTGCGACCGCCCGCTCGACCTGAGCCGGGCTTCGGCTGGTCTGCGTTTCGAGTACGGTTGCGAGATCGCGCTTGTGGACGTCCGACTTCGGATCAGGCGCCGGAGCCAACAGCTTGCCGAGATCCAGCTGGCCTGGCCGCACGAAAATGAAAGTGCCGTACTTGCTGTCGGCGGCATTGGCTCCGAACGCAGCCGCGAGGACGATCGCGACAGCAAACATAAAACGACGTGTGACCATGGCGGCCTGTTCCCCGGGCGGCGATGCGAGAGCGTATCGCCGAGCGTTCGGGTCTCAAAGACCGAGTTTGGCCTTCAGGATCTCGTTCACAGACTGAGGGTTGGCCTTGCCGCCCGACGATTTCATCGCCTGGCCGACAAACCAGCCGATCGCCTTCGGGTTCGTCTTCGCATCGGCGACCTTGTCCGGGTTCGCCGCGATGATGTCATCGACGACCTTCTCGATCGCACCGGTGTCGGTGACCTGCTTCATGCCGCGCGCGTCGACGATAGCGCGCGGGTCGCCACCTTCGGTCCAGACAATCTCGAACAGGTCCTTGGCGATCTTGCCGGATATCGTCTTCTCCGCAATCAGATCGAGGATCGCGCCCAGTTGCGCGGCGGAAACCGGCGATGTGCCAATCTCCTTGCCTTCCTTATTGAGACGGCCGGCCAGTTCGTTGATCACCCAGTTTGCCGCGGACTTGGCGTCACGTCCGTTTGCCACCGCCTCGAAATAATCCGCGGTTTCTTTCTCCGCGATCAGGACCGCGGCGTCATACTCGGTGAGGCCAAAGCCCGTGACGAACCTCGCCTTCTTCTCGTCTGGCAGTTCCGGCAGGTCGGATCGAAGCGCATCGACATAGGCATCGTCGAATTCCAGAGGCAGCAGGTCGGGATCCGGGAAATAGCGATAGTCGTGCGCCTCTTCCTTGGAGCGCATGGAGCGCGTCTCGCCTCTCCCCGGATCGAACAGGCGGGTCTCCTGATCGATCTTTCCGCCGTCTTCGATGATCTCGATCTGCCGGCGAGCTTCATACTCTATCGCCTGACCGATGAAGCGGATCGAGTTGACGTTCTTGATCTCGCAGCGCGTGCCAAGTTCCTCGCCCGGCTTGCGAACCGAAACGTTGACGTCGGCGCGAAGATTTCCCTTCTCCATGTCACCGTCGCAGGTGCCAAGGTAACGGAGGATGGAGCGGAGCTTGGTGACGTAAGCCTTGGCCTGCTCCGACGACCGGATATCGGGCTTCGACACGATTTCCATCAGCGCGACGCCGGACCGGTTCAGGTCCACAAGAGACAGCGTCGGGTGCTGATCGTGAATGCTCTTGCCGGCATCCTGCTCGAGATGAACGCGCTCGATCCCGACGTCGATGCTGCCCGCGCCGTCCGGCAGATCGACGGAGACGATCCCCTCGCCGACGATCGGCGATTTGTACTGACTGATCTGATAGCCTTGCGGCAAATCCGGATAGAAATAGTTCTTCCGGTCGAACACCGAGCGCTTGTTGATCTGCGCCTTCAGCCCAAGTCCGGTCCGAATGGCCTGCCGCACGCATTCCTCGTTGATGACCGGGAGCATGCCGGGCATCGCAGCGTCGACCAGAGAGACATGCGAATTCGGCTCGCCGCCGAACGCAGTTGAAGCGCCAGAGAACAGCTTCGACTCTGACGTGACCTGCGCATGGACCTCCATGCCGATCACGACTTCCCAGTCGCCGGTGGCGCCGCGGATCAGGTTGTTCGTCTTCGCGGGTGCAGCCATCACCACCACGCCTCGACCGGATAATGCCCGGCCGCCTGTTCGATCACCTCGCCCAGCGAAAACAGCGTCTCCTCATCGAACGGCCGGCCGATCAGTTGAAGTCCGAGCGGCAGTCCTTCCGACGACAATCCCGCCGGAACGGCAATGCCCGGCAGGCCCGCCATGTTCACCGTCACGGTGAACACGTCGTTGAGATACATCTCGATCGGGTCGGCGCCGCTTTTCTCGCCGACTCCGAAGGCCGCGGACGGAGTCGCGGGCGTCAGGATCGCATCGACGCCGGCGTCGAACACATCCTCGAAGTCTTTCTTGATCAGTGTGCGCACCTTTTGCGCCCGCAAATAATAAGCGTCGTAATACCCGGCCGACAGCACATAGGTGCCGATCATCACCCGGCGGCGCACCTCGGCTCCGAAGCCCGCGGCACGCGTCGCTTCATACATCCCGGTGACGTCACGCCCAGGCTCGCGCAGCCCGTAGCGAACGCCGTCGTAGCGCGCGAGATTGGACGAGGCTTCCGCCGGCGCCACGATGTAATAGGCCGGCAGCGCGTATTTGGTGTGCGGCAGGGAAATATCGACCATCTCGGCGCCGGCATTCTTCAGCCAGGCCGCGCCCTGCTCCCACAGCGTCTCGATTTCCGGCGGCATGCCGTCGATCCGGTATTCCTTCGGAATGCCGATCCGCATGCCCTTCACCGACTTGCCGATCGCAGACTCATAGTCCGGGACGGGCCGGTCGACGCTTGTCGTATCCTTCGGGTCGTGCCCGGCCATCGATCGCAGCAGGATCGCGTTATCACGTACCGTGCGCGTGAACGGACCGGCCTGATCGAGCGACGACGCGAACGCAACAATCCCCCAGCGCGAGCAGCGTCCGTAAGTCGGCTTGATACCCACGATGCCGGTGAAGGCCGCGGGCTGACGAATCGAACCGCCGGTATCGGTCCCAGTCGCCGCGAGGCAAAGCCGTGCGGCAACGGCGGCTGCCGAACCACCGGACGACCCTCCCGGTACCAACGGGGTGTTGGAGCCCTTGCGCCGCCAGGGCGAGACCACCGCACCCATTGCCGATGTCTCGTTCGACGAGCCCATGGCAAACTCGTCGTTGTTGGTCTTGCCGAGCATCACCGCGCCATCGCGCCAAAGCTGCGCGGTCACAGTGGACTCGTAAGGCGGAACGAAATTGCCGAGGATCTTCGAGCAGGCCGTGGTCCGCACATCCTTCGTGCAGAACAGATCCTTCACGCCGATCGGGATGCCTTCCAGCGGACCAGCATTGCCGGATGCGATGCGAACATCCGCCTCTTTCGCGCGTGCGCGGGCGTGATCCGGCGTTTCAAGAATATAGGCATTGAGCGCACGCGCGTTCTCGACGGCAACGATATGCGCCTCGGTCAGCTCGGATGCGCTGAAGTCTTTTTTCAGAAGCCCGTCGCGCGCCGCAGCGATCGTGAGGCTGGTAAGATCGGTCATCTAGCAAAACTCACGCGTCGGGACTGTCGCAGGCGAAGTCCCTCGCCTTTTGCTCCGGCGCCTTCTGGCGGACGATTTTGGTGCCGTCCGGCTCCTCGACCACCTCGATTTCCCCCGGCAGCGGAAGCCCCATCGCGCGCAGATCGTCCTCGCTGTGTCCTTCAGGCATTTCGCCCCGGGCAATCTGCTGGATCAGTTGCCAGCGGTAATACATGTCAGCTTCTTCGCAGGCGAGGCACATTAATCAACAACCTTTACTCGACGACCTTCGGAACGGCGAAATAGGGACCTTCAGTCAGAGGAGCGTTGCGCAGGATGTCTTCGACGATCCCGCCATCGGAGACCTTGTCCTCACGCTTCTTCATCGCCATCGGCGTGACCGACGTCATGGGCTGAACGCCATCCACGTTGACCTCGCCGAGCTGCTCGACGAACGCAAGAATCGCGTTCAGCTCGCCGCGCAGATGCTCAACCTCCCCGTCCGCCACGGCGATCCGGGATAAATGGGCGATCCGGCGAACGGTCGCAGCGTCGACCGACATGTCCTGCCACTCCGTTGGCAACTCACAAAGATGAGCTATAGCAGAGCCCTATTCGCGCAAGCAACGGACGCTCCGGCATTGGGATGGGCCGTGATTGCGGTTAGTTGTCCCTTCTCCGCGCCCCCAGGAGCCAGAATGTACTCTCCCCGCGTTGCTGCCCCCCTTATCGCCATTCTCCTTGCCGCCCTGTGCCTCACGGGCGCACCGGCAAATGCCGAAATCGACCAGCAGAAGATTGCGGCCGCGCAAAAGGCCGCTGCCGATTTCGTGAAGCTGGCGGGCAACTCCGCGAGGACAGGCAAGCCGCCCCGAGAATCCGACCCGACCGTCCGGGCGTTGCTCGATGCCGTGCTCGACACCAGCGCGATGTCCAGCCCGCAATTCTCCGATATCCCGCGGATCACGCAATGGCTCGCCAACGCCGACAAGGTCGGCATCGTCTATATGATGGCCGGAACCGGCACGAGGAATCTTGCCGCGGCCAGCAACCCGAAGATCGCAGACCGGATCGGCAAGAACATTGCCGAATTCCAGGACGAGTACGGCCGCTTCGTTGACTTCCAACTCGCGCTGTCGGGTTTCACGCTCGATGCGGTTCGCGCGAAGATGACTTCGGCCACCGAGAAGGAGCGCAAGGACCCCAAATTCCGCGGCGGCTTCATGCAAGCCTCGAGCGCCATCGTGCAGACAGTCGCAGGCACGCTCTCGACCTTCACGGTAGACGGCATCTCGGACCAATGGCGTCGTGCGCGCCTCGCCCCGCTCAATGCGATCGCACCAAAGATGGCAGAGACTCTGCCGAAAGAGATGCGCGAAAAGCTGGCGGAGATGACCCGCGACATCGCCGGGCAACTCAAGGAGGACGACGTCAAGGGAGGCGTCAACGCCTTCGCGGACACGCTCGTCAAATAGGTCCTAGATTCCGGATCGGCCGAGCTTGTCCGAAAGATCGATGAAGTCGCTTGCGGCGACGTCAACTGCCACGGTCGGGCCCGCCTCGCCGGTTGCCGGCCCATATTCGTTCGGCCGGGCGACATGTGCGGTCCGCAAGCCACACGCAGCCGCGGCAGCGAGATCGGAACTATGCGCCGCGACCATCATGCATTGGTCGGCCGCCAGATCGAGGGCTAGGCAGGCGGCGTGATACACCGCCGCCTTCGGCTTGTAGTCGCCGGCGATCTCCGCGCCGAGAATGGCGTCCCAGCGAAAATTGTTGTGCCGGGCAAGCCGCACCATCATCCCGATATTTCCGTTCGACACCGGCGCAAGCAGGAACCGTTCATGGAGCGAAACTAGTCCGTCTGGCACGTCCGGCCATGCGGGCAGACGGTGCCAGGCGGTGTTGAGGCGCTGGCACACATCCTCACTCAGATCCGCCAGACCGAAACGCGCGCGGATTCGGTCGAGGTTGCGCCTATGCAAAATGTCTAGCTTGCTGAACGGGATACGCCCCGCCCGCACCTCCTCCATTGCCGGCTGATATTCGGCCCGCCAGGCATCGGCGAAGGCGATCCAGTCGATCTTGTAGCCGAGCGGCTCGAGCAGCGTCTGTGCCTGAGACGCGATCCCGCCCCGCCAATCCACCACGGTCCCGAATACATCGAAAAACAGCGCCTGAGGGCGAGGAGTCATGGGGTTTTCCGGACATTCAGGCCATCCACGCGGCCGATTTTTTTTCTAAAGGTCATTGCGGGCTCAAATTTTACAGTGCTAGCCTAACAGATCGGGAAATTTCGCTCATACCAGCACAGCCCTCCACGGGAGTCGTGTAATGGTACTGAAATTCGATCAAGCGAGTGCACAAGAGACGCTGAGCTTCGCTGAGAGAAAGTGCAACATCGGCGTATGGAGCGTGGATTTTGCGACCGGCAAGATGGCTTGGTCCGAAGGATTTTATGAGCTTCTCGGACTAGCCCCAAAATCGGTCGTGCCGTCGTACGAAGCCATCGTTGAACTGATGCATCCGGACGACCGGCGCCCTTCGGGCGAATTCGACCGGATTGTCAGCGAGGGCCTGCCGCTCGACCGTGAATTGAGGATCATCCAGCCGAACGGCAAGTTGCGCTGGCTGTCCAACCGGAGCGAAGTCCTGCTCGACAAAAGCGGCACGCCGAGCCGCGCCTTTGGTGTATTGATCGACGTCACATCCCAACGCGAGATGGCGCTCGCCAAGGAGGCGACAGATTCCCGCTTCCGCGCGCTGATCGTGGCCACCGGCGCCTTTGTCTGGACTGCGGACGCCGACGGCAAAATTCTCGATATCCGGAATTGGCGCGAGTTGCGCGGCGAGAATCCGGCCGACATTCTCGGCATGCGCTGGATTGACCTGATCCACCCAGATGATCGGGACCGAACGCTCGAAGCTTGGTCGGCGGCGCTGGCAACCAAGAGTGACTATGTGGTCGAGCATCGAATCCGGCAGACAAGCGGCGACTACCGTTGGATGCAGTCGCGCGCCGCTCCCATCATGACGGAGTCGGGGCTGGTCCGCGAATGGGTCGGCGTATCGGCCGACATCCAGGATCGCAAGGTCTGGCCAACGGCAAGTAGTAAAGGCGATGTGCTGACAGGAGCGCAGTTGCGGGCTGCGCGAGGTGTCCTGAATTGGTCGGTACGCGAATTGTCGCTCGCCGCGGGGGTTTCCAGTTCGACGATCCGGCGACTTGAAGAAATGGACGGGCCACCGCCCGGCCCGGAAGAATGCCTCGCTCCGCTACAAGCCGCCCTGGAAGATGGCGGCGTTGAATTCCTGTTCCCGCCCTCGGGTAAGCCGGGAGTCCGACCGCGCTGACAGGCGCCTGCGGGTGAGCACCAAAGGTCCGGCTAGGACTTTCGACGTATGCAGATTTGTGACATCGAAAAGCTCGGTAAACGGGCATTTCGTTCCAATTGCAGCTAGTTTTTCAGTACAATTTAACGAAATATGACCGGCGTCATGCGATCTCAGCATAGCTGCATCGCAACATAAAATCTGTTGCACCGCACCATCAAGTACTATTTTCAGTTTCAGAATCAGTTGTGGTTCTTCTGAACTTTCAAAGGGATACCGGCCATGTTGCTCTCTCACTTCTTCCGCTTCTTGCGCCAGTGGCGCGCGTACGGGAACAGCCTTCAGGAGTTGTCCCGCCTCGGTGATCGCGAACTCGCGGACATCGGAATCAGCCGTTCGGACATCCCCCGCATCGCTTGGGAAAATGCCGAACGCGCGGCCTGATTGAATTCTACGATCAGACAACCTGCCAACGCCCAGCCTGAACGGCTGGGCGTCGCTTTTTGACGAGCCTCCGAACCACTTTGCGGGCCGTCAGCCGTCGCGGCAGATGCGGATGCGGTTCCGGGTTGGTTATCCCGGAGCCGGGGTGCCCATATTTCCTTGCGTTGGCGATTGCCGAGGCGCGCCGCTTCCCCTAGGCAAGCGCTCATGTCCCGTCTCAAGCCAGTTCATATCGTTGGCGGAGGTCTCGCCGGATGCGAAGCCGCCTGGCAGATCGCATCACGCGGCGTGCCGGTCGTCCTTCACGAGATGCGGCCAACCCGGCAAACGGCGGCCCATCAGACCGACGGCTTGGCGGAACTCGTCTGCTCCAATTCCTTCCGATCCGACGACCGCGAGACCAGCGCGATCGGCCTGCTGCACGCGGAGATGCGCCGGCTGGGCTCGTTGATCATGCTCGCCGGCGACGCCAACCAGGTGCCGGCCGGTGGCGCACTTGCAGTCGATCGCGATGGCTTCTCGGCGGCCGTTACGAAGGCGATCGAAACCCATCCGCTGATCACAATCGACCGAACCGAGGTCGACGGACTGCCGCCGGAAGACTGGGACAGCGTCATCGTGGCAACCGGCCCCCTCACCTCGCCGGCGCTGGCCGAGGCAATCCGCAATCTTACCGGCGAGACATCGCTCGCGTTCTTCGATGCGATCGCTCCGATCGTCCACCACGAAACGATCGACATGTCGGTCGCGTGGCTGCAGTCGCGTTACGACAAGGCCGGCCCCGGCGGTTCCGGCGCCGACTACATCAACTGTCCGCTCGATCGCGAGCAATACGACGCCTTCATCGACGCGTTGATCGCGGCCGACAAGGTGTCGTTCCACGAGTGGGAGGCATCGACACCCTATTTCGACGGCTGCCTGCCGATTGAAGTGATGGCCGAGCGCGGCCGCGAAACGCTGCGGCATGGACCGATGAAGCCATTCGGCCTGACCAATCCCCACCAGCCGGACCGCAAGGCTTATGCCGTAGTGCAGCTTCGACAGGACAACAAGCTCGGCACCTTATTCAACATGGTGGGCTTCCAGACCAAGCTGAAACACAGCGAGCAAGTCCGGTTGTTCCGCACCATACCCGGCCTGGAGCGCGCCGAATTCGCTCGGCTCGGCGGACTGCATCGCAATACGTATCTCAACTCACCGGTCCTTCTCGACCCGCGTCTTCGCCTGCGCGCGATGCCGCGGCTTCGATTCGCGGGCCAGATCACCGGTTGCGAAGGCTACGTGGAGTCGGCCGCGATCGGACTTCTGGCCGGGCGCTTCGCTGCCGCAGAGCGTCTGGGGGTCGACCTCACGCCGCCGTCTGCGGAGACCGCACACGGCGCGCTGCTCGGACATATCACCGGCGGCCATATCGAAACGATCGATGCCGGCCCGCGCAGCTTCCAGCCGATGAACATCAATTTCGGACTGTTTCCGCCTCTCGCACAGATGCCGACACGCTCCGAGACCGGCGAGCGACTGCGCGGACCCGCCAAGACCGTCGCGAAGAAGCGCGCGCTGACCGCCCGCGCGCTTTCGGAACTCGACATCTGGGCCGGAAGTCCGGTCACCGCGGCTGCGTGAACCGAATGACGGGCCATGTCATGACCAGCCTTGCCCGGCATGCTAAGAGCTGCGACCGCAGATGACTGAACAGGATGCCATACCGTCCGAACTGACCGGACGCTTCCGGAGCCGTGTCGTTCTCAAGCAGGACGTGTTTTCCACCGTCGAGCGCGGCATATTCATGACGCCGAACGGGCCGGTGGAAAGCGTGCTGCGCCGGACCGACCTCGTGCCGTGGTGGAGCTACGGCATCGCACGCCATTTCCTGAAGCGCGAGGCGCGAGGCCTTGCGATTGCCGGAGCGATCGGAATCGCGCCGCCGCTATTGTTCCTCGGGCACAAGGTTTTGATCCGCGGTTGGATCGATGGTTTGCCGCTGCATATCGCCAAGCCGGAAGGCGACGTCGCCTTCTTCCGGTCCGCGCGCCGGGCGCTGCGCGCCATCCATCGCGAGGGGCTCACGCACAACGACCTGGCGAAGGAACAGAATTGGCTGCGCACGCCAACCGGATATGCCTCGCTGACCGACTTCCAGCTTGCGACACATTTCCGACGGCGCGGCAGATTGTTTCGGATGGCCGCCTATGAAGATCTGCGGCACATGCTCAAGCACAAGCGCCGATACGCGCCGGAAGCGCTCACGGCGACCGAGAAGCGGATCCTGTCGCGCAAGACCTGGCCGACCCGCATCTGGATGGCGACCGGCAAGAAGGTCTATTACTGGATCACCCGCGGTCTCCTGAACTTCACCGACCGGGAAGGCTCCGGCCCGCGCTTCGTCAACGACGCCCCGCGACTGACCGCACGGCTCAAGCAGCATGATGGCGTCCGCGATGCCGTCATTGTCGCATTCCCGGACCGCCGGACCGGCACCGGTCTCTACGCTTTTGTCGAAGGCGAACGTATCGCGGAGAGCGACATCGTGCGCTTTATCGACGAGAATCCGGAGCAGGTGACCGCACCCGAACGGCTGCAGGTCGTGGAACGTCTGCCGCGAAACGGTCATGGCGATATCAGGACGGATATCCTGCAACTCGTTGCAATGAACCAGATCGATTTGATCGACCCGCTGCTCGCCAGCGAATCCGAAAAGGAAGTGGTCGCGCAAATCGTCGCCGGGCGTCAGAACCTGCGCGACCGCTTCGCGTTCTGAACTAAAGCCAGCGCGCCAAATTCCGGGACGCCCGCCACAATATCCATTGCTTGCGCCATTGCGGCAGCGCCTTCCGGCCTTCGACCGCCAGCGCCAAGGGAAGGAAGGCCGGCAGCACGGCGTCGGGCAGGTTCGGCAAGAGCCCGCGCACGGCCTCGCGATGGCGTTGTATCGTCAACGCGATGTCCGACGCTGATAGCTCCGGAACGGGAGCGCTCAAAGCAGTCACGACGCCGGCGTGATGCGCGGCAAGCCGCACCGCCTCACCTGGCTGGCCGCCCAGCACGTGTGCGGCCATGCAGATAATCGCGCCCTCACTCTCCGACGCCGAGAGCTCGATTTCAGCTTCGCTGCTGGTATCGGCAGGATAAAGCGCACGGCGCCTTGCGTCGACGACACCCAGCGCGAGATGCGGATCAATCCGATGACGCCCCATGACCTCATGCATCGCATCGGCGACCGGATGACCTGACTCGCCCGCGGATGACAGCGCCTCGTGCCACCATTGCAGACGTATTTCGCCTGCGACCGGATCACGAACGCGCTGGGCGACGGCAGCTGTTTCGAGATCGAAAGCATAGACGATGCTGAGATCTGCCCGCTGCCCGGCCGGCGCGAACAGAGTGGCAAGAAATCGATCCTTGTCCGCCTCACGGACCAGCGCTTCGCAATAGTCGGGCTCGTCGGTCATGCTGAGGACCAGGCCTGAATTTATTCGACCGCGATCAATGCCGCCGCGACCCTGCGGCCTTCCTCAAGCAGGATATTGTAGGTATTGGCCGCCTGCCCGGTCTGCGATGTCTCCGCAGATATCCGGTGCGCCGCGAAAAGCTGCATCAGTGCGACCGGAAGCGAGCAGCGCGTGCGCCCGGTACCAATCAGCAGCAGGCCGATACGGTCGGCCTCGGCGATCACCGGCGCGAAGCACTCCACAGTGAGACCAGTCGCATCCTTCACCGGCCAGGTCCAGATGCCGCTCGGCAAGAACAACAGCGAGCCGCGATGCGACATGCCGGCGAACCGGAAGCCGCCATTCCCATAGGACTCGATCGGCGCCGGCCGCGGGTAATGCGGAGGCTTGTCCGGCCGGTCCAAACTTAGCGCTTGGCGGCGGCCTTCGCCGCAGCCTTGGTCTCTGCCTTGCCCCCCTCCTTGCCGGACGCAATCTTCTTCGTCGCATCTTCCGGCACGAAGTCCTTCGGCGACGGCTCGTCGGCCTCTTGCCGGCCATAGCCGACGCCGAGATAGATCAGGATCGGAGCGGCGATGAAGATCGAGGTATAGGTGCCGACCAGCACGACGCCGAACAGCATGGTCGCGGTGAAGGCGTGGATGGCATGACCGCCAAAGAAGAACAGCGCGAGCAGCGCGAGCGTGACGGTAACGTGGGTGATGACCGAGCGCGACAGGGTCGAATTGATCGAGATATTGAGCAAGTCCTCGATCGGCATCTTCTTGTAGCGCCGCAACATCTCGCGGATGCGGTCATAAATGACCACAGTATCGTTCAGAGAATAGCCCAGGATCGTCATCAGCGCCGCAATGCCGTTCAGATCGAAGTCGATCTGCATCAGCGAGAGAAAACCGATCGTGAGCACCAGGTCGTGCACGTTCGCGATCATGGCGCCGAGCGCGAACTGCCATTCGAACCGGAACCAGAGATAAATGAAGATGCCGCAGATCGCGACGAGCAAGCCGAAGATGCCGTAGGCCAGAAGCTCGGTCGAAACGCGCGGCCCCACCACCTCGATGCGGCGCACGTCGACGGTATCTCCAAGCGCGGCGCGCACCTTCTGCGCGGCTTCCTGCTGGGCGAGTTCGCCGCCGGGCTGCTGCGGGATCCGGATCAGCACATCGGTCGGCGCTCCGAATTGCTGAAGCTGCGCTTCGCCGAGATTCAGGGCGCTGACCGATGACCGCATCTTCGCGATGTCGGCCGGCCCGGACTTCGACTGCACCTCCATCAGGGTGCCGCCGACGAAGTCGACTCCGAGATTGAGGCCGTTGACGAAAAACAGGACGATCGCGGCGATCGAGAGGATAGCCGAGATCGGAAAGCTGATGCGCCGGAAGCGCATGAAGTCGAATTTGGTATCGTCCGGAACGATACGAAGGAGAGGAAATCGCACGGGCGCTCTCTAATCTCAGATCGGGACAGTACGCGGGCGATACCAGCGCACCCACAGGGCCACCATCAGTCGCGTGAGCGTGAAGGCGGTAAACACGGTCGTCAGGATGCCGATTCCCAGCGTCACCGCGAAACCGCGCACCGGACCAGTTCCGATGTAGAACAATACAGCGGCCGCGATGAAGGTCGTGATGTTGGAATCGAGGATTGTCGCGAGCGCGCGCGAGAAGCCGGCATCGAGCGCGTTCAGCGCAGAGCGTCCCGCCCTCACCTCCTCGCGGATGCGCTCGTAAATCAGCACGTTCGAATCCACAGCGATGCCGACTGTCAGCACGATGCCGCAGATGCCGGGCAAGGTCAGCGTCGCATTGAGCAGCGACAGGATGCCGAAGATCATCGCTACGTTGATCGCGACAGCGATGTTCGCGAACAGCCCGAACAATCCGTAGGTCGCCAGCATGAAGATGATGACGGCGAGCGAGCCGATCCAGGCTGCGCGCAGACCGTTTTCGATCGAGTCCTGACCGAGGCCGGGACCGACAGTCCGCTCCTCTATGATCGTCAACGGCGCGGGCAGTGCGCCGGCACGTAGCAGGATCGCGAGATCGTTCGCCGACTGGACGGTAAAATTGCCGGAAATCTGACCCGAGCCGCCGATAATCGGTTCGCGGATCACCGGCGCGGAGATCACTTCGTTATCGAGCACGATCGCGAATGGCCGGCCGACATTGGATTGTGTCGCTTCGGCGAAGCGGCGCGCGCCATTGTTGTTGAAGCGGAAGTTGACGACGGGCTCGCTGGTGCGCTGGTCGAAGCCGGGCTGGGCGTCGACGAGATCTTCGCCCGCAACGACAACACGCTTCTCGATGACGTAAGGCTGGCGCCCTTCGGACGAGCTGCCGGATAGCAGTTCCGATTCAGGCGGCACCCGGCCCTGCTGCGCCTGATCGGGCGTCGTGGACATATCGACCATACGGAAGGTGAGCTTCGCGGTCTTGCCCAGCAGGTCCTTCAATCGCTGCGGATCCTGAAGACCGGGCACCTGTACCAGCACGCGATCGACGCCCTGGCGCTGGATCGAGGGCTCGACGGTGCCGAGTTCGTTCACGCGTCGCTCGATGATCTGAATCGACTGATCGACCGATTGCCGGATGCGCTCGACAAGAGCGGGCTCGGTGACGGTCAGACGGAACAGTCCGCCGCCGACATTGGTCACGTCAATGCTGTTCTGGCCGGTCGCCTGCAGCAGGCCGCCCAGCGGCTGCGACAATTCCCTGAATTTCTGAAGCGCGAGATTCGGATCGACGCCCTCGCGGATCCGGAACTCGACCGAGTTGCCACGTACCGTGACTGCGGACGGCACGCCGAGCTTGTTTTCGCGCACCACGCGCCGCACGTCATCGCGGAGAGCCTCGACCTTCTCCTTCCGGACCGCAGCCGAATCGACCTCCAGCAGGATGTGCGACCCGCCCTGCAGATCGAGACCCAGCACGATGTGGCGCTGGGCCCATTTCGGCCATTTCTCGACCAGCTCTTTCGGGAAGAAATTCGGAAGCGCGAAGCTGCACACGATCAGCGTGGTCGCGATGATCGCCAGCATCTTCCAGCGAGAAATGTAAAGCATGGGCCCGATTCTTGTTTTCGACGTCCGTAATGGCGTTTGTGGCGAAAATATCAGGCGTGCCCTCTACGCCGGAAATGCCGTCACCCCTCGGTCTTGGCCGGCTCGCCCTTTACCGGTTCACCCTTGGCGCGCACATCGCTGACCATCTGGCGCACCTGCCGGACCTTGACGCCATCGGCAAGCTCAATCTCCAGTTGATCGTCGTCGATGACCTTGGTCACCTTGCCGATCAGTCCGCCCGAGGTCACGACGGTATCGCCGCGCCGCACGTTCTTCACCATCTCCTGGTGCTGCTTCACCCGCTTCTGCTGCGGCCGCAGGATCAGGAAGTACATGATCACGAAGATCAGGACGAATGGCAGCAGCGAAACCAGCATCGAATTGGCATCGCCACCGGCGGCCTGCGCATAGGCGGGCGTAATCAGCATCGAACGGCCTCTTGTGGACTGTCGTTCGGCGCGAACACCGCGCCCAAAACGGCGCGGACTATAGCGGCCGCCCGCCCAATTGCAATCTTGACCGGGGATTAAGCCAACTTGCCGCAAGGCCCCGGCAAATCACTGGCCTTGCAGGCCTTTTTCGCGCCAGCTAATGGGTGCTGCAGCTGACTGCAAGAGGACGTGCCGCCGCATGCGCAAAGCCAAGAAGCCCGCCAGGAAAGCGGCCAAGCCGGCCGCCGCATCGCGCGCGACGCCGGCCAAACGGAATTTGTCACCCGATATGCTGGACCGGATGGCGGCCGCGCTCGAACGGCTCTCTCCCGTTCCAAACCGGGCCCCGGATTTCCGGGCCGCCGATGCCTATGTCTGGCACGCCGACGGCACCGGACTCGTTCCAGTCAAGCGGGTCAACCGGGTCGACATCGAGCTGCTCAAGGGCGTCGACAGGATGCGCGACACCCTGATCGAGAATACCGAGCGTTTCGCCAGAGGGCTCCCCGCCAACAATGCGCTGCTGTGGGGCGCCCGCGGGATGGGGAAGTCGTCGCTGGTGAAAGCCGCCCATGCCAATGTCAACGCAGGCTCGAAGAAACCGGGACAGCTGAAGCTGATCGAGATCCATCGTGAGGATATCGAAAGCCTACCCACCCTGATGGCGATGCTGCGTGAGCAGCCCTACCGCTTCATCGTGTTCTGCGATGACCTGTCCTTCGATGGTGATGACACAACCTACAAGTCACTCAAGGCGGTGCTGGAAGGCGGAATCGAAGGGCGGCCTGAGAACGTGATCCTTTATGCCACGTCGAACCGGCGACATCTGATGTCGCGCGACATGATGGAGAACGAACGCTCGACTGCAATCAATCCAGGCGAAGCGGTCGAGGAAAAGGTCTCATTGTCGGACCGGTTCGGGCTCTGGCTGGGCTTCCACAAATGCAGCCAGGACGAGTTCCTCGCCATGGTGGACGGCTACGTCCAGCATTTCCGGATTCCTGCCGAGCCCGAGGAATTGCGTCGCGAGGCGCTGGAATGGTCGACCACGCGCGGTTCTCGCTCCGGCCGCGTGGCGTGGCAATTCATCCAGGATTATGCCGGCCGCAAGGGCGTGCGTCTCGGATGAGGCGGGTCCGCGGGCCGAGCTCGCGGACGACCGGTGGACCATACACCGACGTGTCAGCTTGCGCCGGTGAGGAACTGCATCGGGTCGACCGGGGTCGCGCCCTTGCGGATTTCGAAATGCAGCTGTGGCGATGACACGTTGCCGGTCTGACCGGACTTCGCGATCGTCTGCCCACGCTTCACTGTTTCGCCGCGCTTCACCAGCAATTCGCTGGCATGGGCATAGGCTGTGACATGACCGCTGGCATGGCGCACCAGCACGAGGTTGCCGTAGCCCTTCAGTTCGTTGCCGGAATAGGCGACGACACCGTCTTCGGATGCCTTGACCGGCGTGCCTTCCGGCACCGCGATGTTGATGCCGTCATTCTGCTGTCCAGTCGGCTTGGGACCGAAGCCCGCGATGATCCGGCCACGGACCGGCCAGCGGAAGCCCCCTGAGGCTGCGGATGCGGTCTGTTCTTCCTTATCCTCTTTCGCCTGCTCGATCGGGCTCGGCGCGTCCTTCGCCGGCGCCATCACACGGGCGGTCGGCATCGGTTGCGCGTGCGCCTCGGCGACACGCTGAGCCGGCGGCATCGCAGGCGCAGCTGGGGCTGGACGCTGCGCAACGACCACCGGCGCGGGAGCCGGTGCGGCGACAGGCTTTGGCGCCTGCGCGGTTCGCGAGGTCCCGGGAATGGTAATTTGCTCACCCATCCGCAGCTTGTGGTGCGGCTGCAAACGGTTGGTCTGGGCAAGCGCCACAGGACTCACATTGTAGCGGCGGCCGATGCTGTACAGCGTCTCACCAGGCCCCACCGTATGAACCTGCCCCTGCGACGCGAGCGCACGCGCAGGCGCCGGCTGACGCACGGCGCCAGTGGTCAGCGGTGCTGCTGCCGGCTGCGTCGCAGGTGCCGCGGCAGCCGTGCGGCCACCGGCGTAATTGTATTTCGGAATGACGAGGCGCTGTCCCGGATAGATCGGCGTGCCCGTGGTCATCCCGTTTGCCTCCGCAATCACGATGGCCGGGACACCATAACGCCGTGAGACAGTCTCGATGGTTTCGCCCTGCCCGACCGTGATGGGCGTGCCACCATTCCAGTCCCAGCGCTTTCCGTCCTGCGGCTGCGCTGCCGCAGTGCGCGGCGGAACGGAATTGGTCACCGACGGCTGATACGGGGCGGCAGCGCCAGCGGGCGCACCCTGCTGATAGGATGTCTGCTGATATTGCGGCGCTGGCTGCTGGTATGGCTGCTGCTGCGCGGGCGGCAACGGCTGGCTCTGAACCTGACCGTAACGTTGGCCATAACCCTGGCCTTGCGGCGGCTGCTGGGCGACCGGACCGGTTGGCTGGGATGAAAACGGATTGGAAAACGGTTGTTCGATGCGATTGGCATCGCTGGAGCAGGCTGCGGTCGCAAGCGCGAGCGCCGCGCACACGGTGAGACGCGATAAGGCAGGCGAGCGGACGGGCTCAGCAAAACGCATCTTAAACACTCACTCACGCTACGAGACAGTGAGCGAAGTTAAACACCCGCGGAGTAAATAAGGCTTTAAGCGAAGGCGGTCCGTAAACCTTAATAGACTTCGCTGGGCGTGCGACGCCGGAGAAGAAGCAATAGCGTTTACAATTGCTTGCTTCTCAAAGCTCCTTGGCTTGCCCGGGAACCAGCGGGACGAAGCGCACCGCGATCAGATCCTCGCGCGCAACGCCCTCGGACGTCTTGCGCAGCCGCACGATATGCTGCGGACCGTTCACCGGCCCGACCGGCAGCACCATGATGCCGCCGTCAGCAAGCTGATCGACCAGCGCGTCCGGAATCGTCTCCGCGGCAGCGGTGACGATAATCCGATCGAACGGCGGCAGGTTCGACGCGCCCTCGAAACCGTCGCCGACCAGAACATCGATATTGGTGTAGCCGATCTGGTCGAAGATGCGCCGCGCCTTCTCGGCCAGGGTCCGATAGCGCTCGATCGAGACCACATGTGCCGCGATACGCGACAGCACCGCCGCCTGGTAACCCGACCCGGTGCCGATCTCGAGAACCCGGTGATGCGACGCAAGCTCCAGCAATTCCGTCATGTAGGCGACGACATACGGCTGACTGATGGTCTGGCCGCAGGCGATCGGGAGCGCCTGATCCTGATAGGCCTGCTGCTTGGTGTCGTCAGTCACGAACATCTCGCGCGGCACTTCGTCCATCGCGCGCAACACCGCATTGTCGGTGATCCCGCGACGCCGCAGCGTCAGCAGGAACTCCATGCGGTCCATGTTCTTGTTCTTGGACGGCCACATGACGGCCTTCTCCTCCGCCCTCGCCTCGAGAGAACGCAGATTATGCCTCACGCGGCAGGCGATGACATCAGATCAGTCGAACTGATCCGCAAGCCGCGTCATGAAATCGTGGTCGGTCTGGTCGAGCCGCAACGGCGTGATCGAAATGCGGTTCTGCGCCAGCGCCGACAGGTCCGTGCCGTCAACCGGCGTCGGCTTACCCTTTCGGGAGAAAGCGATCCAGAAATACGGGTTGCTGCGCCCGTCGAACCGCGGCTCGATCCGCAGCAGATCCTGGTCGCGACGACCCTGCGCCGTCACAGAAAGCCCCTGCACCGCGTCGACGTGGCAATCCGGAAAATTGACGTTGACCAGCGAGCCTTTCGGAATGCCCGTGGCCAGCACCTGACGCACGACGTCCGGCCCGAATTTGCGTCCGGTGTCCCAGTGCAGATTGTCGCGATTGCCGGGCCCGTAGGCCTGCGACAACGCGATCGACGGAATGTTGAGCACCGTGCCTTCAAGCGCGCCCGCCACGGTTCCGGAATAGCCGACGTCTTCCGCCACGTTCTGCCCGCGGTTGACACCCGAGAGGACGAGATCCGGCCGGCGCTCGGCCATGATGTGACGCACCGCCATGATCACGCAATCGGTCGGCGTGCCCTTCACGGCGAAATGGCGCGGTGTGACTTCGCGCAGCCGCAGCGGATCGTTCAGCGACAGCGAATGCGACACGCCGGAATTGTCGGTCTCTGGTGCGACCACCCATACGTCATCGGACAACGCCCGCGCGATGTCCTCGCAGACCTTCAGCCCTTCGGCATGAATGCCGTCGTCGTTGGTGACGAGGATTCTCATTCCAAAACCCGCCTCGTCCCTATTTCTTCTCGATGACTGTCATGCCGCCCATATAGGGCTTGAGCGCCTCCGGCACCACAATTGAGCCGTCGGCCTGCTGATACGTCTCCATCACCGCGATCAGCGCCCGTCCGACTGCGACGCCCGAGCCGTTCAGCGTCGCGACGAAGCCCTTCGACTTGCCGTCCGCGCCCTTGTAGCGCGCGTTCATGCGGCGCGCCTGGAAGTCGCCGCAGACCGAGCAGCTTGAGATTTCGCGGAACATGTTCTGGCCCGGCAGCCAGACCTCGATGTCGTAGGTCTTCTGCGAGGCGAAGCCCATGTCGCCGGTGCACAGCGTCACCACGCGATAATGCAAACCGAGCCGCCGCAGCACTTCCTCGGCCGACGCGGTCATACGCTCGTGCTCGTCCATCGCCTGTTCGGGCGTCGTGATCGAGACGAGTTCGACCTTGGTGAATTGATGCTGGCGGATCATGCCGCGGGTGTCGCGTCCGGCCGCGCCCGCCTCGGCGCGGAAGCACGGCGTGCAGGCTGTGAGCCGCATCGGCAGTTTGGATTCGTCGGTGATGTCCTCGCGGACGAGATTGGTGAGCGGGACTTCGGCGGTCGGGATGAGCCAAAAATTTCCGCCAATGGAAGTCTCATCGCCAATGACCGCACCCTGCTTCAGACCGGCGATGTATTCTTTTCCTGCCAAACCCGCGTAGGTCGCAAACTGATCGTCAGCAAACTTCGGCAATTGCGCGGTACCGAACATCGCCTCATCGCGTACCAGGATCGGCGGATTGACCTCGGTATAGCCGTGCTCCTGCGTGTGCAAATCGAGCATGAACTGGCCGAGCGCGCGTTCGAGCCGGGCCAGTCCGCCTTTCAGCACGACGAAGCGCGCGCCCGACAACTTGGCGGCGGCCTCGAAATCCATCATGCCAAGCGCTTCGCCGAGTTCAAAATGCTGCTTCGGCGTGAACGCGTAATCGCGCTTGGCTCCGAATTTGTGATGCTCGACATTGCCGTGCTCGTCCTCGCCCTCCGGCACCTCGTCGAGCGGCAGGTTCGGCAATTCGGCCAGCGCCTTCTGCAACGCCTCGTCCGCCGCCTTGGCGTCGGCCTCAAGCTTCGGCTGCGTCTCCTTCAGCGCTGCGACTTCGGCCATCAGAGCCGATGAGCGCGCCTCGTCTTTCGCCTTCTTGGCCTCGCCGATTTCCTTCGAGGCGGCGTTACGGCGCGCCTGCGCGGTCTCCGCCGCGGTGATAGCCGCGCGGCGGGTCTCGTCCAGTTCGATCAGGCGCTGCGCGGTGCCCGCGAAATCGGCCTTGCGGCGCATCAGCCGCCGGTCGAATTCGGCCGGGTTGTCGCGGATCCATCGGATATCGTGCATGGCGGACCGTCACCTCTATTCGTCATGCCCGGGCATAGGCGTCCGAAGGACGGCGTCGCTTCGCTTGCCTATGTGCCCGGCATCCACGTCCTGGCGGCGCGCCCGCGAAGAAGACGTGGATGGCCGGGTCAAGCCCGGCCATGACGGTGGAAAGGGCTGCGGCGTAGCACCGATTCATGACGTTAGCCAAGGGAATGGCTGTACGCCCTACCCGCCTGCGCCTTCCGCCGGCGTGGCATCGTCCGCGGCCGCCGGCTGGGGCGGCGCCTTCTTCTCAACCAGTTTCGCCGCCCAGATCGCACCCTCGTATAGCGCCATCAGCGGAATCGCGAGTGACAGCTGGCTGATGACGTCCGGCGGAGTCAGCACCGCCGCCAGCACGAAGGCGCCGACGATGAAATAGCGGCGCTTGGCGCGCAGCTGATCCGAGGTGATGACGCCGATCCGTGCCAGCAGCGTCAGGATCACCGGCAGCTGGAACGCCACGCCGAAAGCAAAGACGAGCGACATCATCAAAGACAGATATTCGCCGACCTTGGGCAGCAGCGCGATCTCGGCCATCCCCTCGCCGGTCTGCTGCATCCCGAGCGAGAAACGCACCAGCAGCGGCATCACGATGAAGTAGACCACCACCGAGCCCAGCGCGAAGAAGATCGGGGTCGCGATCAGATACGGCACGAAGGCCTGGCGCTCGTTGCGATAGAGCCCGGGCGCGACGAACATGTAGATCTGCGCTGCGATCACCGGAAACGCGAGGAAGGCCGCGCCGAACATCGCCAGCTTGAGCTGGGTCAGGAAGTATTCGAGCAGCGCGGTGTAGATGAATTTCGAATTCTCGATTCCGGCCACCCACACGAAAGGCCAGACCAGAATATTGTAGATCTGCTTGGCGAAGGCGAAGCAGAGAGCGAAGCAGACCGCGAACGCAATCAGCGCCTTGATCAGACGCGAGCGCAATTCGATCAGATGGTCGAGCAACGGCGCCTTGCTGGCATCGATCTCGTCTTCTTCCTCGGGCTTGCGGTTGCTCATGCGGCACCGCCTTCGCCCGGCTTCGCAGACTCCGACTTCACGGGGACCGTCGCCGTGGTGGTCGTCGGGCTCGGCATCTGGATCGTCCCGTCGTCCGCAACCATGGGGGTGTCGGGAACAACCGAGGGCGGCGCTTCGGCGACCGGCGCGCTTGCAGAGGGCTCTATAGCTCCGGGATCGGCGGTCGAAAGCGCCGGCAGATCCGGCGTCGTGGATTCGCTTTTCGGCTCGGTGCCGAACGCGGCTTCGACCTGCTTCTGAGCGGCATCGAGCGGATTGGTGAAAGCGGACGTCGCCTTGGCGCTCGCCTCGTCGAATTGCCGCTTCAGGTCGGCCACTTCGGCCTCGCGCATCGCTTCCCGGAACTGGTCCTGGAAGTCAGAGGCCATGCGCCGGACCTTGCCCATCCAGTGACCCATGGCGCGCAGCACGCCAGGCAATTCCTTCGGCCCGATGGCGATCAGCGCGACCACGCCAACGATGAGGAGTTCGCCCCAGCTGAAATCAAACATGGACCTTCAACTCCAAGGGGCGCCCGACCCTTCCGGATGGCGCCCCTTCACACCGCGAGCGTCGGCGGTGCCGCTTCTCAGACCGTGCCCTCGAATTTCTTCTGGGTCTCGGCCTGCTGCTTCATTTCCGTGTTGGCGTTGATGGTCTTCATGGAATCGGCGGGCTTGGTATCGGTCTTGGCAGTGTCGTCTTCCGCCATTCCCTTCTTGAAGGCCTTGATGCCCTGCGCCATGTCGCCCATCAATTCCGAAATCTTGCCGCGCCCGAACAGGAGCAGCACCACGACCAGGACGACGATCCAGTGCCAAATGCTGAGTGAACCCATGACGCGTAACCTCCGGGGAGGCGCGCCTTTCCCTCAAGCGAGGGGGCACGCCGGGACATGACCGGAAACTAGGCTTCGGACGCGGCAAAAACAAGGACTTCGGCGGGGTCGCATTCGAGCCGCAGACTATCGTTAACCGGCGGGATCGCATCGCGCAGAAGTCGGCCTTTCAGCGGTGATTCAAGTCCTTCAACCGCAACTTCAACCAGATCGACATGGCCAAGGAACTGGCGATGCTGGACGTGGGCGCGCGCGCCCTCGCCATCTGCCCGCAACCGCAATGCCTGAGGCCGGATCGCGACGACGGCGGACATCCCCTCCGCCAATCCCGGCGCGGAAAAGCGCCCGACAGGGGTCTCGGCAAAGCCGCCGCGCACAGTTCCCTCAATTTCGTTCAGGTCGCAGAAGAAGCGCGCAACAAACAGATCCTTCGGCCGCGTGTAGATTTGCTCGGGTGTGCCGCGCTGCACCACCTTCCCCCGGTTCATGAGGGCGATATGGTCCCCCATCTGCAACGCCTCTTCCGGATCATGGGTCACGACGACACACGTCACTCGCGCTTCGCGCATGACGTTCAGAGTGTCCTCGCGGACTTCCTCGCGCAGGCGCCGGTCCAGACCAGAGAACGGCTCGTCCATCAGGAGCACGCTCGGCCGTGGCGCTACCGCGCGCGCCAGCGCCACACGCTGCTGTTCGCCGCCCGACAGCATGTGCGGATAGGCCGCGGCGTATTTCGCAAGACCCACCCGATCCAGTGCGCGCAACGCCTCGCGCTCGGCTTCCGCGCGAGGCAGCGCCTTCAGGCCGAACATCACGTTGGCGAGGTTCGTCAGATGCGGAAACAGCGCGAAATCCTGGAACATCAGGCCGACGCCGCGTCGCTCGGGTGGAAGATAATATGGCCCGTCCGACACGACGCGATCGTTGATCAGGACGCGGCCCTCGGCCGGCTCCTCCACTCCCGCGGCAAGCCGCAACAGCGTGGTCTTGCCGCACCCCGATCGTCCGAGCAGACACATGATTTCGCCCGGCTCGACATCGAGCGAGACATCGCTCACCGCTGTGACGTCGCCGTAGCGATGCGTCACATGATCGAATGACAGCTTTGCCGCAATCGATGCGGGCGTGCGGCCGGCTTCGATACGCATACTGCCGACGCTGGCGGATGCCGCCATTTACTCCTCTGGCTGATCCTCTGTGCGGTCGCCCGACCGACGCTCCGGTTGACCCGCAGTTGCTTCGGCGGCTGTCCCCTCCGCAGGCGGCTGATCCGACTCCGCTTCGACACGCGGCGCAAGTCCAAGATCCAGGTCTCCCGGCTCGAGCGGATCCTCGTCATCGCGCAAGGTCGGGTCGTCATTGGGCACAGGCACCGAGAAATTCGGCGGCAGATGCCCCTCGAGCATTCCGGCCCCCTTCAGTTCATCCAGACCCGGCAGGTCGCTCAATTGCTCGAGCCCGAAATGCGAAATGAAGGCCTCGGTCGTGCCATAGGTGATCGGGCGGCCCGGCACCTTGCGGCGGCCGCGCGGCCTGATCCAGCCGGTCTCGAGCAGCACGTCGATCGTGCCCTTCGACATCGTCACGCCGCGGATATCTTCCATCTCGGCGCGCGTAACCGGCTGGTGATAGGCGATCACGGCCAGGGTCTCGATCGCAGCGCGCGACAACTTGCGCGGCTGGATCGCTTCGCGCGTCAAAAGCCAGGCAAGGTCGTTGGCCGTGCGGAACGTCCACTTGCCGCTGACCTTGACGAGATTGACGCCACGCGGCGCGTATTCGTCGCGCAGCATCTGCAGCGTCTGGGCGATATCCACGCCGTCCGGCAGCCGCTGCGCCAGCGTTTTTTCATCGAGCGGTTCCTTCGAGGCAAACAGCAGCGCTTCCAGGATACGCAACTCATCCGGCCGCACCTGTGGCTGCCGGATCGCCTCCGGAGCCTCCTCGTCGTCGTCCATCAGTTTGCGGGCCAAGCCTTGCATCCTTCTGTCACTCCCCTCTTCGACCGGCGGTCATTACGGATCGAACAGACTGGTTTCCTCGCGGCACGCTAATGCGCACTCGCCTTCGAATTGTCGGGCCCCTTGCCTTTGCTCTTGCGAATGTAGAGCGGAGCGAACGCAGCATGCTGCTGCAGCTCGATCGCACCCTCACGCACGAGTTCGAGCGTCGAAGCAAAGGTCGATGCGGTCACCGTCGCAACCATCGACGGCTCGACAAGGTATGAGATCAGAAACTGGTCGAGCCGGTTCCAGTCGTCGGTGGTGCCGATCAGCCGCTCGATCTGTTGTCGCGCTTCCGCAAGTGTCCAGACCTGCCGCTTCTTGAACCGGACCTGGCTCAACGCTTTTTTCTGGCGCTGAACCGAGTAGGCCGAGAGCAAATCGTACAGGCTCGCGGTCCATTGCGCGTGCTTGATGTTCTTGATCGGCTCCGGCGCGCCACGGCTGAAGGTGTGAAGCTCGAGCTGCGGCAGTTCCATCAGCTTCTGCGCGACACCACGGAAGGCCTCGAGGCGCTTGAGCCGGAACGCCAGCGCGGTCGCCATGTCCTCGGCGCTCTGGCCTTCCTCCTGCTTCTCATCAGGCAAGAGCAGACGCGACTTCAGATAGGCGAGCCACGCCGCCATCACGAGATAGTCGGCCGCGAGTTCGAGCCGTAACTTCCGCGCCTGCTCGATGAAGGTGAGATATTGATCGGCGAGCGCGAGAATAGAGATCTTCGCGAGATCGACCTTCTGCTGCCGGGCAAGTGTCAGCAGAAGATCGAGCGGACCTTCGAAGCCCTCGACATCAACAACAAGCGACGGCTCGTCGGCCGCGCGCTCAGTCATCTCGGCGTTGAAAGGAATGATTTCGGCGGTCATCAGGCAACCGCTCCCGCCGCAGGCTGCTTCATCAATTCTGCAAATCGTGCACGGGCCGCGCCAACATCAATGGTCGTCCGGTTGCTGCGCAGAGCGAGTGCGCGAGCGGCCCGCGCTGCCGCCTCGCCATCAAGCAGCGGCGCAGCGCTTGCCACCTCACGCATTTCGTCGAGATGGCCGTTGCAATGGAGCACCAGATCGCAGCCGGCTGCGAGCGCCGCGTGACTGCGTCCGGACAAGGTGCCGGACAATGCTCCCATTGATACGTCGTCGCTCATCAGCAAGCCTTCAAAACCGATCGATCCGCGAATCACGTCGCGAATGATTATCGCCGATGTGGTGGCCGGTTGGACGGCATCGATTGCGCTGAACACAACATGTGCGGTCATGCCGAGGGGCAGGCTTGACAGCGGGCGGAAGGCGGCAAAGTCGGTCCGCTCCAGCGTTGCACGATCGGTATCCACCACCGGCAGCTTCAGATGACTGTCTGCGGTCGCGCGGCCGTGGCCCGGCAGGTGCTTCACCACCGGCAGAACACCCGCGGTCATCAGTCCCTCGGCTTGGGCGCCGGCCAGGGCCGCCACTTGCGCTGGTGTATGTCCGAAGGCACGGTCACCGATCACGCGATCGGCGCCAGCCACCGGGACGTCAGCCACCGGAACGCAATCGACATCGATTCCGACCGCGAACAGGTCCTCCGCCAGGAGTCGCCCCCCAAGTCGCGCCGCTTCGAGCCCGGTCTCAGGCGCCGCCTGATAGAGGCCAGCATAGGCTGCGCCGGGCGGATAAACCGGCCAGTGCGGCGGGCCCATGCGCTGCACGCGGCCGCCCTCCTGATCCACGAGAACCGGCGCGTCCCAGCCCAGAATGTCCCGAAAATGATCGGTAATGCCTTTGACTTGCGCCGGATTTTCGATGTTGCGCTTGAAAAGGATCAGGCCCCACGGCCGGGCCTCCCGGAAGAAACCGGCTTCATCCTGGCTGATTGCCGTACCGGCCATGCCGGAAATGAAAGCGCGCGCCGTCATCGGCGCGGCTTAACCGTTACAGGAGTCAGGGGTCAAGAGATCAGAGCCGCCTTGGGGCGGGACGTACCGCGAACCGTGTGACGCGCGATCAGTTCCGCGCCACGACACACTGCCCGCCAGCCGCCTTCAAGCTGGAGCAGAACTCGCTCGCTTCGTTCTGGCTCGCGAATGGGATCTGAGCCCGGTAATAGGTACCGCGCTCGCCGAGATCGGCGCGCCGGATTACCGGCTGGCGGCTCCCGAGAACGGACGGAAACTGCTGCTGCAGCGAGCGGAAGGAGGCTTGCGCATCCGACTCGCTGCGCTGTGAGGTGACTTGCACCGCGAAGGGTCCGCTCACCGCACCACGCGAGGCGCTGGGTGCCGAGCTGGACGGCAGCGGCGTCGGGAATGGCGATCCGTTTGCCGGCGACTCATTCGGCGTCAGCGCAGCATGAGCTTGCCGGGCTGCATTCCGGGATGTCGTCGGCACCGAGCCTGTTGGCGACAAGGCCATTGGCGCGTTTCCGCCGTCTGCGACATGCGCGTCCGGTTCCGCATGGCGGCTGCTGCGCGGTCCAGGCGCAGCCGGTGCTTCGGCGCCTTGCGGTTTGATCGGAACCGTCCGGACACGCTTTGGCTCAGCCGACGGCTGGGATTGCGGCGAACCGGCTCCACCAGACGGCGCGATATTCGCACTGGCAGGCGGGAAGGCCTGAGGATTCTGTCCGGCCAGGAATGGCGCAATGGCGCGCTGCCCCGGCGCGGCCTGCTGCAGGGGCTCTTCCTGGCGCGGAACGATCTTTTCAGTCCGCACGCCGATTCGGTCCTGAATCGGCTTGTTGTTCGGATCGGCGGCCGGAACGACTTTCGATGGCTGGGTATCGGCCTTGATAACCGGCGGAGGCACCGGCGATCCCGCTCCGACAAATACCGCCCGATATCCGAACGCTGCAGCGGTTCCGACGACGGCAAACGCAAGCACCGCGAGCGCGGTCACCATGCTGCCGCGGCGCTTTGCAGACCGGCGATCCTCTGCCGGAGGCGGCATCGCGCCCGGCAGCGGCGGCGCACCGTAATAGGAATTGCCGTACGACTGGCCCTGCGGCTCCCCACCGTCCTGACGGCCGTAGCCGGCATAGTTCCCTGCCGCGGGCGCATAGCCATCCGGTGGCGGATAAGACTGCGCTCCGTACGATTGCGAACCGAAGTTCGGTTCTGCGTAATGCGGCTCGGAATAGCGCGGATCGGCGTAACGGGGGTCGGTATAACGAGGATCCGAATAACGCGGATCTGCGAACCTCTGAGCCCCACTCTCATCATAATCCGAAGCGCCATAACGCGGATCGCCGTAGCGCTGATCCGGATGACCGCTATCAGGATAGCGCGGGTCGATGTGACCGGGAGCATCGTGCTCACCAGCCTCGTAATAGGGCTGATTGGGATAGGCCTGATTGGCGTAGCGCGGATCAGCGTACTGATCGTCTGCGTAGGAGCCTCCAGGCTGACGCGGATCGTCGTGCGGCTGCGCGAAGCCGCCATAGCTGCGGTCGGCTTGCGGTGCCGGCGACGCATAACGCGGATCATACTGATCGCTGCTATAGAACCGCGGATCCGGTTCCGCTGGCTGGGACGAGGCCCGACGCAAAGGGCTTTGCGGTGCCGCGCTCTGCGGAGCACGGGAGCCCGGTGCTTGCCATCCCTGATCGAGTCCTGGCTGACCAGCGTGAGCGGCGTCGGCACGGGGTGGATATGCCCCGGTCGACTCGTTCTGCTGACCAATTAGGCGCGCCAGTTCGGCGAGCGGATCACCAGACGAATCTGACGATTGCGCCCTTGGTCGCTTATAAATTTCGTTATCGCGGTGTCCGCGGGTACGATCGTTTTCCGCCATCCTGCGACCTTCTTCGACCGGGCCGGTTCAATACGGCCATTCCTCCGGCCGCATCGCGTCGACATTTCACTGAGCGACGTGCCCGCGCGGTAATCAACCCGGTATGGTGACCCCCATGCAGACCTGCGCCGCGTTACGCGACCTCACCGCATTTCCTCCGGCGCCCCCACGCCAAGTAGTCCGAGACCTGAGGCAAACACAGTGATGACGGCTTGGACAAGAGCCAAACGCGCCACGGTTAATTCTTCATCATCTTGTCTAATGAAGCGTAAATGAGGCAAGCCTTTTCCCTGCGTGAAATGGGCGTGAAAATCGCTAGCCAATTCATAGAGATAGAAGGCGATTCGGTGCGGCTCATGGGCAACGGCGGCGGTTTCGACCAGCCGCGGATAGGCCGCGACCTTGCGGATCAGCGCCATTTCACCCGGATCCGTTAGCTTTTCGACGGCCGCGCCTGACAGAAGCGCGAGGCGACCCTCAGGCGTACCCGGCAGATTTGGGAATGCCTCCCGCGCCTGACGGAAGATCGAATGCCCGCGCGCGTGGCCATACTGGACATAGAACACCGGATTGTCCTTGGACTGCTCGATCACCTTGGCGAGGTCGAAATCCAGCGGCGCGTCGTTCTTGCGATAGAGCATCATGAAGCGGACGGCGTCGGATCCGACTTCGTCCACCACTTCTCGCAGCGTGACAAACTCGCCGGCGCGCTTCGACATCTTCACCGGTTCGCCGTTGCGCAGAAGCTTGACGAGTTGGACGATTTTCACATCGAGGCTTGCCTGCCCCTTGCTGATCGCCTTGACCGCCGCCTGCATGCGCTTGATGTAGCCGCCGTGATCGGCGCCCCACACGTCAATCATGGCGCGGAAGCCGCGATCGAACTTCGATTTGTGATAGGCGATGTCAGACGCGAAATAGGTGTAGCTGCCGTCCGACTTCTTCAACGGACGATCGACGTCGTCGCCGAAATCGGTCGAGCGGAACAGCGTCTGCTCCCGATCTTCGTAGTCATCGACCGGCGCGCCTTTCGGCGGCGGCAGCCTGCCTTCGTAGACTTCGCCCTCGCCTTTCAATTGCGCGATGATCGCGCCGACCTTGTCGCCCTCGGCGATCAGCGAACGCTCTGAAAAGAACACGTCGTGCTTGACGTTAAGCGCGGCGAGATCCTGCCGGATCATCGCCATCATCATCTCGATCGCAGTCTGACGCACGGTTGGCAGCCAGTCGCTTTCCGGCTTCTCGCCGAGATCGCGTCCGTATTTCTCGGCAAGCGCCACACCGACAGGCTTCAAATAATCGCCGGGGTAAAGCCCTTCGGGAATCTCGCCGATGTTTTCGCCTAGCGCCTCGCGGTAACGCAGGTACGCCGAGCGTGCGAGCACATCGACCTGCGCGCCGGCGTCGTTGATATAGAATTCCCGTGTGACGTCGTAGTCGGCGAATGCCAGCAGGCTCGCCAGCGCGTCGCCGAACACCGCGCCGCGGCAATGCCCGATGTGCATCGGGCCCGTCGGATTGGCGGATACGTATTCGACATTCACCTTGCCGCGCTTGCCGATCCGGCTCTGGCCGTAGTCGGCTCCCGATGTGATCGCAGTGCGCAGCGCATCGAGCCATGTCGCGTGCTTCAGCGTCATGTTGATGAAGCCCGGTCCGGCAACATCCACCTTCTCGATCAGCGGATCGGCGCGCAGCTTTTCGGCCATCGCGTCGGCAATCTCGCGCGGCTTCCTGCCGGCGTCCTTGGCGAGCACCATTGCCGCATTGGTCGCCATGTCGCCATGGCTCGCATCGCGCGGCGGCTCGACCGTGACGCGCGACAGGTCGAGGCCGGCCGGCAGGACGCCTGCGGCGATCAGCGCCTCGTTCGCCGCGGTGACGCGGGCGAGCATGGTGGCAAACAGGTTGTCGTAATGGGAGTGGTTCGCCATCGGCTTTCGCACAGGGTCGGACGGGCGGGCGCGGACTAACGCAGTTCGGGGGTCAAGTCAAAGAACCGCCGGTGCTCTTCGAGGGCGTAACGGTCGGTCATGCCCGCGATGAAATCGCCGGCGCGACGCGCGCGGGTGGCCTCGCCTGCTTCGGCCAGGCCGCTGCGCCATTCATCCGGCATATCGCCGGGCGACTGCACGAAATGGCGGAACAGACCGCGGACCACGCCCTCGGCCTCGCGCATGACACGCAGGACCCGCTCGTGGCGATACATCCGCGGGAACAGAAAATCCTTGATGCTGCGTTCGGCCTCGGCCATGGCCGGCGAAAAGCCAATCACCGCGCGATCCGCATTGCGAATGTCGTCGGCGGAAGCGGGCGCGAGCGCATCGAGGCAGCGCGCCGACTCAGCTGCCACGTCCTCGATCATCCAGGTGATCAGGCGGCGGATCAGTTCATGCGCGAACCGTGCTGGCTCAAGCTTCGGATATCTGCGTCCGATCTCGCGTACGATTCCGCCGACGAAAGGCACGTCCTGCAGATCGGCGATCGCGAACAAGCCGGCGCGTAAGCCATCGTCGATATCATGCGCATCGTAGGCAATGTCGTCGGAGATCGCCGCAACCTGCGCCTCTGCGCTCGCGTAGCCCCATAGCGGCAGATCGCAGGCGGCTGCGAAATCGAGGATAGTCTGCGGCACGCCCTTCTCACGATAGCGCGGGACCGGGACGCCTCCACGATCGGTCAGCGGACCGTTATGCTTGACCAGGCCTTCAAGCGTTTCCCATGTGAGATTGAGTCCGTCGAAATCGGCGTAGCGGCGTTCGAGCGAAGTCACCAGCCGCAACGTCTGCGCATTGTGGTCGAAGCCTCCAAAGGGTTTGAGTTCATTGTCGAGCGCCCGCTCGCCGCTGTGGCCGAAGGGCGGATGGCCAAGATCGTGCGCGAGCGACAAGGCTTCCGCAAGGTCCTCGTCCAATCCGAGAACCCGGGCCAGCGAGCGAGCAATCTGCTGTACTTCCAGAGTGTGGGTGAGCCGGGTCCTGTAATGGTCGCCCTCGTGAAACACGAAGACCTGGGTCTTGTATTTGAGCCGTCGGAAGGCCGCAGAATGGATGATGCGGTCACAATCGCGCCTGAAATCGTTACGACTCGGGCTCTGCGGTTCGGCAACGAGCCGCCCACGGCTCAGCGCCGGATCGGAGGCATAGGGCGCGCGCGGAGCGGACAAGGTGGCCATGCAGGCTGGTTTAGTTGGCCCTCTGCGGGACGCAAGGCCCTTGCCTGCGTGCGGCAGGGAGGAATTGACGGACCGCGACGGCGCACCTAACTATCTGGTATGTCCGAGGGCCATGTGACCGTCACCGAGCGCGCCGTCTCCAAGATCGCCGCCATCCTTTCGAAGGAACCGGCGGGAGCCATGCTGCGCGTCAGCGTCGAGGGCGGCGGCTGTTCCGGCTTCCAGTACAAGTTCGATGTCGAGCGCGACCGGGCTGATGACGACCTGGTTTTGGGGCGCGAGGACGCAACCGTCCTGATTGACCCGGTGTCGGTCGGCTTTCTCGCGGGTTCCGAGATTGATTATGTTGACGACCTGATTGGGGCTTCGTTCAAGATCATCAACCCGAACGCCAAATCATCCTGCGGCTGCGGCACGAGCTTTTCGCTCTAACAGCCCGACCGGATCGCCGGGGCCGCTTTCCCGCGGCACCCGGCAACTTCAGACCATTTGCCCTGAAGCTGAGATCGACGTTAGTTCACCTTGATTCCGGCCTTTTTCACGAAGTCGCCGTAGGTCTTCAGTTCGGTCTCGATCAGCTTGCCGAACTCCTCCGGCGCCATCGGCATGGTCTGGACCCCGATCTTGTCGAGCTTTTCGCGAAGCGCTGGCGCTTCGAGCGCCTTCTTCATTTCGCCATTGAGCTTCTCGGTGACCGCCTTCGGAGTACCGGTGGGCCCAAGAATACCGACCCATAGCGTGTAGTCTGAATTGGGGAAGCCTGCTTCCAGCGTCGTCGGGACATCCGGCAAAAGCGGCGTGCGCGTCTTCGAGCTCACGGCGAGCGCCAGCAACTTGCCTTCCCGGATATGCGGCAAGGCTGTCGCAATCGGGCAGAAGTAATAATCCACCCGGCCCGCGATTACCTCGGCCAAAGCTTCGGCGCCGCCCTTAAAGGGGATATGGACCGCGTCATAGCCCGCGCTTGCGCGAAACC
>VFQN01000714.1_pt1 | contig 59896 bp, 82 predicted proteins | sample 3512371 | NCBI WGS metagenome assembly VFQN01 (sample SAMN10412370, study PRJNA504923) | tailings metagenome | isolation source: Replicate 2 from Balatoc abandoned mine | place: Philippines: Itogon, Benguet | collected 2017-08-28 | reverse complement strand
TCTCCCGAGTGGGACGGGGCTGGGCCCTGGAAGGGGACCAAAACTGTAAATCCATACATACATACGGTAAGGTATGCATCGGCCGCCTGAGCTGAGCAAGTATGCCAGGTAAGTAGCTACAGTTGTACTGCCACCTGCTGCCACGCTGGATGAGTGCGCACGTCTGCGCGTTGCTGTGCTGCTGCTGCAGCACACTATTGACCGCACTGCAACTAACTCACAGTACGCTGAAGCCGCAAAGGGCGGTGCCTCTGCAAGCAACGGAGTGTTGTAGTTACCGGCCCCTGTTACCAGCATCGAACGGTGCAAGGGACCCATGGCGTCTGTCCGCACGTGCACGTGTCACTTCAAGATGGTTACCTCCGGACCTGTTGCTTCTATGGAGAGCCGTGGGGAGCAGATCATGGCGCGGCGCGTGGGCCTGCGGTGAGGCCACCTCCCTTCTGTCCTCTGGACCACCTCCAACTCCAAACCATCCGCATGGCAGCAACCGTACTTCAACCGAGTGGCGCAAATGGCTGATTGCGGACTCCGTAGATTCGTGTGCAGTCTATACACCGTTCTACACTTATGACCTTCATAGCTTGACGGGTTACGCTAGAGCAGTCTATCGGAAATGGTCACTCAGCGGCACACGCGCCTGGACTTTGCGTTCGCTTTAGCCTTCCTCGCATGGTGCGCGTTGCGTATCTTGGCCGATCCTTACTCTATTCAGAATTTGCTGTAACAGCAACGTTTGTGCATTGACTGCAGTCTGACGGCTGGCGCTTCAGCGCAAAAATGGAACTTAACCCAGCTTGTGCCTTCGCCGCTGGTGGCAGCTCGGAATCACCCTGGCAGTGACCCTTGTACTGGTAAGACGTGGAAGTTGCAATACGGCGGCGCTACGAGGCGGTCTGTCAACCCGTCTACATGACCTCACCCCGGGGCATGTTGCACAACGGCGCGCAGTGCCGGGGGTATGCTACCCCGTCAATCAGACAATTCCTAAACAAAGCGCGTGGTACTGGTGTGGTAAGTGTGGAAGGTGTGGCGGTAGCTTGGCCTCCTGGCCTCTTGTACCGCCGTTTCAAGTGTGGACTTGGCCTGAGCAGTGCTCTTCTTCTGCCAACTCAGTAATGACCAACTGGGAAGGATCACTTTGTCACCTCTTGTAGCATCTAGAACACGGCCGGAACGTTTGCGCCGTAGTACTGCACGCACCTGCCACCCAGCTGACACCTGTGCGTGTCACCAGTGGTGGCACGCTACCTGGGACGTGCTACAACACGGTAGCATGGCCGATGTGCAATACTTACCGAGGCGTTACTGTGCAGGAGCAGCACAAAATTTACTGTCTCGGGCCTGTGTCGCGCAGGATTCTACTCCACCCACCGCACCATCTACACCGTCAGCTCCCTGTCAACCAACAACGTCACGCAGGTGTCCTTCATGCGGAGGAGCGTGTTTGATGTAGGTCCATCACGGGTCGGCTTGCAAAAAGGAGCGCCTGGCCGTGGAAGTGGCAGGGCTGCAGCAGTGCCACCGTCTAGTACACGTGCTGTGGAAGTTGTGTTAAGGGCCCCACTGCCACTGAGGCGTGCATTTGTAGCTTATTGTCGGTCTGCGTTCGCTGTACGGGTGCTCCTCACAGTGGTGTACCAGGCACAGCAGTGAGCCATTCCCTTGAATCGGCCTCGCAGTCCTGCCTACGCACATGTGTGTTTGCTACCTGTTCCCCTGTCCCCACCACTCGTGCTGTCTGCCTCCCATTGGTGTCCCTTGCAGTCATGCGCAACACACAACGTCACCCTAATCGACAAGTGCGCCGCAGTTCCAGGCAAGCTGGTACACTGTTGTACGGCGGGGCTTGTTCGGACTGTTGCGCCTACCCAGTGGGTTGGAGGCAACTGACGTGGCACACGCTGGCGGGGTCCTTGTACGTGCTGGGTACGACGCCCTTTCCCATTGTGCAGACTGCAGAGGGCTTTGGTGACGTGCAGGTGCAGACCGTATTGCTTCGTGGCTGCGCTTTTGTCCCATCACCCACAGAGTCCACGTGCAGCGGGAGCCGCAAGTGCAGCATGCGCATGTTCGGGCTGGTGTTCCCGGATGAGATGTGCATGGTGGTCATCAACAGCAAGGGCAGCGACATCCTGGCCAGCGTGCAGGCCTGGAACTTTTACGACTGTAAGTCTGGGCTACTTGTCATGGGTGCTGAGCTTGGTCCATGGCCCCACGCGCAGTACCGCTACTCCAACTGCCTGCCCTGAAGCCGGCACCTTAGCTGTGGGCATGCAGCCCCAAAGCATGCAGGCCACGCGACCCCGATGCCGACCGCCCACGATCCCAAGCAGCCGTGTCAACCTTCCGGCTGCCAGGACACAGTATCTGTACGCATGTCCTCATCACCCATGCATTGCACTGAGCAGCCGCCGCGACTCGCGTCCCTTCCCTTCCCTGGCGTTGTGTGTGTTCCCTATCCCCTACTCACCCTGTGCCCCGCAGCCCCCCGCTACTACGGCACCGTGTTCACGCTGTTCTTCACCATTGTGGGCGGCGGCGCCATCCTCGCCAACGTGGTGTGGCAGTTCTACACCATCATCGTGGCGCCCGTCAACAAGCACAGCAAGCACCCGCCCGCGCATTCCAAGCCGGCGCTGACGCCGCAGGACTCGAGGTCCTACCCCGACGCAGAGGCCACCAGGACGGAGTCCTCACCGGCCGCCAAGTCCCAGCCGTCCATGTACCAGAAGCTGCTAGGCATCTTGCGGCCCACCAGCAGCGACAAGCACACCGCATAGGCGGGCGCGGTGCGGAGGCTTGGAGGGGGGCAACAGCATGCCGCTGGGCTGGACGAGCGCGGCGTGGGCTGGGTTGCGTGCGCGCAACGAGCGCACGTGTTGTTTTGAGTGATCTAAAGCACGGCGGTTGTGCGTTGGGCAACGTGGTCAGCGTGCATTAATGCAATGCAGGGTTGAAGCTTGCTAGTACGTTATTGCTGTCCGGCGGGGGGAACAGCTTGAGTCGGGGGAAGTCGGTTCCCCTGACCTGCACATGGGTTATGGCGATGCGGATGGTGATAGTCCTGTACGGGGATTGCGCATGGATTGCATATTGACGCTGCTGTGCCTGCTGACGGTATACGGTCTACGCGTGGCTCGGGTTGGAATCTTGGGAAACGAGCTGCGTCGTGGCCTGAAAGAGGGGTTTGGTGTGTGCAGGCAGGCTGACGTGCTGGGGGATGGCCATAGAAGGGCATTTGGGCGGCACTCGAAAAGAACTGTGAACTGGTATTTTAACCGTGTTTGTACTTCTTAGGTGTCCCGGTGACGCAGCCGGGATCAGAGTATGCTTGGCGTCGTCCTGTCGCTGGTGTGGTTGCTGATAGACGAGCTCACTGGGAAACTCCCCTGGTAGGTGCCCATCGGCAACGGGCCCACGGTTCGCTGTAACGCTAGTACCTATGGTTTTTCCCACATGTGACATGAGGTATGCAAGTTACAGTATTACAAAGTATTCACGAACGCTTGGAAGCCGAGGTGCTTCAACACCACGCTGCGAAAAGCAACATCAGGCAGCTGTTTGGCTCAAGCCGGATACTGTCGCCCATATAGCGCTTCCCAATACTTTTACTATTCTAAAGCGGGCTGCGGTATGCGGCTGGGGCCGCAGCGGCTCGGGCAACTTAAGGCCTCGAGCGCAAACCGACCCCGGTCCCGCTGCGTCGTTGTGGGCCTCCGGCTCAAGCTAAATGGTGTTCAACTGAGTGGAGCTAATAGCAGCGATGGAAAAGGGTTATGTCACAGGAGGGCCAACCCGGTCCAGACCCGGGCGACGAGTGGTGGCAATGGGGCTGCCGCGTTTGGGGACTGGGATACCGCTGCCGATTACGACCCCATCGGCCCAGCGTACCGTGCCACCATGGACATGCTGGAATGGCACAAGCTGTGTGAGCACGTCGCACGCTTCGCCAGCACACACGCGGGCAAGCGCGCGTGCCGTGCTCTCGAGGTATACGAGGACCCCAAGGACGCGCTGCGCCAAACACGGTGAGCCCACACGGCCAGCCTAGGGCATAGGGAGGATTGCACGCTCCTGTGAGCACTACGGGCGGTACTGCTTGGACAGAGCGTGTCATAATAGGGCAAGTGTAAGGGAGTGAGTGCGTAAGGAGGGAAAACGGTCGTTGCCACCAACCCCGTTGACCCCTCAGCCCCACAGTGCATCCCGTTTTATGCATTACCGGCATCACCTGGCTGTGTCTCAACCTGCTGACCCCAACCAGCATAGCTGTCATCCCCTGGCCGCATCATCTGCACACCCACGCCATGCTGCCGTGCCTCCATGCCCGCCCGCCAGTGCCATGCTGACGCTGGAGTACGACTGGGCCACGCCGCTGGACTTCGGCGGCATCCAGACCAGCGAGGCGGAGGCGGGTCTGGGGCGGGCGGCCAAGGGCGGCATGATGTCCGCGCAGCAGCTGCGGGCGGTGGTCACCGTCGTACACGGTGGGACGGGCCGGCAGAGGGCTGGAAAAGCACTGCCGCTGCTGCTGTTGCCGTGTGTGGTCTGGTGTCTGCAGCTCGTACAGTGTAAGGCAGCTGCGACACTTGCCAGTGCAATGCAGCCGCCCGCTGTTCCTGCTTTGCTCATGCTGGCCACGTGCAGGCCATGCCGTCACCATGGCAGTACGGGTCACGCACCAGATGCGCCCTTCCCAGGGCCAAGGAGCCGACCCGGATACCCACGCACACCGTTACCGTACCCCAAATGGGCATGGGTCCGATAATACACAGCCCGCGTGCTGGCACGCACACGTGCACGGCAAGTTGAGAGCACCAACCCTGCACCGCTGCCCCCGCAGGCGCGGAGAAGCTCCGGCGTCAGGTGGTAGTTGCTGCTCGCGAGAACGACGCGCTGCGTGCCGACTCCCCCGTCGCGCTGCTGCTGGGCGCCGTGGGGCGCATGGCGCAGCAGCCGCACCTGGTGCGCAGCGTCATGCAGGCCATCGACGAGGACAACAACATACAGGTGGGAGCGCTGGACAACCAGCAGCTGAGGGACTAACGGGCTTTGGAGGCGTGGAGGGAGGCCACAGTCGCCTAGGTTTATCAAGAGGAGTGGCCGGGGGGTCGTTGTGGGCTGTGTAGGGACAACTGGAAGCGTTACGGCTGGCGGGACAACGGCATACAGGTGCGGTGTCTGTGGGAAGGGAATGGGCGCGGGAGCAGGTGGCAGGAAGCGGGTTCGGGCGGTTGAAGGTACGATTCTGTGGGTTGCACGGGGCTGGGGTTGAGGTGGCGGGGAGCGGGTCAACCCACACTTCTTGTCCAGCTGTCCTTGCGGACGTGGGGCCAGGATAAGGTAGACAAACGCAGCTTGCAGGTATGGCCCGGGATTGGCATTGTTGGGTAGAGGCGGTGCAGCGTCCATTCACCAGGCGCTACGCACGAATGCGTGTCCTCAGCGCGGCAGCTGCAGTTGCCTTACACCATTGGGAAGCAATATTCCCACCCTTAACCTTGCAACACGTGGCGCAGTCGTACTGCTCGACATCTGTGTAACGGCGACAGGCCCATGGCTTACACGGAAAAGATAATTGAGAAGAGGCTTATCATCTCCAGCCGTTCACACCGCGTTTCCACAGGACGGCGCTAGCGAGAAGCTACGCATGCTGCGCGGCCGCGTCAAGGCCACAGCTGCGCGGCTGGCGGGGCTGCTCAAGGGGTACGGCGGGGAGGTGTCGGACAAGGGCGGCCGCATGTGCGTGGCGGTGCCGGCAGGTGGGTCGTGGGCCGTGGGCGAAGGGAGAGGGAAGGACTCCCGCGCTCAACCGGCACGCAGCAAGCGCTGGCTGCTACGTCTTGCCGATCGCCTTTGTTCTGGGTCGGTCTCCTTGCCTGGCGACGCCCTGAGGACAGCCTTCGGCTTGGCCGTACAGGCAACGCCCTGCCCTGCAGCATCCCTGCCCTGCCATCCCAAACGAACTGTACATGGTGCTATCCCAATGCAGCCTCCAATGCCGGTGTATGCGGCGCGTGTCTGCCTGCAGGCACCAAGGTGCCCAACGGCGTCATGCTGGGCAGCGCCCCCGGCGGCGGCATCCTGTACATCGAGCCCTCCGCGGCCGTGTCGCTCAACAACGAGCTGGGCGCGGCGCGGGCCGAGGCGCAGGCGGCTGAGGAGGCGGTACTGTGGGACCTGACAGGGCTGGTCATGGGCGCGCTGGACGAGCTGCAGGACGCGTACAGGGTGGGGCGGGGCCGGCGGGGCCGGTGGTGGTGGGCAGGGTGCAGGCCTGGACGGGGTTCGGGGGCAATGTGCGGGTTGAGAGGGTGCGGTAGGCGTGGGCAAGGAGAGGATAGAGGGACTTGGCGGGGCCAGGCTAACTTGTTTCCATGGAAGGGTTCATGCTACGCGGTGGATGTATCAAGCACAAACGTGCCAGCAGTCCGTACCGTACATGGCAGCGTTTCACTGTTGCTGCTCTGTCGGCCTGTCAACCCTTGTGTATCTCCTCACTCTGCCGGCAGACCATCGTGTGGCTTGACGCGCTGGCGGCCCGCGTGCGCTACAGCCTGTGGATCGACGGGCAGCTGCCCGAGGTGGTGCGCTGGGACAGTGTGTTCCATGCGCGGGGGGCCGTGGCGCAGCGGCGGAGGGCCAGGGAGGGCGAGGACGAGGAGGTGGGACGGGTGCCGTGGGAGGTGAACGCACGTGGAGGGTGCCGGTTGAGTGAGCGGGCGTGGGCTCATTGATCCTGCCACGTTGCAGTGGAGGTTATGGCCGGGTCTGCTAACCGAATGCGAGTGCGTTGCGGTCGTGGCATGTCTTCCGCACACTGCTGGTGGATGTGCTCTTTTACGGCATCATTTTTTCTGGTTAGGAGACATCACTGGCCGGGCCAGGGCTACATTAGCCGGTGGTGTGGACGTTGCTCCCTCTGTTGCGCAGGACTTGGGTGACGACGCCGGCGATACAGACGCGCGTTACGCCATCCGCCTGCGTGGCCTTCGGCACCCGCTGCTGTACGGCGAGTACCTCCTGCAGAAGGAGGCCCTGGAGCGCGCCGTACGGATGAGCCCGGGTGGCGGCGGCGGCGGTGCGTCCTCAGGTGGTGGTGGCGGCGGAGGAGGAAGGCGGCGCATGCTGAGCAACCGCAAGGAGATGATGCTGCGGCAGTCGGGGCTGGGCGGTGGAGGCGAGAGCGGCAGCGGGAGCGACGGGAGCGACAGCGGCGAGGATGACAGTCCGCAGGTGGAGATGTGGCTGATGTTGCGCAGCTGAGGTTGGCTGCTGCATAGGTTTCAGCTGGCTGGCTTGTTGCTGGTTGACGCTGCTGTCGTTGGTACTCGAATGCGGCAACAGGTTGCTGCAAGTTACTTTTTGGGCCATTGCTATTGAGCTGCAGCACACTGTCAAGCAGATGCGCTATGCCTAGTCGGTGTGCGGCGCACGCATGCCTGTCCGGGGTGCAACAACTGCGAACCTGTGATGGCCCATGCTGAAGCTGCCGGGATGCCCGCTGCCCCCGCCAGGCCCAGCTGGCGGCCCTGCGGCCCCCGCGGCCTGTGGACTTCCTCATCCGCCCCGACACACACGTGGTGGTCATTACGGGGCCCAACACGGGAGGCAAGACGGCAGCCATGAAGGTGCGCGCCGGGTGGACACTTGAGGCATCCTAGGGGCGCCACAACCACCACCACAGGCTGGAGGCGGCCCAACGGAGGCCGCCGCCTTTCCATGCAACTTCGTGCGCACCAGCATGCTTCGTGCTCAGCGGATGCGCGAGCCGCAATTGTTTGTCCCTCGGCCATGCTGCTCTCCCACCACATCGCCGCCTCGTTCAGGCGCTGGGCCTGGCCGCCCTGATGGCCAAGGCGGGCCTGGCGCTGCCCGCGGAGGCGCCCGCCCGCCTGCCCGCCTTCAGCGCCGTGCTGGCGGACATCGGAGACGAGCAGAGCCTCACAGCTAACCTGTCCACCTTCAGCGGCCACCTCAAGCGCATTCAGGTGCGGGGCGACAGCAGGGTACTGCAGCTTGGCGAGCGCCGGTAGCGCGCGGCAAAGGACGCTCCGGCCATGAACACCATGTGCTGTTTGCACCTGCACAAAGCATAAGTGGCTATACCGCAGCTGGAGTTGCAATATGGTGTTTGTACTTAACACAGTGCTCCACTTCGCGTATGTGTGACCCATGGGTCTGTGCCGCCGCTGTGTCCAGGCGCTTCGCGCGGAAGCGGACGGCAAGGCGCTGCTGCTGCTGGACGAGCTGGGCACCGGCACGGACCCGGTGGAGGGCGCGGCGCTGGGCGTGGCGCTGCTCAGGCGCCTGGTCAAGGGTGAGCGGGAGGCGGCTCCAGCCCCACACCTAAATGCCTTCCCATGCATACACAATGCCTTGCCAGCCTCCTACCTGTCGCGCGTTCACACCGGGCATGAAACTGAAAAATGTTCAGGAACTTGCGCACAATGCGCAGCTACCTCGGTGTTAAAGCTCAAGGGCCGTCAACACGCACGGTGGTGCGCACGTGCCGTGCCGTGTGGCTCCACCCGACTACGCCTGTCCCCTAACAACCCCGCCCAGGCGGCTTGGGCTGCGGCGCGCTGACCATCGCCACCACGCACCACAGCGTCATGACGGGCCTCAAGTTCGACGACCCGCGCTTCGAGAACGCCAGCGTGGAGTTCGACGAGGAGGCGCTGGCGCCCACCTACCGCCTGCTGTGGGGCATCCCAGGGCGCAGCAACGCGCTCAACATCGCGGCAAGGTGCGGTGCGGCCCTGAATATAAAATGAAGTGAACATATAATGGGCCCGCGAATGGTAGGTATGGGATCGGGCCACGGAGGGCCCAGCGCGTTCCCGGACACCGCCCAGCCCCGCGTCTGGCCCCGCGTCAGGCCGGGCACACATCCTCCTTCCACCGAAGTCCAGGAAAGCTGCCAGCCGTAGCGTTAAGGCAAAGCCAGCATGCCGCCGCGCAGGTAAAGCTTAGCAACCACTTCACGGCCGGTGCCTTCTTGACCCACCCAACCTTTTCCATTCGCATTACATGCATGCATGCAGGCATACACGGTATTTCTTGACCCCTGGCGTCTTACCCTGTTGCTCTTGTGCTTGTCGTGATGCCCACATGCCCTTTAAACTCTTCCCCAATTCATGCCTCGCCACCTCCTGCTGGCGCCCGGTTTGCCCCGCAGGCTGGGCCTGGACCCCGACGTCGTGTCCGCGGCCCGCGGCCGGCTGGACTCCTCGGTGGCCACCGTCAACAGCGCCATCGAGCAGCTGGAGGAGCTGCGGAACCGAGTGGACATGGAGGAGGAGGAGGCGGCAAAGGCGGACAGGGAGGTCAGGTGGGCGCTACGGGCGCGTGTGGGTTGTGGGGCAGTGTGGGGCAAGAGTACTAGGATTGCTGTGCTGGGTGCTTGCGTAACGTCCTTGGAGTCTGGCAATGAGCAAGGGATTGGTTGCGTACCAGTTTCTATCGGGGTCAGGGACGTTAACCCATGCATCCCCACAAATTAACCCCTCGGCTCTCGCGGGTCAACGCGTTCGGGGGAGCTTTGTAATCCCACCGCGCATGGGCTGAGACCTTCGTGCTTGAAGTGCAAGCTGGTTTGATTGTCCTACCAGGCCTGGGTGACATGTGATTGCCTGTATGCTGTGAGCTGCCAGCTTCACTAACTTTACATCCCGCCCCGACGGTCAGGACGCTCACGCGGCGGCTCGTGTCGCTTGAGGGGGCTGTGAAGGCGCTGCAGGACCAACTGACGAGGGCACGGGCAGAGGCGCTGCTGCAGGTACGGACAGGCTGGCCAACAGTTGCTGTATCCCCGCACAGGGTATGGTTGCATGCTCTCAATGCGCTAGCCCGTATGCTGTAAGACGTGTGTAATAAATATGTCATTAATTGAGGATATTTGTCCTTCATTCAATCCCCGCACGCACCAGGTCTACACCCTGACGCGCGAGCGCATCAAGGAGATCAAGCAGGCGCGGAAAAAGCGCGGCAAGGCGCAGCCCGCTCCCCCGCCCAAGCCCATCCTCGCACCGCCGTCCGCTGCCACAGCTGTCCCCGTCGACCTACAGCAGCAGCCCGCAGCCGCACAAGAGGAGGACTTCTGGCCCAGCGAGGACGAGATCTGGGACGCTTGGGAGGCAGCCACCCGCAGCGCCGGCCCCCCAGCGGCCGTCTCAGCCACCAGCCTCGCCGGGCCGGCTGCTCCCGGCAAGCTGCCCGCGTCCGCCTCGCCTATTTCCCAAACTCCCACAGTCCCCGCTGCATCCCTACCCGACACCCGCATGGCCACACCAGCAGGAGCAACAGCAGCTGTGTCCGACGCAGGGGGCGCGGCTGGGGAAGTGCACAAGGGTAGCAGTGTTGTGGGTACGGACGACCCGCTGCGTGAGCTGCTGGTGCTATCCGGCAATGGCGAGGGCGCCCTGGGTCTGGAGGAGCTGGTGGAGTCCCTGGAGAAGAAGGGAGCCGCGCGCAGGGCGGAAGCGGACCTGCGGAAGCCGCAGGTAAGCCGAGTCCCTGTGACAGGTGAAGGGAGGCTAGGAGGAGTTGTGTTGGACAGGGTGTACAAGAGTCACCCTGAGCAGTATCCCGGGCCAACATCTTGGTGTTGCATGCAGCGTGCGTTCCGAAAGCTTTCGGAACGAGTGACGGGGACGCTGGACTAGAAGGCGTCATAAAGTACAAGCGGATTAGGAGGGAACGCTGGGAAAGGATGCTGGGGGCTGCTGCAAGCGTGCGAGGTCGGGCAGCGCCAGGGCCGGCGCACGACGCCCCGAGATGCTGACTTCACATCACCATAGCATAGACTCGCTGCTGGTTATCAGCCTGGGGACACTGTGTTGATGAAATTTGAGGAACGCCCGAACAGGTGCACCTCGGGACCCCATGTCGGTGACATGTGCACTTGGGGCCTTGCAGGATGAGGTGCTGTACGACGCGGCGCTTGCGGCAGTGGACGGCATCATTGACGCTGCGCTGCAGAGGACGCAGCAGCAGCAGCAGCAACAGCAACAGCAGGAACTGCAGCAGCAGCGACATCAGGAGCAGCAACAGAAGGGCGGCGGAGGCACGCGCAAGGGGCGCCGGGGGCGGGGCGCAGAGGCGCAGCAGCAGGCGGATGAGGACGACGACGACCTGACCGCCCTGATGGCCCTCATCGAGGAGGGGGAGGCAACGCTCAACGCGCGGCTACAGCAGCAGCCGGCTGGGAGCGTCGTGCAAGGCGTTGCGTCGGAGGGCGTCGTGCCGGCCAAGCGGCCCCTAGAGAATGAGGGCGATGGGCTTGACGACTTTGCAGACCTTGAAGCCCTGCTGGAGCAGCAGATGTGGCAACTGGCGGACCAGAGGCAGGGGCATGGGCAGGCGCAAGGACACGGGCAGGAGCAGGGGCAGGGGCAGCGCGCGGCGGTGCAAGGAGCGCATGCAGGGGACCCAGGCGCGTCCGCTGCAGTGGAGCCCACTAGCGGGGCGCCTGGGGGCGGGGCCAGAGACGGGGACGGGGATTTGGAGCTGGAGGCCTTGCTTGCAGAGGCGGAGAGGGCTGTAGTGACAGTGGCGGGGGGAAACGGCTCGGCTGCCACTGGGAGAGGGGCGAAAGCTGGCGGCCGGGATGGGAAGCAACAGAGGCAGGGGCATGGGCAGCGGCAGGGGGCCGGAAGTGCTAGTGCGGTTGCCGGTGGCGGTGAAGGCGGCGTGGGTGGAGCCCAGGGGCAGAAGGCGCAAAGCGGCCAGCCAGCGAGCGTGCGGTTGAAGCGCAAGAACTGGTGATGTGGTCATCACTGCAGGGCTTTTGTGCGGAAATCCGTGCAGGCAGGGGTTAAGGAAGGCACGGCGTACCAATGGGTGGCAGGGGCGAGTCTAGGCGTACGTGTGCTGGGTGCAGGCGGGCCAATGCCTTGACCATACCTGCTGTCGTGCTGTGTGACCGTAAACGCCCTTCCTCCGGGACCCCTGGTGAAGACACGTGACCACTTGTATGCCATTTGCCAGTACTGGTGTGCAAAGTGCCTGCATCTACGCAGTGCCTAGCTAACGTGCTGGAGTATGGGACGCACAGTCAGGACTCGTGAGCTCAAGAGGTAGGCAGGTAGAGGTGGGATGACCTTACAACAGACAACCGAATCGGACCCGGACGACCGGAGCAAGGGGCGTTCGGCAACTGATGTGTCTTGTATTTGACCTAATATTGACCTCTTGTACCACTGCTACCGTTCAGGCTTTGCTTTGCTGACCCTGACCTGTCAACATTTTGACTTCTGTCCTCCGGCTATGAGGCCCTAGACAATTCTGCCAGAAACACAAAACCATACTATATCATTAAATTGATAGACTGGCGTGAGCCTCTTCTACAAGTTACAAATTCTGGCAGCTGCAGCCCACTGAAAGCACTTCCAACGAATCCTTGCGTTTTATCAATGCAGCCTAACACATAGCATGAGCATGGTCGATACATGATGACGCGCCGTCGATGGCTACGCGTACGTTTTGACGAAGGGCGACGGAGCGTCGCGTAGTGAGGCTCATCGCTTCCGACCGCGCGGCGAGGGACAATGAGCGGCCGTAACTCGCCAGTGGCGCCAGCAGTGCAGCATGTTAGGAGTCGCCTGGGTTCACCCAGTTTTGCGCTTGCTCCGCCGCTCGGGGCTGTTGGGGACAGCACGTCAGGGCCCCCCTCAGCCACCCGCGTCAAGGGGCCAGCCGAGTTGGATGGCTCCTCAACGCCCACTCGCCACACCACGGGAGGAATACACGTCGCCTCATCATCGCTTACAGGGCGTGCGCCCCTCTTCTCAAACCCTTCATCACTACCTCCCCTTTACGGGCGACGGGCCGCCTCCGTGTCTGAGGCGCAGCCCTACCAAGGTGCTGGCGTGCATGATACTCTACGGCAGCAGCGTGGCATAGAAGCACAATGGATAACAAGGGGGGCGTCCAGTGGGGGGCACGGAGCACCCGCTTCCGGCAACTACGGAGGCATGGGGAGCAGGTCAGGGCCCCACAGTCAGGGGAACTTTACCCGCAGCAGCACTGGGGAGGGCAGCGGGCGGGCCCACGGCAGCGAAACGGGTGACATGTCCCGCATGTACCACGACTCGTTCAACTCCCACACCTCGCCGACAAAGCAGATGCCCGACTACCTCAAGGTGAGGCAGAAGAGGAGATGGCTGCAGGGCCTGCTCCCGATTTGGTGCAGAGCATGGCTCCTAAGTAAACAGTTCCTGCCAAAGTGGCGGTTAGCACGTGGCACTGATTACCTTGGTTCTAAGGGCCGCCATCTCTGACCTGCATGTGTGGCGCACGCACATCGCTGCGAGTGGCGATGACCAATATTTTGCTCCGCCCTTACAGATCTACACCGTGCCACGGGACGTGCAGTGCGAGGTAAGCCGGGCTGGGGACACTGCTCCTGTTGCCATGGGATGCCCATGTACCTGCTTGCTTAACTGCGACACTGACGCGGCTCCTCCAACGGCTCACGCCCTGCAGGACGACGTGATCATAGAGCCCATCATTCAAAACCTGGGCTTGGGGGACGCGGAGCTGGAGCAGCGGATACAGGAGCAAATGACCGCGCTGCACGAGTTCTTCAAGCGCCTGTACGACCAGGACCAGGAGGAGATCAGGTGCGTCTTTGCTGCCCATGTGTGTTACTGGTGTGAGGAGCTCGCACCTAGTGCGAGCTACTCACAACAATGTAGCTTGGGGGGCACTGGATTAACGGGAGCAGGAGATCCGTTCTACACCGCACCGCAACAATACTCTGTGCTTGCTGGACTTTTTCCAGGTCACTCCAGGCCCATGCGGAGCAGCGCGAAAAGGAGGTGCGGCGGCTGAAGAAGAAGCTGGCGGCTGCAGCGGCAGCACCTCAGGAGCAGATCGACCTGCAGCCGCCGCCCTTTAAAGCGCCGCCACCGCTGTCCCCCAAGGCTGCCAGCGTACCCAGCCCCACACCCCGCAAGGTGGCGGCATACAAGGGCCCACCGGTGATGTCGCTGGTGGTCCCGCCCGTGCTCAACCCCGCTCGACCTTTCTTCAAGTAAGCAGTCCTGCCTGCATGCTTGCCACCGATGTATGCTGCCAGGCTTTAGACTTTCCCAAGACACCAGTCAGCACGTTGTCACTGAGGCGTTATGGCCATTCGCACCCGTTTGCACAGGTGGTGGGCCAACGTGCACAACAACTACCAGCGCCACAAGACGGCGTGGCTGTCCGTGGCCTTCGCAGCGCTCCTCATCCTCGCCATCGGCCTGCTGGCCGGCCTCCTCAGCAGAGGCAACGACGACACGGCCTCTCGCGCTCTGCCAGTGTCCCCGTACCTGGCACCGGGGCCCGTGGTCAGCTCCATATGGCCCTCCGGGATAGGCTTCACCGTCAACCTCACCCAGGGGGCAACGGCCTACTACGCACTCGTGCCAACGGTGCTGATGATGACCCTGACACAGCATCCAACAGCTGCAGATGTCCGGGCATTGATACACGGGCCACAGACAAGCTCCTCGCGGGTGCTGGAGGGCGCGGCGGTAGCGTGCGGGGACCGCCTGGCGGTCACAGGGCAGGCGTACACGTTCGCTGTGGAAGGGGTGGTAGCGCCCGCTGGGGGGACGCTGGCGTGCGGGGCTGCCGGCGCGCTGCCTGCCCAGTGCGCGCTGTGCGCCGATGTGCAGCCCAGCACGCCGTACACGCTGCTGGTGGCCTTCGCGGGCAGCAACGACCTTTTCAACCTTACGGTACGTCACTCCAAGAAGTGTCGTTTTCCTCGTGACAGAATTACTGAGCCTTTAAACCAGTTGTCCTGCGGAAGGCTGTCCTGGGTGTGGCAAAGCGCGTAAGGCGTAACGGTACTGCCCGCTGCTGCTGTGCGCAGGCCACGACGTCGCCAAGAAGCACCGCGTCAGCGCCGTCCAGTTCGCCTCCCCCGGTCAGCAGCCCCCCACCGCCCTCTCCGTCCCGCTCACCGCCCCCATCCCCGCCGCCGCCGTCCACTCCCAGCGCTGTGGCCCCCGACCTCACCACCACGCCCAGCGTACAGGCAATAGGTTCGCAGACCCTCAGCGTCTCGCTGTCCCTGTCTGGCCCCGGCATCGTCCGATACGCGGTCGTGTACAACACACTTTATGCGCAGGCAGGGGACGTCCTCCTGTCGTTCGCGTCCCCAGACCCAGCCCTCCCGCTCGCAGTGCTGCCCGCTACCACGCCAAGCGTCATAGGCACCGGCGGCGTGCTGGCTGCAGGCAGCTTCACCGTAGCCCGTGCAAGCACACGCTACGCGCTGCAGATTGTGGGCGGCAACAGCAGCACGCCTGCCAGCGGCTCGGCAAGTGCATGCTCGTGCTCGGTCGACGGCACGCTGTGCACGTGCGCGCAGTGGGCGCCGTGCCTGGGGTCCATGTGCAGCCAGGGGCCTTCTGCCATCACACCCAGCACGACATACAAGGTAGGGAAACCAGATACATGACAAGGCGGGGTCAAGACAACAGCCAGTCAGTCACCGGCTAATCCGCCGGTACGGTACATTACAACGACCGGGGTGGGGTCATTAAAAATTTCGGGGCGGCGTAATATGCTAACTCCTGGTGCCGTATGCAGGTCTTCGTGTCCGTGTCCTCTCCGGACGGCACAACCACCACGGGGCCGTTCTACGCGGGCTTGGCCACCACAGCCGGCGACGCCTCCGGGCCCCTGCTGTCCAGCGCCACTGCCATAGCAGCGCCGGCCGTGGCGCCCACTGCCTTCACGCTGGGCGGCCTGCAGCTGGACAGCCCCGGCCTGGCGTACGTCATGGTGGTGCAGCCGCTGTCGCAGCAGCAGGTGCGTATGCCATCCCATGTCGCGCACTTCCTGCCCTTGCGTGACCTGTAGCATGCTGTGAGTCATGGCTGTAGACGATTCCGTGCGTTGCAGCTGTTGACCATTGGTGAACCTTTCGTGCTCTCTGATGCAGGGAGTGCCAGCAGGCTCTGCCACGCCGTTCGTGCAGGAGGCGCTGAAGGGGCGGCGTATGGCGCTGGGGCAACACAGCACCGAGGCGCTGGCGGGACCTGTGTCTGCTGTAACAGGCGGGGTCATGGCGGAGCTGGAGGCGCTGGGGCAGGGCGTGGGCTCCAGGCGCCGTGTCCAGCAAGTGACGGGCGACGCCTCAGTCCTGCTGTCCCTGGACCCGCTGCCCAGCGCTCCCGTCTTTGTACCCTCGGGGCCCCGCTCTGTGTCGTGCGACACCAGCAAGGTACGTTCCACCCTTGTCGTACAGCTCTTGTATTAGTATGAGGTCCTTAAACAACACAGCGTCCTCATGAGCTGCCACCTTGAAACTGTTGGACGTCAGTGGCAAGGTCCTTGGTACAGGGGCGAAAGCCAGTCTACCGTAGTCACCTGGGCCTCCCGTACACGTGCCTTGAACCTTTGCCTTGACCCTTTGGTGCATTGCAGGTGCTATCCACCTACCTGGGGCCTGGAGAGACGCTGGCGGTGCCCGTGCGATGTATCGTGCTGCCGAACGCAACGGACGCGCAGCGCTCCCTCCAAGTCAGCTCGCTCACCAACGACACCACTTACGTCGTGCGGCTCATCACAGAGGACGACACCAGGTGCGTACCGTTGCACTTTGGTCCAGTCTGACTGGAAGCCGCGACGTTGTCGGATGGAACCTGGTTTTTAGGGAGTTGTAGACACTCCCATCTTCGACTTCGCAACAGGGCAAACAGAGTTCGTGCTACTGCGCGCCGGTACTCACCTGCATAGCGCTGACCTGGTTGTAACCCACTGGAAAGCTGAGAGCTTGCCACCCTTGTATGCATGTTGCCGTGCTGCCCACCCCCTGACACTGACACGTGCAATCCGGAAGCACACACATGGCCCGCTCATGGTACAATTAAAGCTACACCTGTCATGTCCAATACACTTGTAGGTAAACTGCACCGCTGGCCTGAGACAGCACGCACGGTATGCCCACAATGCTTGTACCTTGCCCGCAGGAATCAGCGCCTGTACGTGTCGCTGGTGCGCACTGTGGACCTGCGCCCGCCCACCATCCTCTCCACCACCGTCCAGCCGGGCTTCACGTCCCTCAACCTGACGGTCACGCTGTCGGAGCCGGGCTCCCTGGCGGGCCTCATGTACGACGCCGACGACGTGGCCAACGTGACTCTGGCCGTGCCTCCCTCCGGCACGTGGCCGCCCAGCCTGCAGGTCCGCAACCAACCGGCCTTATAACACACAGTGTGCTGCGCATGGCGGCGATGGTGCCTGTACCAGTGCCGCACCATGCAACCACCGATTGTGTTTTAACTGCTTTGTTTGCAGGCCCCGGCGCTTGAGCGGGCGACCGCAAGCAGCAGCGCCTCCTCCTCGTCGTCGGCCTCTGGCCCCACCACCTACACGCTGCGCTTCAGCAACCCCGCCATCCAGCCGCGCACCGACTACATGGTCGCGCTGCTGGCCGTGGACCTGGCCGGCAACGTGCAGCAGCAGTACACGTGGGTGCTGGCCAGCACCGAGGACAACGAGCCGCCGGCCTGGCTGTCGTCGTCCGCCTCGGCGGCCGCCACCACCGCCAACGTCACCCTCCGCATCAGCGAGGTCGGCACGGTGTACTGGTACGCCAGGAGCGGCAGTGCAAGCTGCCCCTCTGCAGACACGGTAAGCGCGCCGCTGCAACTGCCAACGAGTTGCTTCTGTAGCCTTGCTCCGTGTATGCTTCCCATGGAATGGCGATGTCGCCATGCTGTACTGCCTCAGCCAAGCGCAATGTGATCCCCCTGGCGAACTACTTGACTTGATGGTCGCGCAGGTCTTTCAGTGGGTGGATGGCACGACGTCCGTGGACGCCGCCTTCAGCCTCAGCGGCGTCATCCTCATCACCAACGCGGCCCTGCCCGCCCTAATTGGGCTGGAGGGCCTGGCCGACAGCACCAACTATACTGTGTGCATGGCGGTACAGGACGCCAGCTCGCTGCGCAACCGCCAGCCGCTGGTCAACCGCGTGGCTTTCACCACCCTGGACAGCACCCCACCCCAGCTGCGCGCTGTCCTGACGCCAGGCACCGACGGGGACTTCACGTGCGACAGGTGCGCTGCAACCGTGGGCAAAGGGCAGAAGATCCCAGTGCTATCGTGAAAGCCGCAGCAAACAACGGGCATGCTTTATTGCGGTCTAACCTGATCCCCCTTCATTTTCCCCCGCTGTGTCTGTGCAACAGGACCACCCGCCTTTGCAGCCTAAACCTCAATCTCACCCTCAACGAGCCCAGCACAGTCTACATGGCCCTGCAGTACGACCCGCCCCTGACCGCCTTCACCTCCTCCTCCCTGGCGGGCCTGAACCTCACGAGCCCGCCTGTGGGCGTCCTGCGTTACACGTCTCTGGAATTCGCCACCCCGGGCGTGCAGCAGCTGACCCTCAGCACGCTCGCATCGGGCCGCAACTACAGCATCGCGCTGGTGGCCGTTGACAGAAGCGCAAACCTGCAGCCGCAGCCCCAGGTCCTGCTGGCATCTGCCGTGGACGTCACGCCTCCAGTGTTCGTGACGTACAGCGCTGCCGCCCTCGCGGACACGGCAATCGGGGCCAACGTCAGCCTCAATGAAGCGAGCAGCGTCTTCTGGGTGCTGCTGCGCACTAACGCGACCGTGCCCACAGCCCAGCAGGTGCGAGGAGGCCATTTGGTTGCATGCATGAGTTGCCGGGCCCGCACACGGTTGGTGCAGCGGTGGAGATAGGTGACCCTTCTAGCTTTCTTTTATACCTGCCCAGAGCACCAGTCTGAATTGCCTTCCTCTCATGTTGTGCAGATCGTCACGTTGGCGGGAGGTGGCACGGTGGCCTCAGTCCCGTCCCCAGCGGCAGCTGGCCAGCTGCAGTACGAAACCGTGGGGTCGTTCGCGCTCTGGAACGCCACCAACCTGACGCTGGGCACGGTGTACGACCTGCACATGACGGCACGCGACGCCAAGGGCAACCTGCAGACCCGCATCACCACCATCGCCGGCGTGCGCACCATGGACTCCACGCAGCCACAGCTGCTCCGCCTCACCACCACCATCGCCGCCACGGGCAACCGCTACACCCTCGCCGTCAACGCCACCAAGCCGGGCACCCTCTACTACATGGCCACCAAGGCTGGCGCCCCCACGCCCACCAGGCAGCACCTGCTGCAGCCAGGCACCTACCCCGCCACGGCGAATTTCTCAGGCCAGCTCTTCATGCCCACCGCCAACCGGGTGTCCTCTATTGTGCTCTGCATCGCCGACCCGCTCAGCCTTACCCTGTGGGCCGTGCAGCAAGACCTCGAGGGCCAGTTTCCCGGCCGCACGCCCAACTACTCCAATGTCACAGCCGCACAGCGCGTCGTGGAGGCAGCCAACACCACCACCTGCGCTCCCGCAGCCCGCATGCAGGCGCTCCGCATCGACGCGGCCCTCTCCGCCAGCAGCACCGGCTGGCCTGTAGGCCTGCCCCTCACCTTTCCCCAGCGGGCCTTTACCACCTCCCCCAGCGCCAACAGCACGCAGGGCCCTTCCTGGACCCGCGAGTACGCGCTTGTGGGCGGCATCGGCGGGGTTGTAGGCTCAGGGGGTGCCCTAATCGCGTCCGTCGACGGTAGCCCTGTCGGCCTGGCCACCTACAGCCCCTCTAGGCCCCTGCCAGCCAGCATCAGCATCGTCCTGCAGACCCCTGTGCTGTACCTGGAGACCTCGGCCGTGGGCCTGGCCTTCCCTGGCGCGAACGCCACAACGGACGGGCTCATGGATGGGGCGACTGCTGCAAGCAACACCCTGCGCTTTGCGTTCCAGCTGCTGGACGCTGCCTCCAGGTCCACCGTGGCCATGACGGGGGTGTCCGTGGTGCCCAGCATGGCCGTGAGCGGAGGCAGCCCTGTGGCGCTGCCCAACTGCACCCTGTCTTGGGCCGGCCTGGGCGTGGGCGTGTGCAGCGTGGTGGTCCCGGCCAACAGGTTCCCAGGGCGGGGCACGGCGGCGGCTGCCACCGTGCAGGCGACGGTGTTCAGCGGGTAAGCGCAAGGGCAACAACTTGTCTAGGATGTACCTCAGCACCCTTCTGCCTTTTCACTAGCTCTAGTGGAGGATTCAACACTGTGTCCGCCTTCTGACTGTAGGACGGCGCTGCTCACCACGTCGGCCGGTGTGGCTGTCAGCCTCCGTAGCGTCAGCCAGCGCACTACGGCCGTTCCGACGACCGGGGCGACCCTGGTGGTCTCCCTGCCCTCCCGCCCTGTGCACCCGGGCGAGGTGTTCCGCATCACCCTCACAGCACTCGTCAGCCGCGAGCAGGTACGCGCTATATCCAACTCCCGTGTTTTTTTCGTCGCTGGCCACAAGCCCTCGCTGATACTACCTGCGCGCGTGCACCCACTGTCATGCACGTGGCTGCGGCGTACAATCCACTGCCACTAATGAGCGCCTTCATGCTTGCTGTATGGGCCCGTTGGCTGTTATGTATCCGGTTGACATCGTCTGGTGCCAGCAACTTGGCACTATTGCACTCCCATTCTTCCCTGCCCAGGCCGTCACCGGCTTCTCGCTGCAGCTGCCCTACAACAGCACGCGCTTCAGCTTCGTGGGCGCCCGCTCGTCCAGCATGTGGTCCGACCTGGCCGCCTTCACGCTGCCCGACACCACCAACATCGAGCAGCTGTGGCTCACGGCGCTGACACCCACGGGCCTGGCCTCAACGTACGTAACTGCAACTGATCCTTGCACATGTCACTGCTGCTCCATACTGTCGACACACAAACTCATAAAAATCACCTCTCCACTGCTGTCTTGCAGGTACACGGGCGCCGAAATTGCGCTTGCCGACGCTTACTTCGCAGCAAAGGACACCATCCTGCCTGCCAGCAGCACCTCCAGCAACCCTACTCCCTTCCCCTTCATGGAGGTAGCCCCCTCCAGCTCCATCTACCCCTACGCCGGCCGCCCCCGCATCACGTTCCTGGACTACACCACGGACGCCTCGGGCGGCACCCCTGCGGCCAGCACCCCCAGCAACATCACCGGCACCATGCGGGTGGTGCCCGTGCAGACCCTGGCGGTGCTGCCGCAGCTCCAGAACCACGAGCTCTTCAACACGGCCGTGCTAGACGGCCAGGACGTGACTGCTGCGGTTGAGGTGAGCTGCAGCCCGCTCGCACCCAGTAGGCCTCATCCTCTCTGCTCCCAGTGACTCTTTCACCCCGTACAGCAGCTCAAAGGCTTCATTTCGCTCATAATCCACCCTTGCCTTCCTTGTCCGTTCCTCTAGGTCCGGGCGGTGTCCGACTGGGCCAGCAGCCCCACAGCCTCCGTGCAGTCCGCCTCCACTACGGCCCTCGGCTGCACCTGCTCCGCGCGCGACGCCGCCGCCTCCGCCGCCATGGCGGTCGACCCCACCTGCCGCATCACCATGACCCAGCGCCACACCGCCTCCGCGTACCGCACGGGCGTGCTGGTCAGCTGCACCGGCTCCGCCACCATGCGGCTGCAGCAGCCCACCAGCACCTCCGTGGTGGCCAGCGTGTGGTACCCGGGGGCCTACCGCGTGGCCGGCAGCGATGCGGACAGCGTGCTGGGCAGCCTGGTGCCGGTCAACGTGCCCGCGCCTGGACTGGGCACCTGCACGGACAGGTAAGGGCCTTGTAACATCGCCTGACCTTCAGGGCGCACCTGCATCTCCAGTAGCCGCAAACAGGTCCTGCACCAGGCTTCACTATAGGATTTCGTATGGCGTGAAGCAGTGTGTCCGTGTTTGCTTTCTGTGGTCCGGCAGGTACCAGACCACGGAGCTGGCGCTGCTGGCAACCTGGCGCAACGGGGGCAGCGGTGCAGGGGACGTCCTGGTGGATGTGGACGTGACGCGGCTGGTGTCGTGGGACACCGACACACCTGACGCGCTGCTCATAACGGGCAACAAGGCAACGGTAGGCGGTAGCGGTGGACCATCCCCCATGCGCTGCCTGAAACCGAAATCGACAGATAGCAGCATGACGCATCATGCAACCGAACCGCTCATACGTAGTTACCGGCAACGACCAATGAGCGCATAGGTGTTGTGGTCTATCCATCCCTTTTTGCTACTGCTCCGTGCATGCAGGGCTTGAGCCCCAAGGCCGACATTGCGGTGCTGGCCGTGGGCGCCAGCACCCCCCAGCTGGCCAGCATGAAGCTGACGGTGTCGGACGCGCCCGTGTGCCTGGTGGCGGTGGACGTGCTGGCCGTGACGGGGGTGGCCATCGCAAGCGCAGGGCCGGCGTCGCCCGTTGCGCCTGGGCGCTGGAACGTCTCGTTCACGCCGCAGCAGGTGCGACGGTCCGGCTTTGCATCCTTAGCTTGCTCCGCTTCCTATTGCCGTCACTGACACTAGCATGAACCTGACCCCAATGAAACCGGTGTGGGATGGCTGTTACAGGCTCTGGACTGGGAGGGCAAGGCCGCGCGCGTGAGTGTGGTAGCCACACTCAGCGACGGCTCGGTGCAGACGGTGACGGCCGCCTCCAACACCGCCGCCGTGGCCCTGGGCACGGGCGACGCGCCCTTCGCGCTGCAGCGGCCCTCCCTCAGCCTCAACGTCAACGCCACCTTCGGCTTCGCGCCCACGTGCGGGTCGTACCTGCAGAGCAGCTGGAGCGTGTGCGCTGGGCGGATACCCATCGGCTCGGGTGAGCTTGGAGCTCAGCACAGAACCCCAAACGCTTGCTCCATATGTATTAGAAGAATTGACATCGGTGTACACCCTTATCCAGGCACAGGCACACGTTAGAAGAAGCCGCAACCTTGTTTTGTGTATGTGCAGGTACCGGCGACGTGCAGGTTGTGCTGCCCGTGCCCACCACCATCTCCCTGGTGGTGGGCGCCGCCAGCATCGCCAGCCCGCAGAGCGGCGCAACGCAGGCGCCCATCAGCGTGCCCTCCGCCGCCTCCCTGCGCGTGCTCGTGGGCTTCCGGGACGGCAGCGTGCGCGACATGACGGCCGACCCAAGGGTCGGCCTTCGCATCGTGCAGGGCTCGGACCTCTGCCGTCTCGTTGCCGGTGAGCCTCGCCCCTGCTACAACCCATCCTGCAGTAACTCTGATTCAACAGCCGCACCCTACCGGTCCCCAGACATGTGTTTCTTCTCTTCTTGTACACTGATCAGCTCGCTGCTGTACGTTGTGTGCAGACCCGGGTAGCGGCGAGCCGTTCGTGGAGGCCAACGGTGACCCCCTGGCGGGCGGCACGTGCGGCGTGGAGGCGCGCGCCACCTTCTCGGGCCTGCCGCAGCTGTCCGTCATCAACAGCACCACCGTGGTGACGCTCACGGCGCTGCAGCTGTACGTGGCGGACGGGACCCTGGCGGCGGCGCCCTCCCTGGACAGCACCTCGCTCACAGGCCTGACCTCGCCCGACACCACCATACGCCTGTTTAAGTGCGACTTCAGCCACTACTCCCCGGTGAGGCTCTGGGTGGTGCCCTTGCGCCCAACGATACCCAACGTTGAGCCCTAGTTGCACGGCACTTGGGCCCATTTCGGTTCGCCATAGTTTCTTGCGGTAAGGTTGCTGAACTCTGATGCTTGCAGGCTAGCGTGTGGGCCCTGGCGAAGCTGAGCAGCTGCGGCGAGCGGTGCCAGCTCATCGACGTGACCAACAAGGCCTACACCTCCCTCGCGTCGGAGGATTCGGGCGTGGTGCAGATGACGGTCAACCCACAGAACGAGAACCTGGTCAACATCATGGCTCCCATCCGGGTACGTTCATTGGCTCAAGACCAGCACTGATGGTAACCGGTAGGCCGTTTCTGAAGTGCCCCCAGGCATGATATCACTTCCCAGCAGTTTGTGTTCCTGTAATAATGGCGCTCCACAGTCTCTCTTATGTTCCGTCTTAACAGCTGCACCCTCTGCGCGCCTGTCCCTCGCACGCAGGCCGGCGCCACAACCCTGGACGTGTCCTTCGGTGCCTCGCCCGCCACGCGTTACCCCGTGGCGGTGCAGGACACCTTCCAGCCCGGCTGGCCCACCGTGACCCAGATCACGGACACGGGCTTCCGGCTGGCCGCCAACATGACCGACGATGTGTTCGTGGTCACCTACCTGGTGCGGCCCACCTCAGCGCAGGCGGCACCCACACCCGCGCAGGTCGAACAAGGTAAGAGATAGACCCATCCCGCCTTGCCTGGTCACTAGTAATCGTGCCTAAAGACTACTGCCACGTTGACCTTGCGGTTGACGCCAGGGGTCCCCTGATTGACGCCGTTGCATGTCTTGACAAGTTATAAACTGTCCTAACATGGGTGTCCTTGTCCTTGCTTGCAGCGGGCACGGCCCTGAGCCGCGCCTCCAGCCAGGGCCCCTTCATGCGCGCCGACACCGTGAGCGGCCTGCAGCCCGCCACCAACTACACCGTGTTCCTGGCGGTGCGCTACCAGTCGCAGCTCATCGGCACCGTGGTGGCCATATCGGGCGTGCTCACGCCCGACAGCACGCCGCCCACATTCGTGACGATCGGCCAGGTGGGACCTGCGACACGCTTGGTTATGGACCCCCCACAGAAAGCAGCGCAAAGTGCCATGCATGCCCCTCCAACGAGCTGACAAGTGGGTCCGTGTAGCTGTGGTGAGCAGCAACCGCATGGCAGCGTGACATCAATGCCCCCATGTGCCGTATCGCTTCCCCGCAGCTCACCGACTTGACGGTGGACTCCCAGCGCTTCACCATGCGCCTGCCCATCACCATCGACGAGGCGGGCAGCATCCGATACGCCATCTACCGCAACGCCTCATGCTCAGCAGGTATGGTTGCCACACAGCATTGCAGCTGCTTTGCCTGATCTACTTATCAGCCCGGAGCCACCGCACTCAACACCAGTCCCGATCCCTTGCTGAGCCCGCAACGCCCTACTCTTCAAGCTCGTCAACACTCCTCCCGCATCCCTATCCGCAGGCACTGCCCCGCTGTCCACCGTGCTGTCTGCCGCCGCCCTGCCCAGCTCGGCGTGCAGCTGCTCCGACGCCACCACGTGCCAGGCGGTGGCCAGCGGCAACGTGTCGCTCAGCGGCAGCGTGCTGCGGGACACGCTCACCATCGTGGGCACGCTGCCGCCCAACCCCTACAACTCCCTGCGGGGCGTGTCCGCGGACTCCCTCACATGCCGATCGGGTGGGCTACCGTGTTGCTCAGCCCTTCAGCTACGTGTCCAGGCCAAGGGCGTGAACCCTAGCTTCCGTTCACAGGCCAAGGGCGTGAACTCCAGAGAGATTCCCCTGCTCCTTCTCGTCCCGAACAGTTGCTGAAGCGTTGCATGTCCAGTGCAGTAGGCAAGGAGCATCCCTCGCCGCTGCCGCATCCTGTGTGGGCTTGATGCACCTACAGCGTCTGCCAGGCCAGCCACCATGCGTTCACGCGACGTTTGCCTCACACTGGGTCCTTCTTGTGCTCCTTCCACTTCGCAGGCCTGCTGCCAGCCCCCGCGCCACAGTCGCACACGCTGTACCTGGTGGCCCAGGACGACCTGCCCACCTACCGCAACTGGTCGGTGGCCTGCAGCCCCCCGGCCTCCTCACCCGGAACGGCGTGCGCGGCCGTGGCGGCGGCGCCCTGCGCCGTCACGCCACCGCCGGGCGCTGCCGCAGCTGTCACCAACATGCAGGCCGAGCCCTACACGGCCGTGGCCCTGTCCGCGTCCAGCGCCGGTGCAGGTGGGTGTACCCTTGGCGGAAGGTGCATCAGTCCCTGTAGAAACTCATTGCAACGCGCTTCGCCCGACAGGGATGAGTGATGCATATTGGTGTTTTGACGCAGTACAAAGTGGCATCTCACGTCGTGTGTTACTTGCCGGCATGCAGGTGGCCCCAGGCGGCCCATCATGGCGTCCTTCATGCTGCCCTCCGGGGACGCCATCGCGTTCGACCCAGCCAGCACCAACATCTCGGCAGTCAGCCGCACCATGTGAGTGCCGGGTGGCGTAGAGCCTGCGCAACACGTCCCGCCCTGCGCCCTTGACCTGGTGCAGGAGTTGAGCCCGCCCTTTAGCCTAAATGTCAGGAGTGTCGGACCTGCCTTCCGCTACGTCCTACACGCCCGCCCAGTCCTGCACAATCCGCTTATTGCCACCATAGCCCACAGGGGACCTTCTTCAGCGTCCTACCGTTGACCCTTGCCCCCACTACCTAACCCTGACTTGCTTCCCTACTCTCCCCCCAACCGTCTGCCCCGCAGCACGTTCCGCTTCAAGGTCAGCAAGGTGTGCGCAGTGCAGTACCGGCTGGACCAGTTCAACGGCACCAGCGTCTTCAACGGCATCTACCCCGTCTTCGACCCCTCGCTGGTGGCCAGCGTGTCCATCAGCAGGACCTGCAGCGGGGCGCTGCTGTCGGAGCCCTCCTACACGCTGTGGTACTGGGCCACGGATGTGTACGGCAAGTCCAGCCCGCCCGTGGCATCGTCTGTCGTACTCTAGGTGCATGGTCCGGCTAAATAGCTGGTTTGCATGGACGTATAGCAAGCGTGGAGGGTTGGACCACGCCCGATGGGGCTTACAATCAGCAGGCTCAAGGTTCCTGTCAAGCCGGCCCCCACGTGCAGAACGGGGACAGAATGCATGGGCTTGCCTTGTGCAAAGCCGCAGGATCTGCCATGGGCAGCAGACCGGGCCACAGCCTGGCGAGTGAGGCGGGGGTTTGGGGCGGTTGAGCATGCCCTTGAGGCACAGGCCACCTGATTGTTGAGGCACAGAAAGTGCTACTACCGTAATACTAACGGCACGACCGTGACTGCGGTTTTTTTCAAGGCGGCGCCTGAAGACCGGCGTGTCTTACATAGCATTCATCCTGTGTGCACCATGACATCCCGATGTGTGTTTGGCTTATGGACGTGGTGCGTGCGGAGGGTGGCGGTATGGCATCAGAGATGGCCTTTGCATGTGGTCTGTCGTCCAGGCCAAGGCCGAACATGCATCGGTATAGCTTCCCAGTGACTTGAGTGGCGCTTGCGTGACTCTTAAGACCGACACGCACTGACGCACTACGGTATTAAAACCAGCGGGCCGGAATGCCCTTTTGTAACCAAATTCATCTGCATGGTGCGCTCCCATCCATCTACCATCTCCCGCAGCACTCTGCGGCATACACCCAACTCTCCGAGGCATCTTCTATGCCACCGTTTTGCGCCAGCCACGTCTGTATGCCCACTTCCTTCACTCTATGACGGTCAGCGTTGCGTTGTTGTCCTGCAGCCACGGTCCCAGAGCCAGGAGCAGCTGCTGCCGCAGCACACGCACAGCCTCGCTGCGCCCAGGCGCGCCTGCCTTGACGGGCGACGGCGCGGCACGGCCTGCGCCCTGCTGTGGATGCGGCTTTTGCTGCTGGTCGGTGCCCTTGTCCGCCTGCACCGCCGTCGGCGACCTCGGGGACCCCACACTCTCGGCGCTCTGTACCCTGCCGTACACAGCCGATGGCGCAGCGGTCGTGGCTGCCAAGCCAGGAAGCGTCACTCCGGCGCCATTGCTGAGGGACAGGCTGCCATTGCGACCGAGGGCGTTACTGCTGCTGCCCGGGTGGCCGTTGCCGTCAGCGCTGCCTCCCGCCATGCCGTACGGCAGCGCAGCGGCGAGGTTGCCAGTGGCGAGCGCCGCCGCGGTCTTGCTGGGGTTCTTCAGCCGGCACTGCAATGCGACCAGGCCACGAAAGAGTACTGTCAAAGAGACTACACGCCATTCTGCAATCCCCGCCATGTGCGCAACTACCAATAGACGCCGCGAGCAGCAGCAGACGGACAGTCAACAAAATCACCCCTAAGGACCCACCCGTGCAATAATTTCCACGCCTCGGTCCGAGTACCCGGTGACCTCCGCCCGCGGCGCCAGCGGGCCCTCCTCCTCCACCGCCCCGCTAGCCGAGATGGCCTCCTGCAGCCCCGCCAGCGCCGCCCCCGTGGCGGCGTAGCTGGCCGGCTTGAGCCGCACGTGCAGCTGCAGCGACAGCGGCGCGCGAGACTCCATCCAGGGGGGCCGGTTGAAGCCTGCGCGTGGGACCACAACTCCACAAGATGTGGTTCGGTGCCGGCAGGCCGATGTACTGGTGATTCTCCGCTTGTCGCATATCGCCACATGTCACACAAAAGCATAATTGAGCAGCTTTACACGCAAAGGCTGCGTTACCCGTACCGCACACCGCATGCGCCACGTGCACCACAGGCCACAGCCGCCGCAAGCGGCAACAGTCCAAGTGCGGCAGCCCTACTCGCCCCTGCTCACCCCTGCTGCTGCGGCTCTTGTTTGTGATGATCATGTCGCTGAGCGTGCGGTTGGGTATGGCCACCGTGCTGCCGTCCTCCAGCGCCAGGTGCGTGCGCAGCGTGGCCACCTCCACCACCTCCCCGCGGTACGACTGCACGCCCGACACCAGGCTGATGGTGTCGCCCACGCGGAAGGGCCGGTCCATGTACTGTTAGGGGGTGCGTGTGGGCGGTGTGGGTGGGGCAGGGGGAGAAACGAGGCGAGGTCAGGACGTGCCGTGGTCAGGGACGCAACAGCGCGCACGCTGGTGAAGCGCACACGCCAGTGCAGAGTGCTGACCGGCAAGGATGTCTGGGCGACCTGGGGAGCCTTCACTCCGCCCGTGGCGCATGTCCATGAGCACCATGACGCAGCAGTGCTGCACCTGTGTAAAGCATCGATCCACCCACCATTTGCACGCCGCTGACGGCGTTGGCCAGCAGCTGCTGCGAGGCCAGCCCCGCCAGCACGCTGCCCCAGCCGGTGACCATGAGCAGCGGCGCCACCTGCACCCCCGCCGCGCTGGCGCCCAGCAGCAGCCCGCACACCACGATGGCCCACGTGGCCACCCTGAAGGGTGTGAGACAACGACAAGAGCGGGAGCTGTGTGTACTGGACCGCCCGACGAGACGCGTGGATCTGTGCATGTGTGCCGTACTCCGCCCGTGCGTGCAGGAGTAAGTTGCTCTTGGGCTCGACACTCGACGCCAGCGATGTGTTTCACACCGCTGTGAGAACCTGTACTCTGCTTGTGCATGACCCTGCTGCAGCCCCGTGGCCCCGCAGACTGTAAGAGCCACACAGACTGATTTTGATTAAACCCACGTGTTGAGGGGCGTGAGGATGCGCTCCAGGTCCTGCCTGCCCTGCGCCGTGTCGTGGCTGCGGTGCAGGAAGCGCGACAGCGCAATGTCCTTCCAGCTCAGAGCCACCCAGCACCTGCAGGGAGGTGAGGGGAGCCGTCAGGAGCGGCGGGAAATGCATTTAGAGGACTGTGGGCCAGGTAGCGGTACCGGTATTGTGTAAGGAAGGCGGAAATTCATTTCCGAGGCCCATAGTCATCCCATACACGTGCCTTCCGACTGCCAGTACCCGAGTACCGTTACCTTCTATGCGCCTGTGCATGGACCCGTGGTGGACGGCGCCCACAAGTGAAAGGCCAAGGGCCAGTGTGTGTAGGGTATGGGGGCTAGGTCCAGCTCCCATCCGCACAGCCGCTGGGCACACAGGTGCGCACAAAGCCATGATTGCCCGCCCGCTCACCCGAACACCACCAGCAGCACCTGGTACGCCCGCAGCAGCACGGCGTCCGCCCGGGCCAGGAGCAGCTTGGCCGCGGACACCGCCCGCCAGGGGCCGCCTGCCGCAGCGGGGCGGAGGAAAAGCACGACGCAGGGCCTCATACAGTTAAGACGCACCGTGCCCGAAAGCGCTGCTACGGGTCAACTTTGACATCAACTCCACACCCTCACGTCAAATCCGTACGCTACGAGCTGTCTGTCACGTGCGTGTTGAGGCATAACAGCGCCTACACGCCTGACCCACACCGCGCCCCGGACCGCTCTTCCCTCCACCCACCCTGCACCAGTATGTCCATGGGCGCCCCTGACTCCAGCAGCACGCGCTCCGCCAGGCCCTGCGCCACGTTGGCGGCGGAGCGCGCCACGTGCGTCGCCGTCAGCGCCGCAAGCGCCGTACGGCTGGGCGCCGTCAGCGCACCAGGCAGGGCGTCCAGCAGGTCGCGCAGCGCGGAGGAGGGGCCGCGGGGCGGAGAAGCGCCGCCGCCGCCGCCGCCAGTTACCTCCTAGTGGGTAAGGGCGTGTACCGGTGTGGTTGCGCACGGGAAGGCCGGAGGAGCTTAGCGGGGAGGAGCTTGAGGAGATGCGTGACAGCCTTTTACGCCTGAGTGCAGGTGGTGCGAGATTTTGTCAATCCTTACTGTACAATCGATGCCCCACCTGCCGCGTGCAGTCCTCCACGTGCCGGAGCCACAGCTGCATGCCCCACAGCGCCACCAGCGGCAGCACCACGTGCAGCGCCACCTCCCGCACCAGGTAGGCCAGGGCAGCTGCTGCTGGCTGCTGCAGTGCTAGCACGGTGGGATCGGGGGGCAGATCGGGTGGCAGCAGCCCGTGGGCGCCGGGCGCAGGGGAGGGTGGCGGAGAAGGGGGAGGTGGGGCGGGGGCAGAGGCAGGGGTGCTGGCGGAGGCAGACCCATGGGTCGCGAACATTGAGGGGAGGAAGGGAATGGCAGGGAACGCGAAGCAGGGCGCCAGAAGGCCGCGTCGTCGTGAATACTGGGATTGACAACTTGGGTGTTTTGTGGCAGGAATGCTGTGCGGTGAAGGCCGTTGCGTCGCGGCATTGGGGCGTTTGAGGCGGTGGTAAACGCCCGGCCGCGGCAATGGGACAGGCATCGCAGCACGGAAGCCACGAGCCGGGGGCCTAAGCAGTGTGATGGTAGCAGCCATTTCGGGCAACGGGTGAGAAGGAAAGACCTAGTCCCAGGCTGGTTATGGTAGTCCTAGGCTGACTGACGACGAGCCGAGATAGGCCCCCGCAATCGAACGTGACGGTGCTGGTGCCAAATGAGCGAATAAGCGGAAGTACACAGGTGCACACTCCCAGAAACCGCCAGTGATGGCTCTTATGAAGCCCAATGCACTGGCACTCAGCATGGCTTGATGCTGCTTGGTGCTGTCCTTGGTTCATGGTGCGCATGGCCAGGTCGCAAGAGCTGCCCTGCGCCATACGCCCATACCCCTGCGCCCTGCCCCTGCCCCTGGCCCGCCATCCACGCGGCAAAGGCACTGCGCGTTCGCCCCCCGTTGATGAATGCCGAGCTTCCGACCTCGATACGCCCAGTCTGAGCGCACTTAGAGCTGGAACAGTGCTGTGTTGGCCTGGCAATGAACACCAAAGCAGCTGTTCTGTGGCGATCAGTCAAAGTCAAGGGTCGTACAGCTGCTAGGCCTACGTGCCAGGCAAGGTGCTGGGCCTAACGACATTTGGTTAGTTGGCCCTTGCTGGGTTCGCTCAACCGGTTCTTGCTGATCCTTGTCCTCAGCAACGAAGCTCACACGCACGCCCTGCTCACACGTGCCGTGTCATGCCCTGATCCGCCCTGATTGCCGTGTACAAGACTCTCTCGGGGCAGTGGGCGTGTCAACTGTGTTGAGCAGCGTGGCAGGTTGAGCTGTAGTGCGGAGGCTGTGGGTGGTGCTTCCCTATGGAGCTGGGCTGGTGCCGCCAAGCCTTCCTGTAACACACCTGGTTTCCCGTGGCACCCGGCACCTTGCCCGGCACCACCACCCAACGGAAGGCCATGCACCCAGAATACTAGCATGCGAGGTGCTCGGGCTTGCACGTGCTAAAGATATATGTGCCATACACGTTTAGGCTGGCTAGCATGCAGAAGTATATGCGTCCCGATTTGAGGGCGACCGCGACAGCTCTGTGTTGCACCCGTACAGTTTCGGCGAGCAAGAGTGCGTGCGGCGACCTGTTTGCACCCAAGAGGCATTGCTTGCGTTATGGGCGCACGCCATGTTGCTAAATGCAATCGGTAAAGACGAAAGATTGAGTGCATGCACGGAAGGTATTACGCATGTGACTGAACGCTTTTTCGGTGTTCTGCGGCATCCTGACTGACAAAGCACGGCCTCCAAGCGCTGCCATTGAGATTCACAGGCGAATATTGTCTTCGGTCTACTACTCTTCCGCCCAGCCTACTCTCCCACCCACACAAAGACGCCACTCACAGGGGGGTCTCCCTGCTTGAAGCTGCCAGGCTGGCGTCCGACACCGTTCATAGAAGCCTCTGGACAGCAAGTTATACAAATAGGGCAGCCGCGCAACTTGCTGTCTCGTTAGGTCTGCAGTGCCTACGAGTCGCTGAAGCGGCCAGCGAAAAGTCGTCTCATTTTGCGAGGACGCAACAAGACTATTGGTCGCCGCCAAGGCAAATTCTTTGGACCGTAGCGTAACAGGTCGACAGGCATTTGGCAACCTGCCGCGATGCAGGCGCTGGGGAGGGCCAGCCAGCTTCGGGCTGGCCGCGGGGCCGGGAACCAGGCGCCAACATGCGCGATGAGGGACTTGCCGCACTTGCGGTCGTTACGGAGACACAAACTGATTGTGCGCGCCGAGTCGCCGATAGTCGAGGAGGTCGCAGGTGAGGCGCTGGGTGTGAGCCCAAGGCAGGGACAGGCAGGTGCGTGGTTTCGGCAAAACCATGAACTGCAGGGCAATAAGCTTGCAGCCTTTCCATTTGCTGCATTAACACACAACGCTGGTAACCTTGGGGCTGGATGACTGGGGGCTGGTCCTGCTCCTGCGCCAAGCCTACTGGCTACTGCGGCTGCACCGGGCCTGTGGCAGCGTGCTTAGCCAGACGCTGCCGACTTCGCAGCACCTTTCCCGCATTCACTGCCTTAGAGCGGCAGGCATCCTGCACCTGTGCCGGATACAACCGCCTAGCAGCCTCATCCCACCCTCACGTCACTTTTGCAGTGCCACGTGACGCCCTCTCAACACGCGCCACAATCCCTCCGGGCGCCCCCGCCCCATGCAGGCCTCAAGAGCGGCTACAGCGTGTTTAACCGAGCCCGCTGGCGCTTCCACCAGAGCTCCACGCGCTACTCCCGCCACATCGCCAGCATCTTCAGGTGCGTGCGGACGTCACACGGGCTCTGTCCTGGAGTCTTGCACGCTACCACACTCATTGTCACGACCACCACACAACACTAGCCCGAGCCAAAGTGGCTATCCTCGTGTCTCGGCCTGTCCGCGGTCCTCGACGTACCCACCCACTACACGCAACACGAAACCATCTGATCAACCCTGCTCGCTAACCTTCGCCCCCATGCCGAACAGGCGCCATGGCCCTGTCAACTCCCCGCCCTTCCCCAGGAGGCTCCCTGTCACGCCCCGTCCCCTGCCTTCGCAACCCAACAGACCCCCACCGTGCCTTTCCCTTCCCCCCATCACCCCCCGCCCCCAGGTCCGTGACGTTCCGCAACCTGCAGTCCCCGCTGTCCTTCCTAACGCTCAACGCCTCCGTGATTGTGCTGTACCGGGCGCTGGTGGAGATGGAGTACCTGCCCGACCTGTTCGACGGCATCAAGTTCGTGGACACGCCCTTCCAGCTCACGTCCTTCGCGCTGTCGCTGCTGCTGGTGTTCCGGACGGACGCCAGCTACGGCCGATGGTGGGGAAAGGGAGCGGGAAGCGTTCGAGGTGGTAGGAACGCTGTGGCAAGCGGGCCTACACGCACGGGACCCGCACCCTCTCCCGTGCGTGTAGGGAGAGGGTGTGCGCAGGGTTGTGGCACGGGGACAGGGACTGAGTGCGGGGGCAGGGGAGTCGAAGGCTTGCAGCCTACAAAGTGTACCGCAAGTCAGTTGCCATGATACCTGACCTCCCGCGCGCCCTCGCGCATTGCCGTTATGGGTGGGCTCACAGGTGTGCCGCCATGGACGCGTGGGGCACCCTGCGCTCGTCCTCCGCCAACCTCATCCGCAAGGCATGCGCGTGGGTGGACGACCCCGCGCACCTGGGCCGCCTGGTGCGCTGGCAGTCGGCCTTCTGCCGCACCCTCATGGTGGTGCTGCGGAACGACCTGTTCACGCCGGTGAGCGGGCGCACGTGTGTTAGGTACCCGCGTGCAGGCAGCCGCGTGTCCGTGACTCCCTGACGTCTCACACGGTTTTCACGCATTTCGCGCACATCCGTGCGGACTTACACTGCGCTATCCTGCCAATCCCATGTTGCAACAGAGCTTCAAACAGACTGACTACCGTGGAACGCATTGCCTGCGTGTGCACTGTCCGTGGCTGCTCGCCGTTCCTCTCACATGGCCAATGTGCAGCAATGCAAGGACGCCATCCAGAGGGAGCTGCGCAAAATCCTGCAGCCGCACGAGCTGGAGCAGGTGCGTGTGGGAGGGAGGTGTGTCGGGCGTTTGGGAACAGCGGGGTGTGGTGACGGGGGGCTGGCTGATGAAAGTGCCTATGCACGATTAACGCGGCACTTCCCATGCAACACAATGCCGTGCATGCTGCGAGCCCAGACCGTAAACCTCAAACGCGTTTCGCAAGTAGCACATCATTGCGTAGAACATTCTCCGCATACCCGTATTATGATCCACAACCCACTCCCCGGTGGCCAGGTGCTGCGCACAGCATGACTCGCTTGTGGGCCCTGACCCGTCCACCGTTCGAACCTTGCACTTACCTTGCTGTCGTCGCCTTCATTCCCGCCCCGCCCCCTGCCAGGTGTTGGCTGCAGGGCCGTACTACCCCCAGTTCTGCCTCAGCGTGCTGACGGCGCTGGTGGAGACTTCCGGCGTCAACGAGGGCCGCGAGACGGCCATGCTGGAGGACATACAGGGGTTCAACACGGCCGTGGGCACCTGCGAGAAGGTGCGTGGGCAGAGGGTTGGTGATTACATGGGTGCGGAGGGAAGCGAAGGGAAAGGTGTGGTGCTGGCTGAGGGGCTGCGGGGCCTCAGTTTGTACCCACGCTGCGGTGAGGCGGCTGCTGTGTGGGCGGTGTGCATGGCGCAGACGCAACGAAGATCAAATCTTGCATGTGAGTCGCAGTAATGCAACTGCGTGGCTGACGTTGCTCTCCCCATTTCCTGCCTACAACAGCTGCTGCGCTTCCCCATCCCGCTGACCTATACTCGGCACACGTCGGTGAGCGGGGACTGGGTTCTTGCTTTGCTGTTCCTGCTAGGGCTGACGCTGAGGTCACGGGACTGGCCCAAGCCTGGGCTTTGATACGGGAACGAGCCGCCGCAGAGGGGCAGTGGCGTACGGGCAGGGCGAGGGGACATTCGAGGCGCCACCACGTTGAAAGCAGACATGTCAGGACGCCACGACAGAGACGGCTGCCGTTGGCGTGTAGTTGCCACCCATCCAGCATCCGGTCGATCGCGCAGCGCCACGCAGCAACAAAATACTGAGGCAGCGGCACCTATCATCCTTCATTGCTGCGTGCCAATATAGCCCTGCAGCTGGGTGTCGTCCCCTTGCCGCGCGTCCCGCCCGTCCCACGACATCAGTGTTAACATTTGGCCCATTCCCCCTTCCGCAGCGCTTCATGCTCATCTACCTGGCCGCCCTGCCGCTGGTGCTGTACGACAGCAGCGACTGGGCGGCCGTGCCTGTGACTGCAGTCATTGCCTTCCTGCTGCTGGGCATTGAGGTGGGTCTCCGTGAGTGTGAGTGGGAGGGGTCAGGGGTGCAGTTTAACCAGAATAGTGGCGAAAGGGGCATTGCACTACGAATGCAACTCAGTTGAGGTCGTTCGGTGTTGAGTGGCGCCGAGTACGCTGGGAGCGCTTGCGTGCGTTCCCGATGTCGGCTAACCGGTATGCATGGTATAGCGTGTTGCCGTCTTGTCATGTGCAAGGCACATCGCTGATGCTGTAGTCGTGTCCCTGTGCTCATCCTTCGGCGATGCGTGACTGCTGACCTCGCTACGCCGGCGATGCACGCTTGCACCGGCGCGCCCGCAGGACATCGGTGTGCAGATCGAGGAGCCGTTCGCCATCCTGCCGCTGGGCGAGATCTGCGACGACATCGCCATCACCATGCAGCGGGCGGTGCAGCAGCGCAATATGGTGCGCATGGGTGCGGGGGAGATGTTCGGGGGAGGGCACCGGTTGAGGGTGCAGCCAATTCTACCGCACGTGAACCCTCGTACCCGTAGGAACGCCAAAGAAATGGAATCAGGCGCAGTCATGGATGAAGGAAACCGTTCAAGTTACTCTTGGTGTTGGCGGTGCAAGCACACCATATAGCACTGCGCTACAACAAGCGCGTGTTGGGGGCCCAAATGCCCGTTCAATACAACGCCAGGCAGTGAGTGTTTGTCCTGGGGTGCTGGTGGTTTACTCGCAGGTGCGCTGCCTGGCCGACCCCGCCCAGTGCCGGGCGGTGCTGTCGTACGACGACGACGACGACGACGACGCGACCAGTGGCAGTAGCGGCGGCGGCGCGGGGCTGGCGGCGGTGGCGGCGGCAGAGCCGCTGGCGGGCCAGTCGTCGCCGTACAGCGGTCGGTCGGCGGGGGCTGTGGCGGCCGTGTCGGCACCCAGCGGCGCCAGTGGGCTGGGGGAGATTGCGGGGGGCAGCAGTAGCAGCAGTAGCAGTGCCGCCGGCGTAAGCAGCGCGAACGGCAACGGGACGTTTGTGAGCACGCGGAGTCGCAGGGAGTGAGTGAGCTGGGGTCGTGGGCTGGGTGTGAGGCCAACGCCGCGCTGCGAGAGGAAGGCCGCTGCAGTAGGAGATTATGAGCTGCAGCTCTGGCCATTCGTTGTCGGAGCCCACCGTTTTGCATTGACGTACCGGTATAGTACAAACTGCCCAATGTTTGCGCCTTGCATATTGAAGATTGGTCCTGTTTCGTTTGGGTGTGTGGCATCGGTTGCCTGGTGTGGAGGGCTACAAGCGGGGTCGGGCACTCATGGGACCTTATTCTCAGGTGCTATGCTTGTGGTTAGGGAGCTAACTGTCTGACAGTACGTGAACAGGGATGATGCGATGTGGCCCATAAACACCTTCACATGTCTAGAGTCGGGTTAAGCGTTTCGGTGTTGACCGTGGTAGTACAGCACTGCCAGTTGTTCTTGGTGAGTATGGGCTTGCGTCAATACGTAAGTGTAGTTGCACAGCGAGCCAGATTGTGGGTGTCGGTGGCGCCAGGGGGCAGACGCCTCCCCGGTCGCTGAAGTATAGACATTGGCACGCAAGGGGCGAGTGCAGGAAGGCGAGAGTTATTGAGGGGCCTGTGAGAGCTAGGTAGGAAGAGCGTGTTCTGCATATCCAAGGGTTTAGAGCCCTGAGCTCGGCTTATGCAGGTGTTATCCGTGTTGGCAAGGTGACGTGGTGTTGGTTTACTGGCGACCGCTCGGTAACCTGCTCGTACTCCCAACTGCACACGCTTGCGTGATTGACGAGCTTGTAGGGCATGGATGGGTCGCCTTCGACGGTTACTTGCATACAGGGGATAACAACCAGGGGGGTTCATATGCAACCATCATTGCCTGCATGGGTAACATCTACTTGGGTGTCGAGGTTGGTACGTTGTGTCTCCCCAGCTGCCGGTTGAGCAGGTCCTGGGGTCTTTTGGTTACCAGTGTGCGGCCTCCTGTGTAGTCGTTCGTTTGTGTTTCGATGTTTTGTGAGTGTTGACTGCTCGGTAGTTCTCCGTGTGCTTCTTCATGAGCAAATGCTGCACGCGTTTAGGTCCGTTCCCTTGACACTTTGGCCGCCTCTTGCAGCGAGGGAGGCGACATGGTGCGGGGCAGCGTGCAGCCTGTCTGTCTGTCGGCTCATTGCCTTGCATTGCTACGCGATCTTGTAACTGGGGACGCTCCTTATGTTGAGCAGTGTTGAGGGTGCCTCTGATATGGGTTGAAGCGGGTCAAGCGGTAACGTGCAACTCCCCTTAAATGATACGTACTGTAGTAGCAACCACGCTGTGGGCTGGCTGCTTGTTGACTGCCGTACTGCCTGGGCAAGAGCCAGCATCACCCAACAGTTTGGATAACCCAACTGGGGCCTGCTGCCGGCATCGCGCACGAGCGTCAGCAAAGTGTGCGAAGTGTGCCTGGTAACAGGGTTCCCCTGCCCGGTACGGTGGTGCAAAGCGGCGCAACAGTTCCTTCCCTGCAGGCAACGGGTGGAGCATCACAATCTCGCACTGCTGCACGCAGTACGTAGTGCGAAAGAGTTGCTCAGCAACAGTGGCCAGAAAGGACAGTGGCCGCACCTCCTTGTACCTTCTGGGGTGCCTTTCCGTGCCAGCGGCAGGTACTCAGCATGCAGGACGAGTGGACGACCGACGTACACGCGCGATCCCCTAGCCGCCTAGGCTGAAGCCGAGTCGAGTTGCGAGCCCCCTACCCCTGATCGGAAACTAGCCCTCCTCCTTGTGAAGCCCCTCACAAGCAACCCTGGCAGGCGCCCCTTCAGCTTCCCCTGGTAGGTGCAGCAGTTTCGCATCCTGAGAACCAAGGGGTGTCGTGTGGTGCCCTTCAGCGGTGCAGTACCACTACCGATACGGGGTTGCATGGTCCCACACAGCCACAGTGAACGCAAGGCAACTAGGGGTACTAGGAGTCACGAGCAGCCACTGAGTTGAGGCCAGTTGCTTTTACCCTAACCCATGTCAATTATACTGCTGCTCCCCGAGCGCACGTTAATGTGGAGCGGCACCATTTTGCTGAGCACATGCTCTTGTGCACGGAGTTGCCTGTGACACCTAAACGCTGGAAGGTCATACGCACGCATGCATGCCGTTTGCACCTGTGAATAAGGCCAGCCACAGAAGCATGCGAAAGGCAAGTAAAGGCATTGACGGCATTTGTGCATCACTGGCACAACAGCTTGTTGTCGTCGCCTAGAAGAGGCTACGCGCCAGAGAGCTTTGGCTAAGGCAAGTGGGACTAGGGCCAGCAACAGTTGGGGAATGCGAGCATACTAAAAATTTGTTTCTTACAAACTTAATAGAATGCATGTGGGTAGCAATCCTCGCAACACATTCTGCCGTACACCCCCTCCGCCGCACCATACAAAAGCCGGTCAGTAGGCCACGTCGCATGTGGGCTCTTGTAGGGGAACCCCACCACTTTCAAACAAACAGATATCTTACAAATGCAGTGCCTTGCCAGCAACGGCCTTCGGGCCCCGGCCCTGCGCGCGCGCGCCGGCCAAGCGCTGCCCAGCGTGCGTTGCCGCAGGACTACTGTTCGCGTTGCCAACGTCGCAGCTATTCCTAACGCACCATCGACCGATCGCTTCGCGCGCAAGCCGGTAAGGGTGCCCCTGTGATGTGTGGCTGATGTTGCGGTCGCTCTTGTCATCTCCCGCACCAGGCCTCAAATGCGCCGAGGGGGGGCATATTCGATCAACCAAAGAGCTGTTGTGGCTTATCAAGCTAGGCGTTGCTAGCCTGGCCGGTCGCATGCTTCCCTCTTACGCTGCCCCCGCTTCAACGTCAAACCCTTATGTTCGCAGGACGGCTCCTACGACCTGTCTGCGCCACCCCCGTTCACGCTCCAGGACCTGCGCAATGCTATCCCTGCTCACTGCTGGGAGAAGAACACCTTCAAGTCGATGGCTCACCTTGCCCTGGACGTTGGCATTGTCTTCGGCCTCGCGGCGGCTGCCTACACCATCAACCAGTGGTAAGTCTCGATATATCGCGGCGAGCGCTGCTAGCCGTAACGCACTGCCGGCAGTTGCGGCCTTGGCCTGGTCTGACGAATCGTTTCATGTATGGGCTTTTGCTTGCAGGTGGGCGTGGCCCCTCTACTGGTTCGCCCAGGGTACCATGTTCTGGGCGCTGTTCGTCGTTGGCCATGACTGGTGAGTTGCAGGGGTGAGAGGGGTAGGGGGCTTGCGTTACGTACGGGCCAGGTGCCGGCCGCATTCTACTCCTCACACCGTGCATTAACAGGAGATCCTAGCATCTCTATGCAAGCCGCCGAGCCCTTCCTTCGGACGGGTGAGCATGACCCATAATGTCTCACATCATGGCTGACATTAGCCTCGTGTCCTTCCTGGGGTGCAGCGGCCACCAGAGCTTCAGCAACAACAAGGCCCTGAACGACTTCATCGGCCACCTGACACACTCGTCCATCCTGGTGCCGTACCACGGCTGGCGCATCAGCCACCGCACCCACCACTCGAACCATGGCCACGTCGAGAACGACGAGTCGTGGCACCCCGTGTCGAAGAACCTGTACGATGACCTGGTGAGGCCGGGCGAGCGGGTTGTGTGTCCGATCGGAGTTAAGGTAGAATGGTCTTGGCATGCCACGCCTGAAATGCCGACAACTAAACGTATGCTTGCAGCACCGTGCGCGTTCCTGGTGACGACGCGCGATGGCGGAGCGCTCCAAATCTTTGAGCCTGATTAAGCTTGCATGCTCTGAACACGTCGCCTCTGGCCTCTGTTCGCGCCTGCCCTTTCGGTGCAATTGGGAAGCAGGACAAGTGGGGGCGCATCGGCCGCCTCTCCCTGCCGTGGGCGCTGTTCGCCTTCCCCTTCTACCTGTGGAAGCGCAGCCCCGGCAAGACCGGCAGCCACTACGACCCGGAGTGCGACCTGTTCACCCCCGGCGAGCGCAACCAGGTGGGCAGCGGGGCCTTGCGCACCTTGAAAGCGCAGTAGAATCCCCCGGGGGGATGTTGCGCAGGGCGCTGAATCATTCCTTACAACGTCTTGTGACAAGCGACACGTAGCCAGTAAAGCAGGCAGCAACTGTGAGGCCCTGCTGCAGTACACTGTGTGCGAGTGCTCACGCTAGGACAGTTACTTCTATCGAATGCAACCCACATACGCAAGCTGAGCCTGTGACATGCTCTGTTGTTCCAATGCTTTTCACGCAGGTGCTGACCACCAACGCCTACATGCTGGGCATGCTGGCCATCCTGGCCGCTTGCACCGTCAAGCTGGGCCCCCTGGCCATGTTCAACCTGTACCTGATCCCGTACTGGATCAACGTGGTGTGGCTCGACATTGTGACCTACCTGCACCACCACGGCAGCCACGATGTGAACGAGAAGATGCCCTGGTACCGCGGCGAGGTGAGGGTCGGGAACAGTGGCGCGGCTTTCCGCGGACGAACACGTGGCTGTTGCTTGTGCAGTCGGCGGCAACGCATGGTCACGAGTACGCTGCGTGTGAGCGCGTGGTGGTACGGTGGGAAGCTGAGATACGCCCGCCAGTTTACTCTGTAGGCTCAGCCGTTATGTGCGCCGTTCTTTCCTACAGGAGTGGAGCTACCTGCGCGGTGGCCTGACCACCATTGACCGCGACTACGGCATCTTCAACAAGATCCACCACGACATCGGGACCCACGTGGTGCACCACCTGTTCCCCCAGGTGGGCAGAGCTCGTTCACCTGTTTTGTTTTAAGTTTCCGTGTGCAATGGTTTCAAGTACTTCTGGGGGTGCAGACCCGGCAGGGCGTGTGCTGAAGGCCGAAGTGTCATAAGGACGTACCACCTGAATGGGGGATGACAGAGCCTCACTATCGAGGCGCTGGCAGCACAGCAGCGGCTTCACTTTGCTAAATGCTTTTGACCCAGATCAACGGCAGGTCGAACTGAACGCACTGCTCCCGCGCAGATCCCCCACTACAACCTGGAGGAGGCCACCGAGGCGGTGAAGCCTGTGATGGGCCCCTACTACCGCGAGCCCACCAAGTCGCCAGGGCCGCTGCCCACCCACCTGATCGAGCCGCTGGTGCGCTCCTTCACCAAGGACCACTTCGTGGCCGACCAGGGCGACATCGTCTTCTACCAGACCGACCCCAACTTCCCCAACATCGGCGGCAAGGCCTCCAAGGCCTAAGCCTGCGCCATGCTGCAGTGGCGGGAGTGTCGGGTGACTTCGGCGGTCTAGCTGCTCCCGCCGTGCCGCTTTCCTTCGTCTTTGTTGTGGACGAAGCTGCATTGCTGCATCTTCTGGCGTTTCTTGCTGCGCTGGGAAGGCAGGAATTGTCCGCCTAGCAACTCTGATGGCTCCTGCCTTGTCGAACGACCGAGTGTATTTTCGTTGCGCTTGTCAGGCGGCCGACACCGACCGATTGCGCGCGTATGTGTGTGTCCTCGTGCAGTAGCTTCGGACCCGGACCTGGGCCGGCCCACCCTCGCAATGGACAGATTCTGTCCGCCTCACGTGCAGCAGCATCCAGGCTGCTGCGGCGTGTGCTATGTGGCTGTGGTGGTTTGTTTCGCTGAGGGTCTTGTGCCCTTTGACTTGTTACCTGCAGAAGGGCCCTGTGTTTCCTGAGCACAGGTCGCAGGGTGCTCTTGAAACGCTTGAGCAAGATGTGTGCTGGAGGGGCGGTGCTCATGCATGTGTTTGGTGTGAACTGGTCGGGAACGTCTCGTCCTGTGACTTGTCTGAAGAAGATGCTGACAGACTGGGTTTTTGTGTTTTGTAGGTCCCACTTTGTTGGGAGCGTTCCGTTCATGAGAGGCGTGAGCATAGAGGGTGTATGGTGTTTGCTTGAGTGCAATTTTCTGGTTGCTGGTGTTGATTTTGTTTGCTGAGCGTGAGCAGGGTGGCCCAACAAGAATACGGTACGCTGTTTCCACATCATGGCAGGAAGGGGGAATGGAGAAGGAAAGCGTACTCTTTCCTAACGAGGAGGCCAATGAGAATGTCCACTGTAAAAGACCTATCGTTCTGCCGACACAAGATGGTCCTCGACATGGTTACAAAGTCGAAGGAGCGCAACGCAAGGACACACAAACAGCAACATGGTGGTCAGCTCATCACAACAGGGTAACAGCAAAAGGAACAACGCTAGCTACGAATCCTTACCTGCCTTACAGTATGCAGTGAATTGCAGTGGGCCCTGCGACGGTCACAAACTACAACAGGCGCACTGCAGAACCTTGGCCGGGTCATCATGTACAGGAAGGGTCATCACTCCTCATCCATCACGTCTCCACCTTCGCCTTCATCATCAACACCATCCGCCTCTCGCTCCACAGCCAAGGGTGCCCAACTCCATCGTCAGCATCATCATGGTCATCATTGCCAGAGGGGTTCTCCATCGTCTCCATCGGTACATCTCATCCCGTCAGGTTACAGCATCTGTGCCGCCATGGCGCGGGGGCATCGTGTGTTGCCGATGCCACGACTGCATCCTGCGGACACCCGGGCCTGGTGCACGAAAACGCGCCTGGGCATTGGCAAGTCGTTTTGGATAACAGTCTACAGATGATGTGCAAGCATATGCCCCTAGACGAGCCCAACCACCACCCAGCACCTGCCAGTATACCGGCGCAACAGGGGCGCCTTCGCCCCAACATGTGTCCTAGGCCGGTACGACACGTCGCTGCGCCGCAACTCTTGTACGGCGTCAGTCCCTGTCATGGGCAAGCGCAGCGTGCAACCTGCTGTTAGCACCGTAACAGATCGTGCCACAAACAAGTGTGCCCCGCATTTCCACCATGTGCCGGCAAGTTTTGGTGCAGCGTCTACGCAAGCCGTTGACCCAGGTGGTGCGCCATACTTGTACCCGCCGTGCTCACCGACGCGGAGATGGGCTGCGGCCTTCCGCCGACCGGTCCCTGCCGCCGCGGCCGCCGTCGGCGTCCACGTGCTCCGCTCCCCGCTCCCTGGAGCGGCTGCGGCCCTGGCGGTCGCCCCGGCCGTAGTCGTCACGCTCGCGGTCCCGGTCGCCCCGCGGAGGCGGGGAGCGGCTGCGGCTCACCGACCTACAGTAGGCAAGGCAAAGCGGGTACCGTGCATTTGTGCGCTTGCGACGTGTAGTGCCACAGCTAACGCAGCTGCGGCGGGATGGCCAGGGACCAGGTGCGACAGAGCGGCCGTTCGCGGTAAGGCCGTGGGGGCGAAGACAAAATGCCCGTCAGGTTGCCGGCCCGCCTGGGTGCTGGACGCACCTGTCCCTCTCGCCGCGAGGACTGCGCCGGGGTGAAGGGCTGCGATTGCGCCGCGGGCTGCGACTGCGGCGGTAGTCCCGGTCCCTTTCCCGGTCCCGTCCGTACTCCCGATCCCGGCCATGGTCCCTGTCCCGCCCATAGTCCCTGTCCCGGCGGTCCCGGTCATAGTCACGGCCTGCAAAGCCAAGAGTAAAGCAAGCCCTCAGCAGCGAGCGCCACCAAGGCGTAGGGTGCTTGAGCCATCCCGGGCGGGGACATTGACCGATTGCAAACAGTGTCACAAGCTGCACTGGCGAAGGGTATTCGATGGATCAGCAGTCCTACACTTGGGGCCCGGGAGCTCCGCACTCACTGTTGCGGTCGTCGCGTCCGCCCCTGCTGTCCCGCTCGTAGCCGCCGCGGCTGTAGCTGCCACCGCCGTAGCCCCCACCGCCCCCACCCTTCCGGTAGTCCTCTGGCCGCTTCCGTCCATGCTGTGCGAACTGTACGTTCACCTAAGGGGCGGCAGGGCGGTAGGATGCTCACGTTTGCGTGTGGCACGTGAGCAGGCCTACCGATGTGTGTTGGCGACCAAGGGGCTCAGGTGACTTGGTAAGACTGTGTGTGGCATGTAGACATGGCTCACCTCTCTACCGCCAATAGTGGAACGGTCCAGGCTATACTTGGCCTCCTCCGCGTCCTTGGGGTCGCTGAACTCGACGAACGCCAGGCCGCGGGCCTCCCTGTGTTCGACATGCACCACTGGCAGCTCAACAAGGGGTGCAAGGGGTACACCCGCACACTGATGCAGCGTCCCGGTGCTCCTAGATAAAGCGGGTCGCCAGCCGAAAAGTAGGGTAGCCGTGGCACAGGGGTTCACCAGTGAGGCAGCCCTGTGCCGACACCGCCAGGGGTCGCCGCTTGCCCGAAGTAACGCGCGAGAATCGGCACAGCAGCCTGGTGGCTGCACAGTTTGACGCTTGCACTAAGTTGAACTGGGCAACTTATGCCAGGAGGGTGGGTAACACTTGCCCTGAGTAAAAGTCCTTGGGGACGTAAATGTCCCGGATGGGCCCGTAGCGTTCCGCATAATGTCTCAGATCATCCGCAGTAACGGACTTTGGTAGGTTACGGAGGAGCAGCGAACAGTTCTTAGCTCGCTCAGGGAGGCCTCCTTGCCCTCCTTGCCGCGACGGCCGCCCACGAGGAGAGTAACTCCGTGAACGAGAACGAGAACGTCCCATGTTTAGTAGTGTAGCTCAAATGATTGACTGAGCTCAACTCCAGCACACAAGACGGCTGACGTCCGATACGACATGGCGGGGGAGCTCATGGGGGTACCGAGTGCCAACGGCACAGCTGTCCTTGAAGCACAACACTGTCACTGGTTTGCTTTGAACTAGCAGATGGAATCATGTCTGCATCACCGGACTTTTGCGCTTTTGGCGTTTAACCTACCGACGAACGTCTGTCGCGTGTCGCGTGTGTAGTTACGTTGCGGCGCGTATTATATGGTGACGCATATTACTGTACATATCATGAAGGTGGGCGCTAGACGGCAACCAACATAAAACAACAGCTTGCCTCGCGTGGAAGTCGCGTTGCCTCGACACGCGCAACTTCGCGTGATCGGGGCCACGACTCTTCTGCAGCGCACAATGGCATACGGGGTGATCCCTGCGGGCAAGAGCGTCTTGGACGGCAGCGCGCGGTTGCGGGAGGACCTCGAGGACCAGGCGCCGCTGTTGCCGGTGCGTCCCGTGGGTGACGGAGGCGTCCACCGGCCGCAACCGGTGTGCCATGGCCCTTTGTGTGGACCATAAATTCATCAGCACTTATCCTTGATCGCACAGCGTTTGGGCCTCCCCGTCCAGCCCAGGCCACTGGGTGTTGCATGCACCCTTGTTTGTTTTCCACACTGTGTACTGCCCGCGCAGTTTCAATTGCATCTCATGATCGGCTTGCCATGCATGCGTGCCTTCGCTTTTCAATGTCCGTGTGGGCCCCGCCTGCCGGATGGCAATGGCAGCTGTCAGCAGTGCCTGAGAGACGCTGCGCACTCGTGCACGGCACAGCACTGTCGGTCCATCCGCTTATAACCAACTGTACCCGCTGCGTCATGGCCTCTCCACTCCGGCTAGAAGACCGCACCTCGTGTTGCCAACGGCACGGGCGGACACAACGGGCCCGTGGAAGAAGGCCCATCTGCCTTCTCCCGCCCGTACGTTTATCCCTTCCACACCGCCGCTGGGGGAGCTGCAGCATCCGACGGGCCGGGGAGCGGACCCACGGGTCAGCCTCCGTCCGACCCAAATGGGAATCCCGTACAGCCCCCGTCGTACGAAAGCCTTGACTACGAGGAGTACGACGATACGGTGTTTCGGGCGGACCAGGCCGCCAGCTCCTCCCTGGACGCGCTGCTGTTCAGTGCAAACAAGTACCTGGTGTGCTTTGCGATTGGTGGGTGGAGGGCCATGGATTAGGGTTGGCGGACTGCCGGGTATGGACACGCGTGAAGCGCGATACCGGTGTGGGGTGGACCCAAGCAGCGACAAGCAGCAAGCAGCTCATATGTGCGACGTGCATCGCGTAGGTCGATGCACCCATGCAGGTGTCAGCAGATCCTTAGTTCCTTGGCGGTAAGCGGTGGTGGTGGTATGCCGCACAGCCCACCCGCATTGCACGCTCTCCTTGTGCACATACCATGTCATGCCGCGCCGTGCCGTTCCCAGGCGTGCTTACGGCTGTTGCCGCCGTACTGGTCAACTACGGCGTGGAGAACATTAGCGGACTCAAGTTCTGGGCCACGCTGCAGCTGCTGAGCCAGGGGCACGTGCTGGGCTCCTTCGCGGGCTACGCCGCCATGAATGCGGCGCTGGTGGCCGCCAGCGCAGCCATCACGCTGTGGGTGGGGCCGGCGGCGGCGGGGAGCGGCATCGCCGAGGTCAAGGTGCGGAGCGGGGGGCGAGGTGTGGAGAGGAACAGGCGCGGGATGAATGTACTTGTCGTGGTGCAGGCCGCTGTAGCAGCAGGGGAGGCAGAGAGGCAGAAAAGGTACAGCAGTACCTGCGGGGCGCAGCGTGTATCCTATCTTGGGACGCGTAGGTCGAAAGAGTAGGTTGTGTCTTGCTGGGAGGGCCGAGGCTGACGTGACTCTGGGCGTTGGTGCCAGCCATGCGGTGGCGCTGCGGCGCCACAGTCTGTGCTTCCACACGCAGACATCCCTCGCTTGCGACCGCGGCCCCTATGAACGTGTACGACAGGCGTACCTGAACGGCGTGGACGTGCCGTACATCTTCCACTTCAACACGCTGGTGGCCAAGGTGCTGGGCGCCGTGGGCAGCGTGGCGGGCGGGCTGGCCATCGGCAAGGAGGGCCCCTTCGTGCACGCGGGGGCGGCCATAGCGGCCATCGTCAGCCAGGTGTGGCTGCAGGAGGAGACGGGGCACTGCTATAGCAACAGTAGCGAGCGGCGTAGGGATGAAACTGGAGAAAGGGGAAGGAGGGCTGGGCAGGGGGCGTTTGCGGCCAGGATGTGGCCGAGAGGCTGAAGATAGGGGGCCATGGATTATGGGGATGAGGGCAGGCTGCATGCATTTGGCCTTGGATCTTTCCGTAGGCTTACAGCAAGCAGGTGCCCTGCTGAGTAACTGCTGCCTGTTTCCGCTGCAATCAATTGCTATCCCTAGGGCGGGTCCGGGTCGTACCGGCTGGGTCTGATGCGCGGCTTCTGGAACGACCGCGACCGGTACGACCTGGTGGCGTGCGGCGCGGCGGCGGGCGTGGCGGCGGCCTTCCGCTCCCCGGTGGGCGGCGTGCTGTTCGCGCTGGAGGAGATGACAAGCTGGTGGAAGAACCAGATGCTGTGGCTGGCCTTCTTCACCACGGCGGGTGAGGGGTGGCTTGGATTTGCGACGAGTAGATTGGTGCAGATGGGAGGCAGGGGCTGATGAGTCAGGAGGCGGGCGAGGGGACCCGAGGCGGGCGGAAGGGCAGCGTGGGTCTGCAGGGGATGGGGTGAGATGAGGCAGGAGGAGCACGCAACAGGCGGGCTTATGGGTTGGAGGTTGGCGAAATGGACAGGTTTCGTCCAGTGTTGCGCCCTACACTGTCTTCCTGAAACCAGCTATGGAACTCCTCGCGTTGGCTCGCTTAGCCAGGGACTGCCTAGAGTCAAACAAACGCTGCATGTCGTCACCTCCATGCCTTTGCCCATCTGCTGCCACGTGCGCCTTCGCTCCTGCCCCCAGTCGTGTCCGTGTCCATCCGCGTCATCATGAAGCGCTGCTGGAAGCAGAACGGCTGCGGCTTCTTCGGCAGCGGCGGCTTCATCTACTTTGAGATCGAGGAGGGGCAGGACACGTACGAGTTCTTCGAGCTGCTGCCCATGCTGCTGCTGGGCGTTCTGGGCGGGCTGCTGGGAAGCGGTGAGGGCTTCTGGGGGAGGGAAGCGCGACGGCCATGCAAGGAAGGCATGAAGCGGTACTGACCGCGACCCCGCCGGCGTCAGGCTGATTGTGTGCTGCACCGTTGGCTTGTCCCGCCTGCGGAATCGTGCTGACCCCTGCGCCACCACCCACATGCCACGTGTCACGTGCCACGCGTGCCAGGCCTGATCGCCATGAACGCGCGGCTGGCGGAGTGGCGCAAGCGGCACTTGGCCCCGCTGGGGCGGCGGGGGCGCATGCTGGAGGTGGTGGCTATCAGCCTGCTCACCAGCGCGCTGTCCTTCGGGGTGCCGCTCATGGTGCAGTGCAGGGTGGGTGCAACGGGGTTCGGGCACAGAGCAGGACGGTGCCGCTCAAGTAGCCGGGGGGCTGCGCGTGTTCCAAGGCGGGGGAAGCACTGGCGAGAGTCAGCAAGAGGGTGGGCAGTTGGGGACGGGATACGGTATCTGCACAGTTGAAAGGTCGGGGCGGGGCGGACTTGGATCGCAGAGCCTGCAGGCTCAGGGCGCAAAGGGCTTCACAGAGTGCAGGGGTTGGCGCGCGTTGCAAATAACCTTAGGGCCCATACCGGTTCGCTTTCGCTTGAGGCTAGGACCCCCTGTCCATGGCGCGGGCGTCCCCCGCAGGCGTGCCCTTCCGGGACTGAAGAGGAGTGCCCCCGGACAGACAACCTGCACTCCGGGAACTTCGTCAACTTTGCGTGCAGGTGCGTCCGCTTCCAATGCTGCGCCCGTAAGCTACATCGGGCCTAACGTGCTTCACACTTCTCCTGGCGACACTTTGCTGCTGCTCCTCTCACTGCTCCGCCTCCTGCGCATCCTCCGACCGCAGCACCTGCCCGCCCGCTGCCCCCCAGGTTCCCCGGCACATACAACGACCTGGCCACGCTGTTCTTCAACACACAGGACGACGCCATCCGCAACCTGTTCTCCTCAAAAACACAGCGCGAGTACACGGTGAGGCCTGACACCACCATGGAGAACAAAGCCGTCGGTGCATCTGCGCGTGCGTCATTCCGTCGGCTAAAAGTTCCCTTGCCAACCGTCTCTTGAGCAATACATACGTAACATTACTACCTCATTGCACTTCCCTCAGCTCGGCCCTTGCTCCCCTGGCGCTGTGACGCGACCCCTCTCCCTTGCACACGAGATCTCGGCGCTGCTTAAGCCACAGCTCTTGAGGGCTCTGCGGCGCTTCCCTGAACGCAGCCTTCCTACCCGCGCCCTCCCCCCCCCCATCAGGTGTCCGCGCTGCTGCTGTTCGCCGCCATCTTCTACGGCCTGGCCACCCTCACCTACGGCGTGTCGTGCCCCACCGGCCTCTTCGTGCCCAGCATCCTGTGCGGGGCGGCGTACGGCAGGCTGGTGCGTGCAGGCAGGCAGGCACACACCTCCTTGAGCCAGCCGTGCACTCGCTGCACAAACGCCTTCTGGCGAAATATGCCCTTCTCCCCTGGCCACACAGGGCAGTACGGTATGCGCTCGCGCCCGTGCCTGGGATTTGTCACGTGCCTGCCACTCGGTCCTAGTAGCACCGTGTCAGTTTACGGTCTCCTGGTGATAGTAAGTGCTCCGGGCTGCGCACTTGTACAGGCAGTCTTTATGCTTGCAGAAAGTATCTGGACTCACTCCCTCGAGCCTGGCAACTGCCGCACCCCAGGTGGGCATCTTCGTCGCGGATATGCACCCGGGTCACTATATCGACGAGGGCACCTACGCGCTGCTGGGCGCCGCCTCCTTCCTGGGCGGCGCCATGCGGCTGACGGTGTGCACGTGCGTCATGCTGCTGGAGCTGACCAACAACCTGGCGCTGCTACCGCTCATCATGCTCGTGCTGCTGGTGGCCAAGGTGCGGCGGAATTCTGCTCCGTGCCGCCTATACCGCCAACCTGAAATCATGCCATCCTTCAACTGACCTGGGGTTGTGTGGTAGGGAAGGGCAGGGGCCGTGGCCTCCTGCGCGCGGACCCGCAGCCAATGGCACTGCTCTATGCATACTGTGCGTACCAGCTTGCACCATGGCTATTTTGCCTCCATCCAGCTACGTTAACTTGGTAACCCAACTTTGTAGCTTGGGTTGTGGTCAATCCGTTCTTCCCGTGCAGGCTGTTGGCGACGGCACGGGCGTGCGGCCCATCTACGAGGTGGCCACCGCCACCAAGGGGCTGCCCTTCCTGCAGCCGCAGCCGGAGCCCTTCATGCGGCACATCACCGCCAAGGAGTGCTGCGGCCACCCGCCCGTCACATTCAACAGGGTGGAGAAGGTGCGAGCAGGGGAAAGCAGAGGAAGCGAATGGACGTACTTCGACGCAAGCAGTGCTCGGGGTCTGTGTCAACGCCACTGTGCATGTATCCGCGATGGTGTCGGTCCCGCCCATTCCGACACAGCGCAACCAAGGAATCTATCCACGGTGTGCCAACTTCGGAGCCTCACCACGAGCCAACGATGGCTGCGCAGTTGCCCCTGCCACCTTCGTATCTGGGCACAAATGCAGCCCTCTCTTTCAACTCCGCGCGCCAGTCTTCAACCCCTACACACCGCTCACGCTCCCGCTGTCCCCACGGCCCTCTCCCTCCACTCCTCTGCAGGGTCCGCCCACTTGTCAAGTGGTTCACCCTATGCGTGCATGTATCCGCACTTCCCTGACACCTGACTCTGTCCCCTCTTGAACGCCACGCTGCTCCCGTCCAGGTCCGCTCCATCGTGGAGACGCTGCGGCGCTGCGGCCACAACGGCTTCCCCGTCATGGGCCGCGGCCCGGACGGCGAGCGCATCATCTGCGGCGTGGTGCTGCGGCAGCAGCTGCTCACGCTGCTGGCCACCGGCGGCCGCAGCATGCAGGCCTCGCCCACCCCCACCGACAACACCGGAAAGACGGCGCTGTCGTACACGTGGGTACCGGCCCGCTTCCGTACACCCGTACCAGCCGCACTGTGCGGGCTGAGCGGCTGACGAACTTCATTCCGTCAGTCTGTTCGGTTAACTTTGTTTGCAATTCAGTGGTTATCCTCAACCGCTGCCTCGCACCGCGCCGCCCCACTCCCAACCGCCCTCCACTCCTTCCCGCAGTGCCTCCGAGTTCTCCAAGCCCATGTCGGACCCCGCGCCCGGCCCGCACGACGGCGTGCTGGCGCCCGGGGCGCTGGGCGAGGACTCCCTTGAGCGCTACCTGGACCTGGGGCCCTTCCTCAACACCTCATACCACGTGGTGCAGGTGGGGGCCCGGCAGCTGCAGGGCGTGGGAGCGTTGCCACCAGCGATGCACTTCGGCCACCAGCGATGCACTTCGGCCACCGGCACCTGGCATCTCGCCTTGCTTCCGTCGAGTAGTAGGCACCTTCTGTGCAGGTCCCTGTAGGCTCAGTGGGAGTTGCACCGTGTGCAGCTGCTGACGCCTCGAGGGGCACCCCCGTGTGTGCTTCGCCACCGACGCGCAGGAGGACGCGCCGCTGAGCAAGGTGTACCAGCTGCTGCGCACCCTGGGGCTAAGACACATATGCGTGGTGCCCAGGTGAGACAGGAGGCGGCTTGCTGTGCCCCATGGAACATGGAAAACGCGTCGGACCTGTGTCCTTTTTGTTGCCGTACCACCTCAGGAACGCCGTACGGGGATCCTGCCTGTCCACGCCCAGCACCTCATGGAAAGTGTCACGCACATCATTCCCACCCACAACCCGCACCTGCTGAGCGGAAGCCCGTGCTCTAGCTGTCCTGCCTACACATGCAAGAACGCACCCGTTACGCTTACGCCCTGTCCCTCTCCCACAGGGCCCACGAGGTGGTGGGCATGATCACACGTGCCGACCTGCTGCCAGACGCCCTGGAGCGCAAGTACTCTCGCATGCCCGGCCACTACACCACAGACGGGCTGAACATTGTGGCACACACCGGACCAACGGGCGGTGGCGGCAGCAGCGACCCGTCCGCATCCGGAGCGGGCGCCAGCGGCAGCGGTGCGGCGGGCGGTACGGCAGGCGGCGCCAACGGGGTGGCGAACGGGCCAGGGATGGCGCATGGGGCGGGGGCGGGCGGGGCGGGAGGGAAAGGGGACGGGGCTGGGGGGAGGGTGGCGGTGCACATGGGGGGAGGCGGCGTGGTGTCGATCAAGCTGGGGCGGGCGACGGAGGCAGCGGCGGGGGCCGGAGGGGGGCAATGGACGTCGTTTGGGGCGTTCTTGGCACGGCGGGCGGCGGCAGCGGCGGCGGTGAGCAGCGGCGGGGCCGGCGGCGGCGGCAGCCCGGGGCCCGGAGGAAGCGTGCTGATCGAAGACTCGATACCGGAGACGGGGGCGGAGGCGGCGGCGACGGGGGCAGCCAGCGGCGGTGCCGCCAGCGCGAACCTCAGTAGGCGGAACGGGCGGCCGCCGGGGCTGGCTAGCAGTGGTAGCTTCTCTGGGGGCACGGGCAGCGGGGCTGGGGGTGCGGTGCAGATGGGCGCCTTTCCAACCTGAGCTGGTGCGGCCAGCTGCCCCTGCCATCCGGAGTGCACCAGGGCAGACGGGAACCATGTACCGCAGGCCCGTAGGCGTGATAGTCTCATTGTATTGCAAGGGAAGGCTGTTCCGCGTTGCGAGAGGATGACTGGGAAAGGACAGCGGCGGCTCTAGCTTAGACTTGCCCTTGCTCATCTAGAAACCAACCCTTGGCATGCCTGCCAGGGGACTCCGTCGTCCTCTAATGATACTTCTTTCCCGACAACAGTACAGGCGCATGGTTTAGGAGATGTACATCCGTTAGGCATTCTCTGCCGCAGTAGCGGTACTCAATGTACAGGCTAGCTACATAAGGGGTGGCGGACATAGCGTGAATAGGACCTTGATAGTGTTGCAGGTTGTCTTCGCCTTGGCGCTAGGCATGCAGGAGGGCCGGAGGGGCGAGAGCAGGGGGCCACTTGCAAGCAGGGGGACATTTGCTCAAGTTACCGGGACATGTTTGGCTCCCTTTGCAAGGGTTTGTTTCAACTGTTTCGGGCCAAGCGCGTAAACCTACGACACCCAGTCTGAGCCGCGGTGCGCGTGTGGCATTTTGTGCATGTGCTAGTACGACACGAGGTGCACTCACAGGCTCGACGCCGCAAGTTTCCTTGCAACTGCCGGAAGCTTGTGCATATAGCGTACTGGTCATTTTGCCACGATTGCAACAAAAGCAGAACCATACCGGGCACCCACGTCCACCTAGACTTCAAGTGTTCGCTTTGCCCACTGTGGTAGCCCCCTGGTGGTAGCGTCTAGTGACCGCTTTCTCAGGGCTCAGGGTGTGCCTACCTGCGCAACGTGTCAGACACACCATACCCTGTGCCTCCACATGACACGAGATTTAACAAGACAGCCGCTAGACCAGAACGGCCAGGCTATCCTCTACACCGGCCAGGGCGGTCAGCGTGCCAGGAAGTACCCTTAACAACCACATCCCCGAAATGTGTACAAAATGTCGCACGTGTGCGTGCTACCAGCGAGGTCCCAAATTCGCTCCATCAGTACATGCAAAATTCGGTGTTACACACTTGGACATACGTGTGTCATAGCGTTTTCCACCCCTACATAATATCAAGACCATGTACCATCCTGAACAAATGCTTGTTCGTGCGCTGCGCTCCTCTTCTCGACCCTGACATTTCAGCAGTGGGCATACCCTGCGTACCGGTAACCCAAAGTATAAATCGTAAAACCTACACTGACCCCTGCGTACGACCATTCATGCCGCCGCCACTGCTGTAACGGTTCAGTGCGTGCCATGGCCCGACCTGCAAACACAACCCATCACACATCCAGCTACATCCACGTCCCGTTCCGTCCTTACACCGCCTCCCACGCCCCTTAACAGCCCTGCCTCGCGCTTCCCCAACATCGCCTCTGCCTCCGCCCGCGCCGCCCGAGCCCACACCACCCCTGCCTCCAGCCTCGGCTCCCTCCTCAGCTCTGTGGTCCACAGCAGCGGGGCGTCCGTGACCACCTCCACGGGGCGGCCTGTGAGCAGGTTGCTGCTGCTGACCAGGCCCCCCACACGCAGCGCCGTGTCGCACACGTCCCACCGCAGGCCGCGCGAGGTGGCGGTGGCGGGGCCGGCCATGGGAATGAGGCCGCAGGTGGGGCCCTCGAACCTGGCGGGAGAGCGGAACGGGCGCGGCGCAGCGCACAATGTGAAGCAGTCAGTAGGCGTGAGCCTTATAAACTATCACTGTGGCCCCTGCAGCACGTGAAGTGAGCGAGCCCCTGTGGGCGGCAGCCAGCGGCTGCTCCACCATTTGCACCACGCCGGCCTATCCAACACCGGTCTCCCACGCCGCCCCGCACTCACTCCTCGTCCGGCACGATGAGCGTGCGCCCCGGCCGCACCAGGCGCACCAGGTTGCCGTCGCCCCACAGCGTTACGGCCAGGTGCGGGAACATGTGCAGCGAGTTGAGGTTGGCCAGCGTGTGGTCCAGACGCCCGCCCAGCGCCCCTGGGGAGGGAGAGGGAGGGGCAGTGGCAACCAGTCGCGCAATCCGGTTGGCAGGGTGTCCCATGCAGGAGAATCGCTAGATGCGCGCGTGCGGAGCTGCCAGTCTTCGTGTCGAGGCGCAGCGGTACAGCGCCGGCACTCGCAGCACCCAAGGCATCCCACTTAGCAGGCGCGCATGGTGCTCCCAACCGCCCGCACCACCAAGCTGCATGCAAGTGTCCAGGAGCTGCAGCTTGGGTAGTGCCAATGCAGTGGATTCAGGTAAGCACGTGAATTCACGGAAGCACGCGCGGCCGGCTGGCGAGTTTGACAGTCCCGCCGCCTCCCCGCCACTCACCCAGCACCAGGATCTCGTGGTCCTCCGGGTGGCCCGCCCCGCGGATGAACCTCTCCTCCAGCACCTGCACGGCCTTAGTAAGGTCCGTGGTGTCCTGGTCGTACGACAGGTCCAGGAACGGCACGCCATGCCGTACGTAAAACTGCCGTACGTCGGGCCGCAGCGAGTCCAGGTCCCCGAGCACCAGGTCGGGCAGGTGCGCCAGCCGTAGGGCCTCCTCAGGGTCCCGAGGCACAGAAGGTTGCGCTGCGTGCTGTGGGTCGGATGATGCACCTGGCGCAGGGCTGGGACCTGTGCTGCTGGATGGGGCTGCTTGCGGCGCCGGCGGCGCTCGGGGGTCCGGTGGGAGGGCGGCCGCCTCCGTCCCTGACCCTGGTTGTGACCCCGTGCCCAGCCCAGCTGCTGGTTCCGCCCCTGCCCCTGTCCCTGCCGCTGTTGGCCCCTCCACGGGGGGCACCATGGATGGCAGTTGGTCGTACAGGCGGTTGATGCCGCCGTCCGCGCAGACTCGGAACGATGCTGCATGGCGCAGGGATTGGAGAAGGAGCAAGGGGTAGGAAGGCTACAAGGTGTTGACCAAAGGGTAACGGCTTGGGTGCAAGCAGAACAGCGCGTTGGCTGCGGTCCTGCCCTAGCTAGGCAGGTAGTGTAGCGACCCTGCTCCGGACCTGGCACACAGCCAGGTAACTGGGCCCTGCCTTCCCCAACTCCCGCGACGCGAAGCAGTTCCCCCAAAGCCAGATACAGTACAGAGAGATGGAAGAGCAAGCCAGCTGCCCAATGTGGCACTTCAGGGTACTTCCAGCTGTTCAGGGCCGGAGCACCTCCACAGCCCCCGCGGCCGCACATCCCACACGCCTTACCCGAAGCCCACGCGTGCGGCAGCCCCTCCGGCAGCACATAGTTGAGCACCACAAGGTACCTCCGCACCGGCCCCCGCCCAGGGCCGCCTGCGCCCCCGCCTCCTCCAGCAGTGGCAGCAGCGCTATCTGCCGTCACAGCACCAGCGCTGGATGCGGCCCGCGGCGTCGGGCAAGCGGCAGCCCCTAGGAAGCCCGACCGAATGACTTGATCGTACACGCCCCCGCACAGCCCGCCATCTCCCAGGCCTGAGACGGACTCTGTGTCGGCGGTGGAAGGCGCGGCCCGGGCAGTGGGCGAGTCGGCGAGCTCCGGGGCGGGGGTGCCAGGGCCAGGCTCAGGGCTCGGGGGTGCTACTGCAGCAGCAGCTGCTGCTGCCTTGTCGCATGTTGGCTGCACCGTAAGCTGTGGCTCCCCATCAATGCCGCAGCTGGACGGGAGGTTGCGGCTGCTGTTCATAGCAACGACAGCTGTGGAGTACGGCTGTTGAGGCCTCGGTGACCGGGGGCAGGGGTGAGGAAGCGCCCGGAACGGGGCGAGCGCCGCCCCGATGGTCCGGAGTTGCGCTGGCTGCAGGTGCCGAGTGCACGTCGTGGGAAGGTGTGTGGTCGCAGAGGGCAGGGCTCCTGTGCACATCCCATAGGGGGGGTGGGGCAACGGCTTGTGCGAGGGGTAGGGCGTGCAACGAGCAGGACCTATACTGCCAACTGAAGCACATGCAGCTTACCTATACCCAAGTCAACACACGAAGTGGCGGGTGAGCAGCACAAGGCAACGTGCAAGACTTACCAGTCCACGCCACCGCCGAAGACTTCCGCTTGCCAGCAAAACCCAAGCACCACCTGCGGGCGCTTGGCGTCGGTGCACCCCGAGAAAGGCAAGCGGCTATAAAGATGTGCTCCTTGCTATTTCCTAAGACACACTGTAGATGTATGGAAGGGTAAATGAGTCTCGGGAAAGCCCGCATTCAGGCCGTAGGACCTAGCTTGTTCCTCTGCATCGCTGAGGGGTATAAGACAATATGAATGGCACTTGTTGGTAATACTATGTGTGCTGCTATGAGAATGAACCCCCTTGCTTGGCCTGGGTGGAACTACGTCGCGTTACCTTCGGCCATTGCGCATGGGGCCGATGTCGACCGCGATCAGGCAAAGGAAAAAGGCGCAACCCAAGCGCCGTGAAACATTATACTTGAACTTATAAGGCAACTCTTATTGACGTCACTGTGTGGCCGGGGGCGGCCCCGAGCAGCCCACTTTCCAAAACCCGACTTGACGTCGTTTCACTGCGACCTTGCTGCGGCTGCGCCAGCCATGGCGGCCCACGCTCCATACATCATGCCTGACGGAAGGTCGCTGCAGCACTACCTCCACCAGGCAAGCCGCTCTCGCCCGGCGCCTGTGCCACAGCCCCAATACGCGTCGGCCAGTCCACGTCATCCGTCGCCTCCCGCATCCCATGCCGAATCCCCTCTTTACGCATGTCGTCCCGCGCTGTATACACGTGCATTCTCCCTTCTCCTTCATGGGAGTTCACCTCATTCTTGAACGTTACACGGTGGGGTATAGACACCCCACGGCGAGGCCACTCAGGGAGCCCCTCGCCGTATCATGACTGACTCAGTCATCGCAGTAATGGACACCGCCATGTCATGTCCTCATTCTCAAACAGGAGCGTGAAAGAGAGCAGCTCCGGCGCCGCAAGGCCGAGATCCGCGGCAAGGACGCCCAGTTTGCGCAGCTGCTGCGGCAGCGGGCGGCGGCCGCCAACGAGCACGAGCTGGCGGAGCTCAAGGCTGTGGAGGCAGCGGGGGTGCGCAGGAGGCGGAGGTGGCTAAACGAGAAGACGCTGAGGGACTTGGCAGGTGGGTCGCGGCGGGGCGGGGGAGGAGAGCAAGGGCGGCGGCTTGTGTCAGAAAAATAGTGCGCTGTGCTGCCTGCGCGCGTGGGTGAATGCGCATGGGAATCGGGGCAGTGGGAATGGAGCGCCGCCACATTATCCAGCAGCGGTGGACTGGGCGGTGGGCTCTGCGCCTGGACCTGCGTGCTACCGCAGCAAATTGCGGGCACGGTCTTGCATTGTCCTCATCCAGCAGTCTAGCCATGCCGTACACTAGCAGTGTGCCCATTTGCACGCCGTTTCACCACAGTCCAAACGCCTTCCGCCCCGCCCCTGCCCATCCATGCTCCATGCTCCCTGCCCGTGCCCCCTCCGCCGCCCGCAGGCCCCCTGTCCGCAGGCGACATGGAGGCGCAGTTCAAGCCCGCGCCCTTCGGCTGGACGGGCCACATGCGGCCGCTGACGCAGGCCATGCAGACCCCGGAGGCCGCCGCCCTGTGGGACAACTTCCGCAGCATCGACCCCGACAAGGAAGCACGCGTGCTGGCCAAGTGGGCCGAGCACACCCGCCAGCAGCAGCCAGGCGGCGCGGGGTCGGCGCAGCAGCGCGACAGTGCGCCGCTGCGGCAGCGGCCGCCGCCCAGCCGTGCGGGCGTGGCGCTGCAGCGGTGGGCGGGCGTGGGGCGCAAGGCGCGGACCGCCCTTAAGCGCGCCAACCCGTCCTCGGTGCTGCAGCTGGAGCTGCAAATCCTGGACTTCATGGAGCAGGTATGTGGGTTAACGGTGTGGGTTGCCGGACAAGGGGCGTTTGCGGCTGCGGCTGTTGCCGTCAAGTGACTGTTGGCCTCACAAACCGAGCCGGCCGCGCGGCGACCTTGTTGCTTTTGCTACCCGTGCGCCGCTGCCCAGTTCGCAACCCGCTTGATACACAACCTGCCGCTCCGGCCCCTTCCAGGCCGCCCCCGGCGAGGAGCTGCTGCTGCCGCTGGAGGACCCGTTCGCCCGCCTGCTGGTGCACGGCCTGGCGGACTTCTACGGCCTGCTGTCAGCGACCCGTGGGTCGGGCGGCGGCGGCGGCACACACGTGGCAGTGTACCGACGCGTCCGGCCGGCGCAGCCGCCCGGCGGCGCCAGCCCCTCCTCCCTCCCGCCCCGCAGCCCCAGCGTGGGGACGGCGGCTGACAGGGTGTCTGGGTCGGGTCTGGGAGCCGGGGGGTCAACGGGGCCCAGCCCTGCGCGTGGGGCGGTGGTGGGTGCGAGCCCTGCACGGGCGGCGGTGGTGGGTGCCAGCCCCGCACGGGGGCCTGGGGCTGGGGCTGGGCCCAGGACCCCAGGGGAGCCGGGTCTCGAGCCGAGCCCCAGTCCAGGCAGGAGGGCGGTGGCGGGGGGCAGCCCTGCTGGAGGGAGGGCGAGGACGGTGTCAGCGGGGCGAGTCCGGGGTGAGGGCGCAGCGGTGGGGGCAGGGTCACCTGTTGCGGCTGTGGCGGAGGAGCACGAGGTGACGTGCACGGACATTCTGCTGTGCATGGCGGAGACGGGGGAGGGCGGGCTGAACCAGGAGGCGCTCAGGCGGTACGTGGCCACGCACATCCACGGCACGGAGGCGGAGGGAGGCGGGGGGCACCAAGGGCGGCAGGGAGCGGGGCAGCGGGCGGCGCCCGTGGCTGGGCGGTGACGCGTGTGGGGGACTGGAGGGGGAACGTGCAGGGAAACGTAGAGCGTACGGTGCTTGACGTTGTTGTGGGGGTACTAGGCTTGGCGTCGATGGCTGTGTGTGGGGTTATCGCAGACGGCGTGGTGTACAGGGGAGCACGGGCCGCTTGGTGTCTCGCATTGTTCGAACCTTCGGCGTGGTGCGGTGTAACGCATGACGCGACTCGGCGGCTGCACGGTTGGGGGAGGGACCAAGGGAGCTGGGAAACTGTGTTGGTCGTGGGTCCTGAGCAGTTGGGCCTGCAAAGTTGGCAGCGCCTGCCGTAATAGCGTTCGGGCAGTCGGCTGAGACCATATGCATGATTTACAAAGGTGGGGGTGCGGGGAGCTGCTCCGCAGGTGGTGCTGCCGGGAGGCGTTGCAGTGCATGTATCCTTTCTGCAGCGGTCCCCAACCACGCTGCCCCTAATGTGCATTGGCTCCTTGGGGGGCAGAGGATAGGGTTGTGGCTGAAGGTGATGGAGGCAATGCCCATGGCGTGGTCGATGGCATGGCGTCAACGATTTGCTGTCAGAGGCCCCTCGCTGTCGTGTTTTTTTTTTTTTTTTTTTTTTTCAGGAGAAGGGTTATGGGATTATCGGAGACCTATTTT
>VFQN01000713.1_pt1 | contig 59915 bp, 103 predicted proteins | sample 3512371 | NCBI WGS metagenome assembly VFQN01 (sample SAMN10412370, study PRJNA504923) | tailings metagenome | isolation source: Replicate 2 from Balatoc abandoned mine | place: Philippines: Itogon, Benguet | collected 2017-08-28 | reverse complement strand
TCTAATGAGAAACATTCTCGTTAGAATTCTAAATCTAGGGTCCGTGCCAACCCTAGCTACTGGCGCAGAGAGTCGTGCTCCGGACGGGTGCTACTGGGGCTTCCTTGTACAGGGCCAGTGTGGGAGTGTGGGTGGCCTCCGACAGCCTGAGGGTTGTGGGGCCAGTGTGGGGGTGTGGAAGCGCTCCTTACAGCCTGTCGGGGGTTAAGAGTCAGGGACTGCTCCGCACGGGGCCTACAGGTGCACTTTTGTACGGGTGCGGGAGCGCCTGTGCGGGTGTAAGAGCCCCTCTTGGGAGCCGGAGCCCTCCTGACGGTCTGAGGGTGTGTAAGTGCCCCTGTATCCTCCTGAGAGCCTGTCGGAATGTGGGAGCCTGGTGAGCGGTGCGGACAGCCTGCACGGCTGCGGGAGTCCCCCTGGTTGCCTATGGGGGTATGGGAGCAGAGGTGCGCTCTGGACCACCTGTGGGTGTGTGGGAGCCCTCCTGGCAGCCTGTGGGGGTACGCGTAAAGCGCAAAGGAAACTGTGTAAGGCGTCAGGGAGTAACGGAAAGCGCGGGTGCCTGCGCGCAAGCGGACGTGGGGTTGACAAGCAGAAACCAAGACAGAACGACGGATCCCAATAAACGCTGTGGGAGTGTGGGAGTCCGCCTGGGAGCTTGGGGAACGGCGCTGACAACCTGTATGGTTTTGGAAGCCCTCCTGACAGCCTGCACGGTTGTAGGGGCGTGGGAGCGCTTCTGCACGTTGATGGGTTTAGGAGCACTCCTGACAGGCTGTTGGGTCATGGGAGCTGTCCTTCGGCCTGTCGGGGTGTGGGAGCCTTTTGTGACGGTGTAATTTGAACGCACGCGGTAAAACCCCACCGCCGTGACAGCCCCTCTGGGGCCTGAGGAGCGGTGCTGACAGCTTACACAGCGGGAGCCCTCCTGACAACCTGTGCGGCTACGTGTAAAACGCGGGCAAACCGTGGCCTGTGGGGGTGTGGGAGCCGCCAAGAAAGCATGGCAGGCAGGCGACAAGCACGAGGAGCACCACGTTAAGGGCACCTTCCGCAAGCTGGCTGACCCTATGGGAGTGTGGGAATCTCTCCTGTGGGGGTGTAGGAGCTCTTCGAACAGGCTGTACAGGTGTGAGAGCCCGCCTGACAGCCTGTACGGCGGGTGTAGGAAGTGTGGGGGCCCTTCTGACAGCTGTACGGGTCCGGGTGCCGCGGAAATACTGTTCACAGCCTATGCGGGTGTAGGAGCGCTCCTGACAGTCTGTGGGGTCGTGGGAACTGTGATGTAGCCTGTCGGGGTGTGGGCGGCCCTTTTGGTGTGTGATTCGAACGCACGCGGGGAGACCCCACCGCCTTAGCAGGGCGGCGCCTTAACCACTCGGCCACAGGTGCGTAAGTGGTAGCGCTCGTTCTCGGAGTTCTCCGAGGGCAAGGCTCTTTCCCTTCGATGCACATTATCGATCCTCCGGAGCCTATGTACCAGACACAACACCTCTACATTTGGCAAAAAAAGGCCGAAGGGGCCCCCTGGCAAGACGTTTTCTCAGATGACAGCAGTGCTGCAAGAACGGTTGTGTAGAAAGCTCAAGGCCGACACCAGGCGCGGGAAATTCCCAAGGGACTTCCTTAGGATATAGGGCATACCTGTGGTGGGACCTCGCCCTTGTTTACTCTAATTGTTTGTTTACCCGTCATTACTACAAAGTCCGGTTTACCCATTATACTGTTTGGCGCTGATGGCTGTCTCGTTGCCCTGTTGGGTGTGGTGGGTGTGGTACGACACCCCGACGGGAAGAGGGCCCCCGCAAACCAGCCAGCCACCAAACCAGACGTTGGGCCCCGCACCCTCAGCACCTTGGCCCGTATCAGCTCCAGCTGATGTCCTTTTGGCCCCCTGCACAAACGCCGACGGCCTAATGCTGCTTTGTCGTTCAGTGCGGAATACCCATAATGCATGTACACGCATTGGGACACGGCAGAAGACAAAGATTGCACTGGCGTCGGACGTGCCACTGACGCTTGCTGCGCAACACAAGTGTACTAAGGGATCTGTGCATCACAAGCAACCGAAAGGCTTACTCGCTGATGGGCTACAGGGCGAATAATTACTATGTGATGGTGTACAACAGCATTTTGCGGACCATCTTGCGCCCGCCGGCGTCACGCCCTGTCACACCCTAATGTCACACCCTGTCACGCCATGTCAGACCCTGATGTCACACCCTGTCACGTTCTGATGTCACTCCCGCCAGCGTCACGCGCTGTCGCACCCTACCTGTCACGCTCTGACGTCACACCAGCTCTGTCACACCCTGCCACGCTCTATTGTCACACCCTGGCCGCCGTCACATGCTGCTGTGTGTCACGCGCTATTGTGCCCTCATGTCTACTACTTACTGCTCTGGTGCGCCTGCAGGTGCTGGTGCTGTTGGCAGTGGCTCTGCGACGGCTTGGCTTCTGCCCACAGCGGGCCTGGGCGGAGGGGCTCCTCCACGCCCTGGAGCCCTCCCTCAGGGCAACCTGTAACCCACAGCATGAGGAAGGCGCTGTGCCGGAAGCAGCCATGGAGCAGGGCAGCGGGGAACGCCAGCCGGCCGGCCAGGAGGTACCCGCCCAACCGCTGCCTCCCGAAAGCGTGGCAGCTCTGCTGGTTGCCCTGGCTGGAATGAGGGTGCGGCCAAGCGACGCATGGATGGAGCTCGCTGTGCAAGCGGTGTCCAGCGGCAGGTGAGGCGGTTACGGCCAAACAAAGGACATCAGTTGCAGCGCCCCACACACACGTTATTGCGTGCTTCAACCAATACAAGTGCTCCACGGGCTTCCTCGTGTCTGCGTACCCAAAGGCCACGAGCAGCTTGCCGGCAACGCACAGCTGTCACCCGACCGACTGGTGCAGTACGTACGCATTCACGATACGTGCGTTCCTCGGGTTGTAGAGGTCAACCACCACACGAGTTACCAGTCAGGGCCAACATGTCGCACACGTGCCCTCCTGCCTCTCCCACCAGCCCGTTGACGCCTGATACCTCACACAGTCCCTCTCGTATCACGCACACGCCTCCCACCGGCAGAGGTGCTCCGCTCCCACCAACACTAGTGGTGGACCTGTTGGCGGCGCTCGCCACCCTGGACGCTCAACCCGCGCCCGCCCTGCTGCAATCCCACGTGGACGCGTTCTGGCAGCAGCTGCCCGCCCTGCCGCTAATACACATGCAGCGGGGCCTCCGGGCCCTGTCCGACCTCGGGGTGCCCATGAAGCACCAGTGGATGACCCAGCTGCTGGACAACGTAACGCAGAGGCTGGACGTAGCAGGGGCGGGCAGGACCGGGCAGCAGGGGGCAGGGCAGGCTGCTGCAGCGGCCGCCGCGGCCGTGGACGGCGTGGCGGGCGTGCTGTGCACGCTTGCGTCCATGCAGCGTGCCACGCCAAACAAGACCAACCGGAGGACCCTGGACGTCCTGTTTGCGCGCGTGGCGGATCTGCTGCCGGTGTCGGGGCCGCTGACTGCTGAGCTGTTGGACTGCTGGGACAAGCTGGTCCCGCTGTGAGAGGCGTGGCTCGGTATGCCGCCATGGGGTCCCGCGGTGAGAGGCGTGGCATGGCATGGGCATGTGCGTTGCGACATGGGCGTTCTTACTGCATCGGTAATAGGTGCAGCGCGGCAGGTATACCCTGTGACGCTGGTGCGACGGGGATACCGCCATGCAGCATCCCGGGTGGGACGCACGTGGACACGATGAGACCAGTGCTGGGGCCACAGCTCTGTGGGCAGCAATCTGCATGGTCTGTCAAGCCCACTGGTTGCGGGAGGTCCTGCGCGACTTGCGTTCTCATAGTGCACTTACTATCCCTGGGACCTGCGCACTGGCCCTGTCCAGTGGAACGCCGCGGATATGCAGCAGCTTGTTTGTAATTGTCGGGTCCGGCATTAAGCTTGCCCCGTTCCGGGATTAGATAGCAAGACGCGCATTCTGACCCAGATGCCTCACTGGGGTATGCCTGCAGCCTGCTGCAGCCTGCGGCGTCGGCTGGCACCCCAGTTCTGTGGGTCGGGTCGGGCCTGGTGCTCCAAAGGGGGGGATAAATACGCCACGCGGTGGTTGTACCACAGGAGCATCTGGGAGCGCGGCTAGCTGCAATGCACTTTATGATGCTATGCACACCATCCATTACCGTACCGTCACACACGGCAGAACTAAGCAGGTGTGACGAAGGACCCCACGCAGCATATGGGTAGTTGGGTACTGTATGGCATGGTACGTGCGGTTGTGATTAGGGTTGTGGCACAAAGCGCGCCTACGTGAGGCCGTACAAACCGGTGCGAACACCATACGGAACTTTTGAAAAGCCGGTACCTTGCTTGGGGTGGCTGATAGCGTTATAGGCCGGCGATGGGCATGATGTCGAGGGGGCGGGGGAAGTCCTTGGAGCTCTCCTTTCGTGCGGTATCACGACCATTCCAGACCAATGGCGTCACGACTGAGCTGTGTCAGCAGGTGCAACAGTGTGTAACTTGTGTGAGGTGCATGAGGACAGGGCCTCCTCCTCTCTATGCATTTCCCATTCAAGCCATTGTGGTAGTCGTGACACGGTCGAGCGCAACATGGCTTACTTCAACAGCTTTGCTGTTGGGAGGTCACGGGTGTTACGGTACGACGGGGAGCAGTTGAACCAGGTTGAACCGGGGAGCCGATGCACGCCCTTCACGTTTGCCGTACTAACCTGCATCTCGTCTTCATAACTGACGGAACCCCAAATCACATATTTGTGAACGGGTTGAAGTGTGTGGACGAGGCGGTGCGCAGCATCGCCAGCATGGCAACTGGTGTGTCAGCATGAGCACCAGAGCACACACATCTGCAAGGGGCTGCTGGGCAGGGCTTAGGTCGGCTGCCTTCACAGCCTTGGTAGAGGAGCAGGACAACGGGAGCTGCATCGGGTGGGGTGGGGGATCGGAGCAGATCGGAGGCACGGGGGGTTAAGCGTTTACATGCAGTTCAGGGTGGCGGCGGTGGTCGGGTACAACAGGTATGGGGAAGGGGGGGAAGGGGGGAGGTGGGAGAAAGCTTTGGGAAAGGACTGGAAAGGACATCCAATTTGGCTAGGATGCTTGGCTGGCCTCTTTGCGTGATGGTGGTGACGCTCCGTTGAGGAGGACACGGAGTCAACACTTGCGGAACGCTGCCATCGGCTCTGCACCATCTCGACAGGGCGACGCAGGCGCCAGAACGCCGAAGGCGTATGAAGTCGAGTCCCCGGGCAGTAATAAAGTGTTTCCTTTATCATAATTGAGATTGGACATCGATTTAAGAGCACATGACCGCTCTTTCTGCGCTGCGCTGCGCTGCATGCATGACATGTCTACTGTGTGATGCGGCCTGTGAGGTTACCATGCTGAGCACCGCCCTTTCCTTACCAGCTTCAACGCGACACTGTAGCATACACCCAGCATATTCAAACGTATTGTGGCTCATCGTTTACTCCCTGCGCTGTCAAGCCGGGGCAGCGTAACGATGAGCCAGCAGGAGTCCATCCCTGGGGCTTCCCAGGACCTGTTGATGGGACTCGTGAACTCGCAGGAATTTTTGATGAACTTGCAAGGCCAAATCTCTGGTTCGACCGGGTCACAACTCATGGTCCCAACACAGGACAACCAAGCAGCTGAAAACCCCATGCTCAGTCTGCTCAACAACGCCCTGCCGGGCGCAAATAACCTGCTGCCGGATGCTCCGGCTCTCCAGCTTGGCCAGGTCCATGCTGTCCAGGCGCTGCCACTGCCTGGGACCGGGCTTGCTGCGGCTCGCGCAGGGGCAGCTTTAGGAAGCCTGAACGTACTGGCTCAACCTTTTGGAGTCGATGCTGCCTCGTTATTGGGCCCGGCAGCTCAGCCCGCTGCCAAGCCTGCCCATCCTTCCGTGCTCAAGCCGGAGCACAAGAACTCAAAGGCGACCCGTCGGGGACCAATGGACGAGATGAGACAGGTGGGCTTTATCGGATGCGACATTGTTGCGACAAAGATTTGAACTGCAGCACGTTTCATCGGGCAGCACGGGAACCCGCGCCCGCAGGCGGTGCATACGTGCGCCGAGGGTTGGAACGCACGGGATTGACACAAACATTCTTTGAGATCACGTTCCTAAGAGCGTTACACCCACCTCGACATGCGGGCAGGACAGCACGACCGCTATCACTTCACAACCACTGCGCACAGCACAGTCTGGCACAATGCGCCTAAGGGACCCCGGGTCGCGCATATCCTAAGCGGTGGAACGCACCAGTCGCACCTCCTATCAAGACCATCCCAATCAGCACCCAACCCAATTCCGTCGCCACTGCTCACCACCACCTTCCCAACCCACTCCCAGACTCCCCCACTCTTTGAAGACTGTTCCCAACGCCCAACACTACCCCGCCCCTAACACCTCCTGACCTGCCCTCTTCACTCACCTTACAACATGATCCATGCAGCTGGTGCGCATCCTGGTCAAGCTCATGCCGGACTCTGCTGCCTTCCTGGCGGTCACCGACGAGGGCGGCGGGGGCAACCGGGTCAAGGAGGAGCACATCAAGGAGTACCTGGCCAAGGTGCTGGGCGGCAGGAACGAGGTGGACCCGCCGCCCTACCCCGACTGGGGCGTGGGCAACGGCTGGGCGGCGTACCTGGCGCGTAAGTCTCTCCTGCTGGGCCATGGTGCCGCTCGGCTCGGTTTGTCGGGCTGTACCTACGTTTGCCCGACGCTCTTCGTGTGGTGGTGCGCACAGGTGGCTGGCATTGGAGCTGCGAATAGGACACTGTACTAGCCTGCGTTGCTGGTTCAGCTGTGGGGAAGGGTGTGCCTGGCAGCAGAAGCCCCTTGCACGCGCCCTCTGCGCAATCCTGACTCCCTTGCCTGGTCTCGCAGCCACCTCGCTTCTTCACTCGCACCACGGATGAGTTAGCTTGCTGCATGCTTCGTTCCACCAGCACCCTCTCACTTCACGCCGTCTGTGCCCGCAGAGCTATTCACCTGGGCACGCGGCGAGACCATCACGCAAGACCAGGCGCTGCGCTGCGCACGCCGCCTGCCCGGCCGCAGCTGGGAGACCATCGGGGAGGAGCTGGAGCGGCTGCGTGAGTGGGGCGTGAGAGCAGCACAACGCCCCGTGCCTGGCGACCTTTGGGGGCCGAGCTGGGGGGCCAAACTGCTCAGTTCGACGTGACGGCTGCAGAGAGAGCCCCGTGTATCCCAATTCACTTGCTGCAGGCATGCACTGCGGCTGTGCAATGTCGGTCATCGGTGGATGTCTCCTTGCCGGATGGGTACTGCTTTACTGCACTGATGTCGCCGTCATCGCTCAGTGAACTGTACCGACACAACCAATACTGCATCCTCGTTTCATGCCTCTCCCTGGCCCTCCCTGTCCCGCAGGCCTGTGCCCTGCGGCCTGGCCGCTGCCGCTGCGCAAGGCGCTGGTGCGGGAGGTGCAGCTGCGCTACGAGACCACGGGGCAGCTGCCGGTGCGCGCGGCGCAGCACGCGGCGGCCGCCGCCGCCGCGGCGGCGGCGGCGGCGGCGGCTGCCGCGGCCGTTGCCGCGCCCACCGCCCTGCCGGTACCCGCGGTGGCTGGGCCCGTGGCCGTGAGCGTGCCTCAGGAGGCGGTGGGGGCGGAGGGCGCGGCGGCGGCTGCACCAGCGGGAACGGCAGCGGCGGGAGAGGAGGAGGGGGCTGCGGCTGCGGCTGCGGCTGCCGGTGGCGACGGGGCGGAGGGGGGAAAGCGGCTGCTGCCGACCGAGGCCGTGCAGGTGCGGGGCCGTACAGTGGCTTATACTCTTGTGCAAGGACTAACGCTGCCTCCAGCTACAGGAGTGGGGGCAAACCGCAAAGCGGCAAAGGAATGCTAGCAGAAACCAGTAACGCCTGCGGAAGGTTCTGCGAAGGGCAGTCGGTTGATCAGAGCAGACTATTTCTTGTTTATTGCAGACGGAAAGGGGAAGCAGCATGGGAAAGCAGGGGTTGAGGGGTCCATAGACTGGCGACAAGGGGCCCACTTGCAACAATCATCTGGGTCAGAAGTATTTGTCTCGGTACCAGGCACACCTCCTGATGCGCTCGCACACATCGTCCTGTCATCGCTTCACGTTTGCTCTATGCTAGTGTCATTTCAGCAACTGCCCCCTACACAATTCACGGAACAGCCGCATGCGCTGCGCTTGCCTTATTGCCGGAGCCAACGGCGGACGAGTAATCAAGCGCTCCATCGCGAACCGCACACGAACGACACGGCTTACCGTTCTTAGTCTGGCTCTTACGTATCTCGAGTTGTCGAGACATCGTTCGTCGGGCTGGCTGGAGAGGTAGTCGCCCATGCTCAGTTGCTGGCGTTACCGACTCCACCCTGCGGCCGCTGCCACTGCCACTGTCCCTCGCAGGCGATCCCGCTGCCCATGCCGCACACCCAGCCGCTGGGCCACCCGTCCTACTACCAGGGCCCGGGCCCGGCCGCCAAGCGCAGGCGGAAGGCGGACGCCAGCGTGCCGCCGCCCGGCGAGGAGGGCTGGGACGCGTACGCCAAGGGGCTGACGGAGCGGCAGCTGTACAAGTTGGGCGGCAAGGTGCTGCAGGTGAGGCAAGGCCGCGACGCGCGGCTATCATGCATTGAACCCGTGGGAGCCAGCGTGTAAACAGCGCAAACTGCTGTTAGCATGCGCAAGGTTGCCGAGCCGTGCTCGTCCTTCAAGTTGCCAAGCAGGATCTTGCGCGGCTGCACGCGGACCGTGCGCGTTCCCAAATACTAAAGCCGCGCCCGTGTCCGCCCTGGGCTGTGCACACCGAGCAGGAGATCCACGTGCGGAGGAACAACCGCATCACCGAGAACCTCTCGCAGGAAGAGCAGAACGAGCTGGGCAGGGAGCGCACCACCATGTGGGCCTTCGCCACGGCGCTGGGCTGCACACCGCCCCCCGCCGCCGCCGCGCCCGCCACGCCGCCGCAAACCGCCGTGCCCGCGCAGCAGCCCGCCGCACCGCAGCCGCTCCCGCAGCCGCACGCCGCCGCGCCTGTGCCAGTGCAGGAGCCGGTGCCGGCGCAGGGGCACGCTCCGGGCGCGCAGGCGCAGGCGATGAACGCCCTGATGGCGAGCCTGCTGAACGGCGCTCCGCCGGGGCTGGGGGCGCCGGGCGGGCTGACGGGGCTGAGCATGGAGCACCTGGGGCTGCTGGGGCTGGGCGGCATGGCGCCCTCGCAGCTGGGTCTCACAAATGCGCTGCTGCAGCAGCAGCAACAGCAGCAGCAGAAGCAGCTGGCGGCGGCGCTGATGGCGGCGGCGACGGTGCAGCAGCCGCAGGCGCCTACGCAGGCGCAGATGGCGACGTACATGGCGGCGGCGGCGGCAGCGGCGGCGGCGGGGTGCGATGCGCCCGGCGCGCTGGGAGCCAAGGCGCAGCCCCAGCAGCCCGCAGCAGGTGAGCGATTGCCATCACAAGTGTGGGTCTGCTTGCGCTCTTGTCTCGGCGCACAAGCGGTTACATGGACTCTGGACCTGCATCGCTGTATGACGTCGTTTTAGTGTTTGCGGCCAGACGATATGGGAAACTTTTCCTTCTTCTGCGGGCCTCGATGCTCTGGACTTGCCCGTTCAAGACGGCAAACAGAACTTTTGCGAGTGCGCTCCGTGGACAACCTTGGTGGCGCTCACGTCTGTGTGCCCAAGGCAACAGCTGTGAATGTCCATGCACCCAGTGTATTCTTTGCCAAATGCGCAACATGACCAGACCCTGGCCCTTAATTTACGGAATGTGCCCTGGCCTGTTTCTGTGTACGGTGGCCACAGTGGAGCAGCACGAGGCGGCACGGCAGCAGCAGCAGCAGGGTGCACCCGCACCCCTGGCCACGCCCGCGCCGGCGGCGCCCGTGGCGCCCAACGTCGCCACCGCGTCTCAGTCCGTTAACCAGCCGCTGCCGGGGGGCCCTCGCCCCCTGCAGCCGCAGCCTCCGCAGCAGCGGCCGCAGCAGAGCCTGCCGGCGACGCAGCAACACCCTCCTACACAGCCGGCAGCGGCAGCGCACGCGCCAGCGCAGCAGCAGCAGCCGCAGCAGCAGCTGGGGCAGGTGCAGCAGCAGCAGCAGCACGCAGGGCCGCACGGTGGCGCACCGGCGGGGCAAGGGGCAGGGGCGGGGCAAGGGAGCAGCGGCAGCGTGCCGGTCATTAAGCCTACGGCACGCGCTGCCGGTGAGAAATGGGTCCTTTGGGAGCACCTGGGCTATGGATACCGCGTCCAGGAGGCTGGGGTGGGGCAGGAGGCTGGGGTGGGGCAGGAGAACAGGGCACGCGGGCGGCGTGTGCGTGGAGAGGTAGAGGAGGTGGAGGAGCAGTCCGGGAGCGAGTCTGACAGCTACGGCGAAGGCGGGGGCGCGGGTGGCGCGATTCCCCTTGTGAACATTATGCGGTGGCGGCCGCGCTGACATGAAAAGCACAGCGCTTGTACCAATCTTTTCTTTGCTTCACGCGGACGGAAATGCAAGGCTCCGATTGTGTTCGCAGTCGCAATATTGACCCATGGGTCTCTTTGGGCGGCCATATCGGCAATCAACAAGTAACTCATAGGATTCTGTTATCTTTCCTAAAGTCTTTTCTGCTTCGTGTTTGCCCGCTCATGCAATACAGCTCCGGCGGTCGGCAGCCAAGGCACCGGAGGCGCGTTCCACAACTACAAAAGTTCCGGCTCCGGCTCCGGCTCCGGGCCGTCAGCGGGCGGCAGCCAAGGCGACCGTATTTCGGGCCGGCTGGACGCGCTCGCGGCGGTGGCCGCGGCGGCAGAGGAGGCGGTCGTGCCGCCGGGCGACGCGGCCGCTCCGGCCGCGACCGTCGAGGCGCAACCCACTTCGCCTCCAGTGGCGGGAGGCTCCCCCCCTGGGGCGGAGCAAGCGGCTGGCGCGGCTGCGGGGGAGCCTGGTGCAGCAGCTGCCCGACCTGGGACGGGCGGAAGGGCTGCGCAGCCGGCGGGGCGGTCTGGGCGGGGAGCGGAGCCGCCTGCGGTGAGCTGCGGGATGCTTGCAGTTACAGTGCCGCAGTCGCATTCCAAGCAGCACCAAGAAGTGCTGTCTTCCTTACCGTTGCCTGCGTTGGCCACCGAGTGCTTCACCTGTCTCCAAGGCCTGGAGACAGGCGGGTGCCTGCAGGGAGTCAGCCAACTACAGTGGGTGCTGACATGTTCCTTCATTGTGGCGCGGCGCGTCCGTATGTGTGCAGGGCGCTTCGGCGGAGGAGGTGGACGAGTCGCAGACGCGCATGCGCTCCGTTGCGGGTACGGTGCTGCAGGCCGAGTCGCAAGGTGGGTCCCTCGGGCAATGATAAAGCGTTGAACACACCAATTGCGATTGCTTGACTGAAGCAAGGCACACGCCAAGACGGCCGCTGTGCATCTGCAGGTGGATCGTATGCGTTGTGGCTTACGCCCTACGCCTACGCCCTTGCATTAACCCTGGCACCCCGGAGACCTCACACATCTGTGCCCTTACCGCTGCCCCTACTATCGTACTACCCCGCTCTCAGGGAACTGGATGGAGGTGGAGGGGCCGCCCTCGCAACACCAGCCCGCGGCCAGCAGCGCGCCGCCGCGCGACCGGCGCGACATCAGCGAGCTCCGCAACCGCGTGCTGCGGGACATGGACCAGGGGGCGGCGCAGGCGGAGGAGCGCCACCACACGCACGCGCAGCAGCAGCAGCAGCAGCAGCAGCAGCACAAGGCGGCGCCGGAGCCTCAGGAGTCAACGCAACACCTGCCGGAGCCCTCGCCCCCGTCCGCGGCGCAAGCCGGGGCCAACCTGGGCGTTGGGATGCACGGGGCGGTGCTGCCCGCCATGGCCGCACCGCAATTCGCCCTGGACAGCAGGAGCCTGCTGGGGCTGCTGCAGCAGCAGCAGCTGCTGCAGGGCGCGTCGCTGACCACTTCCCTGCAGTACATGCAGCCGCAGCTGCACCTGCAGATCGGCCTCGCGCCGCAGGTGCCGCCCTCCACGCAGCACCCCAGCAACATGCTCTTCGCCTGGCCGCCGTCGTCACAGCGGTAGCGGGCCGGCTGGTTGGGGGGCTCGGAGGAGGTGCTGGGGTGAGACGGCAGCGGGCCTGGGTATGGCGGCCATAAGGTATGGAGCTTGAGCTACAGACGTGTGGGTTCCGCGTTTCCGAGGTTTCCTGCATTCGGTGGCCTGCGGTTAGCGGTAAAGTGTACGGCTTTCACGGGCCGTCGGTTGTGCTGGCCGCGTGTTTGGCCCTGACCGGGGCAGCCGGGCGGCTATGTGGAACGGAGCGGCGGCGTATATTGCAGGGGGCTGGTACTGCTGGATGGCGCTAGTGGTCACGTGTCGCTTTGAGCTGCAGGAGCGTGCACGCGAGGACGTTTCCCGCGTGTTGCTGGCTGGGCAGCACTTGGCTACGTACTGACACTGTGGCAGCTGGGCACGTTGCGCCGTCGTGACATGCACGGTTACACTTGAGATTTGCAAGGCCGTGTTTGGTGACGTGATCTCCTGACGGTGTCGCCCGCAAGGGCTGTGGATGCATTTGACAGTGGACGTCGGACAAAGTGCAAGTGTACGACGGGTGTGTTGCGAGCCGGCCGCCATTGGGTACGGCTGTGTGTTTGACGTGTGTGACGAGGTACCGTACGGTGGGGCTGCGCGGCACAGACGCGCCGCCGGAGGTTGCCCTAGGACCTGACGGCATGTGTGGTAGAGCGGTACACCGTACATGAGTGATCCCTATTCCTGTGTTGTTCGGCGTTCAGGTCCATATGAGGGTTATAACACGGTCAGGAACGGCGAGGCAGCCTGTCCTCACGATTGGTCGTGTCCAGCAAGACACGAGGGACACCGAAGCGTAGTGGCGAGGACGCAAGGCGTGGTGGGAGAGACAGCTGGGTACCTGTGAAGGCTGCAGGGCTGTCGGTGACCTGTTTTGCAAGTACGCAAGGTCCTTTCGGTACAGCCTTGCAAGCCCCTGCGCAGACCGTACGAGAGAGGGGCCCTCGACCCCTCGTATGCTCCTGGAAGCGCGCAAACGAAGGTGCAGCCAGCCGCACTTGTAACCATGCCAAAGACTGCTGGTCCACCTCCTTCCCGTATAGTCCTAGAACCGCACCTCCCTATGACGGCCTTGATGACGGCCTGCTATGTGGAGCATGTCACGGGTCAAGCCTGGTCAAGCTCACTTGTCTCTCTGCTGTCGCACCGCTCAGACGTGCCACGACCGCCGTCTCGCAGCAGCAATACGTCCCCCGCAACCTTCCTGCTCCTAACACTAATACACTACGCCTGCAAGGCAGCCAGGCAGACGCTTTTTACGGCAAACCACTAGCCATATCACTACTTGCCGTTCAGCGTGTAGACATGAGCTCTGCAACAGCTCGTGGACAACCCTCACGCCCAGGCGCCAGGGCAGGCTGCTTAGAGCTCCTCCTCCTTCTTTGCCCCCTCCTTGCCCTTCTTGGACCAGCCCCATTTCCCGTCCTTCTTGCCATCCTTCTTCCCGTCATCCTTCTTGTCGCCGCCCTTCTTGGCCTCCTCCTTGGCCTTCTTCCCAGTGTCCTTCCCAGCGTCCTTCCCGGCACCCTTCCCTGCGTCCTTGCCGCCCGCGTCCTTGTCCCCGGCCTTCGGCTCCTCCTTAGCCGTCTCAGCCTTGGGGTCGGCCTTGCCCTCCTCAGCCTTCGCGCCCTCGGCCTTCGCACCCTCAGCCTTGGTGTCGTTCCCGGCCTTGGTATCGTTGCCTGAGCGGTGGGAAGCAAGCCATACAACAGTATTACTACATCAGCACGCTCCACGATTGGCCCGCGTGTCCTCATGTTGAAGACAACAGCACAACACCCCTCCTCCACGGTGGATTACGCGCCCTTTCCCACCCCATGCAAACCTGTCACACACTCCCCACCAGTCCCCAAGTAACAGCCAGCTATCCGTCACCCTCGCCTCCACCGTGGCGGCGTTCCTGTGTGCCGGCCCGCTGCATTGGGCCACCCGTGTCCACGCCCCAAACCCCGCCCCACCCCACCCCACCCCACCCGTAGCGCGAGCCGCCTTACCCTCTCCGGCAGGTGCCTTGGGCTCCGGCGGTGGCTTAGGCTTCTTCTTGTTGTTGACCTTCTGGTAGGCCTTGTCCAGCTTCTCCCAGGCGGTGAACAGGTCTAGCACCTGCGGCGCATCACGGGGGACTTGCTGTTGAGCTGAAAGGCGCTCGCTTTTTTGCAGGCTACGTGAGTATACACGAGTGCGCCTTTTGCTTAGTCAGCAGCTGACGCATTGCGTGCAGGGCTGCTGCCTCACTACGGAGACGTCGGGATCCCGCTTGCCCCAAACAGCAAGTACGCCGTGTCCGTCGGGTTCACAGGCCCAGAGCGCAATTGATGTGTTATGTATAGCACTGTCAACATGCTTGTAACCTCGGCTCAGCGGTGCAACACGCCCAGGCCCCACCTTGAAAGCCGGCTCATCAGTGTCGCCTTTGGAAGCTTGCGCCTCAACCTTGGCCTCCAAGTCAGCGGCGAAGTCAGACAGCTGTGGGACAAGAGGGTTGGCACGTTTGGCACAACGGAACACTATTTTCATCCTCGGTGGCACCTGCATGAACAGCGCGGTGTCCCACACCGGGCCCACATGCCCAGGCACACGCACGCACCTTCTTAGCGACATCCTCGCGGTCCGCCTCCGGGATCCAGGGCTTGGTGTCGGGCCAGGCGCGCACCACCGACTGCGCCAGCTCCAGGTTGCGCTTGAGCGACTCAACCACCTTGGGACGCAGCTCGTACTCCTGTGGACGGGTGCGTACCGGTATTGGCATGATGGCGTTTCACCACACATCCAGGCGAAATCTGTTGATTCCACATGCAGCGCACGCGACTTGCAAGTGCACCGCTGGCCTGGTAGGATTGCAGGGCGCCGGCCCCGGCTCCGAAACTACCAGGCCTGCGCCAGACCAAGCGGACCAGGGGAGCCACTCCAGCCTCATCCAGCGCCCCAACAGCCCTGCTGATCCACCTCTGCGCGGCTCTTGATGGGGTCCCCGATGGCCTTGAGCTTCTTGAGCCGGTCGTGGAACTGGCCCGCGCCCTCGCCCTCGTCCGCCTCCATGTAAAGCCAGTCCTCCTCCTCCGTCAGCAGCTCCCGGAACGACTGGCGCTCGGCCTCCGTGGACACCTATGGACACCATGCGTAGCGGGGTGTGTGGGTTGGTTGCGGGCACGCAAGGAAACGAAGTATGGTAATACCATACTGGGTTGAGCTGGGAGAAGTAGGGGTGAGTTGGTGCAAGGCGGGTGAAGGCAAGGCACTGCTTTAGGGTGAGAGCAACAGCGGAGCAAGGGGCGCACGGGGGTCGGGCGCGGGGGATGGCTTGGTCACTGACCAGTCTCGTGATGTCCTATGCACCAGCGCGGAGGGCACAGGGGGACCGAATGCCGTGCCCAATGGCTGGGGCGCACATGGAGGTACCGGTAGGCACGGCCGAGCGGATAGGCCTCAGCCTTTATGCGTGCCTCACACAGCCCACACCCCCCTGCTAACAAGGACACTGCATGCATCACACACGCGCCCCACCTTGATGATCAGCTCGTCCGTCTCCAGCTTCTCCTTCATGTCGATGATGTACGACTCCAGGTCGTTGCGAGCCTTGGCAAGCTCGCGCTTGACCGCCTCCGCAGCCACGAACTTGGCCAGCAGCGCCTGGGACTCCTTGAGCGCCTCGGCGTCCGCAGACAGGGGAGGGGCCTTCCAGCCCTGGCCGCTCAGCGTCAGCGACACCTGGGGACAGGTTACGGTGCGGTACGGTAGGCAGGGGAAGAGGAGTTAGTGATGGAGTGGGGCAGCTGGGAAAGAGGGAGCTGGTGTTAGGGGGCAGGGCGTGTGTTGCTACGCAAAGGAACGGCACGGCACGGGCAACGAAGGGGGCGGCCTGAGGGGCAGGGGAGAGGAAGGCGTCGAGGGTATGGTTGGTGCTGAGTGGTGTTGGGGTTGTGCAGTGGAATGGGCACTGTAAGCCTGTCCGGGGTTGGTCCCGTACTGGAGCTATGGGGAAGGCATTCCAGCAAATAGTGTCAGCGTGCTGCTCAAAGTGCGTGACGAGTACGGCAATGCCTCACCTTGGCGGTCTTCTTCTTGGGGACCATGATCCGCTTGATGGTGGTGGCGGGCTTGGTGGCGTTCTTGTCATCCGCCTTGGGCTCGGCCTTGGCGTCGGCAGACTGGGGGTTCGGAGGCGAGAAAGATTGGGGAAAGTAAAAATGGATGAAGGTATGTGACGGCGTTGGTGCAGACGCGTGAAATGATCGTGGTGCAGTAGAACCCCAGCCAACACCCAAGACAAGCAGGCTTGTAAGGCTGTTGGGAACGGACTGGCAGGGGCCAGGGTTTAAGCATGTCAGCATATGGAAGGGATACTGCAAGGCAGCAACGGCAACACAGCAGAGCGCGAAGTCAATGGCTGCGGTCTGTGCAGGAGGACTGATCACACACTGAGCACCAGTCCACCACCGGCAGGTTCCCCACAGCATGCTTCCCGCCCCGCAACCGCGCCTCCCCTCGGTATCGCACGCCCCCGTTTTGCTGCCACCACCTCACCCAAACCCACCTCCTTCTTCTCCTCCTTGTCGCCACCCTCCTTCTTCTCTGCCTTATCCTCCGCGTCCTGCTCCTTGCCCTCCTCCTCGCCCTCGCCCTCGCCCTCCGCCTTCTCCTCCCCCTCCTCCTTGCCCTCCTCTTCCTCCTTGCCCTCGCCCTCGCCCCCCTCTCCGTTCTGCTTCTCCCCGCCCTCCTCCTGCTGCCCCTCCGCGCCCTCCTTGGACCCCTTCTCCTCGTCGTCGTTATCTTCAGTGTCGGTGTCGCTGTTGGAGGAGGCTGAGGAACCGCTCTTGGCCGCGGCGTCGTCCGCAGCAGCGTCCGCGTTGGCAGTGCTGTTGCCTGCATAGCAAGTGAACTCCGGGCAAGGCATGAGAGCATTAGCTCCAGCAGTTCGCAGGCTTTGACTTGCCAAGCGCTCACCAGCAGAACGCCGACAAGGTGTCAGGTTACACCCTTCCACAGGGATAAGAAAAACACCGCAACCCACAACCTGACTATCATATCCAGTGCAACGTACTCTGCCGCTACGGTGTGCGGATGCCCCACCTGCCGCTGCGCCTTCTGCGCCCCCGGCCGTCTCGTTGGCTGGCAGCTCGATGATCTTCTCCTCCATCACCTCGTACTCCACCACCGCCTCCACGCGCTCCAGCTTCAGCAGGCCGCCGTAGTCAGCCTCGAAGCGCAGAGACACCTGCACGGCCGCAGCACGACACCTTCTTAGACTCAAGTCCAGTTGCAGCAAACCAGTTGCAGTGACAATGTAAACCCCTTCTTAAACCCCTTCTTAAAGCAACGGATTTGGTGAGTGTGGGATAGCGGGATGAAAGCGCCTGCGAGGAAGCGCTCACGTGGCGCGCTCAGGCTGCGTTGTGGAGGGCCACGCCGGCGCCAAAGCCCACGACACGGCACAGCGCGAGGAGCCATTAACACCTATCCAAGCCCTTGTAACCCGACCAACACCCGCGCATCCCTGACCCAGCCAGTGCCACCCGCCGCACCTGCCCGCTGGTGTTGTAGCGCTTGACGACGTCGTCGATGCCCCTGGCCTCCCACTCGCCCAGCGCGGGGTCTGACACGCCGGGCGGCAGGCCGTGCGCCGTGGAGGCGTTGTAGGCCAGCGAGAAGCGCAGCGGGTCGGCGGCCAGGCCGTCCAGCTTGACCACGCGCTTGGAGGGCAGCTTCTTCATGAAGGGCAGCAGGTTGCGCACCTTCTGCAGGGGCTGCGGGGTGGGAAGGACGGCGGAGCGGGCAGGCAGGGGCTCGCGGCAGGAGGTACTGCAAACAACGGCCTTTCGTGAACTCGTCTCGTCCTACCGATATCCTTTCACAACCCAAACCAAAGCGCCGCATGCCGCACATGAAATGCCAGCCAGCCCGCCAACACACCGCGCCCGCGCACCTCTGCGCCCTCCGCCGGCGCCTCCCCCATGACCACGTGGTCCAGCGTGAGGCTGACGCCGTACATGGTGAGGTCCACCATGCCGAACTTGCGCAGGCGGAACGAGGTGGACAGGTTGGCGGCGAACAGGCCGGCGCCCAGGGCAGCAGCCTCGTCCGCGTCCAGGTGCCTGGGGGCCGTGGGCCGTGGGCCGGGGGGAGGGCGGGGACATCACGTGGCGAAGCAAGCATGGCGAATTGAACGGTGAAAGAAACATCATGGTAGAGCTTATACATACACGAGAAGGACGGTTGTGTAAAAGGCCTGGAGAGAAACCGCGAGTATGGCGCCTGGGGGCGGGGGCGGGACCGCTTGAGCATGGCAGGGAAGTACGGTACCAGGTCACCGGGTGCCCCACCGAAGCACGGCTTCCATCCCGCGCCCACATTCCTCATTGGGCCAGGCCAGACGCCGTGTGGTTGCGCGGCCTTGGTGGCCTGCGCATGCCCTTTTGGCTGCCGAGACGAGCTGCCACATACAAGGTATGGACACCGCTGTACACAAGAGCCCGACGTCCCCCCCTTGACCTCCCAACCCCACCGCCACGCAGCCGCAGCCGCAGCTGCACCCCACAGCTGCACCCCATAGCTCCACCCACCTGTACAGCCCCCGAACACCGGCCCCTACCACCACCACCAGCACCCATCAACACCCCACAGCTGCCCCCACCTGTCCAAACCCACCCGTTGATCCCCTACCCCACAGCCGCCCCACCTGTCCAGCCCGCGGCCGCCCAGCACCTCGCTGAGCGCCGCCTGCAGGCGCGGCACCCTGCTGCCGCCCCCCAGCAGCTCCACGGCGTCCAGCTCCTCCGCCTTGACGCCGTTGCGCTCCAGCACGCGGCGCAGGGGGGCGGCGGCGCGGGAGAAGAAGTCCGCCGCCAGGGCCTCGAAGTCCTCGCGCGTGATGGAGGCCTGCGGTGGTGTGTGGTGCAGTGATGAGTGCGGGAGCAGGGGCGCAGGGGTGTTGGGGCCATCGCCATGGGGTCGTGGGGTGGGGTGGGTACATGGCGAAAGCAGTGAGCGAAAGGACAGCGGCACCACAGCGCCGTGCCGTTGCTCCGTTGCCGGACCCAGCGACGAGCCCACAGCTACAACTTGAAGGCTGCTTCTCATGCTTACTCCTGTTAGTTCAGATCCTTCGCTCGCTTCCCCCAGAGTGCGTGGATGCAAGACGTCCCTCCTGCTTGCAGGGCACTGATGCGCGAGGCGCCCTGCCCCTCCAGCGCCCGTACAGCTACCCCTCACAGCGTCCCCCTGACTGTCAAGATGCACCCCTGGGACCTCGGAACGGCCTCAACGGCTGCAGGCAGGCTACCTTCGATACGGACCCGCGCCCCTCCCTTGCTTCGAGACCCACCTGGAAGTCCCTGCCGTCGTACAGCTCCTCCACGGAGAGGGGGGCGGCCGTGTTGGCCGACAGCATCTCCTTGGTACGGCGAACCTGCAGTACAGTGAGTACAGCAGAGGTGGCGCAAGCGGTTGGCACAGGCGGGACACAGCATCGGCAACTTATGACGGCGAGGTGCCATGTCGGAAATTCAGCGCAGCGGTCAGGTGTGCAAGGCAGGCCCTCGGACGCCAGGCAGTCATCTTGACCCTCATGTGCCACCACGTACAGTGCAGTGAGGTCACGGCAGGCGCTCACGTAGCTAGCGGTAGGCGCCTGCTGACCAGGGCACCCCGCGCATCCTCTCCCCTTACTGACGTGCTTGCGCCGCCGTACCGGTACCACAGCAACATGCTTCCTGGAAACCCCGCCCCGCCATCCCCCTCCAGCATCCACTGAGGCGGTGTAGTACGGCTTAGCCCCAACCCGCTAGCCGCTAGGTCTGATGGAGCCGGCCAGATGACCCAGACAATCCAGCACTGTAGCGGTTTAGTAGGGTGCAGCATTGCGCATGACCCACACCCCTTCCTCTTCCATGCCTTCCCGCAGGGCCGCCCGCCTGCCGCCCTTGCCTACCTGCCGGCGCAGCTTGGCCATCGCTTTCGGCACAGCCATCACATCCACATCCAGCTTGCTCTTCTCCTTAAACTGCGCCGCAAAGTGCTTCGCCAGCGCCATGTCCAGCAGATTCGACCCCAGGGAATCATCCCAGTCAACGTCCTTGACCTCCAGCTGGTTGTATGTCTTCGCCTTGCCGCCCTCCTTGACCGTGTACGTGCTGTACCGCACCAGCGCCACCTCCGTACTGCCCGACCCCATGTCGTACAGCACGATGGTCTGCGAGCGGTTGGTGAAGTCCCGCTCGATGCCGTACTGCAGGGCTGCCGCCGTGTGCGTGTTGATGAGGCCCATGACGCTGATGCCCGCCAGCTCGGCGGCGTCCACAATGGCCTGCCGCTGGCGCTGGCCGTAGTAGGCAGGGACAACAATGACGGCGTCGGTCACTGCACTGCCAGCCTGGGCCTCCGCGATGCCGCGGGCGTAGTACAGGATGCTGCCCTGTGGGTGGAAGCAGATTACAGACGGGGCGGGGTTGCGCGCTGGCAGATAGTGCTGGGGTCGGGTGCTATTGGCAGCTACGTCCAGCCGGTACCAGCGGCAACTCGGCGCAGCCTCGTGCAGCAGAGTAACAGTGAAGGGAAGAGTGCAGCGGTAGTGTGTGGCATTGAGTACAAACAACGGCCTGTAGGATGGGACACGTCCGCGCAGTGAGGGTCGTGTGCCGCCAGCTGGCCCCAGCTGCCGCCCCTTCCCAGGGCGCCCTGTCCCCCAGAAATGCGCCCAGCTTACCACCAGCTCCTCCGGCGAGTACACGGTGTCCTCGCCGAACTGGAGGCTAGCCACTCCCCGCTTGGGGTGTGGCACGACCTTGTAAGGGAGGCCATGTTGCTCGAACATGGCCGCGATCGTGGGGTCCTCTGGGTCCTTTCCCAGAAGGTCCCTTGCCCGCTGGACAATGAACTCTGGATAGCGAACAGCAAAGGAGAACGCCTCCTCTCCTAGTAGCCGATCACCGTTTACTACACCAACTAGTGCGGGCGACTTCCGCTTGCTCATTTCGTTCACAGCGATAGATATGGGTGTGCGGCCTGGCTTCACTAAGCACACCTTCAGGAACTCGCTGCCTAGATCGATGGACATAAGTGCGCCTGACGCTGCGTGAGCCAAGAGGGCCAACGCAGCGAGGGCAAACGCTGTGCGCCGAAGCGCCATCCTTGCAATGTCGTCTATGATCAGGACGACAAGTTCCTCATATAGGCATGTTCACTTGGGTCGCAACAGAATGCAGACAAGTTCTCAGCGGACAGGTTGTCCCGCGCGAAAATTCGGGTACGGTGGCACACACACTGTCACACTGTCAAACCGCAGCGTGAGTTGCTTGCAGTATCGGAGCATCCGTACAAATCTATGCGTAACGCTGCCCAATGGCCTCTGCGTGCACCTGCTTGGTGTCAGTTGGTGTTGAGAGTCTCCCCTGCCTGCTTGGGCACCCCTGGTCGTCCAGCGCACCCTTGCCTCGGCCTGTGAACACGCACTGGCGTCCGTGCACGTACCAAGGTGGGCCCCAGCAGCAGGTGCCCAGTTTAGCTCTATCTACATTTTCAAGGATCTGTTGCCTGGCCGCTTGTGCTGGCAAGTACGGTTTCCCGTGCCTCAACATTGGGCGGCCCCCAATCAGCCTAGTACAGGTCCATCCTTGCTCATCAGGTAGTGTGCGTCCTGACAGGACCCTTGATAGCGGTAGCAGACCTTGTCCATTGTCTGAGCGGGACTCCGCGGGCCAAGCGTTTAGGCTGGAGGCAGCCAGGGGCCCTGGTTTGGGCGTCCCCTTCTACCAACCGAGGGACCCGTCCACCCTCATGCTTGGTCCAGGTCCCACACACAGCTGCGTACGCAACGCTGAACTGCGTTCTTGCAAACACAGCATGCAGTGGTTACATCACTGTGCAACCTTAACTGGGTGGAAACCCTTCCACTGTTCCCCCAAAACCATCGTCCTCCATGCACAAAACGGTCATCCAGCCGCACGTCAGTAGTTCTAGGTCGAGCCCACAAAGGTCATTAGTCCTAATATTGCTTACACCGTAGCCGTCATGGTCCGCACATACGCACAGTGTTCACGGTTATGCTATGAGAACGTGCACCTAGTCACCCGAGTGGGCAAACAACCCTAGTTCTACAGCCCAGCCAGCATTGGAAGCCGTCCAAGCGGCACTTACGGCTTAGGGCACGAAAATCTATCCTGAGTACCACGCATCCAGCGTGCTTAGTCGATCTTGACAGCGCTGTAGATCTTCCGCACAAACAGGTAGCAGGCGTAGAAGCCAATGGTACCCGTGAGGCAGAAGAACCCGTACGACACTATCAGCATGTAGCCGAAGTACATGAGCATGGGCACCGTCTTCGTGATGTCCAGCTTCGAGTAGAAATAGAAGGCTGAGTAAGCAAACAGGTACATTGCCGAGGAGCCCGACGTAAAGAAGGCGCGCCACCACCAGTGGTAGTCCTCCGAGCACAGCTGGAAGTAGCACAGCACAATCGTGATCTCCGCGCAGGTGATGATCAGGATGACGAAGACCAGCGCCAGGAAACCGAACAGGTAGTAGAACTGGTGCAGCCACACTGATGTGAGGATGAAGAACAGCTCGATGAAGACGGCACCGAACGGCAGGACACCGCCAACCAGGCACGAAAACACGGGGTTCATGTAGAAGGGCTGCTCCGGAATCTGGCGAGGGATCTTGTTGGTGCGCACGGGGTCCTCCGGCGCAGGCTTCTGCGAACATGGGCGAAAGCGGGCACTCGTGAGTCCCATGGCCACATGCGAACATATGGTACAGACTGTGTTCCGGCTTTTGATCCAGTCTGCCCCAAATGCGAGCCTACAGTTTGCCGTTGCCTTCGCTGGCGCCGTCAGTGACGGTAGCGTTGATATACCACAAAGGCTACAGTGTCAATGGGGGTGGCGCCACGGGCGCATGTACGTGAAGTGCGTCAGGAGCAGCACAACCCAGCTGAAACCCCACCTTGTAGCCGAAGTACGACCCGACGAACACCAGCGGGACGGAGATGCCGAACCAGAGGAAGCAGAGGGCGAACAGGGTGCCGAAAGGAACAGCACCCGAAGAGCGCTGTCCCCAGATCAGCAGGTTCAGCATGAAGAAGACCAGGAAGCTCACGCCAGGGAACATGAGGGCAGTGCGTAGCGTGGTCTTCTTCCACTCCTCGCCACGGAAGCTCTTATAGAGGCGAGACGAGAAGTAACCCGCAAACAGGCCCATGAAGACAAACATCATGAGCATAGCGGTCATTAGACCGCCACGGTTGGCGGGAGAGAGGAAGCCCAGCAGCGCGAAGATCATAGTGACCAGGCTCATGCCGAACAGCTGAACACCGGTGCCCACGTAGCACGCCAGCCACGAGGGGTGAGTTGGAGGACGGAAGACATCGCCATGCACCTACATCAGCCAGAAGGCGCATTCTCAGTATGCGGCAGAAGTGGCCGGTACGGCGGCACGAGTGGCCACTGAAGACCCATGGGAACGAGAATGCTAGGCGACAGCTGCAGCTGCACCTCACCAGCTTCCAGCCAGTCTCCTCCTGCGCATCCTCGCCAGCCTCCAGCTGGTTGTACTTGGTGATATCGCGTGCCAGAGTCCGCATCATGATCATGGCAACCTGCATGCAGCGACTGACCGGTTACACGGCTGCCCATACCAGAGCAGCAAACTGGCAAGGCAGCGGCGAGTGCAATGGACACCACCTCTCACCATGCCCGAGAGGAACAGGACGATCATCACCGAGTTGATAATCGAGAACCAGTGAATCTGGTCGTCCATCATCATGAGGTAGGTGTCCCAACGGGACGCCCACCGGATGTCACTGGCCTGCAAGCAGGTTCGGGGTCACCCTCGTCACCGACGGCTGTAAGCAGCTGTCAACATTGTAAGCACTGCGGAAAACATCGGTCTAGCTCTTGACTGTCGGTGGCCTGGAGCCTGTTAACAGCTGTTGGGAAGGCCAACTGCCCAGCATGGGCAGGGACAACCCGTACGGCACGCACCACGAACTTGACGTCGTACGAGAAGACGACCTCCACGCCCTCCTGAACTGGCTGAGGTGGAAGCTGGTGGGTGACATAGATCATGCGACCTGGGTTGCAGGTGTTGAGGATGGGGCTGGCCTTATCCCACGGGGGCTCGTAGTCGTGCTTAACGCTGAAGGGCTCCACCTCAAAACCCACGATACGCGCCAGGTCCGTCTGGGCATCCTTGTGGTAAAGGATGGTGAAGCGAAGGTGGTTGTGAAGGAAGAACTTCACCTCCGTCTGGCCCTGCAAGGACAGGGGGGTTTGTACGCGTCAAGCTCCGAGCCCTGCTTCCCATGCTCCCTCGGTGACGCATGTCTCGGCTCTGCTCCCACCTCGAGAGACGCCTTGAAGCCAACAGGGAAACCGCGCTCATACGTCTTAATGAGGGCGCCTGTGCTCTCGTCTTTGCGCATCTTGACCATGGCAACAGGAAGGTTGTCAAGGATCCTGCGCAATGTCGGGTGCAACAGGTCAGCCCAGCGCACCTCGTCAGGACCGCAAACCACAGTGTCCACTGAAAACTTACATGTTAACACGGTAGTCATCCTCCACTTTGGCGCGGAAAGCTTTCGCCTGCGCGCCGCTGAGGGACTCGATGCGGCACAGCACCTTGCACTGTTCGTCGACCCGCATAGCAATCTGCACCCGAGCAGGAGCGACGCCGTCAGCTGCGCACCAGCCAGCCGGCCTGTCGTCATGGCGTTCCCACACGTACCTGGTAGAGAGAGTTTTCAATCCGGTCCCCTCGCAACACCTCGCCCAGGTTCTCTGCGGACTGGACGATCTTCTCCGGCCGGCAGTATGGCAGCGAATAATACTCATACGGCAGCTGGTTCTTGATAGACGAAAGCTTGTTGACCTTGAGGAACATCACGTCTTTCTGCAGGCCGTGGAGCGGAGCAAACGATCGACGTGTTGAAGACTCCGCGCCGTAGCTTCACTGCTAAGCAAGCTGCTCCTTCGGCTGAGCCCACCTTCTTGAAGTCCTGCGGAGCTACACCTGGAAGATAGAAGCCCAGGGCTGACTGCAGGCATAGCGCAAGCGCCACTAGGCACAGCATTTTGCTGGCCCGAGCGGCCATGTTGTCGCGTTCAGACGTGAAGCACTTGTTTTACGGCAACAACATGTGAGGAGTTTGTATGGGCTCAGTAACTAACAGTGGGCATTCGCGCCAAACGCAACATAAAAAATGACAATGGAGTTGTACGACGATGCGCCCGAATGGCTCTCAATGTACGCAAACAGCATATTACAGTGCAGTAATTGTGTGCAGTATACAGTGGACCGGACGACCGGTACTATGTCGATGCAGCTGCAACAGCTGCCGCCTGCAGCCCTGTCGCCGGCTGGGTACAAGCTTTCAAGGGAGTGTTGTAATAGTACAAATCGCGCAAACCTCCGTTCATGGCCGACTTGGCAAGGAGCAGGCGAGAACTCCCCTGCTACCCACGTGCCTCCCACCCCACACAGCCACAAGCGACGCTTGCACTCAACACCAATTTCTCGCTCCCAAGCCGCTTCACACACGGCTTGCTCGGCACCCTACGCCCCTTCGACATACACTGGTATGTTCATAGATTGTATTCTGTGACGCCCCCGCCAACGCCCCCGCACGGGGAGCTCTCCACTGTCTGCCAATCGAAGGCGACGCGAGTCAAGCCAGGTTGAAGCGCCCGCCTGCTGACGCCATGCACTACACCTGACGTCTGCGCAGCCACCCATCAAGACGAGCGCCAACTTGACTCTTCAACCTTCCTCATGCGTTCCAGTCTGACGCCTCGCTTGTCATCTGCACAGGAGATGTGGCAGGGCCAAATGGTCAGCAGTCATGTGCAAGGAAGCTTCCCGACCAGGGAGCGTGTGCCCAATGGAAGCACTTTGGACGTGGTTTCATGCCTGCCACCTACCTCTTCGGCGTGGGTGAACAGCGGCTCGTCCCCAAAGCCACCGGCGTCTTGCCACGGCGCCTCCGCCTCCGCCCGCTCCATGAGCACCGCCGACCAGAAGCGCTGGATGCGCACCGCGCTGGACGTGACCTGGCGTAGGCTCTGCTCGTACGTAGGGCTGTACAGGAACTCCAGGTGCTTGAAGTTCGACCTGGTGTGTTAGAATGCAGGCGATGACAACAAGGCGTTAGCTCTGCGATACCTGCTGGTTGAAGGGGGCTGAGTCGTGTTGAGCCCTCACCAGGCTCTGCTTAGCACACGGCAACCCAGCAGTGCGTGATCCCTGATCATGCGGTCCGGTGCTTCAACCCCAGTTTGTATAAGTGGACGCTGCACTGCTACCTTGCATGAACTTACTCTGCCATGCCCCACAGCTTCTCGTCCTCGGGGATGGAGACCGGGTTCCTGACAGCAGCCAGGGGCCACGGGATACAAGACAAGTGAGTAGGCAACACCAAGAGGCACAAGCAAGCAGGTTGCGACCCACACATTAGGTACATACACAATGCACTGCTTGATCGGGACAACTACAATAGGGGACCAAAACTGTACATCCATACATACAATACAACGGAGAGCTCACCCGTTGCCCCGTAGGTCGATGAGCGTCTGGATTTGAGCCTGGAGCAGAAGGCGGGTGGACGTAAAAAGGGCACACAAGAGAGCGTTGCATTCGTCGTCACGCCAACAGCTCAAAGGCACTCTTTGCCCAGGCAGCAAGCACACCAAGTGTTAGGGCCGCGAAGGGTCCGGCGCTTCTCCCGAACGACAGGGCATGACCTGGCCCAGCTACTGAGGCCCTGAGGATGGACGGGCGGTGCAGTCAAGGCGCCAGCTCTCCAGCCCCCCCCGCTCACCCCTGCCATGCCGGGGGCCCTGCGCGCCTCCATGCGCGCCCTCATGGTCTCCTTGACCGCCATGCGCACCAGCTCGCGCGCAATGTCCTTCTGCTCGGAATCGTAGAGGTCCAGCGAGAAGGACAGCCCGTGCGGGTCGCCCATGCACGTGTACACGTGCCAGTAGCCCAGCCGCTGCATCACCTACGATTCAACGGCGGTGGTACCGCATGCAGGGGTGGGACAACAAGCCATACTGTATTGGAGCGGCAAGAGGGGATCTGGTTCGCATTCGCGCCACCGCAGGCTTGGGGCAGCATGCGGCAAAGCTGTACGGCAAATAATCGCACCTGCCGCTGCTCTCCAGTGCTCAGCTTCTCAAATGGCTGCTTCCAGTCTCGGCCCGTCACGCGCGGCCACAGAACCAGCGCGGCAGCGACCCTGGCGGGATAACAGGGAGGGTTCAGGCGTTGAATGCAAGACTTGGTACAACAATGCAGTCAAAGGAGCTGGAATGACCACTGCATCCTTGACCCTGTTGCGTTACAGGGACAGTGCCATAACAGGCTGAACAAGCTCCATTTCTATTTTATGGTTCAGTGCATCGGCAATCATAGCGCTTCTGGCCGCTACGCCTACCTGTCTGGTTCGTAGTGCAGCACGCCCAGCACCGCCACCAGCTGCTCCCCCGTCAGGTGGTGCCGCGACGCCCACACGTGCAGCGCCGTGCGCACCTGGCAGCACAGGTACCGCGGCACAAACCTCCATTCAGATGAGCGGCACGTACCGGTAAGCTCACGCAGCAACCTTAGTGACCAGTGATCGCCTACTCGAAGCAGGCATGGCCACAGGCACGTGATGCCCCCACCTGCCGCGTGCGCTGCAGGGAGGCCTCCCCTGCCGCCCGCACGTAGGCGTCCAGCAGACGCAGGCGCTCAGGGCTGGTGGCGGCCAGCACGCGCTTGCGGACGTCCACCGGCAGCAGCTGCGGGCACGTGTCCACCTGCGCGGACACGGGAAGGGAGGGACCATGCGCACGTACGGCTAGTGTTGGACACGGTTTGGGATAGAGGGTGCACAAACGCAGTAACATCACTCGTTTGGTATTTTGCAGTGTACCTATGGTTTCTGTGTAGAGGTATGGGTGAGGAGAACGAGAGAATGCGGCGGAGGGCGTGGCTTCCTGTTACGCACGGCATGTTCGGTGCCGTACCTGGTCGAACAGGAAGCGTGCGGCAGTGGGCGGCGGCAGCGCCTCCAGCAGCGCCGCCACCAGCCGGGCCCCGCCCTCCATGCGCAGCAGCACCAGCAGCGCCAGGTGCAGGTGGGACACGCCCAGCTTGCAGGCCACCAGGGGCAGGTCGCGAGCCTGGTACACCAGCAGCAGCATGGCGGCGTGGCGCTCGGCCTGCGGGTGGGGCGGGGCGGGGCAGGGTGGGGCGGGGGGATTGGGCTACGGTGGGTACAACAGGGTGCAAGTGTCCAAAACATGGACTAAAACGAACCTGACTGAGCAGTTAGCATTAGCGATCTGCATGCAATCAATGGGTCACATGCTCAGGAACGGAGCTCAAGGAACATGAACCGCGCCCACTGTTAGGGCACCGCTGTGGTGCACGGTACGGCTGCAGTTACACTTACCCTGTCCAGCTCCCACTCTGGAAGGAAGTCCAGAATGCTGTATTCCTTGCCCTCGGCCGCCGCCGCTGCTGCCGCTGCTGCAGCCGCCGCCACCGTTCCGCCTGAGCCCGCCTTGGCGCCCGCGGCAGCGCCTCCCTTGCCCTTCCCTTTTTGTCCTTTGGCCCCACCGCCTGCACCCGCTGCTGCAGCAGCCTTGGCAGCCACGGACGCGGCCATTGACACCGAGCGCGAGAAGTTGACTGTGCGCTGCGATGCCGACCCGCCGATGACCGGCTGTTGGCCGATCGTGGACGTACGGTGGAGGCTGCCACCCATCGTACCGCTGGCGGTTGACGAGCGCCGTAGCGTGGCCGAGCGCCGTGCACCATCCCCTGTGGCCGTACCCCGGCGGCTGCCGGTGATGTCAGGCTCTTCAGCAGCAACTGCCCGTGTGGTGTCGTACCCGGTGAAGGACGGTTCCGGAGCGATGACGCCCATGCGGCGGAAGAAGGGTTCGGGGTTGAATGCGGCAGCAGCGGTCCAGCGGGGTGGAGGTGGTGGGGGCGGCGGGGGAGGCGCGGTAGGGTCGGGGTCGGGGTTTGCGGGAGGGGAGGGCGGGGAGGGGCTGCAAAGGGTGGCCACCAGCTCGGCGAGGGGCGTGCGAATGAGCTCCAGGAGGGGTATGCGGGACTTCGGGGGCGGGGGAGGGGGAGGTGCGGGCCTGCGGGGGCGTGTCAGGAGAGGGAACGGGGGCATGGGCGTGAGAGAACAGGAGCAAGACAGTACTGTCGCTTGCTAGGACTGTAGGAGAGTGCTTGTGGACAGTGGGCTGGCTAGTGGTCACGGTCGGGTAGTGCTCAACCGGAGGCTCACTTGCGCGGGCCGAAGTGCCTCGCGGCGGGCGTTTGCGTCTTGGGGTCGGGCTTGGGCGGCGGGGGCAGCGCAAGTTTCCGCGTTTCCAGGTAGGCGCATATGTGCTGCACGTTGATTAGGCGGAGGGAGCGGAGCAGCTGTTCCAACGCGCTCGAGGAGGCAGGGGGCACTTCAAAGGAGGGCTTCTGCGAAGGGGGTCGAAACGGGACAGCCGAAATGCAACTCAGCCGGCATCAGTGACAATGACCGCACATCAGAGTTACCCCGCAACCGAGCGCACCGGTTGCCATGTCACTATAGCCCACGCGCACCATCTTGTCTTGGGCAGCAGTTACAGACCGCCCCAGCAGCACTGCGCATGTAACGCAAGGGCCACCATCAAGATGCGCGCACCCTGTACGACACGTAGTCCAGGCGCAGCATGCCGATGCCGGGGATGGTGTAGTCGCGGATGCTCTTGAGGCCGTTGCGGTCCAGCGGTTGGCCGTTGAGCGAGGCGTTGATCCAGTTGATGAAGTAGGGGTGCGTGGAGGTGGGGCGGCCCGGGTCCGCTACCCAGCTGTGCTCCAGGGCGGAGGCCAGCTGCAGGCGCTGCGCGACGAAGCGATCCAGCTGGCGGCTGAGGTTGAGGCTGTAGCGACCCACGGGCCGGTGGAGGTCCAGCGCCACCAGGTCTCCGATCCTGGAGCGCAAAGAACGCAGGCAGCAGCGCACGGTGTACGTCGTGCATGCTTGGCATGGGCTTCGGCGGGCCAGTTGCGGACGTTAGGGCAAGGAGATGTAAAGCGTTACGTGCGTTACTGCGGCCACGTGAGTACGACGCGGGGGCTGCCGTGCAGGCCCTACCTGCTCCGCAGCACCTCCTGCTGCTGCGGGCTGAGCCGCGGCATGACGTGCTCCCAGAACTCCAGCGGCTGCACGCTGCGGGCGTACATGAGCTGCGCGGCGGCCAGGCACTCGGTGGCCTACAGTGCAAGGGTATACGTGTTGCACAGCTTCAGCATCGGGACGATTACCACGGTGAATGCACATGCAGCCACGGTTAGGGGTGGGGCATGGTCCACACTCAGCAGCGCTTGCTTGCACACCGCGAGCATCACAGCGATGGGGACACCTCCACACTGAGCCAAAGACCCCTAGCATTATGGTAGATGGCCGGACGTGCAACCAAGTGACTGCGGTCAGATTTGAACGCATTACGGAATACTGTTGGACGGGTCTCAAAGGGAGCATGCGTGAGCGGTGCAAAGAGGGGGCCGCCCCGCCTCACCCACCTGCGTGGACTTGTCGAAGCCCTCGAGCATTGCCACGCACTGCCCCGGGCTGAAGAAGCAGCAGCTGCCAGTGACGGTCAGCACCGACAGCTTCCACAGCGGCGAGCGCGTGGGGTCGGTCAGCAGCGCCGCCAGCCAGTCGGCCACGGGGGGCGACATGGCGGCGGGCGGCTCCACCGCCAGCTGGGCGGGCGCGCGGACCGTCAGCAGCAGGGTACCCTGCACGTGGGGGCCGCGGCAAGGACTTTCAAGAAACGCATTCATATGTTGCAGTGATAATCAGCAATTTGCGTTGGCCTATTCGACGCCTCCATTCCCGTACAGCGGGTTCGCGTTTGTAGGGTCACGCCCACCTCGCTCCAGGCGTCCAGCGACGCGAGTTGCTCCAGCTTGAGCGGCCTCCCGTTGACCGACACGTCGGTGATGCGCAGCCCCACGTCTGCGGCCCTGCCTGCCGCCACCGCCTCCTCAAGCTGCGCCCGCAGCTCCAGCAGGCGGCCCACCACCACCGCCGTGGCGGGGTGCGACAGCTCCAGGGAGTACTGCCCGGCGGGGGACTGCAGGTCCAGGTGCACCGACTGCAGCGTGAGCCGCTGGTACAGCCCCCCGGGGGCGTCGGATGAGGACGAGGAGCCTGCCAGGGGCACGTGCAAATAGCAAATGGCGCCAACAGAGGGTTTGGAGCTGCCGGTGGTGAGTGGGGGTGGGGCTGGGGGCGGGGGCGAGCCTGTAGCGGACCTACCTTTGGTGCCTTTCTTTGCCTTCTTCTTGCCGCCTTCCTTTGTGCCTGGTGCAGCAGGGCGCGCCTTGGCGGCAGGGTCCTTGCCACCTGCCTTGCCGTCCGCCGACACGCAGAGCGTGACCAGGCTGCACAACAGGGCAGGACATCATGTTCATCAATGCTACAGTATGCAGTCCTAGAGCAGCTTTTAGGTGAAACGTGGCAAACGGTGCGGAGGCCTTGGGGGGAAGGCAGCATCGACTGCAAGCTGGATGCTCCGCCACCCTACCTCGGCAGGAAGGGGTTGATGCCCGCCTCATCCTGGCTTGCGCCCATGCTGCCCCTGCAGAGCAGGAACAGGTAATACAGCAGCACTTAGTAGCAGCTGCAAAAGCCGCACGCCACCATGTCGTGATCGTAATCGGTTTTCACCTTCAGCCCAGCCTGCAGAGCTACTGCATTGAGAGGCCCAAAAGCCAAGCTGAGGCATACCTATCGGCAGGCGGCACCACGTTGCACTGGTTGACGGACAGCTCCAGCGGCAGCGGCGGGATGTCGTCCCATTCCACGCCGCAGCCGGCCACCGGCCCCTGCGCAGCGCCTCCCGCCCCTGCCGCTGGCTGGCCCGGGCGGCTGGCCCTGTGGCCCGGCGCCATGCCCACCGCCTCCATCACCGCACGGCTCATGGACTCCATGCCGTCCAGGATGACCCTGCATGGTTGAGAGGACGTACACGTTGAGCACGGTTACATTCACATGGGCACTGGAGGTGCGGTGGTGGAAAGTAAAGCGTTGTCGAAAGTACAGCAGAGAGGGGGCTGCCAGTGGCAACCGCACGACACCTGCAGCGACCGCACAGCAGGGGACGATTTGACGCTTCCTCAGCCTGCACACGACGGCACCACACGGGTAGACCGAAGCTGAGCGGCGCTGCTTAGTATAGCTTTATCAGGACACAGTGTGCACCACCCACCTGAAGGCTGTGTACCCCACGGGGTTGTTGTCCAGGCTGAGCGACATGCGGCCGTCCACCAGCTGGGCGCCCAGGTAGCCGTACGGCCGCCGGGAGCCGTTGGCCAGCCGCCCGGTGACGCTGGCGCCACGGTCGCCGAGATCGGGGAACTGCGGGTGGCCATGTGCGAGGGGGAAAACGGGCTCATTACCAAGCGCGGTGAGTGCGTGGTAGCTGAATCCTTGCACTGAGGGAACCACATGTGCAAGCTGTGGTGTCATGCTCATGGGATATAGACGCCTGGGAAGGGGGCAGCCGTAACGTGGGCAGACCATGGTAGTGCCTGGGGTTGCCGGGCTCACCATGAGGTCCGTGGTGCGGCTGCGTAACAAAGCGCTGGGCCCGGAGGCCATGAGGCTGGGGCCGCTGGACGCCGGCGGCTCGCCCCACATCTCGCCGTACAGCCCCTGCCGTACAAGCCCCGCCGCCGCCTCGCCCAGGCGCCGCATGAGCTCCGAGACCATGATAGCGGTCCCGGGGCCCGTGGAGTTGTGCGAAAGGTCCACGTGCAGCCACTTGTCTGCGGTGCATCACCATTTCAATAATATCACAACGTACACAGCTGCTTCATCGACGGCAACCTGGCGGGCTGCACGGCTGCTGCACATTCATAGACGCAAGGCACGCCAATGACAGGCATTTATGGCAATGGGGTAGCACCAGCGTCAGTCTGGTAATGCACGTTGGACCTACCGTGCTTGAGCAGGCCCTGTATGATGCGCGCGCCGTCCACGTCGCTGAACCCGTTGTGTGCCAGCAGCACCTCCCGCAGGCCCGCGTTGCCGCCCAGCCCCAGCTCCATGGCGCGAGCGCTCTCGCTGCGCAGCATGTTCCTGCGAGGCCAAGCAATGAAAGGAGTACAGAGTGGCAATGGTCAATAACATGGTGCTTATGGGGCGGAGGCAGTAACAGGCAACTGCCTCGCAGGGTACTGCCTGGGCAAGGCGCTTGCGTCCATGGTGCGGAGGCAACAAGTAGTGCCGTAAGTGAGCAGCGATGACACTCACGTTAAGGCGCACCGGAGGTCGTATACCTGCAGCTAAAGTTCCATCACTGGCCATAACCAAAACAACGAGTGCAGTCCTTACCAAGCACCTTGCGAAAGGTGCCACATTGGCAAGCTCCATAGCTCCATACAGCACGTCATTTCAGGTCCCGCCAGCGAGCGCACTCACTAGTCCCAAGCACTTTACCCACCAGCTGACATCCAGGCGCTCGAGCGTCATATTGCCGCTGAGCATCTCAAACAGCACTGCCCCGCCCGCATCGCTGATGCCGCAGCGGCGGATGTCCAGCTCCCTCAGCGTGTTGTTCTGCCGCAGGCCTTCCGCCAGCTGCCCCACGCCCTTGTCGCCCAGCTTGCAGCCGCACAGGTTCAAACGCGTCAGCGACAGCTTGCCGACCTTGTCGCGCAGGGAGCTGTCCGGCGCGGCGGCGGGCGCGATGACGGCGGCGGGGCTGGAGCCCGGCGGCAGCGCCGTCGCGACGGCGGCCCAGTCGCTAGCGGCGGCGGCAGCGACGTCGGGCTGGAGCCCTAGCGCCAGCGCCAGCGGCAGGGCGCAGCGCCAGCTGCGAGCACAGCGAGAGGAGTTAGTCAGCAGATGAGATGTACTGAGGCGGTTATGCCGGGCGCAGCTAAGCCATGGTACAAGCGGCCCTGCTGTCCGCGCCCCGGCGCCTGGCGCCGCATCCCCACCTGAGCAGTGTGTTCTGCTCCAGGTCCAGGTCCCTCACGCGGGGCGCCGCCGGGTCTGACAGCATGATGCACAGCTCCAGGATGTCGTCGTTGCTCAGCTTGTTGCCCGACAGGCACAGCCGCGTGAGCTGGGGGCGGGCCGCGTTCGTGCAGGGTGCATGCGAGCGTGTAAGCCAGGGGTTGCTGGGCGTAGCAGTCAGCCCGTATAGCAACGCAATGTGCAATGTACATTTTCAACTCGCCCCAGAGGGGTGTACCCACTCTGCACAACCAACATGTACGTCTTCGCACGAGGTCCGGGTGCAGCTTCAGCCCCAAAGGCATGCCATGAGACGGGAACCCTTATGGCCACCTAGGCTCTCCGGACGCGCCCGACTGTGACATGCGGTGGACGAAGCGTCCCGCATCCACATGCCCAGCGGCTCCGCACCCACCTGCGGCCCTTGCATGAGCGCGTCCCGCAGCAGCGGCAGCTTCTGCGTGCTGATGCCCCTGTTGGACCACTGCAACGTGCCCTCGGGGTCCCACTGCGGGGCCGAGGAGGCGGAGTGGCGCGCGCCGCCGCGGCCGGGGCTGCCCGACCCGTCGCCCGTGTTGTTGCGGGAGGCGGTGGCGTTCTCCCAGATGCCCGCGGGAAGGGGCGTGGGCGCCCGCCGCATGTTGACGCCCAGGTACGACGGCGGTTGCTCCTGCGCGGCCACAGCAGTGTAAGCAGGCAAGGCACACGTATGCCAGCCTCGGCCAAACAACGCCGGAAAAGCGGCGGTCAGGCAGACATGCAAGGGCAGCACCTCAGGGAACTTACCGCTGCAGCAGCGGTGCTGGTCGAGTGCTTGAGCTTCCTCAGCTCCTCCACGCTCACTGTCGGCCCCCCTTCGCTGAAATTACCACTTGACGGCCGCTGCTGCAGCGCGCGCTCCCGCTCCGCCACTTGCTCCGCTTCCGCCCTGTTGAGCATCCGCATCTGTATCGTCTTCTCCATGGCGCCGACCAGGTCATACCTGCCCGCACCTGGCGCTCCTGCGACCGATGGTGCCCTTGGGGGCAGAAACATCGCCGAGTCCCCGCCCAACAGGCTGGCCTGTGACGGGCCTGAATGCAGCTGGTAAGGGTGCTGTTGCTGTTGCTGGTCATAGTGGTTTGCTGGCACGGACTGGGACCGGAAGCGACCAGGGCTGTGTGTAACACCGGGTCCAGCGGCGCTGCTGCTGTGTGGATGTTGCAGTTGGTGGCCATGTGCGCTGTTTTGTGCAGTGTGGAGGTAAAGGGAAGCCACCGAAGAGGTATAGTACGGGCTGGGGGAGCTGGATGTGGAATGTGGCAGGGGTATCGTACCGTGGGACTGCCCCTCCAGGTGTGGGAAATTGGCTGGGGAGATGGGGAGGCCTGTGAGCGCAGAGACCCCTGCTTGCTGCTGGCCGGGGCCTGCACCGGGCCGGATCACCATTAGGCTGTCCTCTACGGCGAGTACTCCGTACTCGGAGGGGTCAGCGGCATCGTGGGGGGGCGGCGGGGCGGTGGGGGCGGGGGAGGGCGGGATGCAGTGGCTGTCGTCTGGCGGGGCGGCGGTGGGGTCCGGGGAGGGCGCGAAGGCGGCCATGGGGTGCAGCTTGGCCATGAGGCGGTCGTGCTGGCGGTCCAGGATGTGGTGCTGGGCTCGGGAGAAAGCCACCTGTTGAGCAGCGGAACATAACGGATGAGCTCTTGGGTGTTTGCATCCGGGCAAAGCTGGCCTGCAGCAGCTGGATCAACTCGCCCCCCACCTGTGACCCTGATCCCTGTGCCAAAGGCCCCCCCCCCCCGCTAATAGCCCCTCAGTAACACGGACGTAATTCGACTCTCACGTGCTTGCACGTGCCCCCTGCACCAGGTAACACACATCCCGCCTACCCCACCTGCCTGCCTGCCGTCCTATGATCGTGCTGCCCCTACTGTGAAGTAGCTTTCCTACGCTGACACCGCCTTGCGGGACCCCAACATGCACACCTGCTTGTCCACGCCGTGCAGCTCGCGCTCAATCTCGTTGCGCATGGACCGGGCGCACACGCCCAGCGCCACCACCGACACCTCCCGCCGCCCCAGCAGCCCCTCCAGGCCGTGCAGCGTGGACGCGGCGGCAGCACGGTCGCCCTGTCCCACCTCCTGGATGCGATGGAAAGGCAAGATGCAGTGGGAACGCGTGACTACGGCAACGCGTGCACGTACTGACGCACATGATCTTCCAGCTCAGGCCCACGTGGACACATGGTTTGCTCCCCACGAACAGCACTGGTTTGCTCCCCACAGGGCCACCGGCTTCGCGCAATCCGCCCACGTCCCGTCCTTTACACCACACCCACCACGTCGGCCGAGTGAAGCACCTCAGCTGCCACCTCCGCTATCCGCCTGGCGTCATCCAGCATGGTGTTCCGGCCCTCGCTGCCGCCGCCCACGCGCGACCCGCCGCCCACTCGAGTCCCGGCGGCGGGCGTGCCACCAGTCTGGCCGTTCACCGACCTCCCTGGCCCCCGGCTCCCTGTCACGGACTGCCCGGAAAGCGGCCCAGCGGGCATGGTCGCCGAGCGATGGAAGCTGTGATGCGTGTGTGTTGGTGATCCGCGTGATGAGGAACCGCTTTGTGCCGCCAGTTCCCCTGCGACTGACCCAGATCGGCTGGCGTACGCAAAAGAGGGGGAGCTGGTCCCGAGAGCTGTGCTGGGGCTGGGAGGGGCCTTCCCCGGGCTGGCGGCGCGGTCTAGGAGGAACCCTACACTACCACGAGCTGTGGGGCTGACACTCCGTGCGTCAGAGCGCCACGTGTTACCCCCGGCTGAGCTGTCGTTCGTGCCGGGAGCAGGGCTGGACGTGCCCAGGCGCAGCAGCCGGGCAGCCGCGGAGGGTGGGGGCGGCCCAGGCGTGTAGAGCAGCTCAGGGATGGTCGGACCGGCTTGGAGCGGGGTGGAATCATCTGCGGCTCGTTCCCGTTGTCGGTTGAGGGGATGTGCAGCTGCTGGGAGGCCCCATGCGGCGCGTGCGTTGGGGAGGCCGGGGGAGGTGCTAGCAGCTGACGTCGGGGCGACAGGAAGCGGAGGCAGGCTCCTCCGCACAGAGGTGGTTGAGGGCTGTGGCAGCAGCAAGCTGCTGGTTCCGGGTCCATGTAAGCCTGACGTCCGTGAGGCTGTGGCAGCAGCAGATTTTGACCTTGGCTGCGTGGGGGGCAGCCCAAAGGAGCTGCCTGGTCCGTCATCGGCTCGCTTGCGGCTCCCTGGGCCAGGCTGTTCGCAGGTGGAAGGTCGACTCCGCGTCCACGTAAGCAGACCCTCGAGGTCGGCCCTCTTTCTACTCATCTATCTCGGGTTGACAGCGGGCTCCGGGACTGTCGCGGCCTTGGGGCTCGCTGCTGAATCCCACATGGGCATGCCGGGCCAGGGACGCCCAGCGGTCTGCTGTCAATCACCGGGGCCGACCATGTGATAATAGTTTTATTGATCAATGGCCCTGTTGGGCCCGTCAAACTGTTGACCGTCTTTCTTATGGCGACGAATACGCTCTAAGTGAAGGAAAGGCCGTGGCTATGCACTGTGTGTATTGAGCATAAAGCGTTTGCGGTGAGGCATGCCCCATACATGTAAGCATTGGCTCGAGAACCCCCGTCGTGGCCCTCGGAGTCATCGTCAACACCAACCCGCCAACAACGCTCAAACTCCGCGTCCCACAGCCGCGCTTGTTGCCTGGATGCTGGCACAATAAGCCTGGCTGCCAGGATACGCGCGCCCCAGCATGAGGATACATGATACAGGGATGCTGTGCAAGGGATTGGGCATATGGTGCTGTCGACACAGGGGAGCCCCTGGGTGCACAAGGGCACGTGCCTGCCGGGTAGAGGCGAGGTGTTAGCCTGCAAGATTCTCTACCAGCAGGCCCTCATGCCCATACCTCCTTGCTGATGTGCCCGGGCGTCTTCCAGAGGAGTGTACGTAACAGTTGTGTCGCACCTCCCTTGGACATACCGTGCTCTGCTGCTGCCAGCCCCAACCGCTTTGCCAACACTTCGATCGGGCCCCCATACTGTTCAATCTGTTTCCACGTTTACTGATTGCAACCTCCTCCTCTGTCGCAGTGTAGAAAATAACACTCGCTGCTGGACGATCCCCTTTCTTTGTACCGCGAGGCCCGAGGTGCAGTCTACGGAGTAGCATCTACTATAATAACAGATGTAAGGAAAGGTCTGAGATATGACAGAACGGACTCTGCTGCCCGGGCGAGGCCCCAGCGGGGCAGCGTCGCTGAAAAGTCCCCCAGGCTCCCAGACCCTGGGCAACATGCAGCAGCGACAAGGCGATAGTTTCTATATGAGTGAGCTGCTGTCTTACAGCTTGGACCGGCTTCGTAAGGTAATCGCTCGTCGCGCGCAACAGCGCGAATAGGGTTGGCAGTGACAGCGCAAGTCCCGAAGCAGTGTCAATTGTATACTGTACGTGGACGCGGAGCAATGTCAGCTGCATCATGTATGTGGATACTGCTGGGGGCTCCCGGACGACAGTGAGCGCAAGGGCTGGGTGCAACACCCAACCTCACTGCCCGTCCACACCCGCACTCCACGCCGACCCCTCCAGCATGCCTAGCCGGCATTGTTCATGTTTGTTGCCATGACCAGGAACCGGAGGTCCTCAAATCTGAGAAGGAGCAGCTGGACCGCAGCTTACAGACGACCGCCGTGTCACAGTACACGGCGTTCTTGGATGCGGCCAACTGCTTGACCAGCATTAGCAACGAGCTCTCCGCCGTCTGTGAGAACCTTGAGGCCCTGCTCCAGGTTAGAAATCTGCGTGCGTGGAACCTGGACTGCCTCTTGCCTGGCGAGGAGCCTCTAATGGCGTGTGTGCTGCCAGCTGCACATAATTCGCGGTCACGTGAGGGGAATGGCCATTCGTGGGTCTGGATCGTCTAGGACGGCTGTGAACCAATGCTTGGCCATGAGAGGAGCTGGAGGCTTACTTCCTCTGTGGGGGCAGCCGCTGGACAGCTCAGGCTTCACCGCAGACTGTGCTTGGGCGCATAGAAGCAGTCAGGGACAGGAGCTCTGGGCAATCGGCGCGTTACCCGAGTCACGGTCCCGCTTCCCTCAATGAATTGCTCGCAGGCAACCCCCGAATTAGCCATCGCCTGCGAAGCTTTCGCTGCGGACGCCGCCGCAGTGCAGGAGCAGCATGCGCAGAACAAGCAGCTCGCAAGTAAGCGCGTGCTGATACCGGTACTAGTGAAACCACGCCCCCTGCGTCCTGCCGGGTCCTGCCATGCCTGTGCATGCCCCAAGCGCTATTGGGTCACATCTGCATCTTAGCTTACCTTGACCAGATCCAGCTGGCCATTCTTCCCATCAACTGACCTTCCAACCCACCTCCGGCCCCGCAGGCAACCAGGCGTCGCTGATGGAGCTGCTGGAGGTCCCGCAGCTGATGGACACGTGCGTGCGCAACGGCGTGTACGACGAGGCGCTGGACCTGCAGGCCTTCGTCAGCCGCGTGGGGCTGCTGCACCCGGACGTGCCCGCCGTCAAGCTGCTGCTGACCCAGGTGGGCGGCCCCGGGCAACGAGACAGCACTACATGAACACTGGCAGACCCCGGTGCCCATGCCTGGGCTCTGCGCTGTGCCCACCCTGTTGGTGGCCAGTAACGCCTTAGCTGCAAACCCAGGTGGGCAGCTTTGCGCAAGTGATAAGCAGTGGTAGCGCAGCACCGTTGCATCGGCATACGGTTCACAGGCCTGGGCCCCACACAGGTATCTTCCGTTGTGGCGGATTAGGGAGTGTTGCAGCGAGCCAAGCGGTGTCTTTTGTCGTTCCCATGCCCAGGTGGGCGAGGTTGGGCAGTCCATGCTGTCCCAGCTGCTGGGGCGGCTCAAGACCAACATCCAGCTGCCTGAGTGCCTGCGCGTCATGGGCTACCTGCGCCGCATCGGGGCCTTCAGCGAGGCCGAGCTGCGGCTGCAGTTCCTGCAGTGCCGCGACGAGTGGATCGGCGGCCTGGTGGCCGATCTGGACGACTCGGACAGCTACGAGTACGTCAAGCACCTCACGGACGTGCACCGGCTGCACCTGTTCGACGCGGTCATGCAGTACCGGGCCATCTTCTTCGACACAACGCCCAGCGCGGGCAGCGGCGTCGGGGTGAGGCAGCAGCGGGGCCAGCGTTGTCCAGCGGGCTCGGGCACACGGGGGTCAGCAGTGACGCTGCTGGCACCGCTGGCGAGTGCGCGCGGACGAGAGCTGTGACATGCTTGTTGCCCAACCCCTGCCACTGGTGACGGCGTCCATCCATGGCCCCAACCAGCTTCGTCCTCGTACCCGGCTCGCGTTCATCATGAAAATTGTTGCATGCCTCAGGACGGCCTTGCCGGCGGTATGCTGGGCGGTGTGGCGGGCGCGTCGGCTGGAGCACCGCTGCCCAACCTGCGTGAGACGTCCATGCTGTACACGTGGGTGCAGCACCGCCTGGGGCTGTACCTTGAGCAGCTGCGGAAGCACCTGCCGCACATCACCGAGGGCGGCAACCTGGCGTCCGTCATTGAGCACTGCATGGTGAGGGCTCGGATCCGTGCCGCAAGCCGCTTTGCCTCACACGCTCTCCGTTTGCTTACGCGTTTGAATTAAGTGTCTGCCAAAGTGCCTCACTGCAATCGGTTGCTAGCGTGGCTAACTGGGAGTACTGCCCTTTGTTTTATCCCTGCTTGCAGTACTGCGGCTCGTCCCTCAGTCGCGTGGGCCTGGACTTCCAGGCGCTGCTGCTGCCGCTGTTTGAGACGTGCGGGCTGCAGCTGTTCGCGGCCAACCTGTCGGGCGCCGTGGACGGCTTCAACAGCCGGCTAGAAAGCCACAAGTGGGTCCCGCTGCCGGCTCCGCTCATGGGGGCGCGCGGCAAGGCGGTGGCGGCGGCGCAGCAACAGCAGCATGCTGCAGAGGGTGAGTCGTACAGCAAGAGCGTTAGAACGCCCTGCATGACAAGGGCGCGGGCAGCATGCCCTTCAGGACGCCCGATAGTTACAGCGTGACCCGGCTATACAAGGGCATCGCATGTCAGCTGCCGTTTCCCTTGAAGTTTTACATCTCCACCTTGTGCATGTACCAGGCGAGGAGGGCGGCGAGGCGGCCGCCGCCGCGGCTGCAGCTGCCGCGGCCGACGACGACTCGTCGGGCCCGCCCTACATCATCATGGAGCACCTGCCCCTGGCGGTGCTGGTCAACGGCGTGCTGGCGGCGCTGAACGAGCTGCGCCACTGCGCCATGCTGTCCATCAGCAAGCCGCTCGCGGGGTGGGTTGTCCGTGGCAGGTTGCGAGTGCGAACGCGAACGGTGCGCTTCCGAAGTGTCAGAAGTAACAGGGAACAGTGCTGCCGCTGTCCGCCTTGTGCACCCCAGTCACGCCATGCTACCGCGTACCATGTCGAACCGCAGGCTGCTGCAGGCGGCGCTGGAGCACGCGGCGGGCAGCCTGGTGCACTACCGGCACACGCACAGCCTGGCGGGCAGCGAGCTGCAGCAGTTCAAGGCGGCCACGCGCTGCATGCTGGAGGTGGTGCTGCCCTACCTCACGGCCGCCTTCTCGCGCGTCTTCACCACCAGCGCAGGAAAGGTGGACGCCAGCGCCAGCGCGAACCTGCTGCGGCAGCTGCTGTCGGAGATGTGAGCGAACGGAAATGGGGCTGGTGGGGAGGGGCAGTAGCTGCACACGTAGGTCTGTCAGAATGCAGCCGGGGGCTGACGGGCTGCAGTGCACACAGCGTACAATGTGCGGCACGCAGGTAGGGAGGACTATGGCATGCACGGGGGAGCGGTGAGGGAGTGGGAAGGATGGACGAAGGTTTTGGCAAACCTCGTGTCTCCGTGCGGTCTGGGTGGTTAGGACTTGCAACTGGACGGGGAAGTACCGCCCCAGGTGGCTTGCAGGTTTACGCCGCCTCCCATAACTGGTACGCTGTAAGGCCTCCTCACATGTGACCTGCCAGGGTGGCTCGCATAAAAGCCATGGTCACTAGTCTCACAGGGCGTTGTAGGCAAGGGGCTTAGGTATGTACGGCAGAGCAGTACGGTGAGGACAGCACACCAGTGGCATCTGGTGGCTTACGGGAGGATACCTGTCAGGCGTCACGCCATACCTTTCAGCACCTTGCGCCTTGTCAGGGAAGAAAGCGGTATTCGGTAAACGGCAAACCAGCATAGACACCACGCTTTCGGGCAGGCTTGGTACTGACTTCAGCCCAGCTGGAGCCCCATCAGAGCGGTAGGAAGCGCTCAGGAGTGGCAGGATGCTGGATCCCGCTGGATCAAGCTGGATCAAGGGGCCTGCCTGGAACTGGTCCAGCAACTTGTGTCCAGCACGTGAACGCCTGAGTTACTTGGTGGTTCACCCGCGTACCAATAAATTGCGGCCAAGCATCGCCAGCACGCGGCATTGCAGGCAGTGGTGGGGGCACACGTACGGTAATGTGTGTCGATGTAGTCCTTGCAGGCGCCGTGAGCTGGCTCGCCTCTGCGGCGCATTACAGCTAGAGAACTGCACGCACTGTACTCAGGGCCTGCCTTGACACTCTATCTCTCTGTGAGTTGTCTGGCAGGTTGGCCGGCGCAGCGGCACCAAAGGAGTGCGCATGGCGACAGAGTGTCAGGCCAGACGGACACAGGATCTGGCCCGAGGGAGCTCCCAAGTCTGGCCCACCCAGACTCCAAGCACCAAGGGGCCATCCCGGGAAACAGTCTCTGGTGTAGTGGTGAAATGGTGATCGCTGTGTCAGCTTTCCATGACAGGAGGTGCTCAGACTTTGGCGAGGAGTACGACAGTATGTACCCCGAAACCCGATTGTCGGATGATCTCCTTGATACTGTTCCAGCTTGTCCTCGATCAAGCGCTTCAATGTGAAGAACAGCAGGCATGTGACTCGGCCGTCCCTCGGGGTTCCCTTCAACGGGCTCACATTCCAGCTCGGAGCTCGACTCGTTAAAATAAATCTAATTAAACACGAGTGATGTCTTGAGTTACACCTACAGTACTCGGCTTGGCACCGGGAAGAACCGGTTGACAAGGCTTCGGAGCGGCGCGGCGTAGTGTTTTTGTTGGTGGTTTTTGAACCAGCGTGAACAATTGTAGATGCAGTGCATACCCTGTAGAGTCTCTATTAGGCTGCGCTTTACTTACTTGAGAATAATATAACACAAACCTCTCCCCGCGCAGCGTGGGAGCGTCCTGAACACATGCATGGACACTTGAACGGCCCTGGAGGCCAAGCAACATGGGTCCCTGTGCCTATGGCATATCCGCCGGGTGAGGCGCGGGTGCCTCGAGGGTCCTCGGTGGCCTTGGCGACAGAGCTTGAGCTGTTCGACGTGTCTGCTCGTAGGGATGATGGCAGCTCCTGGCATGATAGCTCCCGGGATGATGTTCGGATACGGGTACCCGTCGCCAGGTGAGGGTTACGCGCAGCGGTGGTCGTGCATGGTCCGGGGATGAGAACCTCAGACGTAGACGTGGCGTCGCGCAGGCCCGATGCCGGGAATCCCAGCTGACGCGCTGAGAGCCTACGGCTCATTCGGAGGCATGGCTGCGATGCCACAGGACGTCGATACGACGGGTAAGACCGCCGGCTGTGCCACAAACCCCCCCGATGACACAGTGCGTGGTAGTTACCTTCCCGACCTGCTACGAACTTCGCAGCTTCCCTCGCCGAGCGGTTAAATGAGCTGCAACTTGGTGGCTCGCGTCGTTCTCCGCTTCCGCCTCACCCTGGCGGCCCCTACAACCGGGGGGCCCCAGCGGGACCGGGGCCAGCGCAGTGGGGCGTCTACAGCACCGGGCCAATGCCGCAGCACCACGGCAGAGAGCGCCAAGGGCGGGTAAGTGTAGGCCGCTGAACCCACTGAGCCCGTGGCGCTGTGTACGTTGCTTACACCTCACGCATGGACTTCCCTCACGGTGCGACGGGTGATGTGGGAATGCAGGGCGGGGGCCGTGGGGGCGGCCCACACTTTGCGGGCGGTCGCGGACAAGGAAACATGCAGAAGAAGAAGCGGCCACAGCGTGGCCTGGAGGACAATATCCGGAGGACGGTCTACATCAGCTATGTGGACTGCCAGGTCAGAGAGCTCGTCTCGTGCCCAGTTCTAACGGCTGGGGGCAGGGTCTTGGCATCAGGTGCCCGTGCGGAGCGCTGGCTGGCACACTGCGGGTCGACTGTGGTCACTGGGACTGCACAGGCAGGGCGCATAATCAGTGGCGCATCCAAACCAGGCAGTCTACACGACTCTAAGGGGCTTGGCTATGCAGCGCCGTAGGCACACAGCCTACACGCGTGAGGGAACTGTGCGTGATTTTGTTGCGCGTTTGCTGGCGGCGGTGTTGCAGGTCACGGAGGAGATGCTGGCATCGTTCTTCCTGGACTGCGGGAAGGTGATGGACTGCCGCATCTGCGGGGACCCCAACAGCGCCATGCGGTTCGCGTTCATCGAGTTTGCGGAGGTGGAGTCAGCGCAGCGGGTGGGTCAGGGGTGTGGGATGCATGTGAGGCGGATGCGGGATTTGGTTTGAGCGGGAGGGCGCCCATGGGGCGCGGGGGCTGCTTTTGGATCGCGGCCGGCCGGGCAGGATGGCAAAATAACTCGACGCGGCGGGGCAGGGCGGGGCAGCCGTGCCGTTGCAGGGTTGGACTAGGGTTTGGAACGATGGCCCGGCGGCATGAACAAGATATCGTAGTGGGCCCTGTCCACCGGAGCGCTGGCTTCCTGTGTGTGTTGCTGGCTTACCCATACACACTGCGGACCTGCTGACGGGGCAGAACGCCGGCAGCACGCTCGCAAGAGCCACACGCGACGTCGCCAAGTGTGTCTGCAAGTGGCGGGGTGCAAGGCTTATTTGCTCAAGAAAGAACTGGTCACGCATGGCATCCTTGCGACTCCGCAGGCGCTGGAGAAGACGGGCAGCGTGCTGGGCAACTCGCCGCTGCGCGTGCTGGCCTCCAAGACCGCCATCATGCCCGTCAACCAGGAGCTCATGCCGCGATCCGCGGACGAGGTGGAGCGCTGCTCGCGCACCGTGTACGCCGCCAACATCGACAAGAAGGTGGACAAGAACGACGTGCGGGCCTTCTTCGAGAGCCTGTGCGGTGAGAGCAAGGGGCAGGGCGGGGCGCAGGAGCGGCCTAGTCGCGCGGGACCTGGAGCTTGGGCACGGCCCCGGCTCATGATGCTTCGGTGGCACGGTGTCACGGCGGCTGCGGTGGCGCAACCCTTCCATGCTGACGGGTTCGTGCGGGCTGGATGTTTGACATTTACCGGACGTGCGTCCTTCCTGGGAGACGGTGGAAGGGGACGGACCGCTTGCACCCCGGCCTGTCAGCTCCGGGTGCCTGGAACCGGTACAGCTCCGCTAGCCCCACGCCCTCACGTGCTTTGCCTTCTGCGCCGTGCCGTCCTCCCGCAGGCAAGGTGTCGCGCATCCGGCTGCTGGGCGACTACGCGCACTCGACGCGCATCGCGTTCGTGGAGTTCCACCACGCGGAGGGAGCGCTGGCGGCACTCAACTGCAGCGGCGCGCTGCTAGGTAAGCAGCAAGGAAGCAGAGCTGCTTCCGAGCCCCGCCCGGGCCGTTTCGTCACATGGCAGCTAGTGACGGACCGAGTGATTCCTCTTGGACGACCGGGTGAACACAGGCATACCGGCGTACATCCAGTGTGGTTCACCTCTTGCCTCTTATTGCCAATAACCCAACACCCAATGGACCTCCTTTGGTGCCCGGCAGGCTCGCTGCCCATCCGCGTGTCGCCCTCCAAAACGCCTGTCAAGGTGGACTCCAGCGCGCGTGACGGCGGCAGCAGCGAGCAGGGGCCCACCTCCTCGGCGGCCTCCTCACAGTCCCTGTCGCACCTCCAGCCGCCGCCGCAGCAGCAGCAGCAGCAGGGCGCCTCGTCGCAGGCCCAGCAGGTGCAGCGCGAGCCTGAGCAGCAGCAGGAGCAGGCGGAGAGTGAGGAGCAGCAGTGATGGTCTCGGTTACAGGAGTGCGGGAGTTTGGCGGCATACCTCTGTGAAGTATGGGTTGGAGGCCGGGCGTGGCAAGTAAAGAGGGGGGATGGACGCGTCCCAGCGGGGTACTGTGTGCGTGTTGGTTTTGGTGTCAACGACAAATTTGCGGGCTCAGTCTTCCTGCTTCTCCCTCCGGCTAGGTTGCTAGTAGCCTGGATACGGTGAACGGGAAGCGCGGCTAGGGTTTCAGCAGTGGTCCATTGGGCCGCACTGCATAAGCGTGTTGCATGACTACATAGTACGTGTTCCTGTTGCAGTGCAAAGTGGTGGCGCAGCTTCAACTATCAGCTCCATCTTTTTTGCAGTGGCTTTCAGGGCGTTGCTCGACGTTGAGGCGGCACGGTAGCTGTGTGCGGCCTCGCCGGAGCCACCCTTTGAAGTCGGGCCCCTGTTTCATCGCTTTCGTTCCACCGCGGTGCTTTGGCCGCTTGAGTGCGTTGTAGTAGGGCAAACGCGAACGCGCCACCTGGCACTAGCTTTGTGTTCGGGGACGTTGAACTCGGCTGTGTATCTGAATGTGCACTACTAGCAGCTGTGTTTGTGGAGTGGCTCTTGTGTAGGGCGCGTTTGTGGGGCGGCTGTTGTGTAGGGCGCGCACATGCCTGCTGGCCGCCTCTCGACCGCGTGTTGGGTCCTTACCTTTCAGGGAGCGTCTGGGGCCTAGGTGGGCTGACTTCCCACAAGAAAAGTTACGGCTACGGCTCGATCCATAGCTTATTTTCAGGCTCCCCGTGTTCGTGCTCGTGGCACCCTGTGAAACAGGTCCTGTGTTTTACCGCTGTCTTTGTCGTGCCTACTGTGTGCTCGCCAGCAGGTTTTGTTGGCTTGGGCGCTCTAAGCGCGCTGCGGCATTTTGCGCGCCGGGTGAGGCACGGGCGGGAAGTGTAGTGTGACGTTCTACTGGGCAGCGTCGCCCATGCGGCTGGCGGGGCCCTTGTTGGTGGTTTGCTTGGTTGCAGCAGTTCAAGCTTTTGCTCCATGGCCCGGGCTTCTGTTGCAGCTGGGCAGACTCATTTTTGTCGCCTGCGGCAGGCGCCTGCAGATGCACACCTGTTGCACCGAACGTCTTGGTTGTTTCTCCAAATGGATGCGGTTGCATGTCCAGGGTCGCAAGGGAGCGCTGTGTTGCATGAGGTAGATCGTCGTTACTCCACGATAGTGTGGTAATGGTGGTGGTGGTGGTTGCGGAGGCGGCGCAAAGGTGAGTGGCCTGCCGTACTTGTCGCGGTGCTGGTTTGAGCTTTTGGGACTGCGAACACAATGGCAGACGTGCACATGCGCGCCCGGCGTTACACAAGGGCTTACTGAAGTGGAGTTCTAATACGTGGACGCGCATTGCGCCTTGTTTGGACCGTTCTGTCCATTCCCTCGCCAACATGCGCTGCTGTTTGTTGGGTGTTTTGGTATGGGGCCATGCTGGTAGGCAGGAAGGAGGGTTGGGGGCCAGTGTGCCCCGTGTATGGCTGTTGGGGTGCTGACGGGACGGGTGCATCACTGGCCCTTCCTGCGGGTGCGTGGTATTACCTATGGGCTTGTGAGCTACGCTATTCCAGGGGTTTGAGGTCTCGCATGTTTGTGGCGAAGCGAATACGGCCGGAATGTGACATTCTGTGGAGTGGATGTAGGATGACAAGGTGGCGCAGTGTGGTCACGGCCGGGGCATTGCCGCTGTTTTCTCTTACGTGCGCTTGCAAAGTAAGAATGGGGTTCTTAGTGCGGCGGCATCGGGCAGTTTGCCTGCCTATTGCGCCTTGATAGCATTACGGAGACGGAGTAGGTGCTACGGTACTCAAGCAACGATGGAAGAGCGTGTGAGTTGGCTGGGGCTCGTTCCTGGTAATGCAGAGGCAGTGCAGTGTGGGTAGCTGATGCAGTGAGAGGTCGGAGGGGCACTGTGTAGCTTGGGGCGGTTTGGGTGGGAGGGGGCAAACTGTGATTTGCGGGACACGCCGGCATATGGAACAAAGCAAGGGGTTGGCGGGGCAGGCTAAGCCCGCCAACCTCTCTGGGAGCGGAGATTGGGACTTGCTCCAGCTGCCACGGGGTGCCCGCCCATTCGTCTGATTATGTCTGACTGTATGTGTGGCGTGGCGTGAGGAGCACGCACTGCTATGAAACCGGGTGTCTCGATTGTGTGGTGACCAGTGTGCCTGTCAAGCCACGAACCGATTTGCGGTGGTGGTCATGGTGGTGGTCGCGTAGGTGTCCTGACCTACTAGGGGTTACTGCAACACGTGTGGTCGGTGCACAGGCATTCGCTGCTTGCATATGTGGCGCGCGGCGGCTCATTGCTGCTGCACCACTGCGGGTGGAGCTGTCTAGGCATGCGTGTGCGGCCATGCGGGAGTGCATTACTCCCCTCAATTGATCCTTCCGGTGGTTTGTGTGGCACGGGTTTGTGGGTGCGTTAGTGCTTTAGGGGGATCCGTGGCCCTTGCGGCCGAGTGCACAGGCAGGCTTGACCATGACGGGCTGAGCCATGTACCCATGACTGCAGCGTGTAACAATAGTCGAGATGGCCCTTGCCACACCTGACACCCACAACACGACACCCCTGCCGTCGAAGGCTACAAGTGCCTCATGCCTCATCTTGCCATGCCATGGGCCTCAGCCAGTGGGACTGTGGAGGCTTGGCCTCTGACGTCCTCCTCAACGTCAAAGGGCCGGCGACATACAGACCTAAGCCGTTCCGTCCAACGGATGTCCCCCTTGCCGTCTGCAACCTGCCACAACCAATCCAAGCACTCCCGCTACAAGCCCGAAGCCACTGTCATCGTATGTACACATGCGCTAGCCCTGCTACGGCCCAGCGTAGAGCAGACGTGCAATCCGTGTGCCTAATGGCCACTCCCATCCCACCACGTGTTCAAACATGTGCAGGGCCTGTCATGCTGCTTTGGGGGATAACCCTGAATGGCTCCATGGCTGACACTGATATTGCGCAGCATTAGCGGTATGGCAGGTTTGGCAGCTCTGAGCCAGTCTCTTGTACGACACGTACGACCTACTGGACTACATGCCTGAGTCAGCGCTGGGACAGCAGTTAAGTACCTCGCGAAGGCAACCCTCGGGGCTATGACTTAAAGATGAGCACAATCTGTCAGGTTATTACTGGCGATGGCCAGTTTGACACCGCCTCCGTTCAGCAGTTCGTCGAGGAGAATGCACTCGCTGCCTGCAAAACAAACTACCAAGTGGTCGCTATCATGGGACCACAGAGCTCAGGGAAGAGCACGCTGCTCAACAACTTGGTGAGCAGCGCGCAAACGAGCAACACCATAGCCGAGGACTGTAGTTGACGGGCGGGGACAGCCAAGCATAGGCTGATCGCGCGTTTCCTTCTCGCAGTTTGGAACAAACTTTCAGATGATGGATGCGATGGCGGGCCGGGGCCAAACCACCAAAGGCATTTGGCTGTCAAAGTCACCGAAGGTGACGGAGACGAGTGTGCTTGTCATGGATCTGGAGGGCAGCGACGGACGTGAGCGTGGAGAAGACGATACCAACTTTGAGCGGCAGAGCGCCTTGTTTGCGCTTGCCGTGGCGGACGTTCTGCTGGTGAACATCTGGTGTCACGACATTGGGCGTGAGCACGGTTCAGGCAAGCCGCTCCTGAAGACAATTTTCCAGGTGCGGGGACCCTGCACAGTCCCTCGGATGGGCCGAAGGCCGACTCCATAGGGCACGAGTGAGAGTGTACACGCTCACGCTCGTGGCGGGGGGGAGGGGGCGGGAAGTTGGCCCCAGGCACCCGGCCTGCCCCGCTTCCCTGCCGGCCACTACCCTCCCATACCGCTGCCCAGTTCAGCAATTCAACACACACTCCAGCACCCGGCAGTACCATCCTGGCAACAAGGAGGGCCTCTGGGAGTCTGGGTGCTTCCCTCAAGCCATGCGTTACAGCTCGTGTGCGGCACGTGTGCTGTTTCCAGGTGAACCTGAAGCTCTTCGCGCCCGAGCCCAACCGCAAGCGCACGGTGCTGCTGTTCGTGATCCGCGACAAGACCAAGACGCCGCTCCCCAAGCTGGTGGAGGTGCTGGAGGCGGACCTGGACCGCATGTGGGACTCGATCACCAAGCCGGCAGCCTACGTGGGCTCCTCCATGACGGACTTCTTCGATGTGGGTCAGACAGCATGCTCGACAGCGAAAGCTAGCTAGCTGCACCGCGCACAAACATGACACGTGCTTGCACAACGTGGCCAGGCCGTCCAGGACAACCCTCCAACTCTGCCCCCTCCAACCGTTGTCCCCTGATGGTATGGCATGGTGTAGCAAGCGCAGGCCGCTACGCCGCACCCGGTGCGAGCGCCTGCACCTGGGTCATCCCAATGCTTCGTGTCCTGGTGGCTGTGCCGCACAGGTGCAGTACGCCGCGCTGTCGCACTTCGAGGAGCGGTACGAGGACTTCATGGCGGACACGGTGGTGCTGCGGAGGCGCTTCTCGCCCGATGGTGGGTGGGCTGCAGAGGAGGACGCGCCTGTGCTGATTGGGCCAAAGCGGCTACGGCGGTGGCTGGGGCCGGGCGGGCTGCAGCGGCCTGGGGTTGGACCGTTGCGCGGCATCCCGAAGGGGTTGAAGGGTGGCAGTAACAACAGCGCACTGCATGCGGTCAGGCCCTCTTCGCCCCATACGCTGTCCGGCCCACCAGACGAGGAGACGCTGCTGCGCGGCGACGAGAAGCTGCCCGGGGACTCGTTCGCGCTGTCCATCCGCAACATCTGGGAGGTCATCCGCTCGCAGAAGGACCTCAACCTGCCCGCGCACAAGGTACAGCGCAACGGCACGGCACGTTCGGGCAAGGCCACGGCTTTGTTTTAGTCGGCTGGAGAGGTACAGCACGTTGCCCGCGGGGCAGGCGTAAGGAACTGCCTTTGCCTGTGCTGCATGTAGACAAGCAGGTTGGCATATCAGCAGCTTGCCGCTTGCCCTTCGCGGCCGATTCCACCCTGCCGCCTGTACATGTCGACCACCCATGAAACCCATGAAACACGTGAAACCCACACGGCGCCCACATCTGCAGACCATGCCTGCGCCCTTCCCTCCCCCACGCTCAGGTCATGGTGGCCAACATCCGCTGCGCCGAGATCATGGAGGACCAGCTGCGCGCGCTGACTGCCGACCAGGCGTGGGAGGGGCTGCGCGAAGGGGCGGCGGCGGGGATCGTGGAGGGCTTCGGGGGGCGCGTGGAGGCGCTGTTCGACTCGTGCATCAAGGGGTGGGTGTGCTGTACGCAGACGGAGTGGAAGCGGCCCTTCCAGACTGTCAACCACACCGTAGCTTGGGACGTAGGAGTTGGGATTGCGGATTGATTGTGCGCACGTCAGGTGCGCCCTGGCTGGTCAACAGCAACGCCCGGGTTCTCGTTTAGTCAGCTCCTCAGGTTCGCACTTCGCAATCGAAAGCAACTATGGCGCCCACCCATCTGGAGTATCAAGCATTGCGCCTCGACGTAACCTTGCCTGTTACCACCCCCTGCAGCTACGAGGCCGAGGCCATGTACTTCGACACCCACGTGCGGGAGGACAAGCGCGCCGAGCTGCAGGAGCGGCTGCTGGCGCTGCTGCAGCCGCCCTACACGCAGCAGGTGGCGGCGCACAGCGCGGCGGTGCTGGCGATCTTCGACAGGGACCTGCGCGCAGCCACCAGCGCCGAGGCCACGGCCCAGGGCCGGGAGGCCAGCTTCGTGGACGCGGCGGCGGAGTGCAGGGCCGTGGCGGAGAAGGCGTTCGCGGCGGCGTACAAGCAGCACCTGCTCATTCCGTGTGGGTGTGGGGGCCGGCGGCGAGGCGGGTGAAGGGGTCAGGGGGCCGGGCGGGAAAGGGGCTTGCTGCAAGAGACGAAGAATGCGGTCGCCGAAGGCCTAGGTGCAGTAAGTACTACATAGGTACGTGTGCATCGTAGGAGCCTGCGCAGCTGCGCGGCCTTAAGGGGCTTGTCAATGACCGCCATAACGTTCCCCCATTTAGTAGTATGCCCAGTGCCTGTTAGCTCGCCGGCCAGTTATGCCTCCTTCCGCCGTTGCACCCATGCGCACCCAGCCCACGGCCGCGCACACCCTTAACCCACGCGCTGCGCTGCTGCCAACCCACGCAGGCACGAACTGGGACGGCAGCAGCGAGCGGGAGGCCCTGCGCGCCGCCCTGGACGAGCGGCTGGCGGCGCTGCGCTCGGAGCGCATCACCGCCTGCGTGGGTCGTGTGGAGAAGGCCATGGGGCAGCTCACCAGCGGCCCGGTGCTGGCGCTGCTGGACACGTGTGCGCCGGGCGTGTGGCCGCGCCTGCACGGCGTGTGCAGAGACGCGGCTGCGTCGGCGGAGAAGCAGCTCATGCAGGTGGGGGAGACGGGTGCAGAGGGGTGAGGAGGGTGGAGCGGGTCAGGGGCAAGGGGTTGTGGGTGGGCGAGTGGAGGCGGGGCGGGCATCGGGGCGGGGTCGGGAGATGCAGGAAAGGCGCTCACTGTCGGCGCTTATGCTCAAATGGTGTTCTGCTCGTGATGCTGGTACTGGTAGCGGCAGCGGTGTGGGCCTTACACCTGGGCCGGGTTCATAATGCTGTTGTCGCTTCAACGGCTTGTAGGCGCTGGAGGGCTACGGGCTGAGCGGCGCGGAGCGGGAGGCGCTGGGCGTGGCGCTGCGGTCGCGGGCACGTGCCATGATGGAGGCCCACGTGCGGGAGGCGGCGCTGACACGCCTCAGCCGCATGAAGGACAGGTGGGCGGGGAGGGGTGCCGCAGGTGTGTGTGCCAACGCTGACCGGGGCCGGCTGCACACTCCCCATCCAGACAGCCGCATCCTTCCTCCGCTCAATTCGTGGAAGAGTGCATATGAGTGGTGCATATGGCACTTCTGCCTTGAACCTGCAATCGCTGACCTACTGGTGTACCAAGTCTCCACTCTTTGTTTCCCTCGCTGGTGGCCGTCCCGACCCGTAGGTTCCAGGAGCTGTTCTCCATGGACGACTCCAAGGCGCCGCGCATGTGGGGCCCGCGGGACGACATCCCCGCCATCGCGCAGCGCGCGCGGCTGGCGGCGGCGGGCGTGCTGGCGCAGCTGGCGGTGCTGCGGCCGCCGCCGGGGCAGCCGGGGCAGCACGCCGCAGAGGCGGGTGAGGCTGGGGAGGCAGTTGCGAAGGGTGGCGGGAGTAGGGGAAACGGTTGTAAGGGTGCTGGCAAGGTGCGCCCGGGGATAGCGGTGCTGTGGTCGCTGTTCCCCGGCAGGCGAGGCAGGAGCACGGGCAAGGAGCCAAGTTGGATATCATGTAAAACGAGCGAAGTGTTCTTATGTGTCTGAAGCGGGGCAGGGCACATGTGGATGCCTCTCGAGAGTGGCTAAGGGATTGGCCAGGCTTCGGACTTAAGGAGGAAGGGCCGCCGCGGCCAGGTCAGGCAGATACATTGCCCCGCTGCTGTCAAATGGCACTTGCCTCGCCCAGCGAGTCCCTCACCAGTACCGTGCATGCCCCCGTCCCCGTGCTGCACCGGTACCCAACTCCCTACAGGCGAGGTGGTGGAAGAGGCGGTCATGCAGCTCGCGCGCGCCTCCTCCCCGTCCTCCTCCGACGCCCAGGCCCACAACCCACTGGCCGCGGAGCCCTACGCCGCCGATGCCTCCTCCTCCTCCTCCACCAACACCACCTCACACTCCCACCACACTTCCGCCGCCTCATCCGCCCTGGACATCCTGTCCGCTGCCACGTGGCCCAACGTGGACGAGGACGCCGTACTGCTGCAGCCGCACGACGTCCGTACGACGTGGCGCGAGTTCCTGTCGTACAGCAACGTGCTGGTGCAGCAGGCGCTGAGCGCGCAGCAGGCCAACCGCCTGGCCAACAACCGCATGCCGCCGCTGTGGGCGCTGCTGGCGATGCTGGTGCTGGGGTGGAACGAGGCCATGGCGCTCATCTTCAACCCGCTGTACCTCATACTGGGGGCCATCGCCTTCCTCTTCCTGCGCAGGTGGGGCCTGTGGGGACTTGTACGTGGGCCCTTGTGGCGCGCACCCCCGAGCGTTTGCATTACAGAGCAAGCACTTGATTGCTGTGGATGGGAGGCCCCTCTTCCCATGCCCGAGCACTTGCACGGGGACGTCGGTTGATAGCTGCACGTAGGCAACGCCCCCCTAGCACGCAGCTGTGTCAGTCCCCCGTCCCCCGCCCGCCCGTCCCATGCACTACTTCGCGCTCCAAGCGATACGCCCTACTGACTGACCCCAGGAACCAGATGCTTGTCGCCTTTGCTAGCCACATATGTTGACCACTGCACACCCCGGTCCGTCATTTGGTGCGTTGTGGTATCAAAGATGTTCCCCGTCCCACGTTTTCCACATGTCCCCCCTCCCCGCCCCCCAGCCTGTACACGGAGCTGGACGTGGAGCGGGAGCTGTCCCGAGGGGCGCTGACCGCGGCGGTGTCGCTGTCGAACAAGTTCCTGCCGGCCTGCAAATCGGTAAGAGACCCCCTTGAAGGGCCGCGGCGCTGCCAGCAACCGCACTGCCACTGCTGCTTTGGCAGCAACAGCGCTTGGGCACTGTACTGCCGAGCCCTACCGTACAATGCAGGCCGCCGAACACCCTGGACACTGAACTGCATCAGACCTACAACCCGCAACGCATCTCCACACATCTGGTGTACTGCTACTTGACAGCGCGCTCATTGCCTCGCTGTTGTCCCTGCACGCCAGGTGCTGAGTCGCACACGGGACTCCGTGACCTCCATCGTGGAGTCGCTGGGCGACAAGGGGCAGGACGCGGACGGCGCCAGCGGCAGCAACAGCATGGGGCGGCGGGGCAGCGGGCGCGACAACGGTGAGGGGGATGTGCGTGCAGTTGGGCCCCCAGGGGATCCGCAAGATCCGCCGGGGGCCGAAGGCGGCAGGCGGGGCATTTTGTGCTCCAGTGTTGGCGAAAGGAACGCTGAGGTACCATTGTGGGGTGGTCACCCTGTTGGCCACCCCAGACTGCGGCGGTGTATGGCCAGCGCGCTTGGTATCCCGTGCCGCCTGGACAAGCCCACCACTGAAGCGGCCACATGGGCCGCCACAGGGATTGCGGCATAGCTGCGGGCCCAGCGGCTACCCACTTTGCACATGCGACTGCGCGCTCGTGCAACTCGCCTCCACTGCTGTGCTTCCGTGCGGCCTTCGCTGCACGAGAGTACAACCTGCTCACGTGCCCGGTCCGTGCTACGGGGTCGTGGCAATGTGGTGATGCTGCTGCACCCCCGCCGCCTGCCCCAGCCGGAGTCTCCTCGTCGGTGCCCAGTGCTTACTGCTGTAGCTGCAGCCCTGGCGCCCTCCTTTTCTGTGAATCCGTTGTGCGCTCCTCGCTCTTGCCCTGCCCCATGGTAGGCCCCGGCCACGTGGAGTTCACGGACCTGTCCCGGCCGGAGTCCAAGAAGGACCTGTAGGCTGGTGGAGCAGGGTCCTGCGCCTGGCCTGGGCACCACCTGTGGTGTTCCTAGAAGGTGTATGAACGCTAAGACTGCGTGTTGCTGGATGAGTTGGCTCTGAGCGGTGGTGTCGCGCTGCCTGACGTGTGTAGGGTGGGTGGGTGAGGGGACCGTAAGGCTGCTGCGGTGCTGCTGCGGTGCGCTGTGTTGCAACGTGTCCGGCAGCTGAGCTGAGCAATTGGGACGAAGCACGGGCCTATTGAGGAGTCCTGCGTTTGAATGGACACTATTTGGGCTTGGGAACGCAGTCGAATTGCCTTGTTGCACTTCCGCTAACGACCTGGGGCCCTTTGCTGTGATGCAAGCCTTCTTGACGACTCGTTGTGACTTTTTATGAAAATTGTATTGCTGCCCGGGCTTCTTCCTGAAAGACTAGCCGACGCCGCCGTACGAGCCGCCCCCGAACTCTATAGTCGAATTCGTCAACGGAACTTCCCCCTCTCTCAGTCGCTGTTTGTGCACTTCTGGCCGACTATAGCAAGGATGGGTGGCGAGAACGTGCGCCTTTACGTGAAGGGCCAGGTCCTGGGCTACAAGCGGTCCAAGGCCAACCAGCAGAACCACACCGCTCTGATTAAGGTCGACGGCGTGGCCACCAAGGGCGAGACTGCCTGGTACCTGGGCAAGCGTATCGCCTACATTTACAAGGCCAAGACGGAGAAGCAGGGCACCAAGTTCCGCTGCATTTGGGGCCGGGTTATGCGCGCCCACGGCAACGTCGGCGTTGTGAAGGCCAAGTTCTCTTCCAACCTTCCGCCCATCAGCCTGGGCGGCTCGGTCCGCGTCATGCTCTACCCCAGCCGCGTGTAAATGGAGGACGTCATCGGCCGCGGCGGCGCCTGTGTGTAATCGCAGACTGAGAAGCTATTTCTTTCGTGTCTCACTTAACCTTTCGCATATTGCATTTGGAAGCTCGGTCAGCGGCAGCGGTCGGAGGCAGCCTCGGCGCGCTTGGGCGGGTCAGCTCTATGCAACTCCAGCAACGGCTCGGACAGGCCAGCAGTTGTGCCTGTCCGAGCCGCTCCGGCAGGGGAGTCATGGGGCCTTGCTGGGAGTCGGAGGCTTCGTAGCAGCAGCTGCTGGAGCAGGAGAGCAGCGCAGCAGCAGCAGCGGAGCGGGGGGTCAGGCGCTGGAAAGGTGAGTGAGGGGGCGAGTGGGAGGGAGGGGTACGACGAGAGGGTGCATGACGTGGGTCTGTATCCGCTGTAGTCGCGGACGCGGTGTGCCGTGTGTGTTCGTTGCATATTCACCTTGAGGGTGGGGGCGCCGTGCGTCAGCGTATGGGGTGGGCGATCGTGGCGTGATCAGTGTCGACCGTCCAGGTGATACACAGCGCTGCTGTGCACGATATGTGGGTTAGTGTCACGGTGCAGGTGCGGGAGGGAAAACACGAGCATATCGCGCGGGTTGGTGTGGGGTTTGCCATGTTGGGGCCGGTGGGGTGCCAATGTTCCTGTCCAGGGTAGAGTTGAGGTTTCAGGTCGCAGCTTCACAGCAGATGTCTCGTTGGGTGTGGGGTCGGTGTGCACGCTCCGCCTTTTGTCGCTTGTGGCTTGGTGTTGGCGGGACGGGGTGTTTCACGGTAGCATGCACGCACGGGATGAAGTGAAGATGGGCTCCCATGTGTAGGTGCACCTAGTGAGATGGCTAACACGAGCGTGGGATACGTTGGCATGCCTGCACTAGGGGTCGGGTGGGGTGCATGGGCGGTGGTTTGGCAACGGGTTCAGCCGAGGACGCGGGATGGTTACGTGCCGTGGGTATTTAGTGTGTAAGGGGGAGCTGGGATGTATGCGCTGTATGTGACCTAATGGTTTGCGCCTGGTGGGTATATGTGGGTCGTCTGCAGTGTGTGGGGTACTAGGGGTTTTCGTTGAGCTTGAATGGCATGGGTATGGTGCGGCGCGAGTCCCTTGGCGTGTCCGGACACCTAAGGGGTACGGCGAAGGCCTGGGGGTGAATCGGGGGTTGCACGGTCTGCTTGGGGCACGGGGCTCGGGGAATCTCAGTGCGCACATATTGAGCTGGCGGTCGGCACTGTACGCGGGGCGTCTGTTTGTGTGAGGTGCCGCGCGTTGGCGGCGCGGGGCTGTACCATGTTGGTGTGCGGGGGGTTGGCAGGGCGGGTGGCGGGCGTGGGCGGGCGCGGTCCTTTCTTTCGGCAAAGCGTAATCGCATGCTGGTGCACGCGTGGGGTGGTGGCGTGCCTGGTCGTTGGTGTCGCGTGTGGCGAGGGGCCGTGGGGTAACTGGGGACAATGCGAGACCGAGAGGGGCGGGGGCAAAGCGTTGAGTGTGGGGCGGCGTGGGGTCTTGAGTGTTTGCCGGGAAGGGGCCCAAAGCAGGAACGCGGGCGGGGTACATCGCGGCTAGAGCAGCGGCAGCAGCAGCGGCAGCAGCTTACAGCGCAATGGCCGTTGGAGCAGCTGGTGCCCGTCAGACGGAGCGGCCAGCTGGCGGTGCCGTCAGCCCCAAGGGGCAGGCGGCGGCACTGGGTGACAGTCAGCCAATCACAGGCCAGTTCAGCCGGAGCAGTACAGCCCTGTCAGTACCGTATGCGTACGGCAGCAGCACAGCACCCATTAAGCCTCAGTGCCAGAGCATCACCAGCCCATGACGGCAGTCGCAGGCAGCTGCACACACAAGGCGTGTGGCCTGCTGTCATAGGGAGGAGGCGGTTATGTACGGAATACCGCTGTGCCATTTTATGTGCAGGGTACGCAACAGTTTGTGCGTTAGTCTGAGGGGTAGGGAAACCGACGTCGGCCCTGAGTAGGGTGTGGGGAAACGGGAAAGCCAGAGTCCGAGCATGCTAAAAACTGGCAGCAGTACCGTAGCAGGGGTCTCCCCTGTACCGTAGCGTAAGGTACCGTACCGTACGGTGGCCCACAGGAAAGTCAAGGGGAGGCTGCCCTGCAAAACCCTGGTGACCACGGGAGCTCGCTCCCTGTCCTGTGACAGCAGTCTCGCAGCAGAAAGTGTCACATTAAACAGTTAGTGGACAGGATCCCCACAGCATGTCCGTGCACCTCACACACCTTCATGCCACCGTATGCAACGAACTCTTTACAAAGCCGACACACTAGCCTACATACTGCTGAGGCCTGCACTCCTGTACCACGCAAACGCTCAACGAACGGCGACGCCTTGTTAGCCCTAACCTTTTTGTTCACTCCGCAGCACTGACACATCATGTACATTAGTCAAGCCCAGCCGCGGTACCGGTACTCATGCATGACCACACGCAACGCGCCTCAGCGGGCTTAGCTCTCATCCACTCTCGCGAAGGACTCCCAGGCTTCATTCCTGCGCCCGTCATAGTCACCCCGTGGCCCGTGCCCCGCCCTCCACGAGTCGACTATGGTCGCGATGGCGTGCCCCAGTTATATTTGTGGTAGTGGTACTGATGACCGTGCTGCAGATTGTGGCAGCACTGCCGACAACCTGCTTGTCATTGTGGCAGCCAGACAGGTTTCAGCACATGTGCCACGTGTCAACCTCACGAGGGCCCGGCCATTCTCTGTGTGGCAAGCGAACGACGTATGGGGGGTTACGCGTAACGGGGCCTAATGTCGTGCTGCTGACGGGATTGGGTTGCGCCAGTGTAGGCAGGCGCGTGCATCCACACGTGTCACCAGGCGTGTCACGTCCTGCTGCTGCCGGCCATGGGAACTCAGTTCGGACACTTAGTCCGGCAAGTTGGCAACCTTCACCCAGTACGAGCAAACGTACACACGTTGCAGCAACACCGCGGAAGGACGCACCAGGCGATCAGGGGGAGGATTATGTGGGGATACACTGGGATACACTGGGCAGACGAGTACCAGCCGTATATATGTCGGCGACAGAGCATTTCCATATGCCATGTTACGACCTCTAGTTCTGTCGTCGCGTACAGGTTGGAATTAGCGATTGAGAGAAGTAAGCGAACCACGGCCGGGGTTTGGCCATGCACATGGCTTAAGAAAGGACTTCCGCGTTGGGTCTGGGCATAGGTGTCAGGATTGGCTTTGGCTTTGGCTTTAGCTTTGAGTTGGGCTTCGGGTTTGGCTTGCGCCCTTGCGATGGCTTCTGTGTGGTAAACGATGCTGCCGCGCGCTTCGGCAGACCAGCAGCGATGGAGGTCCGGCGGTAGGTCAGCACGACCACGCACTTAGCCGAGCTCTTTGCCATTAGCATAGCCGTGGGCAAATGGCTCTTTTGCGGGTTGTTTGACGCTTGGAATCTTACCTTCGACAGCGTGTGCACTGGCCTGGGGAGGCATACAATAGCGACATGGCAACTTGCGTGAGTACTGAATATGAAAAACACAAGCACACGATGGCAGTGCAGGTATATGTAGGCGGCCCGCAGGTAGCCGCCGGCATGGGGTCGTAC